>Ga0307517_10005335_pt1 | contig 19415 bp, 19 predicted proteins | sample 23_EM_MG_FD_194515 | JGI IMG/M metagenome (GOLD analysis project Ga0307517, IMG submission 194515) | Populus trichocarpa ectomycorrhiza microbial communities from riparian zone in the Pacific Northwest, United States - 23_EM | ecosystem: Host-associated > Plants > Roots > Unclassified | place... | reverse complement strand
CTTTCGCCTTTGCGCCTTTGACTCCTCGATGGTCTTCCCTGCCATTCCTCCTCCTTCCCGAATACAGTATGGGTGTGTATGGCCGGGCTGCTTGCACCCGGTGCAGTAGTTCGTCGTTCGGGATTTGTTATTTTTGGAAGTGGAGCGGGCCGCCAAAGCGATGGAGGTGGGGGCGCTAGAGTTAGCGTCGGACATGAGATCGACGCGCTCTTGGACGATGGCACGAATATCACTGCGGATGACTGGAACGGTCTTCGTTGCGGTCCTGAGGAGTCGCTGGATATCCAGTTGGATCTCCTGGTAGTTAGAGTAGGACTGGAGTATCGCAAAATTGATAAGGGTGTCGTTACTGATTTCCCCCATGGCAAAAGCGCGGTCCATTAAGATGCAGATGTCGTCAATTGTCGTCATGAGGGAATCGTCGGTGGCGCGGAGGTTCATTGCTTCGCGGATGAGATTGATTTGTGCGACGGGTCCGTCGTTGGTGTGGCGATCAGTTAGCATCTTCCAGAACTTCGACGCGCCGGCCCTCGGAGCACCTCCAATTGCGATTTTCTCGCTCTCGGATATGGCGCTACCGATAAATGCGCAGGCGCGGCGATCGTTCTGTTGCCAGTTCCGGAATGCCATCGGGTGGGTGTCTTTGTTCGGCTTGAAGGTCTCCGCGTCGGGGAGCGTGTACTCGTCGAGCAGGGATAAGGTCATAGCTTGCCAGAAAGAATCCTCCCATGTTCGCCAGTTGTGTTTGTTTTTGTCGAGCTTCTCGCCGGAGAACGCATGGGTGGTCGAGGTGATGAGCCTGACAGTAAGGTTGCTAGCGTCCTCGGTGGCGGGCGACTGCGCGGAAGTGTTTCCAAGGGTCATAATGAAGCGAAGGGGGTGGTAGGCAAGAATAAAGTGGAATGCGGCGACGAGCTGAACGCGTCGGCAGATAGAGACAAAGGGATCTTACAGCGTGTTCTGGCACGCTGATAAGATAAGATAGTGTGATCCGGGGTTTCTGTACTCAATATAGGCCCATAACCTGTTGAGATCTAACCCTAGATAAGATCAAAGACAACTCAGTCAAATGTATAATCGACTATATTCAGTGATAAGTACCTAGATAAGATCAAAGACAACTAGGTACGATTAGATAGTGTTAATATCATAAGTGGGAGTGGCTCACCTCAGTCAAATGTATAATCGACTGAGGTGGCCCTACGCTACGCTACGGTATATATATGTGTCCATGATAAAGAGTTAGGTAGATAAAGGAAAGAGAGAAGAAAGAAATAAAAGAAACATGTTGTTGCTCTTTGTCACGGTGTACTAGCCGGATCGCAACAGAAAGGTTCCGACTGAGCCATTTGTTCCAGCAGGAACGGGTGGACGAGAGCCGTAGAGGTGTCATTTGATTGGTCTGATTCACAAGCAACCGACCAACAATCAGAACAACCAAAAAATGAATTGAATTCTGAAGATCCTGACAGTAACTGTAGATCAAATGCCAATGCAATGAACAAACGCAAGTCCAATCCATATTCTTCCAACATTCCTGAAGCCTCTATTCAATCCACACTACCGTGACACCGGGTTTCCCGAATTATTTCTTCCCTTTCGACCCAGACGCAACCGTATCATCAACAGCTGCAAACCCCGAAGGCCAGTTCCCCTTGAACACGTACATATCCTCCACTGCGGGTACGAGCTTGGCTGCGCGTCCGAGGGATTCGTCTATTTTTGTGGGGTGGGTATGGGATTCATAGATTTTGAGTTCGTTCCGCCGGCCAGTTTGCCGATAAGTCCATTTAGTGGGTTGATAAGTATAGGTTTCGGAACCGGATGGAGGGAACGTCGGGTGTCGTAAAGCGAGGATAGCAATATCGAGGAAAGAGAGAAAACAGATAGTTAGCTTATACTCAGAAGAAAATAGAAAAATGAAACGAAAAAAAGTGTAGGAAGGGGACTCACAGATGGGATCATTATCAACATGTTCAAAGTGTTTCAGTTGCCAGGTGGTACCTTCCGCTTGTTCATCTTTCCGTCTTTGTCTCTGCTCGTTCTATTCGACCAGTGCGTCAGACTCCAAATTCAAAGGTGGCGAAAAGAGGAGTGTCATTACCTCGATGCGACTCTTTTCACGACTCGCAATCTCGAAGTCGCCCTCCCGAATGCCTTTGGCCACGAGGAACCATAAGCGTCGTGTTTCGTATTCCCCGAGCTCGCTGCTCCATTCAAGAGGAACGGCCTCCTCCTTCTGCTCATGGACCTCGTGGAAAGAGCCCGATCCGCCCTTGACATACTTGGAGTTCTCATGCCACGTCCCCTCCACAACGACCTCCCTGGGGCCTGCGCCGCCCTGGCCGGGCAAAGGTACCGTTGTAGACTTGAAAGTGTGAGATTTTCCGGAGAAATAACCCTTTCCTTTGAACTCGATTGTTGTGATGTGTCCACCGCCGACGATGTACGATGTGTCCGCGAGTTCGATGTACGGCGATCCGTACCACAGCCCGTCGATACGCAGACGAGGCAAGGTGATCAGGTAGGTCTCGCGCTCTGATTCGGGTTTGTCGGTACCCACAGTGAGAAGTGCATGCCCGATCTGTTTAACGATGATTGAGCCAGATGAGAATGAGGTCTTCTGTGCGTTGTGGCCTGTGAGGCGCAAAGACTTGGAAGGGTTATTGATGATATAGGCGGTGATGGGCGGGTGATGGGATACTTGCTCTACGAGCAGAGACGTCGCGCCACGGGATGGGTTGGAATCTGGGGCCGGCCAGATGCCATAAAATGTTTCACCGAGGACGGGGTTGAGGGGTCTATTATGAATGGTCAGCGGTTGGAAAGAGAGAGGGTACATCGGTGACAAACTTTTTCTCGGAACCCAGCTCCTCGTTACGACTCGTGTACTGGTCTTTCAAGGTGCTGATGAACCATCGGAGGACTGCAAGGGCGCGGTCATGGCCGGGTTTTGCATCCGCGATGGCAGCAAAGTAGTCTGGTCGCTCGCACCAGTAAGCTACGTAAATAGGGTGAGGAAGATTTCCTAGTGGAATAAGGAAAAGGCAAACCCGGGAATTCCGTGAGGGAAGTTGGGGAGAGGATGAAAGGAGGAGCAGTGAGGGAAGAGAGATCTCCCGAAAATGAAGCGATGCTTTCGAGTGACTATCAGATTTTTGAACAATTGAAAAGGAGGAGGAAGGACAGTACGATTTGAGGAAAGAGGTCCAACTTCCTCTTTGAGCGGCAGGTACGGCCTACACAAATTTGAGCAACAAAAACGCAGACAGAAAAGTTCGGACTCACACCAGCTTCTTCGGTGGTCATCGCGCAATAGCAAGTAGAAAGGCAACGGATGACGTAATACAACACACGTTTATCTGCGGCATTTCCCGATTACTCCTTGCGAACTCCAACCAGCTCTGTCCAAAAATCTTGTCATATCAACTCTTTTTTGCATCGGTCTCAACTAGCTCCAGATTTCACATTGCAACGTACGATATCAAGCAGCTGTCTGCCCTCCGTACAGCTTGTTTTTGGTTTTTTTTTGTTTTGTTTTGCAGAGCGTGATGGATTGAATTCACAAATTTCTCTAGATTTCTCCGAAAGAATTCCTTATAATTATGGAATCTCCTCCCATATCAGGGTCCTCTTTACGATCTGGTACGATGAACTTGAAACATGCGATATCTGTTCAACAAAAAATCTCGACTACTACTAATCAGAGAATTCGAATTCAGGTGAGGTATGCATCATGCAGCACGTCTGATTCCTTCACCCAGCCCATTGCCAGGTCCAAGCCAAGGACTGAACACTGAAAAGAAAGCGGCTCTGATTGAGCACCGAGGGATCGACACGAAACCCGTCGGGAGCATTCATCCTGATCCGGTGGAATTCAAAGAATTCTGATCCATCATTTTTTCGGTCTTTTCAGAGCTAAACTATATATGGTCTTGGCACTTTTGCCTCCTTGCCGTTTCGCGAAACTCAAGAGCATCTTGTCCCACTGTCCCTACTGTACCTTTGGCCATTTGTACTATCCGAACTCATTCCCTTAATTTCTGTCTTTCTCTCCACGGGGCCTTAAGAGGCCAGACCTACCACGGAAGCCCATGTCGACTATACGCATAGACGACCGCTCGTCCTCCGTGACATACTCTCAACCTGCTTCAGGCCATCACTGGACTTCGCAGGGCTCATCCACTTCTAACGCAAACACCCTATCCCTTACACGGACACGAAATGCATTCGCATCCGTGACCTTCACTGGTGCGTGCAGAGAATTCGTGAGCGCTCTCAAATTATCAGGGCCATGGCTGATATAATTCCGACTTGCAGGAAGCTCCATTGCTGTCTACGGTCTCATCTCAGACAGCGCCGTAAGCGACGTTGCTCCCGCCAGTAGTTACACGATCGATGGAGGGACAACGTATACGTACACCGCTACTCAAACCTCAAGTGTACAGTCACAAGTCCTATTCTTCAAGTCCGACTCCTTGTCGAACGGCCAACACACCCTTGTGATTACGAACCTCGCAGAGGGGGACTTTTTCTGGTTGGATTACTTCGACGTCACTCCCAATACCAGCGTCGCTCCTACCACAACCACAACAACCAAAGACAACGGCCAAGACTCGACTTCGATAATCATCCAAACTTTGACCACGACATTCGCGGACGCTTCCACCACAAGAACCGCTGTATCAACGTCTGTATCAACGTCTGTAGTATCGCATTCGTTTGTAAACTCCGTCTCCTCGAGCACCCCTACTGGACAAGATCATTTGGCCCCCACCTCCACGACCCAGCCCGAAAAAAAGACACCTGTAGGAGCTATTGCCGGCGGCATTGTGGGAGGAATTTTGTTAATTATTATCGTCCTTTTCCTTTTGGTGTGCTTAAAACGCCGACGGAAAAGGGCAGAAAGTGGCATCAAGCTAGAGACTGCCAGCGGTAAGCGCGGATCGATTTCCAAATACGCCATTTTAACAAATAAACTTCAATAAGGTTGGGTCCCACCAAAAAACGGAATTGTTCCCTTTGGAGTACCCGCTGAATCACTCAATTCCACATCCCAACCCAATACTACGCCTTTCTCTTCAATTACCTCGTACCCATATGGTGGATTCAACCAGCCAAACATGGTCTCTGGGCGGTCTGCACCGATATACGGCCAAGTACATCCTCTTCCTCAGGCCGTACCTCAAGGAAAGCGCCAAGTGATAATGCCGAACGATTATAGCTCCACCACTGGATTGGTGAATGCCCAGCAGATGGAACAAGATCACATCCGCGCACAAGCTTCGTCTCCGTCCTCTTCTAGTGGGATAACAAACCCCTCTCGTGGATGGACAGTTGCCGGTAGCACTGGAATCTCTCATTCTGGAAGTTCGGACGTCGCAGGCCTTTATGGGGGTATACAGGAGGGGGATAGTCCCCCCGCCTATCAAGCCAATACAGGGGAAGGCGCTGGTGTTTCGATTCACTTGGCAACCACGAGGAAGCAGTGATTTGCCGTTCCAGTTGACAAGATTTTGCCTCCGATTCTCTCGGCGTCCGCAACTCAGGGCATGATATATATTATTAGCCTGTATAATTGTTTGTGAGATCATTGACCGATTAATCAAGGCCCAATTGTGAAAGGCAAGAATCGTATGTACAATGATGGATTGGGGCCCTTGCGTTGCTAGTGCAGGCGTAGACGGCGCTACAACCGTGCTGGCCTGTCGCACACTCACATGTATCCCTTTTGTGCCCAGAACTTGAACCACGTCAAGCTGGAGACTATTCTGAGGAACTCGGGGATCCCGAAACCTGAACACATAACCCTGCAAGTGGCAGATGATCGAGCTCCATGGAGCTTCCCATCGTCCACAATAGTCCATGAACGGGAGGCCGTCATTATACAATTACACTCGGATCTCCCGCACGAGCGAACCTTGGGAAATGAAAGACAATTCTACCATCCTAGCTACCTGCTCCAGGTTACAGGTCTTTTGGACACAAGGTCCATCCACCCCTCGAGCTTGTGTCGATGGATTGAAAGAAACATGGATTAGATGAGGAAGCTAAATCCTGAATGCCACGAATGGTATACAACAAATTGGCAGCCCTCTATCATCTAGGACGCGGCCAGCGTGCTTCCGACCGACATTAACTGATCTAGGTTGATATATTCCACCCAACTCGCCAGTTCCGCTGATGTTTCATGAAAGATATATGTCGATTCCCGTGAGCCTCTGTAGACCGCACACGCACACTCGTACTCCTCATGTTTGAGGACGGCACCTCGGGCCACTTTTACTACATTTGTCGAGGACTTCCCGCTAATTATCTGACATCGCCTTCCATATTGGGGAGCACAAAGTATTTTTTGTGCAAACCGCCCGCCATATGCAGATAGTTGTAGCAGTGACCCATCTTGTGCACCTTCAGTTGCCCAATGCCAGGATGGCAAAGGAAGTGCATAACCCAGTTGTGCAACTCCCTCTTGCATTGTGGTGGTCCACACCAATAATTTTCGTTGTTGGGCTGATTTTCCTCCCAATTTTGTTCACCTCACTAGATATTTCAACCCTTCTTGCGAGTAAGGCTCGCGTTTCCTAACTGCTTCCGACACTTACCAACTTTTAAGTGCCTGGGGGCTAGCCTCCTATTTACTCAGTACAGGAAGACGAAGTAAATTCTCGCTACCTTTAGGTAGAGAGTCTTAGGGTGTCGGAAAAACAACTTTTGGCTTGAGATCACGTCGATCGGTCAGCATATTGCATTCTATTCTTCCGAACACTGCCATGAGCGCTGAGTAGCCCGAATAAGGATCTGCTGCGGAATTGCATCCCTCACTCTTCTTTTCCATCTGCCCTCGCACTGTCCTCGCATTTTCCTATGTCTATAAACCTTTCCATCTGGGCTCCTTTTACACAGTATGGTCCACAACTGCTTTCAATTATATATTTCTGGTTCCTTGCTGGCAGACCTTGGTATCTTCGTGTTGGTGGCAGCTGTCGTTCGTAATGTCCATGTCATGGACTGTGCTACAACCTTCCTTCAGATTTATCATGTCTTAGCTGAAAGTGTTCGAGTCATTGCAGAATCCCCCGTGGAACCTAAAATCCATACCTCACCCATCCTGAAAAACGACATCTACGACAGCCGAATCATCGTCGTCAGCTAAATCTGCAAATAAAACGTTCGAATCCTTCCAATCGCCTTCCAAAAAACCTCGCACTTAAAAACATATTCCGTTTTCCCACCTCGGCCTGTCCGTTATCGTCTTTGAATTCGCATACACATTGTCTCAGCCAATACCTCCCTTTGACGGACTTACGCCTCTTTTTTCTCTTTCTGTGCAACACCTTACTGTCTCCTTTTACCGATATATCACTTTCAAGGTTGCCTTCGGCGACGTACCAAAGTTATGATGCCAATATTGTACACATGAAAAACGAGGTAGCGGGCATTGCCACTTGGAACAAGCAGCCTTACCTGACTTATTACGAAAAGGTGGGAATACCAAAGTCAGAGAATTGAAGCGTCAGGTGGACAGACGCCAAAGAGGCTGCTGAGAGCCATCAATTTCGGCAATATCGGCAGCTACTTACCCGAAGATTTTAATGCACGTGACCACGACACCTCAGTTTCACATGAGGTGTGGTCAAATCTTCATTACAGTGATTTGCATTGCCGTCTGCACAACAAGGTTGGCAAAACTGTGTTTGCAAATGTGTATTCTGTCAGGTAACTGTCAGATCCTGACAGATCCGCTACGAATTGAGTAACTTGCAGCCGGCCGGGACATATTCAGGTCAGAATCAACATGTACAAATGCGATTTTCGCAATTTCGTTGTGCAGACGGCAATGCAAATCACTGTATCCAGTAAGTGCCAACGAAAAATGATGGTGAGTGTGTACTTACGTTTGGGCAGATCATCACATCTGGAATACTATAAAATGGCTCAGGTCGATCGAAGTATGTTTGGTGCAACTTTTCTCCTTCCTGGACCCACGCTTTAAGGTGTCAACCTAGGTGTACCTGAACATATTTGAATCTCGGATTGTAAGTCACAGCACTTATACTAGCACCCACCCCATTAGCGTTCACCTTCTAGAACCCAGATCCCAATTCAACGATGAAAGTCAATTTCGTCATCCTGTTGTTTAGTTCGGTGCCTTCCACGGTCTTAGCAGTGCCCACTATCCAATCTTCTCTCGCCCCGAGATCCATCCCCGCTTGGGAATTTTACTATAATGTTACCTCAGCTCAACATCAAACCTATTTCAACAAATGGTCGGGAGCTGGTTACCAGATGATTTCTCTGAGCGTTTATGGCCAACCTCCTAACCATCTTTATGCCGCTGTCTGGGTACAACGCTTGGGGTCACCGTATTTTGCCATTCATGAAGCCAGCAGTTCGGCATACCAATCCTTTTTCGACACCCACGTCCCGGACGGATTCGTTTCCACCATAGTCACCATCACCGGGCCATCGTCTACGCCAATATTTGCCGGCGTCATGGAACAGAACGGGGTAACTAACTGGTACCAGAAATGTGGACTGACGAATAGTCAGTACACGACGGAGTTGAGCAACGCACAGGCCAATCGTTATATTCTAAAGTCATTTACAGAATATGGCTCCCCTTCAGATCGACTATATTGTGCGGTATGGTATTATAACGACCAGTTGGACAATTACACGACTTTTGTGGACGAGTCCTATAGCGCGTACCAAACTACATTCAATGCCGAGACGGCAAAACCTTCCTGGCGGCCATCTTATCTCTCCATTTCTGAGGACCACGAAATGTCGTCTACTTTTGTCGATACCAATGTGGGAGCATGGGTGGCCAGACACGGAATGACTGCAAGTGACCTTGAGTCAGAGGACGAGACCCAAAAAGCCGCCGGTCTATACCTAATTCACCTGCAAGGAGGCGGTACAGGATCGAATGCCAACTTCGCTGCTTTGTGGGCAACTCAGGACATTCCAACGCCCAGGACTGGAAGCGCCATTACCAGAACCGTCACCACCATGGGAACCACCACCACTCCTGTCGTGTTTACTTCGCCTACTAGCTCAACCGACCAAGCGCATAAAGGGGCGCCAATTGGCGCTATCGTCGGAGGGGCCGTCGGTGGAGTCTTGGTGATGGCTGTGATGTTAATCTTCTTGCTACTACTGTGCCTCCGCAGAAAAAGAGATGGTACCAAGTACAAACCCAGCCCAGAACCACCATCAGGTTATGGTATCGGGCCATCCAACGCCCCTCCAGATACACGTGTTTCATTCCAGGATTTTTCTGCGAGTGGTCAGCCGTTGTCTTTTCCTCCCGCGCCTACTGTTCCGAGTTCTGGAAGCCATTACGGGTATGTGAACTAATACTCCTCACAATCGACAAACCCAAACTCAAATTACTCATCCAGCCAAGCTTCTATATCGTTTGAAAACGAGAATTCGGTCTCTGGGTTAAGCAGGGTTAGAGATGCCGGAGAGTCAATGAGTCAGCCCTCAATAAACCTGTTGTCTTCTCAACCCAAAATTCCGGCACCCGCTACGTCACCTTTACCGAAGGACAGTGCACCTTATCATGTGGGGCGTCATGAAGATAGCGGTGTCCGATTTCCTGGCCAAGAAAGCTTGCTGCCGGCGGAATTGCCTCCTCTATACACTCCATTATGAGCCTTCTTTCGCACTTTTTCAAGCTTCACCTTTGTTTTTTACCGAACAACAGGACCCTCAGGCCACCAAAAATGAAGGTGTACCATAGCATTTTTACCTAGTCTCATTGTAGCATTGTAGGTCTAAGAAGGAAGTAGCCATTGCCAGGGAAAGAGAAAACGGAGTTGGAGTGCCACGCGTCCTGCCACTGTGAAATACCTCCTTTTCGCCATAGGTATGGGGTATGTCCTCGCGGGAGTACCACCCTGGTACCACCTTTAGGTGATCGCACCTGACTGCGACATCAGAGGTAGAAGTAACATGCCAGTAAGATTTGATGATGAATGGGTATTACATGTTATCTGAGGGGATTAACAATAAGTACGATGTAGTCAGCGCCTGATACATAACCTCTGAAATTTTCCTCAAAGGTCGGTCGATTCTTGAGTGGTACACATGGAAAAGCCAGGTCTTCGTATCCGATCTTCATCCCGAATCTATTTCCGACCTCAACGCTAGCGACTTGTTCATTCTCTCCCCTTGTTATCCTGGCGACTGTATATGCATCAAGCTCCGCAAACGGTAGGTCCTTCTGTGGAGGACGGATGGCGAGGACGATATCCAAACGATCAGTGGGTTTGTGCCGAATGGAAGAGACGAAATGGATTACAGTCGACGCATATATAAATTCACCCGAGGAGTTTCTAACAAGTCGGTTCAAGACATTGGGAAGCGGCCACTGGGGAGGGATATAGGCACGGAGCCGATGTGTGGACCTCATCCCCATGAATTTGTCGGTCAAAAATAATCGGATGTCTTCGTCGGGAAGGTAAGTTTCGTCCAAAGTGATGCGTGTGGTGATGTTAGGCAATATCCCAGTGCTAAATGCGAGCGAGATATGTTGTTCGGGGCGGCTAGCGAATAAAAAAATTAATGGGAGCTGATGTTGTCGTTGGGCATTGCCTAGAACCTCCAGAATATTTTCCTGAACCTTCAGTCTGAACATTCATCCAGGCCGTCGATGATAACTAGACGACGAGAGGTCGGTTCACCGAAAAAGCCTGCCTCGGCCAGGGGCTGAAGAGGGGCCACGATTAAGGATTTGAATTGGACTGCGAGAGACTTGGTGAAGATAAGTGGGTCACGTTCGATAGCCCCAGGAATGGCCTCTCGAACGTGGGGAAGGTTCAATGTAATTTGGTAGGCGATGGTAGCGATGAAGGGGTTGACATTGCTGCGAGATGGATCGTTCCTGGAGAAAAGAAACTTGCGAGCAAAATCATCTCCTCCTCGCACATCTCGGCGATAGTCTGTGCGATCGCGGACTTCCCAGCTCCAGCGGGACCATAATAAACGCATCTAGACCTTCCTCCCATTTAATCCACTTCATGATCTTGGTAAGAACAGCCAAGCGTGCGTTCATCCAGGCCCAACAAGCGCCCATGAGCATTGGCGAACCTGGCCCGAACTTGCATAAGCGCGCAAGTCTGAGTTGCAACTGACTTATTCCCCGAAATTAACCTAGACGCCAGAAGGGATTATCTAAACAAGCGCCAGACTCGGACGTCTACTATCGTTAACCATTATAATGAGTATTGGTTGAAATTTTATCCGCATATCTCGCTGGAAAATAAGTTGAAATAATCTTTTTATGGTAATCCACCAATCGCAGCTGGTATCAGATACCAATTGTTTAACAGAACAATCTTGAAATAAAGCAATAGTGAATGCGGTTCAATCCACATTCGCCAGAGTGGTATGTTTTATATCTCCTGTTCGCTAACTTGACTCCATGATATATATATTGATGCAGCTACCGCGATTACCGTGTTGTTTTACTATATCCCTGATATGAAGTTCTGGTGTAGGTACAGACGAAGCCCGAGGGCTTCGATGTGATAGTAAGTCCAGCACACGATCCTTTCCCGCAGAAATGTGCCTCATATGCGGCTCTCAGCACCTCACCCTTGTTTGGTCTGCCATTCTGACTTAGTGTGTCTCATCAATCTTCACAGTCAACAACGACTCCCATTTTGGACTCTACTAATATCACCCCTCCTAATCTTCCCCACATACACCTGAAATAAAGGATGATGTTGGGCCAAGGAAGTACGAGAGGGGATTTGGCTTACTAGTTATTATACCATACGACTCCTCGAATGACCATGCCGGGGACTTGGCATATGGCGGATGGTATCGTTAGGACCAGAGAAGCGTGTGGTGAGATATAAGATGGAACTACTGGACGCGTTTCTGACCGTGCGGCCGCTGTACACTTAGGGCAGAATATTTTGTTAGGTCAACTTGAACGTGTACAAACGGTTACGCAGTGGGATTAGAGATTCGTGTGGGATACACCACCGGCGCTATAAAAATGTGAGTTGAAAAAATCGTTTGGATAAGGGGAGTAAATCCACAGCGATTAGTATGTCAAACCGGGTTGTGGATGTCATAGGCTTTGTGAAGGAAAGTCTTAATTTCGATTAGGATATTGACCAAGATCCTTCGTATTTTATTTGAAAAAATGTCGGTAAGTGCTCCGGCGACGAGCGCTGAGGTGAGGGAACTACCAGCCATTATTGTAATTCTTGGAAAAGTAGCTCACAAGTTGGGAATCCAATAGTTTGGAAGCCATTTCCCCACCGCTCAACCTGAAAAAAAGGATTTCAATGACTGGGATGCTCCCTCAAGTTGGTTAGGTTGAACTCAAAGTTGAACAACAAGGAGGACTTGCTGGTGGATAAAATGGTCTGCCAGGATCATTGCCTCAAGAATTGACTCTTCCACGACTGACTCGGTGACTGCAATGACTTCCGGATAATGCACGATGCACAGGCAAATGGACAATGTGGCCCAGCCTGTGAATGGAAATAATCCTGCGGCAAACCGACACGTATTGGAATTTTCCTGCATTATGTGCGCCAGCTATCGCGATTTGTGATACCGGTCATCTAGAGCCGTTTACAATACAAGCCCTTCCCTGGTCCTACATACAAGGACGCCAGGATTATGACATCATTGGCGCGGACCTTCGATTTCTGTCGCTTTGACAACTCTACCGCCGGCTCGACATCGGATGTCCGCAAGGCAGAATGGACGAAACGAAGGGAGTCAAGGTTATAATATGTGCTGTTGAGTGGTTGGAAGAATTCAGTTGTACTCATGCGCGGTAATAAATTTAAAGGGAAAGAAATCCAGCCCTATAGGTATATGACCACTGGTTCAGCGAATGCAAAAACTGCCTGGGACTGCCGGGATAAAGTAGGATAAAGTCGACTCGCATTGTCCCGCGAACGCGCGACCATCGAAATTCCATTATGATTGAAGCGCGCAAACAAGACCCAGGGATCTCCAAGAATTTAGGAGAGATTTAGGGGGTCCGAAGTATTACAATTGACATTGTACAGTCTTGTTACAGTCTTTTGCAAAATTTCGTGAAAACACGAAAGTTTTTTTTTTTTAAATGGACACGTGATCGGTGCCTCTTCCTCAAAGACATTGATTTTGAATTCTTCACGGAGTGATCGCCAACACTCAATTTTATTTCACTTTAACAAGGAATAATCGCTGAGCGATACTCAAGAGTCAAAGATACCTTTTAAGCGAGGGATGAATGAAGGCAAGTGATGTATAGAGATGCATCGAAATTTGGGAGACATTCTATATTTAGAAACGCCCCTCTCGAGTTGAAATTGAGCAGAAAAGGCCCATTTTTATTACTTTCTATTCATAATATAAGGCAACACAATGACGAAATCTATTTTATCGAGCTGAAATGGCCAAGCACCATCACTGGCATCAATCCGTTGTTTGGCCAAGAGCACAGGATCACGTGGTTATTTTCGGGCGACCCAGAAAATTTTTCAACGTGCTGAATTCTGCTGAATTTCAACTCATTCCAACAACTCAACAGTTCCGACCGTCGTTAGGGGGCCAATAGGAAATAACAATATGCAACCAAAAGGGCCCTTGGTGCTTCCACAAGGTGAGCAATTTGCGATCTAGTTTGGATCAAACCTTCAATTTGTACTCGTACCTGTTCACAGGGCTGGGGAGGGGGATATCGAAGATGGAGTATCAGGAGCCCAATAAGCAGAAGTGAGAAATGCAGGAGAGTCTCCTTCCAGCAGGTTTCTCATCAGCAAGCAAGGTAAGAAATTTCGCAAGACTGAGAACTTGCTTTGCGGGGATAGCGAATGTGACGAAGCGATATGGGGAATAGTTGGTGGACTCAGCTGTAATGTCATGAGGTAAACCTGATTTTCTGTTGATCCAGGGTATAAGCTTTCGGAGTTGATTGAATGAAAAGTCAATGCGGTTGTGGTCGGGTCGATTCTCAAATGAATCTGGGACAGTTGGACTTGAAGGACAACAGCCGATCAGATAGTGCTGAAGCTGCGGAATGCACCCGTATCATTGACGATGGAGATGTTCGAAGACGTTAATAATGTTGCGTGCTTCCTCACCAAAATATTCGCGCCTTCTAAACTACAGCAGTGCTTCTAGATCTTTGGTGTGGGAACATCTGGGTCATCTAACGCGATCAGTAGGATATCTACGTCCCGTATTCCAAGTTATCACAGGAGAAAACACTGATTGGGAAAGATATTCAGGGACACTACCTTCCTAAAATGGACAACGGGGGAATCGCATGACCGTCTTTCCACATGGTGTCATCGCGAGATCTCCTTCCATGGTGTCGTGTGCATTCATCGAGTTCAGCGATTTAAAGGTGGTGACAATAGCTCCATTCCACCCAGGATCCCCCTTCTCCCCACCTATCCTCTCCCGACCAGCCTTTGCAAGTTTCCGATGTCCTCCTCAGCTGGTCCTTTGAAAAAGCTCCGAGTTGCGACCTTGAGCGTTGCATGGTGCTTTGCCGTCATTGCTGGTTGTGTCGGTGAGTAAAAAAAAAGAATCGCCTTTTGACTAACATTGCCTAATATTTTATCTCAGGTCTCAACGCGCTCATAAAGTCAAATCAAGATAAATCGAGACTGAAGAAGCTTGCTCCTGCTCCAACGGTTGTATACATTAACACGAATGGTGATCCCGCCTTGGCTTTTAACCGATGAATGACAGGACTAAATTTCAGTTTCTCAGATATTTTCAGTGCTGGTGTCGCTGCAACAACGGCGTCGTTACTGATATCCGTTCTCGTCTTCAACTATGTCGCCGCGATGTTCCTACCATTCACCCGTGATCTGTCGAGGAGAACCCTCCGGCTCCAATCCTTCGCGCTCTTATTCGCATGCACGTTCCTGTTTGCATCCATGATTCCTTTCATGATCTTCTTCGTTAACCGTCAAGCGGACGTGAAAGCCTTTATCGGAAGCGTACAGCTGCCGGATGCCACTCTAAAGGCCGTGGAGGACGCCTCGGGCTCCACAAGAATTTATAAGAAAATCCACTACCGTGTGTTTCCATTTTGGCTGTCACCTTGACGTCGTGCTGATAGGTTATTTCAGTCAAGCTCGTTGCGGTTTTCCCATGGCTCTCGCTCTTTTTCACCCTCATTGCTGCTGGCGTTCTGTTCGTCGCCGGAGGTGCTCCGGTTGAAGATGCGCCAATCAAGGAAACACCTGCCGCAGAGAAGTCGACTGTGGAAACAACAGAAACCACAGAAAAGGAAGATTCGTCCAACCACGAGCAGGCGTCTGTATAACGTCCACCGCTCGTTTACCCTCTCTGACGTTACGTGACGACCACAAACGTTTTTTTCTTTCTACATACTTTAATGCCTACCACATACCTCTGTATACCACAAAGCATCATTCAATCTCACGCTTTGTCGAATGTTTAAAAATAACTTGCGGCAAGCGCAGCATTTGGACTCTTCTAGCTATCTCTGGTTATTCTCCTCCGCCTGTCGGAATCCACGTTGGATCCGCCTCCAAGATCGACAAGTGGAGAAGTAACGCGGCGAATTTTTCATTGGACAACCATGTCCCTATGATCTGCCACGCTGAATTGTTATTATATTTAAAACCTGTGTCAATGCCAAGAACAATCCTAGAATTATTCTACGCATTGATCACATTCAACCGAGGCAGTTTCCGACCTAATTGATCTAAAAATAGATGAACTGAGCAACTGAGAGATAAGTTATCTCTTGAAGTGGGTTGAAGCCTGAGATGGCGTGAAAGTTGCAAATACAAGTATGGGTTCAGACCCCAGATGGGACGATTGAATAACTATTCCAAAAATACACACGATACGTCAATGGGTAGGAATTCTGGGGGATTTGAACCCCGGTTCCATGTGCCCAAATCCATACCTCGGGTTTATGTGGTTCGCACGGGGACCCGGGATTTCTCCTATGCGAATGCACATCCCCGTTAATACATAAGACAAAGACGAGGTTCGGAATAAGTAGCTATGAACTCATGAGCTGCCCACGTTCCCTCAGTTAACAAGTTGCCCCAGATCGAATTCTGAACTGTGCCGCATGCAGGGAAAGGCCTTGGCGGTCGGTCCAATTTTTGTCTATGCATGTCATGATCCGTATGTATGACTCTGGAATACTATAATGACCTAATGACCAGACTGATAGCGAAAAGAATACGCGGAACTTGCATTGATGCCGACGCTGGTACTCCAGAGGCTGCTTCATGTGATTTATTGGATGATCATATAAGCTGAACGGAAATGCCCGATCGGTCGAAATTTGCCTGATGTGTCCTTTTACATAATACAAAGCACCTCAAGCGCTCACTCCGCCAAGCCCTCATCATTCTCCTATTGAACCGAGTGAACACGGCTTTTCAAACCACCCAAGCTCACATTGCAGTTGATCTTGAACCTGACGCTCTTGAACCTCTCCCATTTGTCAATCCGCGAAGTCCCACTGGTGCCCGTACCCGAGTGATGCAAACGTTCACTCCACTCGACGTTGCTGAAAAGGCGAAAAAAGCAGGGGGAGAATTGTGCCATGAACATAAGCGACTTATCTCTGGTTTGCACGGGCAATACTTGGATGATCGTGCTAGGTGCACGAAGAAGGATCTCATTGACTTGACGGGCAAGGTGCGGCTCACAGGTTGATCCATCTATCATATTTATTCATCTGTTTTTCGACAAAGTTCTTTTGCATTTCTTTGAACCAAATCGTCCTTATTAGAAGCCGAGCCGAAATCCTCACTCAACCTGGCTTTTCTCGTGCCGTATTCGATTTTTTCTGCTTCAGCGGCTTCGCCCTCCAGATATTAGGCGCCGTGTTCGCAGTCACATACGCGCACCGCAATCTGCGTAAAACCGCCGACACCATACACAAGGCCGAATATGGTGTATGTGGTGCCGTGTGGGGTGGCCATCGAGAGTATTGCGTCCCACGTTGTAACCTCCCGCTCCGATATCCCCACGATTTGTGCAGGCTCCTGTATATTATGGACCACCACTCGAACGTCTACTTCGGTCTATTTATGGTCCTCAATGCTAGCGTGGTCTTAAATGCGATGTCATGGTGTACTCTCCTGATTACGATGGACGACTCCCCTGAATCTGTGGTGTGGGTTCCGTTGTCGGTGTCCAGGATGGTGTCCATGATCGTGCTCATGGCTTGGTTCTTGAACTTTTCTGGTCGTACCCGTAAATATTGGAGGAAATACCTGTCATATCTGGCTGGGTAGCCCGAATAAATCAGCATTGTATGAAGAGGTTGTCTAGTTTTATTCAAACATTTTATGCAATTTTCGCTCGCCTTCTCTTTGGGGCATTTATTTTACCAGCGATTCATTACTTAAACAAAGGGGTATGTATCTCAGATCTATAATCCCACTTGTATCATACATCGTCCACCACCAGCGTAACCCATTTGATCTATGCTTTGGCAAGTGCCAGAGTATCTTTTGCCGTCACAATACCCAGCTACTGATGAGAAAACCAGAAGTGATCCATGGCTGACTTTCACGTAAGTAGTCACTCATCACTGCAACTGTCATTGCGAACCGCAGTAATTGTGTACGCAAAGAATAAGCTGACTTAGAACAGGCTATGGAAATGCTATTGACAATTCCAACATCGAGTCGTCAAAATACAGGGTACTTCTACTCCACACGATACACTTATTTGAGAGCAAACCAAGGGTGAGCAACAACCTCGCACATTTTAATCCTATCCTGTGGCTGATAGCGCACCATCTTCTCGAGCAAATCTCCCAGCACCTCAATCTCGACGTCGTCCAATCTCGTTCCAGGCCGCTCCGCCATCGGTCCATCATCCCTAATCGCCCGTGATAGATCTTGACTACCGATACTCCTTAACTTCTGTTTGATTGACGTCTTCTTTGCATCCCCCGTATCCTTGGGATTTCCGTCCTCGTTGAACCATATGTGACGATTCTTGAATGTACCCCACCACGGATCGGGCATCTTCCCGAGTGTCTCCACGATTCTCTTGAGGATGCCATCCATCCCTCCAAGGGGGGCCTCGAAAAGGGGAGATCCTGCACGGATTTGAAAGATCGTGCAGGCCAGTCCCCAAACATCGGCTGGTGGTCCAATCCTTCCTTCGAAATAGGCTTCCGGGGACACGTATTCGGGCGCGGTCGCCGGCTCGTAGTCGGTCGGGGGGCCAGGAAGAGAAAAGGCTTGCCCAAAGTCGATGAGGAGGATATCTTCTTGGAGCAAGGTGGAGTTGGTAAAGCGCGCGTTTTCGATAGGCGCAACAAGTTGTGGAGGTGTGTGAGGTCCTGGGGGACGGTAGTCCAATGTTACAATGTCCTCCGTCTTCGGCTGGCCGAGGTTGAAATAAAGTTCTTGGTCCGACCACTCTGCTACATTTTCAGCAACGCGGAATAGGACGTTGGACGATGTAATATCTGAGTTGTTTTATCAGCTGCTAATCTCTCTTCTGGCACAAAAATTGCCACGAACCTCCATGGACGAAGCCAGAATCGTGCATGAGCTCCACCGTGCAAGCTAACTGCTTGGCTACTTTCTTGGCAAGGTCTTTCCGCAAGCGTCTACTTCCCGCAACCCTTCCCGGGCTAAACGACATGGATAAAATGCTAGGTCCAGCGAGACGATAGACCAAACAGAGATGTGACCCGTTAGGCCCAACCTGTACGAAATAGTCCTGAGGGGTCTGAACATTCGCGCCAGGGGCAAGGGATGAAACAGACCGGGGAACGCTCAATTCTGGAACCTCCTCGATAGAGTTATTGAACGATAATTCAGCACGCATGACTTTGATAGTCACGAGTCCTCCAGATGTGCCTTGCTCACGAGCAAGCCAGATGGTCGACGAACCTCCAGAGCCTAATTTATGGACAATTCTGTAACGACCTTCTGCAAAGATGTCGTCGATCGCTACAGGGTGGAAGCCACCAGGTCGATAGTCTTCGGCGTACTCAACGTCCTCAAGACACGAAGGTATAAATCGTAAGGAAGGCATGAATTGAGAGAACTTGTAGGGATACTACTAGTGAGTCACTATTGACCAAGTGTTGACGTATAAATTTAAAACTCCTTTCCCCGGCAATGCGGCAACGCTAAGACTCTGTGTTCAATCGTCCGGCTCAAGGACACCAGCATCATTATCACTCACTGCACTCTTCATGGCGGCTGCCCCTTGTAATTTTTAACGCGACCTCACCACATCCTCATCACGGCAGCACCCGGCAAGGTTCTTGTAGCTTCTATTTCCTCACTGGCAGGGATGGTATATCGGCCTCGGAGAAATTCTCAGCGCATCTCCACCGTCACCTCCTTCCTCAATCGACTCCCGATCACCTCCTTCAATGTCACAACATCAGGTTCTCCGCGATAAATGAC
>Ga0307517_10005334_pt1 | contig 19416 bp, 13 predicted proteins | sample 23_EM_MG_FD_194515 | JGI IMG/M metagenome (GOLD analysis project Ga0307517, IMG submission 194515) | Populus trichocarpa ectomycorrhiza microbial communities from riparian zone in the Pacific Northwest, United States - 23_EM | ecosystem: Host-associated > Plants > Roots > Unclassified | place... | reverse complement strand
CCCCCCCCCCCCCCCCCCCCCCCCCCCCCCCCCCCCCCCCCCCCCCCCCCCCCCCCCCCCCCCTATCTGATCGTTTCAGCCGCAGAAGCCGTACTTTTTTTTTTTTCGGAAACTCGAACGAGGCTCTTTGAGAGGTGCTGCGGCGTGTTGGCGTGAAGCTATTGGGTGAAGTGCTGGGGTGTGATATCTCACAGCCTTACCCCCGGACATGATTTTCTTCAGCCTGGAGGGGTGCTTAACAGCCTTGAAGCCCCTATCAATCACCTTTTTGTACACCATCTATCGGCCAGACTTCACACAATATGGACTTTCGGGCGATCATTGTGTCAGGCAATGTCAACAGTTTCAACACAACTATAACAGATGACAGGAATCAGGTCCTGCGGTGGTTGTCGTCGCTGGAGCCTCAGAGGAGACATCAGCATATAAGAGAGAGCCGGCTCGAGGGTACAGGGAACTGGATTTTTCAAACGAGCGAGTTTCGGAGATGGGGAACAACAGAAGATGGATCTTCTCACTCCGTGCTCTTTTGCCATGGTGATCCAGGTGTGGGGAAGACTCATCTCAGGTAAAACAAGAAACCACCGTGAAAACCTACATCGCTAACTGCTTGTAATTCTAGCTCACTAGTGATCGACCATTTTTACGGTAGTGAACAGGATATTACGGTTGCTGGGCTGTATTGCGACTACCTCAATAGAAAGGAACAAACTACGCCAAACATTCTAGGAGCCATGCTCAAGCAGTTGATGGGGAGCGGAGAAATCCCGGGGGATGTGCGCAAGGCTTACGAAGATGCGAAGAAGCATTTTGGCGGGGTAGGCCCGGAAGCGCACAAGCTACTCAAAATGCTGAAGATGGTGATTGCGCAACGGCAATGGGTGGTTCTATGTATCGACGGCTTGGATGAATCTCTCCCGGAGCATCGGACTGGCCTTCTTGGCGCTCTCCAAGCTATTGTTAGAGAGCTGCCAAATGTCCGGCTCTTCTTGACCGGAAGGCCTTTCATCCGCCCTGAGGTTGAGAGGTACTTCCCTAGCGTGAATACCGTCCTAGTGAGTCCAACAAGGGAAGATACCGAGGCATTTTTGAGGATGAAGTTAGATGAGGACCCAGAACCTGACGCCATGGATGAGAGTCTAAGAGCGGATATAATGGAAATTATTCCGGAAGCAATATCCGAGATGTATGTCCAGATACCTCTTTTTCCGTATTTAGTAGAAATCATGTTACTCACGAATGATTGTGTATAGATTCCTTCTTGTATCTCTCAGCAACGAGACAATCCTCGGGGAGACAACGATTCGTCGGAGGAGGGAAAAGTTGAAACGGATAGCAAATGGTCAAGACGTAGGAGACATATACACTGCGACTTTTGAAAGAGTCAGGGCACAAGGGGAGGACAGGGCACGGCTGGGGATGGATGCTATATTGTGGATAGCATACTCAGAATTGCCGTTGTCACCAGATGAGCTATGTCAAGCCTTAGGGGTAGAGATAGGATCGGCAGATCTTGACAGTGATAATGTCCCTTCGATCCGGACCGTGTTGAACTGCGGGCTAGGACTGGTCACAGTCGATTCATCGTCTTCCGTTGTCCGTCTTGTTCATTTCACTCTACAGGAATATATCCTGGCCAATCCGGCACTGTTTTATAGTCCCCATTCGATGATCGCCGAAGTTTGCTTGACCTATCTTAACTTTGGGTGCATCCGGAGCCTTTGGCCAGCTTTCAGTTCACCCCCGCCTACAGCCCCCTTTCTTAAATACGCTTCTTGGCAGTGGCTAGGACAGGCGCAAAAACAAACCTCGACAAGGGTAATTTCGCTTGTATTAGAACTACTCGATGGATTTAATGCGCATATATCTTGCGAGCTACTCATGGGCGAGTCCTTCGTGGAGTCAGTGCCCTGGGACACCGAATTTGATGACCTGAGGGAATACACGGGGCTACACGCTGGAGTCTATTTCGGGGTTCTGGAGATTATGGTTTCTCTACTTAAGACGGATAAGTGGGATGTTAACGCAACTGACTCGTCTGGCCGTACGGCGTTGATGTGGGCTACTAGGATGGGGTATGATGCGATAGCGAAGGTGCTACTAGAACAGGACGGCGTCGATCCCGATATTGCAGATTCCGATGGCAGGACAGTATTATCATGGGCTGCTGAGAGTGGAGATGTGGGAACTGTGGGGACGCTACTAGGGCAGAGCGGTGTTAGTCTTGACATTGTCGACAAGAGTGGCCAAACGCCACTCTCATTGGCTGCCGGAAGGGGGCACGGAGAAATTGTGCGCATGCTATTGGAACGGGAAGAAGTTCATCCCGAAACTACGGATAGGGGCGGCCGAACGCCACTTTCACATGCTGCAGGGGGTTGGAGGGGGGGGAGCAGGGAGCAAGAGTTTGAGAGGGTTGTGAAAATATTGTTAGAACGGAACGATGTCGATCCCGACAGCGCTGACAAGAGTGGTCGAACTCCACTTTCATGGGCTGCAGGGAGTTTTCGGGGGGGGAAGAGGGAGGAAGGGTGTGAGAGGGTTGTGAAAACACTGTTAGAGCGGAATGATGTTAATCCCGATAGCGCTGGTAAGAGTGGTCGAACTCCACTTTCATGGGCTGCCGAAAGTGGGCGCGGGGAAGTTGTGCTGATGCTATTGGAACGGAACAACGTTGATCCTGACTCTAGGGATAGGGACGGCCGCACGCCACTTTCAAGGGCTGCGGGCATGCACATTTGGTCATCGGCTGACCAGAAGGGGTGTGAGAGGATTGTCAAGACACTGTTAGAGCGGAACAATGTCAATCCCGACACCCCTGATAAGAGTGGTCGAACTCCACTTTCATGGGCTGCCGAAAGTGGGCACGGGGAAGTTGTGCTGATGCTATTGGAACGGAACAACGTTGATCCTGACTCTAGGGATAGGGACGGCCGCACGCCACTTTCATTGGCTGCAGGGAGTTGGCGGGGGATCGTGGCGGAAGGGCCTAAGAAGGTTGTGAAAACACTGTTAGAGCGGAATGATGTCAATCCCGACGGCGCTGATAAGAGTGGTCGGACTCCACTTTCATGGGCTGCCAAAAGTGGGCCCGGGGAAGTTGTGCGGATGCTATTGGAACGGAACGGTGTCAATCCCGACAAAGCAGATAAGGCCGGCCGGACACCACTGTTGCAGGCTGCCAAGTATGGGCGTGAGGGAACTGTGGATATGCTAATTCGACGGAACGATGTCAATCCCAACACAACAGATGAGAGTGGCCGGACATTTTTTTCATGCGCTTGCGAAGGTGGGTGTTCAAAGGTTGTGCGGGCGCTGTTGGAGCTGAACGACGTCAATCCCAACACTGCAGATAAGAGTGGTCGAACACCATTGTCCTGGGCTGCCGGGCGCGGGTGTGAGGTAATTACAGAGATGCTATTTCAGCGGAACGACGTCAATCCCAACACAATAGATGAGAGTGGCCGAACATTGTTTTCATGGGCTTGTGAAGGTGGGAGTTCAAAAATGGTGCGGGCGCTATTAGAACTGAACGACTTCAACCCCAACATACCAGATAAGGGAGGTCGAACACCATTGTCCTGGGCTGTTAGAAGTCAGAGTGTGGAGATTCTGCGGATGCTATTGGAACGGAACGACGTCAATCCCGACAAGGCAGATAACAGTGGTCGAACACCACTTTCATGAGCGGCCCAAGTGTGTTTGTGCGGGCAATCTGTGAAGATGCTATTGGAACGGAACGATGTCAATCCCGACAGCGTTGACAAGAGTGGCCGAACGCCTTTGTCATGGGCGGCCGGGAGTAAGCAAGAGGGAAATGTGGAGATGCTATTGGACCTGAACGATGTTAATCCGGACAGCGCTGATAAGAGTGGCCGAACGCCGTTGTCATGGGCGGCCGGGAGTGGAGAGGAGAGCATTGTGGAGATTCTATTGGAACGGAACGGTGTTAATCCGGATAGCGCTGATAAGAGTGGCCGAACGCCGTTGTTATGGGCAGTCGGGACCGGAAAAGAGAGAATTGTGGAGATGCTATTGGAACGGAACGGTGTTAATCCGCATAGCGCTGATCACAGTGGCCGAACGACGTTGTTCTGGGCCGCCGGGAGTGGGTGGGAGGGAATTGTGGAGATGCTATTGAAACGGAACGATGTTAAACTGGACAGCTTCGACAAGAGTGGCCGAACGCCATTGTCGTGGGCTACTGAGAACGGTCATTGGAAAATTGTCGGGATGCTGTTGGATTGGCGCGATGCCCACCCCGACATTGCGGACCAGGGTGGTCTGGCACCGTTTTCGGATATCGGGAGCGGGCGTGAAGAAATTGGAGACGTGCTATCGGAACGGAGCCATGCCAATCTCAACACCGCAGATGAGAGTGGCTGGACACCATTTCCATGGCGTACCAAGAATGATTGTCCGGCAGTTGTCCAGGGGGAGGATGGGTGGCATGACCTCGATGCAATATTAAGACTCCGGGGGGAATTACCTCAACCCTTCGTAACTAACCCCCCTCCGCCACACGAGCCACCCCTCAAAAAGTCCCGCCGGTTTTGATATACCACCGGCCGCAAGTTGCTCCCCTTCAGCCACACTTGTGAATCTCTATCCTGTTTACCGCTAGAACTTTACTTTCAGCCCCTCCCGATGCTCCTTAGGTATACCGCACAAATACCATCACACCCGAATCCCTGATCTATCAACTTTAATGCAAGGATGGAGGGACGAAAGCTGAGAACCATTCGAATTGTGAGAATTCTCTCACATGTTGATTGTCCTTGCGGGGTGTTTCTTAAATTTCGGGAATCTTGTTTGTAGTCTCATTAGGCTTTGTTTCAGAGTTAGTGTGATTTAGAAGGAAGCTACTCGAACTATATTAAACCTGCATCACCGCGGTGTTCGGGAAATAGGAATAAGATGCGTAGCGATCCCTCTAGCAATCAAAAATGCTTTTCGTTATGTTTTTATACACATCCTTGTCCTTTTACCATTGGCAATTGAGTATCCAACAGAGTAGTAAAGTCGATGGTTATACTTTCCCTACCTGTGAAACGCAGCGCCCAGGTCTCATGTGGGTCGTCCCGCTCCGCCACCGTTCCATTTGATGGTGTCAGTGCCGCAAAACCATCATGAATAAGGAGGTTCATTGGGAAAACCAGTAGGGGTGCCGATCCCTAAATCATCTTTTTTTGGCCGTCGGATGTCTCCTCTTGCTTGGATCTATTTAGACTGTATGAGCAAATCGCGTATTGGGAGGGTATCTTCAGCTATTGGAGAATTGTGAGGGGAGGGATGGGTAAACCGCTGTAATACTAGAACTTAAAGATTGGGGTGCCATACTTTAATGCATGCAGTCTATATTGCTAACTCCCTTCTGGTGGTATATTTATCTCGCCTAACTATGACAGAACCATTTTTGTCCCTTTTTACTAAGACTTCTAGCACTCGAAGGTTGTAAAGATGATGCTAGAGCGGAATGATACCAGTCCCGACATGGCAGATAAGAGTCGTGGAACACCATTGTCATGGGCTGTGCAGGGTAGGTACGGGGGAATTATGCGGATGCTACCAAAACGGAACGACGCCAACCCCGAAAGCCCAGACAAGAGCGGCCGAACGACACCCTCGTGGGCTGCCGGGGATGGGCGCGAGATGCTTGCAAAAACGCTATCGGAACGGAGCGATGCCAACCACGGCTCTGCGGATAGGGACGGCCGAACTCCGGTGCCGTGGGCGGCGGCGAAAGGGTATGGGAAAATTGTGGGGATGCTGTCGCAGCAGAACGATGTCCATTCCAGTGTGGTAGACGAGAGTGGCAAAACACCATTTCCGTGACCTACTAAGACTGGCGGTGGGAGAGCGGTACGTGGGCGGACAGAGCCGCGTGACCCTTCTATATCAGGACACAGGGGGAAATTCTCTGGGCCCTTCGAAACTGGTCCCTCAAAAATATCCGAGAATTTTGATATGCCATCGGCCACAATTTGTGTCCCTTCATTCACACACGCGAAGCTCACTCTCCTGTTGATTGTAAGCTCCCCACCCACCCACGCTGCACCGGACCTACGCCCCCCTCTTCCATAGATACTTGTCTCCCAACGGATTCGTTTTTGCTTTCTGATAGTCGACTGTTAGAGTTAAGCTGTGGAAAGGCAGCCCATGTTACTATGACTGGGGAAACATAGAGTCTATTTTTATTTTATTTCCTAAATCCAGTCTGTGGTTTCCTCTATCCTTCTGACGCCTTATTCTTGCCCCTTCCTCCGCCCTCTTCCTATGCACCTACCTATTCTACCTAGGCGGAAATATGTTTATCCTTTTTTTTTTGCCAAAACCGAACTTTTAGCGCTTCTTTATACTCCTTATCAGTGCTTCATAGATACAATCATATTCGGTTCCCTGCTGTATCAACAGAACGTGTTTGAAGATAGGAGCAAAGGACGAAAGCTCTGGACTATTCAAGTTCGGAGAAGGCACTTGCATGTCGATCGTGCTTTTGGGAGTTCCCTTATGCTTCCGGAGTTCTGTTGGTGGTTTTATTTTGCACTGGTGTTATTGTCATTTATGGGGAAGCTACTGTGGTTATAGTATACCCCATTGCCACGGCAGAGTGTGCAGAGTAATCGAGAAATATATGTGGTGGTCCGTGAAAGAATCAGGGTTCCCTTCGCTATGACTCTACCTGCATCTTTGTATTCACTATTAGTAATTGAATATCCAATAGGGTAGCAAAGTCTGCGACCGCACCTTTCCTCAGCTGGAAATTAGTTGGTGCCTTCTCCGCATGTTCTGGCTAAAGATTTTTTTGTTTCATGAGTTCGAAAGTTTGGAAAGAAGACTCCATTGATGGAAGGGTAGGAATGCTGACGGTCCAAGCGAAGCGTGAAGGCTGTAGGGGCGGGGGCGGAAGAAGGGTCCAGTATTTGTGCCAAAGGCAGAGGTGAACCGGAGTCCTTACAAAATATTTCCTTGGTTAGGGGATTACGCAGAATGATACTTTCTTTTGTCGCTACGGCTGGGAGGTGGACGAGCAATGGGGGAACATGTCTAGACGAAGGCGGACAAGAGCGGTGATCGATGGAAGGATGAGGATGACTTTATTTTGTATTTCATATATACTCCTGTCTTTGGCGTCAACCTATCAAGCAAGTAAAAAGAGAAGCGGGCTACCCACCCCCACCATCAGGTGCCGTATCTTCATCCTGTCTAATAGCGTACCTTCACGATCGGGGTATTATACTATTAATGATGAGATCACCCATCAGGGCCTTTAGCTAACTATCTCTTCTGATGAATTGCATTTCGGTTCCTGATTAATCTTTCATCCTAGGGCCGCTTGCCGACAGGGCGGAAGTCGGCAAAGGTTTTGGTGTGGGGAGTGTCCAGCTCAGCGTTCGCAAGCGGCCGGGCCGGCCTGCAGGTTTCATGGATGCCTGGCCGAGCCTGAAGGCTCCCGGAATATACCGTCTGATTAGTAAATATTTTGTTTATAGGTAATCGACATCTGCAGATGCCCGGAAATATCTGAGGATACCTACAGTTATCGAAAGCCTGCAGATATCTACAGGCCCGGTCAGATAGGCCCTTAAACCAGGACTCCCGCCCGCACCCCGGCCGGCCGCCCTGGACCTTAAGCCTCGCCGGACTGACCGCTTGCGAACACTAGTGCAATCTTTCAAGCCCTTACCGTATGGTAATCGGCTCCGCGAATTTGATAGTGAAAAGGCCAGTTTTTTTAAAGCGATTTTTCCCTTAGAGCTCGTTTGCCAATATACAGTCGTCTAGCAGCACAAAGATGGTGTCGGCCGTGAGGGAGGGCTTGGTGGCTGGGGGCGTAGGTTATGGGCATGTGGGTGGTGTTTAGTTAGGGTAGCGTCCCGGGTAGACCCTGGTGGGATTTCCAAAAGCACCTTCGGCAATGTTACTTTCTTGATGGAGGTGGTGGCACGATCGGGTAGGCGTAGTGATAGGAGAAGGGTGTCACGGTGTCTATTCTCTATGCTAGTTAAAGGTCATCTTGAGTATTATAGTGAAAATTTTCCATTTATAACCCTATACATCCGTCCATGCCTTAGAACGTTGCCTCGTCCACACTTTAGTGTTCCTCCATCATAGGTGCGCTTCCTATTGCCTGCGCTTCCCCCTGCTCCCAATACAACACTCTACTACGGGGATTATTATACCATCAGTTTCGACCCCAGTGACAAGAACTCAGCACCGAAAACTGTGAGGCGCCACTCGGCATGCCCCCACGACAGTCGTTCGGATGGTTTCGGGGAAGACGCTTGGCTTTCGGGAAAGCATTTCGGCTGTAAGAATGCACTTGAGTTTGGGTCGATGCGTTCGCCGGAACAAGGGTAGGAAAGTTATAAGGAAACCGTAATAAAACGGTAAGAAGGCCGGAAGGGCTGGGTGCCTGGAGGCTCCGGACAGTGGAAGCCCCTTGTATTTCTTTTGTTAGCGTGTGCAAGAGGGAGGGGGGACATACATGCAGCAGTATGGACATGTCTGGTTGTCCATGGGATAGGAGGACCTTGTTATGGTTGATATCCATACTCTGTCCTTACTGTTAGTTGTAAGCGTAGTAGTGGTGAGTGTGTTGTTGAATGAAGAGGACTCCCCGCTCCTGTGCTGTGCGATCGCATCTTTCATCACGTGAACTCTTGGCATTTCTTTGGGAGGGTTGAGCCGCATAAAATTTAGAACAGGGGAAGCTAGACTGTTAGGTACTTGCATTTTTCAAAAGTATCCGGACGTGTTCCACCTGCTTGGCGCCAAGGATTCAGGGGGTGAGATCGCTTCCGATATTTATCCAAACAAGTAGCCGGACTCCCACCTGTGCTTGTGTACCGGTACACCAGTGAATAAATCGGTATCATGGCACGTGCTATTATAAAGCGAGGTTAGATATGCTACTATATGACCAAGGCTTTAGGGGATATCTTGCTAATAGTGATCGCGTTACCTTAGGAAAGCAGATAACACCACGTCGCCGAGCAGTAATAATCGCATTCCGGACCCAAGATCCTCCAATGCCATTCAAGCAAATCGGCGAAATAACTGGTGTTGCCAGCTCCACTGCCAATGACATTTGGCGACATGCAATTAAGAATGCCCGGCAGGCTCGAGTGACGAGTGATGAACTTGAACACAACAATCAGCCACTCTCCCTGCAGGAATTAATTGCCAGCTCCGCCCTTGACCCCAACCCCCGCCCTGGCCGCCCAAGATTGTTGAGTGAGGAGGATAAGGACAGACTTGTGGAGTTTGTGAAAAAGGATTTTGACAGCAGGAGGCTGACACTCCACAACCTGCGCCGCGAGGCTGGTTTTTCTCACATTAGTGATAGTACTGTCTATCGTGGGCTATCAGAGCAGGGAATATATGCCTATCATGAGGAGTTTAAAATTATTCTGAAGGAAGAAAATAAAAAAAAAAGACTGGTAGGTTGCGTTCACAAAAGCAGTGACTGGTTATGCTAATTTGATATAGGATTATTGTACTAAAAGAGAACTTTGGCTCCCAAGCCGGGAGTGGGCAAATTATGCTTTTACAGATGAGATGGCGGTGGAAGTAGGAGCTGTTTTTGGCACAAATTTGGTTTGGAGGGAGAAGGAGGAAAAATGGCAGCAGGATTGTGTGGGAACTAAGAAAAAACAAGGCACATCGGTGATGTGCTGGGGAATGATTAGCTGGGGCTGGAAAGGCCCCTTTCATGTGTGGTCCGCAGAAACAAAGGAGGAAAAGGACAAGGCAAAGAAGGAAATAGGAGAGTGGAATGCACGGTGTGAAGAGAAGGAAGAAATACAGAACCAGCAATGGAAGGCTACAGAGGAGTTTAAACTCTTGAAGGAAAGAGAGTTGCGGGAGGCAAAGGAACAACGAGCAGCAGCGGTCGAGCGAGGAGAAAAGATCAAAACAAAGCAGTCCTGGCGGGGGAAAAAATTTAAAATTAAGAAGCTAAAGAGGAAGTATGCGAAGGGGGTGGACTCCTGGCGGTATGTAACTGGACTTTGCCGGCCAGTTCTGTGGCCCACCTGCCAGGAGCGATTAGCTATGAATCACAACTTTCTCCTTATGGAGGACAATGCCCCATGCCACGATTCAGACTTCACCAATTTGGAACGGAAGAAGGAAGGAATAGAAAAGCTTACCTGGCCCCCAAACTCACCCGATTTCAACCCTATCGAACACCTCTGGCGCTTAATGAAAATGCGCATCCTACGCTGCCGTGGGTCAGACCGGATCCGAACACCAGCTGAAATGAAAGTGGTCCTGGAGGAGGAATGGTCCCGGCTTACCCTTGAAGAGATTAACCATGAAATTGTCAAGCTACCAGACATCATGGCCCGGTGTATCGCCAAAAAAGGTGGAAATCATTTCCAAGCTTGAGGCAACATCCAATTTCCTCATCCTCCATATCCTTTTTCCTACTACCTCTTTTAATTTTTAAAGTTTAATCCATAATATTATATATTCCTATTCTCATTGCTCGGTTGGCTCACAGAATTTGTACTACCACCTTGGCGCCAAGCATGTGGGCGGCATCCGGATACTTTTGAAAAATGCAAGTAAACGGGCCCTTAGCAACGCTAGAGATTATGCTCCGAAAACTTCAATTTTCAGTATTTTTCTCGGTCTGTCATAATCTTTGCGATTAATTTCATTGGGACAATAATTCAAAGAAGAGGTTTTCTCAAGTGTTCTAGGTACCAAAAGGAAGAAGAGAAGAAGACAAAAAAGTCAGATGGGGCAAGATACTACAAGAGGAAGCAAATGTAGAGGAAATCATCAGTGTGTGGAGGAAAGAAGAAAAAAAGTATATATTGCGAGTATTAGTCTGGGTAAGGTAGCGCAATTAGGATACGCGAACCATTCTACTCGTAGGCACATGCGGCAGTAGATCAGGGCAACATGAGATTCATGTTCTGAGGTCGCAAAGACGGTGACTGCACCCCCGTGCATAAACCAATGTTAGCTGTGGACTTTGGAAGCATGCACCCTTATCAACCACGGCAAACTAGAGAACAACGAGGCACACGCAATAGCCTAACGCAAGCTCCTTGCTATGAAGAAGCTCTAATCATTCGCCAAGAGTCCCAGCTTCGAACTTTGAACTCACTTATGCGCGGGGCCCTGTCACTCACTTCTCCGGCAATCCGGTTCCCGGAGAACTAGCGGAAGTCGGCCTATCTCGCTTGGCTGGGTTTGGTTTGACAAGTTAAGGAAATTGCGAATACCGTACTTGTTAATGTGATCGATTGTATCCTGGGGCTTGGCCTGATAGTTTGTTAGGGAAACGCTTATTCTTCAAAGGGCTCTTTTCTTTAGACCTAGGAATCACAGGGCAGTTAATGCCAACCCCTTTTACAGTTCAGATTTACCCCACTGTATTAACCTAATGAATTAGGTATCTACCTGAGTACCGGTACTGTTACGGATAAAATTTGGCTTTACTCAGTTTGCGCTTTTTTCAGCTATTCTACTAATAACTTAGACAGTATAGCTAGCGGTTCATGATATCGCTTTGCTTGGAAAGGGAAGTACGCTGGGATTGTGTTGAATGGGGGAGAAGAGGCGCCGCGTTGACTACAAGTACAGGGGCGGACTCTATGTAAGGCTACGATCTTTCACTTCTCTCGCGCTTTATTCCCACGACGGCACCACAGCACAACGGAGGAACCGTTTTGGACAGTCAACTGAGGAAGGAAAATTTGTGATAGCGGATAACAAGAGGAGGATCCCCTGTACCTAGATAGTCGGACAATCAGAAAGGTTGGGCTTTCTTTTCGGTTGGATTTTTTTTCTCTTTTTTGCGGTTCTCTGGGTTGGCTCTGGATAAGAGGTTTGTGAGTTAGCTTAGGGCCCGTTTACCTATAGACGGCCGTCTAGCAACCAGAGGCAGTGCCGACCGTCAAAGAAAGTCAGTTGTGTAAACGGGCTTTCAGTTATATACTAGACAGTATATTAGCTGGCATGCGACAATTCTGTTTTCTTTACATACCTTCAACTGTCTATCTCTTGCTAAAAATTAAATTTGTAATAATTGTTGTACTAGACGGTGGCGTCTCAAGCGTTATCTGGTAAACGGCGCGAAAGTGTTTGACAAATTTTCCACAGTCCTAGATTCTTGCATCTGGACCGTCAGAAAGTTCCGTTGCCTACTCTAGCTAAACGCCATCTACTTTGCCGCACACTCCCGCACTGTCAAGCCCCGCTTAACAGTCGGCATCGTTTCAGGCTTTTAGACGGACGTCTATAGGTAAACGGGCCCTTAGTGGACTTGAATTAATCGTGACTTGAATTAATCGTGACTTGTGTGGTTTTTGTTTCTAGAAGGAATTTCTTGATAGTGACAATTGTTCACCCGTACCTCTTGCGCTTTGAACAATAGATACACTATCCCAGGTTCCTCATGTTTTCAGTGCATGCAGAATCCTAACCCCCTGCTAGTAGTGAGCTAGCATAAAAAGGAATAGGGTGACTCGGGCTGCCTACTTCCCCGGAAGGAGGGTTCCAGTCCACCCTAACCCTGGTTAATCTCCACGATAGCTATCACCCACCCTTGCAGGGGGACCATTGCACCCAAACCTCTGCCGCTGCTACTCAGAGATTCCCGAAAAATATCAGGGTTGGGTCTAATGAAGAAACTAAAACCGAAATGCTAAGCAATACTGGATCTGTGGTGGCTGAAAATTAGGTGGGGCGGTTCTTGCAAGATAAGTGGGGCTCAAGGAGGACGGGGGCTACTTAGGTCGGGGAGCACAGTATGTATTACGGTGCTATAAGGGCAAATCGGGACCAATTGTTGGCTCGGGCATGGGGGGTGACAGGCAATTGGTACTGGAGGCTCCTGTGTGGCCGACGCAAGGCTCTTGGAAGCGGACCAGCGAAAACGAGATGCCAGAGTGTGTGGCGAAGCTGGCCTGATGTGAAGCCACAAACCGTCGCTATCTACACTACTGGTACTCGAGCAGTGCCGCGGGAGTTGGGCCCAGCATGGTACTACTTTATAGGGATATTGGGCACTGTAAGTTAGTGAAGATGGATAGGACATGGGATCTCTATGACCAGCCTCAGGGATTCTCTGATTACTAGGCCAACTAGCCCTAAGGGAGTACGGTAGTGTGGTAATAGTGGTGTTGCTCTGTGTCGATTGTTGCGCCGCGCGGCGGGGGTGCCGCCGAGCATTCCAAGCCCCCAGATTTTCCGATCAGTGCAGTTCCACAAATTCGACAGTTTTCTGGTGCCAGATCAAGTACCGTAAAAGCACCCGAGCATAGGAGAAATGTACTGTACTTGGGGGTTTTAATTTCCTCTCACGTCTTGGAGTACTCGAGGGGTTATTAAAAACAGAAAAAAAATTTCAAATGTCTCCAATAGAATTGGGTGGAACCAACAGAAATAATCCCCGGATTTTTAATGATCCTCCAAGACAGGCGGATGCCTATTATTATTATTTTGGTCTCAACTGTTTTTCTGTGGCTTCCTTGCTCCTATCGCGGATGGGGGGTCTTGGCGACCAAGTACTAGTACAAGTGCCATGGGTGATGTTTTCGGACACACCAAAGTGGCTTACCAGCAAAAAAATGGTAAAAATTGGTGAGGTCACAAAGTGGTGTGTGCGAAAACATCACCCATGGCACTTGTACTCGAGTACCGTAAAAACTCGATAGATCCACTAAAGGAGATCTTAGCATGAATCACCTTCTAAACCGCAATAGGTTTAGAGGAGTAGGTTAATAAAATTGCGAATATAAGTTAAATGAGATTCTGCAAGCTCGCCTCCCCAACCTATACCCAGTCTGGAAAACACTATTCCTTCTCGGGGTGTTTTGTCTCTGATCGGGGTGATCCGAGGCCGATGAACTTTAGTGGATTTATCGAGTTTTTACGGTACATGCATATGAAGTGGAGCTCGTGTACTTACAGTACCGTATAATCCGGCAAAAGTCGGATTGGAACTAAAGCGAATTAAAGTTAAACTCAGGCAACCGAGCCAACGGGAGGACACGAAGAACTCCAACTTGCCACAGTTTGCCACAGTTTAAACATATAGGCCATAGTGATTGGGCAGATTTAAGAGAGTCGTCACTAGCGCGAATCCGACTTTCGCCGGATTATACGGTAGTTGAGAGCCGCACATGCTCAGCGCGGACGGAGCCTGCGTGCGATTTTGGGGGTAAAATTCGCAGAGGGGGGGATATGTTAGGGTAATCCCGTAGAAAGTGTATGGTCTTGGTTGAGGTATTCTTAGCTTCGTCCACCAGTTTAATGCTTCGGCCTTCTTCGAGCTTTCGTTAGAAAATACGTGGGCGCGCTCTCTACGCTTGATGGCTGGTGAGCATGGCAGGTGGGGGGAGGGGGGGGTATCTGATCGTTTCAGCGGCAGAAGCTGCAAAATTTTCTTCGGGAGTCAGAAGGAGGCTCTTCGAGAGGTTTTGCGACCTGTTGACATGAAACTATTGGCTGAAATGCTGGGGCGTGATGTCTCACAGTCTCACTTCCGGACATCATATTCTTCAGCCCCAGAGAGGTTCTTCACCCCCTTGAGACCCCTATCCATCACACTTTTGTAAATCATCTATCGGCCAGACTTCACACAATATGGACTATCGGGCGATTATTGCTTCAGGTAATGTCGGCAGTTTCAACAATTTCAACACAACTATAACAGATGATAGGAATCAGGTCCTGCAGTGGTTGTCACCACTGGAGCCTCAGAGGAGACATCAGCATATAAGAGAGAGCCGGCTCAAGGGTACGGGGAACTGTATTTTTCAAACGAGCGAGTTTCGGAGATGGGAAACGACAAAATATGGATCTTCTCACTCCGTGCTCTTTTGCCATGGTGATCCAGGTGTGGGGAAGACCCATCTTAGGTAAAACAAGAAACCACCGCGAAAACCTACATCGCTGACTGCTTGTAATTCTAGCTCACTAGTGATCGACCATTTTTACGGTATTGAACGGGATATTACAGTTGCTGGGATGTATTGCGACTACCCCAATAGAAAGGAGCAGACTACACCAAAGGTTCTAGGAGCCATGCTCAAGCAGTTGATAGGGGGCGGAGAAATCCCGGGGGATGTACGCAAGGCTTTCGAAGATGCGAAAAAGCATTTTGGCGGGGTGACTCCGGAAGCTCACGAGCTTCTCAAAATGCTGAAGATGGTGATTGCGCAACGGAAATTAGTGGTTATATGTATCGACGGCTTGGATGAATCTCTCGCGGCGAATCGGACTGGCCTTCTTAGCGCTCTCCAAGCTATCGTTAGAGAGCTGCCAAATGTCCTGCTCTTCTTGACCGGAAGGCCCTTCATCCGCCCTGAGGTTGAGAGGTACTTCCCTAGCGTGAATACCATCCTAGTGAGTCCAACAAGGGAGGATACCGAGGCATTTTTGAGGATGAAGTTGGATGAGGACCCAGAACCTGACGCTATGGATGAGAGCCTAAGAGCGGATATAATGGAAATTATTCCGAAAAAAATATCCGAGATGTATGTCTAGATGCCCAGTTTTCCCGTATCGGGTGGAAATTTTGTTACTCACTAGTGACTGCATAGATTCCTTCTTGTATCTCTGAGCGTCGAGACGATCCTCGGGGAGACAACAATTCGTCGGAGGAAGGAAAAGCTGAAACAGATGTCAAATGGTCAGGACGCAGGGGACGTATACACTGCTAATCTGGAAAGAATCAGGGGGCAGGGGGGGGACAGGGCACGGCTAGGAATGGAGGCTATCATGTGGATAGCATATTCAGAGCGGCCATTGAATCCGGACGAGCTATGTCAAGCCTTAGGAGTAGAAATAGGGTCGCTAGATTTGGACGGTGATAGTACACCTTCGATCCGGACGATATTGAACTGCGGACTAGGTTTGGTCACAGTGGATTCCTCCTCTTGCGATGTCCGTCTTGTTCATTTTACTCTACAAGAACATATCCTAGCCAATCCTACACTTTTTCGTAGTCCCCATTCGATGATCGCCGAGGTTTGCTTAACCTACCTTAACTTTGGGTGCATTAAAGACCTTTCGCCGGATCCAGATTCAGTCCCACTTACAGCTCCCTTTCTTGAATACGCTTCTAGTTACTGGGTTGAACATGCGCGAAGACAAGCCTCGACAAGTGTAATTTCCCTTGTATTAGAACTACTCGATGGATTTAATGCGCAAATATCTTACAAGCTACTCATACCCGGGTGGTTCGAAGACTCAGTGCCCTGGGATGCTGCATATGATGACCTGAGGGAATGCACGGCGCTCCACGCTGGAGTCTATTTCGGGGTTCTGGAGATTATGGTTCCTTTACTTAAAATGGATAAATGGGATGTTAACGCAACTGACTCGTATGGTCGTACAGCTTTGATGTGGGCTACCAGGATGGGGCGTGATGCGATAGTGAAGGTGCTACTAGAACTGGACGGCGTCGATCCCGATATTGCAGATTCTTATGGCATGACAGTATTATCATGGGCTGCTGAGAATGGGGATGTGGGAATTGTGGAGATGCTATTAGGGCGGAGCGGTGTTAGTCTTGAGATTGCCGACAAGGGTGGCCAAACGCCACTTTCATTGGCTGCCGAAAATGGGCACGGAGAAATTGTGCGCATGCTATTGGAACGGAACGACGTTAATCCCGACACTACGGATAGGGACGGCCGCACACCACTTTCATGGGCTGCGGGCGGGGTGAATTGGCGATCGGATTACAAGGAGGGGTGTGAGAGGGTTGTCAAAGCACTGTTAGAGCGGAACGATGTCGATCCCGACAGCGTTGATAAGAGTGGTCGGACACCACTTTCATGGGCTGCCGGGAGGGGGCGCGGAGAAATTGTGGGCATGCTATTGGAACGGAACGACGTTAATCCCGACACTACGGATAGGGACGGCCGCACACCACTTTCATGGGCTGCGGGCGGGGTGAATTGGCGATCGGATTACAAGGAGGGGTGTGAGAGGGTTGTCAAGACACTTTTAGAGCGCAGCTATGTCAATCCCGACAAAGCAGATAAGAGTGGCCGGACGCCATTGCTGTGGGCTGCCGGGTATGGGCATGCGGGAATTGTGGAAATGCTATTTCAGCGGAATGATGTCAATCCCAACACCGTTGATGAGAGTGGCCGAACATTGTTTTCATGGGCTTGTGAAGGTGGGAGTTCAAGGATTGTGAGGGGGCTGTTGGAACTGAACGACATCAATCCCAACGCGGCAGACAAGGGCGGTCGAACACCATTGTCCTGGGCTGTTGGTAGACCCGATAGGGGGGTTGTACGGATGCTATTGGAGCAGAACGATGTCAATCCTGACAAGGCAGATAAGAGTGGTCGAACACCACTTTCATGGGCGGCTCAGGTTCTTTACGGGCAGCAATCTACGAAGATGCTATTGAAACGGAATGATGTTAATCCGGAAAGCGTTGACCAAGGTGGCCGAACGCCGTTGTCATGGGCGGCCGAGAGTGGGAGAGAGGGATTTGTGGAGATGCTATTGGAACGGAACGATGTTAATCCGGAAAGCATTGACAAGAGTGGCCGAACGCCGTTGTCATGGGCTACTAAGAATGGTCATGGGAAAATTGTCGGGATGTTGTTGGATTCGCGCGGTGTCCACCCTGACATGGGGGGGCAGGATGGTCTGATACCGCTTTCATCAGATATCGGGAGTGGGCATGATGACATTGTGGACATGCTATCGGACCAGAATAATGCCAGCCGCGGGACCGCTGATGAGATCAGTCAAACTCTGTTTCCATCTGCCGCAATGCCTTGGCCTGATGAAATTGGAGACGTGTTACAGTGTTCTCAACGGTCTAGGGGCTCGACAGGGCCCCGAGGACGGACTGCCAAGAGCCCGGGACCGGACGGGACGGCAGAAAATATGCCGTCCTCGTCTGCAAAGTCTAAAGACGGCCGTCTTTAGCGAGGACGACGGGCCCGGCAATCTGAGACACTACTATGCAGGGTGTGCATGAAGACTGCTGGTTTGTTATGGGAATCGTAGTCAACGGTGGGGGACGACAGGGGATTGTAGGGGACTGCGGGGCACAGGGGGGACTACGGGGGACTACGGGGGACTACGGGGGACTACGGGGGACTACGGGGGACTACGGGGGACTACGGGGGACTACGGGGGACTACGGGGGACTACGGGGGACTACGGGGGACTACGGGGGACTGCGACTGACGACGGGTGACGGTCGGCAATCGCAGTCCGTATGAAGAAACGCCAGGGATGGCAGATGACGGCAGGGGATAGTGGGGGACTACAGGGAAATACAGGGGACAGCGGGGGACTGTTAGTGAATACTGGTGACTGGAATAAAAGATGAGATGCAGTTGGTATGGTGGGTTCGCTTGGAGGAGAATAATACCAGGAGTCCAATCAGCAATAGAGCCTTCATAGATTCAATGAGATTGTGAAGCGGCGTAATATGTTAGGATGGCATCAGATACCGCTAATAAAAAGGCTGCAAAGTCGCCAATTGTTGAAAATAAAAAATAGTATCTGATATGAATTGCACGATCGGGTTGATACAGAAATTGGCTACTAAGTTGGACTTCAACCATTTTGGATATCTTAATTCCACATTTCCTTCAATCTCTATCCAGTATGTTCGAGCCGATTCCCCTCGGGGATTCCACTTCCCAACAACTATTTGGGATTTTGATGTTAGCACCGTTCCAGGTATACTCAACCTGACTGAACTTGACCCAATTGAGGGTGGCGATAGACTTACTATTTTTAAGCAGCCTTCATTCATGGCGTTTGTTTTGTTTCATTCTTGCTTTTTCTAAAAACTCATATCCTGGCGCAAAGAATCAAAGGAGATAACTGAGACATTACAGGGGTACTATCATAGTGGGGGACTGCGGGGCCCCGACGTCCTCCACTCGGAATCGTCGGGCAATTTGGCTGGAGGACGGGACGGGACGGCAAAACGTCGTCTGTCTTCGTCCTGACTAAAGACGGACGGACTGCCCCGTTGAGAACACTGACGTGTTATTTGAACGGAGCAATGCCAATCTCAACACCGCAAGATGAGAGCGGCCAGACACCATTTCCCTGGCGTACCAAGGGTGATTGTGCAGGAGTTATCCAGGGGCAGGATGGATGGCATGACCTCGATGCTATATTAAGACTCCGGGGGGAATTATCTGAGCCCTTCGCAACTAACTCCTCCCCGCCACTCGAGCCATCACCCAAAAAGATCCGCCGGGTTTGATATACCGCCCACAAGCTGTTCCCCTTCAACTACAGTACACGTCTAAAGCTCCCTCCTGTTGACTGTGATGGAGTAACCCCATCGTGGTATGTTAGGTTAGGGCACACTTGTAGGTGTGAGCAGGGCTATTGACCAGACCGCGCGGCGGTGACTGGTGTTGTGTGGTAGGAGCCCACTGTGCGGGCCACCAC
>Ga0307517_10005333_pt1 | contig 19417 bp, 19 predicted proteins | sample 23_EM_MG_FD_194515 | JGI IMG/M metagenome (GOLD analysis project Ga0307517, IMG submission 194515) | Populus trichocarpa ectomycorrhiza microbial communities from riparian zone in the Pacific Northwest, United States - 23_EM | ecosystem: Host-associated > Plants > Roots > Unclassified | place... | reverse complement strand
CATTCCTTATTCTTTTAATTTCTATTTGATTTTTTTTCTTTTTCAAATTTTTTTTCTTCAATTTAGTCCCTTATCATTTGATTTCATTTTATTTTTGTACCAAATTTATTCCTCGTTATTTTAATTGCTATTTATTTTATTTTTATCATTTTTCTAATTGAATCGTGCTTTCAATTTTATCATTTAGGGTTTGATTTTGATTTATTTTTATATCGTATTTTGTCTTCATTCTTTTTAATTACTATATGTTTTGTTTTATATTTTTTTTTATTGTTTTTCTCCTAATTCATCCATCAATATTTATTGATTAAGAATTTTGCTTCATTGTTTTTTAAGGTTTGCCTTCCTCGACGTTAGTCTCAAGCTCATGACGAGGGTTGTGAGTTTCAGATATTAATATAGGTTGATTTCATTCTTTTTTTAGGTTTTTTTATTTAAATTTTATTTTTTTTCAATCTCATCCTTCAAAGTTTGATTTGTTGGAAATTGTTCTTTGCGCTTTTTCTCCTTTCTTGTCCACGAGGTTATCTCAATCTTATGCTCATAGTCACGAGATTAATGGTTTAACCTGGATTAACTTAGATATATATTTTTTTTCAATTATACCTTTCAAAATTGGATTATTTAATAATTAAGATTCATTATTTTATTCAGTTTGTTTTTAACGGGGTTGCTCTAGCATCATGACTAGGTCACATATTTGACACGCTAACCAGGTTGAGCTCTAATTCTTTTTTTTTATCAATTTATTTTATTGTTGTTGTATTCTGGAAAAAAAACAAAAAAATAAAATCGACAAAGACAATTCTGGAAAAAAAACAAAAACAATCATAAAAAAATAAAAAAAAAACCATATGGGGAAACACTGTAGCAATCCACAATATTTTAAAGAAAAAAAACTACAAAGCTAAATTTTCAGCCAGCTCCATATTAAAAAAATAAAATCAACAAAAACAATTATGAAAAAAAAACACAAAAAAAAGACAATTTTGGAAAAAAAAAAGAGCAAAACAAATGGAAAAAATGGAAAAAAAATATGTGGGGAAAGTTAAAGCTGAATTCTCAACCAGCTCAATATTAAAAAAAAATTCGATAAAGATAATTTTGGAAAAAAACATGTGGGGAAACACTGTAGCAAACAAAAACCATATGGGAAAATATTGTAACAATCCTTAGTGTTTTAAAGAAAAAATAACGAAGCAAAATCGACAAAGACTATTTTGGAAAAAAAGAAGAAAAAAATTGATAAAAAAAAGAAAAAAAGCCATGTAGAGAAACATTGTAGTAATCCATAATGTTTTTTTTAAAAAAATCTATAGAACTAAATTTTCAACCAGTTCAATATTAAAAAACAATCGACAAAGATAAATTAAAAAAAAAACACAAAAAAAAGACAATCATAAGAAAAAAAAAATATGTAAAGCTAAAAAAAAAAAACCAGCATTACTATCCCCGCGCCTTTTAGAGTATTAGTTAACGTTATGGTGCTTCGTGTTCATATGGTGGACGTTTGCTTTGATCTCCTGATTGAAAGGTTGCAGGATGAATTAGAGATTACTGCGAGGGTTTTAGCACGAAGAGGAGGCTATGCTGCGACAATTGTTCTTGTGAAAAACAAAGCAACTGCGGAGTTAATTGCTGAAGGTCGACATTCCTCGTCTGGCAAACATGATAGCAAAATGTGATTGTATGGTGCTCAAGATATTTAATAATTTTCTTTTCTATTAAAAAATACTTTATTTTAATTTTTTCTCTCATATTTTTGTATATGTAAACACTCGATAACTATAGCGTAATCACTGTAAAATTTATCGTGATAAGTACCGGTACCGTCAAGCAGATAAGATAATATGCTTTCAGGAAGGGGAAAAAAGAGAGGCTTGATTTGAAGTGCAAAAGGAGGGCAGTTCCAGTCATTTCACAACTCTCAACGGTACAGATACTATCTGGCCGGCTCGTGTCGCGTTTGTCAGCAGCGGTCGCTCAAAAAAAATGAACTCTTCGCTCCCTCTCAGACAGCCAATTCGCACCCGCTCTCTAATTCCACTTCAAAATCACAAATCCGCGCGTTTCAAGCTCCAACCCTCTCGTTTCGTTAACTCCTCAATCCAAAACTGCTCTAGAACCGTTTCATTTTCACCGAGTTCGATCCCAACTCAACCACGATTCAATGGCTCAGTCGAATTTCGTACAGTCCCGTCCTTGCGAGTTAGGGTTTCTTCGAACGACGCACAGTTCGGTTCGTTAAACGAAGATTGCGAGCCGAAGGCGCCGAGTTTTAGAGAGTTTATAACATCAGAGAGGATTAAAGTGGTGTCGATGCTTGCTCTGGCACTGGCTCTATGTAATGCTGATCGTGTGGTCATGTCGGTGGCGATTGTACCTTTGTCTCTTGCTCATGGTTGGAGCCGATCCTTCTCTGGTGTTGTTCAGGTTATATTTTTTTTTGTGTTTTATTTTTTTATGTATCTTCTCAAACTTGAATTTGCCATCCCAGCTACTTAGAAACGTAGAATAATTTTAGTTAATTGTTTCTTTAACGAAAAATACAAGTATGCTTAATTTTTTTTTTTAAATATAACTATAGGATTAGCCCTGCCAAATTGGATTAACGTTGACAAATTATCCAAGCAATTATCTAAAGAACTAGCTGGAAATCTTTATTTCTAGTCGTATTTTTCTCTACTTGTTCAGTGATGGATGATGTTTGTGGCAGTCATCTTTCCTGTGGGGATACCTAATTTCACCTATAGCGGGAGGGACGCTGGTGGATTATTATGGTGGTAAGGTGGTGATGGGATGGGGTGTTGCTTTGTGGTCATTAGCTACATTTCTTACTCCATGGGCTGCAGATACTTCGTTATGGGCTCTACTTGCTACACGAGCGATGCTTGGCATTGCTGAAGGTGTGGCTCTTCCTTGTATGAACAACATGATAGCAAGGTATCGATGATCTCATTTAATTCTCCTGTTTGATGTTGGTCAGCATGGTTTTATGATATAGTATATGATTCTAGTTTGTAGTTAGAAAGGTGGTGAAGCTAAAATGTTGAAGAAACTGTATAAACCTTTTCTTTTAGATGGTTCCCACAGACAGAACGAGCCAGGGCTGTTGGGATTGCAATGGCTGGATTTCAATTTGGAAATGCAATAGGACTCATGCTATCTCCAATCCTAATGTCAAAAGGTGGAATATTTGGGCCGTTTGTGATTTTTGGACTATCTGGATTCCTGTGGGTTTTGGTTTGGTTATCTGCAATATCAAGTACTCCTGACCGCAGTTCCCAGATATCAAAATATGAATTGGAGTACATATTAAACAAGGGGTGGAAATCATTTCCCATGGAGAATAAGCCTAAGACAAACAGAATAATCCCTCCTTTCAGGCGCTTGCTTTCGAAGATGCCAACTTGGTCCCTAATTATTGCCAATGCAATGCATAGCTGGGTACTTCACACATCATTTTTTTAATCTAGAATTTGTCATTAATTTTCTTCTCCTATGCTAAATATGTTGCTTGGAATGGTTGGAATATGTGGAAGTGTTTTGCATCTAATATCTAGATTCAACTGTACTGAGGATGAGCACTATCACCTTCTGGTGCTAATATTTTGAAATGTTTTAAAATAATTCTGCAGGGATTTTTTGTTATTCTCTCCTGGATGCCCATTTATTTTAACACTGTAAGGCCAACTTCATTTCTATCATTGTGGTTCTCTATATGCATTGCATGCACATATTTACTGGAAGATATGCTAAACAAGGGCTAAAAGTGGATGACGTGAACAGATATATCATGTTGACCTCAAACAAGCAGCATGGTTTAGTGCCGTTCCATGGAGTGTGATGGGATTTATGGGATACTTTGGTGGTACGTGGTCAGACATGTTGATACGCAGTGGTATCAGTGTCACTTTGACTCGAAAAATCATGCAGGTCTCTCCCTTTCTTTTTCTTTTTTCTTTTAATATGACTGCAACTACATCTCATTTCTATCTCCTTTTGTTTTGATTGTCTGCATGCATGCATGTAATCTTGATTTTCCTCCTACAATTTTATAGCAAGCATCAAATCATCTTCCCTGCAGTCAATTGGCTTTTTTGGTCCTGGGATTGCTCTTATTGGTTTGACAACCGCTAGAAATCCATTTCTTGCATCTGCTTGGCTAACTATAGCTGTTGGACTAAAGTCTTTTAGTCATTCAGGTTTTCTCGTGAATCTTCAGGTTGGTGTACCGGAGTTGCAATGGTTAAAATGCTTGTCATTAATCTCTGAGGTTTTGTCTAATTTTTTATTCATTCTTTCTATTTCCAGGAGATCGCTCCACGTTATTCTGGTGTTTTACATGGTACCACTAAATCTGTTATATATAATGAGTTTGTTCTGATTTATTTGTTCAAGATAGTACTAGATAACTTTAAAATTTTAATCTAGTGTGATATGTTGCAACTGCTTTCCGTTTGCTTGTAGGAATATCAAATACTGCTGGAACATTAGCAGCCATTGTGGGAACAGTTGGAGCTGGTTTCTTTGTTGAACTAGTGGGTTCTTTCCGTGGATTTCTGTTGCTCACATCACTCTTATATTTTCTCGCTGCTCTTTTCTACAACATCTTCTCCACTGGAGAGAGAGTAAATTTCGATGAAACTGGTCAGTGTCATTCATTTTCTCCCTTCTTCTTCTTCTTAGCTGGATTAATCTATTGCTCTCATGATTTTCACTGAGCTTGTAGTCTTTGTTTATACTTGCTTCTCAACTATTGTACTAGAGTGTTTTGGTACTCTCTTGCAAACACTCACAGGTTGCAGTAACATCATACAACATTTTCAACAAGACAATAGTCAAGTGCTACATTACTAAAAAAGGCAATTTTTACATTCCATGTGCATACATGACAACATGCAAATAAATGATTGGCTTTTTATATTTTTTAAGTTTCTCCAAGTTTTAACTCCGAACTATAGGGCTGTCTGTTCACATGATTTTGTTCTTTTGTCATATTTATGCCGTTTAATTACCTCTTTTAGTTTCCTGATGGAAGTATTTTTTTTGCCCTCCAGGTCCCTGAATGAGTTTGAAACCATTCTCCATTCACTATTAGTTTATGATGGATCGTAATGTGAAGAGTCTAGCAATTGCAACTGAGGAACTGGAGATGTTCAGGAATGCTAGCGAAGGTTGTGCAGTGGGAATTGTCATCTCCCATCCAAAGAGATAGGCTGTTAGTCTGATTTTTCTTTTTTTTTTCTTACCAGTATAAAATCAAAGAATGTACAGTGGCTACTTGTGTAAATCCCTCGGCGTCAAGTATCCAGGCTTCTGTTGCTGGTGCGATGTTGTTTTCAACCAACAAAATGTGAGATCTTCTGAGGTATGCTCCTAGGTTCATCTGCATAACAGTTCTTCCCATCCAGTTTGCTTATTCTCCAAAGAAATTCTCTTCCTCTTCACTCTGAAAGCTTTTACGTTCTGGTACTATTTTATTACATTATGTTTTCGTTGTTTCATTTCTGGTGTACTCAAATGCAACAACCATAACCAAGCGAGGTGATAAAGAGTGTTGACAATTTGAACTGCTAAGAGTGTTAATAACAAGTGGAATGATGTCTCAAATCTCTGAAAAGTAACCATCAGATTGCTGGTATTCCTAAGAGAGAGAAAATGACGTCAAACTTCTCTCATGCTATGCTAGTAAATGTCCAGGCGTGTCCTTAATGGCTAATATGCTAATCCACTTAGAAATTAAGAAGCTTTCCATCATCGAATTTTCATGGAAGGGGAAGAACTGAGCATCGCTTGAAGACGGGGTTGATGGCACATATTCCCCCCTGTTCATTTGATTAACAACTTATTTGTTTGGATTCTGCTGTTGGATTGCAGGTTTCGTTGAGGTTTTGCCCTTTCGTCGAATCCTGTTAGATTTGGTGTCACGTGCCAAATATGCGTGCATTGGACGTAAGAAAATTACATGTGGAGATTTTAAAAATAATCAAAACATTAAAGAACAAGAATCCCAAATTTGTATATTAAAGAAATTAAATTAAAATTATAGGAAAAGGTATGGGCTTTTTCGAAATTAGAAGTTATAAATATATTAAGGAATTTGCATTAAATGCATATCTTAAAATGCTATCCTTTTCCCTCATATTGGAAAAAAAAGTGTGGTTTTATAAAATCATATATTAAACAAATATTAAATAAACTGAATTAGAATTATTAGGTAAAGTATCTTTCCTCCTCTAATTTATATAAAAAAAACGGTTAGGTTTTTTAAATTTTATAAATTAGATTAATATTAAAGAGATATTACATGAATTAATTAAAATAACAATGACATTGAAGAAATTAAATTAAAACTATCGGGTAAATTATACGGTCTGATTCCCATGTGGGCCTTTTTTTTTCTATTTTCTTTTTCTTTTTTGATCACTTGTTAAAATCTTAAGTGTAATGTTCTTATGCCTTGACGTATTGTGTTACATTCTGCTACATTTTATACATGCTATATAAGCAAGGAATGCACGTGTTAATAAAGAAGGAAGAATGACAGTCTCGAGCATTGGCTGCAGCAGCTGCTAAAGGGTTGTAGAGCGAATCCCACGTGATTCATGCTGATTAAAAGTTGTTAGTAGTTGGTTAAGAATTAGGTAGAAGGCAGGAGAGTTAGTTGCAAAGGTTAACTTGTATGAATGATGTAAAGATGATTTCGTGGAAGGCAAGTAATAATACAACAATGCATTCTCTTCTTCTCTATTTCTTTCTTTCTTTCTTTCCCTGTTAAGCCATTAGCTTAACGATCGGTAACAAAGTCGATTCTAGGCTTGAATTCAATCTTGACTCAAAATGCTAGAAATCAACAAGGTAAAAGCTGTTGAACAACATTGCAGAAAGTTGGAGGAAAGGCTGCAAGGCCTTCACCATGAAATTCAAGAATCAATGGCTGGACAACACAGCAAGCGGGTGGAACAAAGCAAGAGAAATGATCAGATCAGCATCCAGATTGAAGCATTATTGAATCAGTTCCAGTTGTTTCTTGCTACTCAAATGGCAAGACATTAGAGCCAACTCTAAATGAATTTTGAGCACCCAAGCAGTAGTGAAGTAGATTGGATCTCACAGTAATCAAGGAGGAGCATTACAAGTATTCAAGAGCAACGTGAGGGGGGGGAGAACTAATAATCAAGAACATCACAAGAAATGGTATTATCAGTTATCCGAGTAAGATAACAATATTTCTCATGCAAGGCGAAAGGAACAGCTCGTCAAAATTTAGAAGGTCTAGTGTTCTGATTATCAAAGAGTTCTGTCCATTAACAGTTGGTCAGAATTTAGGAGGTCTAGTGTTTGTTAAAATAGCTCACAATCCACAAAATAAATTTCAGAGGGTCGCAACAAGTAGTAGTGTTTAGAAATGGTTTGCTACGATAATCAGAGAGTTAAGAAGGAACCTTGCCAGGAGAGCCATGTGCACCCATCATGTTAGCTAGCAGCCTTACACCTAACTGCATAGCACCAAACATAACAACAAAAGGGAAACGTTGCACAAGTTTACTTGATGCAATAAAAATCTCCGAGGAGCAGGCAAGAGTTACCAACACGTCCGAGAGCAGATGTCGAATATTGAATATTTAAACACATCAGTAACAACAATTACACACATTCAATGAAACACTTGGAACATGTCAATCATGCATTGAAAAAAGGTAAAAGACGAGTGTCTCTCTTGTTACTAATACGCTGATAGTTTTAAGCTGTCACTCGATAGAAGACAGGCTCCCATACACATGAAATTATCACAACACCTGCAAACATGGCTCTCAAACCACAAATTCCACATACCTACTGGAGCCTCACTTTCTTCTTCTTTTTTATCTACAAGAGCTTCATTTTTTTTCCTAACGATTTACACGGACCTCAATTTGCTTTCAATGAGATGGAGAACCCGAGCTTGGGGTGACAGATCTTGAAACAGATCTGGAAGTAGGACTTGCACTGTGGCTCCTAGAGTAGCTGTCTCGAGAATGTCCACTCCTCCTTGAGTACTTCCTTGGTCTTGGTGAAACACTTCTAGAATAACTTCTCCTTGACCTCCTCCTTGGTGCGGGGGACATGCTGCGTGAATAGCTCCTCCTTGGTGCCGGGGAAACACTGCGCGAACAGCTCCTCCTTGAGCTCCTTCTTGGTCTTGGGGAAACACTTCTTGAATAGCTCCTCCTTGAACTTCTCTGAGCCCTACGTGTTGCAGGGCTGCGAGATACAGAGCGATATCGGTGTCTTCTATAGTATCTGTCATCTGGTGAGCGACGCCTCAAGTAATAAGGTGAGTTGGACCTGTCACGCCTGCTGACAGGGGACCTACGGTATGGGGATCGAGATCGGGAGTAGGACCGTCGACGGCGGTTGCGAGGGGAGCAGGACCTGCTCCTGCTACGTTCAGATGAATAACGAGGAGACCGACTCCAGCTCCTCCGATAAGGAGAGTAACTAGGAGATCGTCGAGGCGAAGGACTAGGCGTCCAGCGATGCACTACAGCAAACAAAATAACAAGTATGAGGAAGAAAAAACATACATGGACTGATGAACAAGCCATCACCAAACTAATTTACAATATGCAAGTCATCATACCACCACCACCACCACGTATTGTTCTCAGCCCCAAATACCTCCCAGGAGTAGGAGTTCGTCCTCTCCTCCGCTTAGCCTGCAACAAATTGAAGAAATGAGTTCATTGAAAATCAAATCTTTTGCAAAAAAAAATGGACACATTAAGGTATAGAAACCTTTATTTTTATTTGTAGAATAATATCATAAAGAGATGTTGAGGAAAGAAAAAATCAGTCAGTCTCATACAAGTAAGAAATTAAAATTGCACGTGGTTTAACAGCTAAAAAGAGAGAAATTCAGGGCATCCAACCCTAACAGTCTGAGACTTGTTGATGTGTTTGAATTGTTTGTTTATTGGAGTTTGATGAAGAGCTGCTACACACAGCTGACCTGCTGCAACAGAAGCTTCAAGTGGAAAGAAGCAACAAACTTTCAATTTCATAAGAGCTAAAAGGCAACCATAATCTGTGTACAAATTGAAAAAGCGAAGTAACCAGAATGCAAAAGGCCACGATCACTTATCAAGAATACAACAAATGAAGATTCTACCTTCTCCACTGTAATGACACGACCCCCAAGAACAGAGCGGTCCAAATACTTGATACAACGATCGGCCTCCTCAACAGCAGACATAGTAACAAACCCAAATCCTCGAGACTCTCTTGTCAACGGATCTACGACAAGATGAACATCAATCACCTAGAAAAAACACAGGCCATGATTAGTTAATTCAGAAACCAGTATAAGAAACTAAAAGGCTTCTATTAAGGAGAGAAACTATAACATTCCGTAATTAGTAGGAAAGACAATAGCATGGTACCCCTACCGTTCCTTCCGCAGCAAAATGCTTGTCAAGTTCCTTCTTGGTTATACGCGGTGACAACCCTGTCACATACAAATTGTTACCAGGATTCTCCACGTCCCTTGATGAGCTCCTACAATCCAAATCAAAATAATTAGACAGAAAAAAGACCAAAGAAACCAGTATACAGAGAGATTTCCATAAAGCATGCAGCTTAATATGCATATACGAAGCAAGACATTACCTTGACCTACTTCCGGACCTTGACCTTGATATGGACCTGCTGTCTCGCCTGTATGGGGAAGGCGAAAGAGAATACCTCGACCTTCTGGAGTACGACATCTGTACCAACATCGACGCAAAAATATATAAGCAGTTGTAGAAAATACAATACCAATAACTAATTACTGAAAAAATCAAATATTTTAAACAGAACTCAAAGAAATCTAATAATCCAATTAACTAATAAAACATAAATTAATTTTTTTTTATGATGCTCTTCTAATTTAATAGTGTGCAATCGAAATTTATCCACAAGTATTACAATCAAGAACTCAATTATCACAATCAAAGCACGATTCACGAAAATCCAAACAACTAACCCTAATCACAATCCACGATCCTTAATCCGAATTCAAAAAAATTGAAAAAAAAAATATCACAAGATTATAAAACAATAACGAAACGGAGCAGATAGAAATGATAGAAGAAAATTCAACAACTTACACTGCAAGTAATTAAGTGATTGAAAATTGTTATAACCCTGTTTCTTTGAAAAGAGATGCAGAGCCTAAACGGGATTTTTTTTATCTCTCTCGAAGAAGCGTGAAAAAGCGAGAAGCTCTACGTTATATATAAAAGAGCGAAACAAACAGAAGTTTCTGGATAGGCGGACATGTCAGCGCAGTTCAATCCCGTTTAATCTCTCTTTAGCGTCCGTGGCTCAGCCTAAATTCTTGAATCTTGACGTGGCACGCTATCGATGGATATTAGTAGCGTGAAACTGAGACCACAACAATAATTGAAATCGGATGATACGTGTTGGATATCGAGTGGTCAGTGATGGGTGTCTGGTTAAAATAATGAAGGAATTATAGATTAAATCTATGGTCATTTTTTTTGAACTTATCTTAAGAACTATAAATTACTTATATTAAAACAAATAAATTACAAATCCTTAAATTAAAAGGTCTCGAGCTAATCTGATAATAATAAATTGAAAACATTTTAAAATGATAAAAAAAGAAGCAATTTTACACAAGTTTTAAAATTTTAGTTTTTAATAATATTTTGATCGTTTCATCATATTTTTTTTATAAATTTTTTATACCTACTAAAATACCAAATTTATTATCAATTGAATTGATAATAAAAAAAAAACATTTGGAAATTACAAAATCACCCTTTAACACTAGTTTAATTTATTTTTTATAATATTATTTTAGTCTTTTTCTCATATATTTGAAATTATAAAAAAATTATTTATTCCAAATCAATTTAATAATAACTAATAAATCTTTTAAAAAATATAAATGTATTAAATAACTAGTGTTAAGTTTTTTTAATGAAAATTATAAAACCGTAAAATCATTTTTCGAGTCGACCAGAATTTCACTCAATCCCACCGATTCTATCTTTTGTTAAATGCACAATTCTTTCTCATCATTCCTTTGTTTGCTCAACTCAGTAAGGTCATGGAACCTAATTCTTACTTAGAAGCCACTGCTCATCCAAAATGGCAGGTCACTATGCGTTTAGAATTAAAAGCCCTCCAACACAATGACACTTGGTTTCTCACTCAACTTCCAGCAAGCAAAACACTGATTGGTTGCTGCTGGGTGTACAAGATTACACACCACTCCAATGGTTCCATTGAAAGGTACAAAGCCTGATTGGTTGCCAAGGGCTTCACTCAACTCAAAGACGTCAACTATCAGGACACTTTTTCTCCAACTGCCAAATTGTCTATGTTCGCTGCTTGCTTTCCTTGGCTGCAACTTAGGGTCGGTCCCTCCATCATCTGGACATCAACAATGCCTTTCTCCATGGTGATTTATCTGAGGAAATTTATATTTCTTCGTCGCCGAGGCTTCTGCAAGAGGGGGGGAAGACCTAGTGTGTCGCCTCCATAAGTCCTTGTACGAGCTGAAACAAGCATCTCGCAAGTGGTTTATCAAGTTCTCAGAAGCCATCCGTTCCACTAGCTATATACAATCTCAAGCTGACCATTCCCTGTTCACTAAACAGCAAGGCAAGTCTTTCACAACCCTTTTAATATACGTTGATGACATTTTAGTTACTGGAAATGATCTCATTAGCATCGCTACAACTAAAAACTTTCTGCATAATCTTTTCCACCTCAAAGATCTTGGTACTGTGAAATACTTTTTTGGGATTGAGGTTTCAGCTTCTAAAAATGGAATCTTTATTTCCCAACGTAAATATGCATTAGACATCATTGAGGATGCGGGGCTGTTGGGTGCAACCCCTATTGATACTTCTATGGAACAAGGTTTGAAATTATCAGATAAGAGTGACTTACTCAAAGATTCAGGTCGTTTTAGAAGATTAGTTGGAAGATTAATCTATCTAATTGTCTCAAGGCCAAATATAACATATGATGTACATGTCTTGAGTATATTTATGCATCAACCTCGAAAACTTCATATGGAAACAGCTCTTCGGGTTGTCCAATATCTAAAAGGTGCACCTGGTAAATGCTTGTTTTTCTCTCTGAATACTGATTTCAAATTGAGAGCCTAGTGTGATTCGGATTGGGCAGGTTACTCACTCACTAGGAGATCTACTACGGGTTATTGTGTCTTTCTTGGACCTTCATTGATATCTTGAAAATCAAAATGACAGAAAACAGTTTCATTGTCTTCGACAGAGGCTAAGTATCGTGCAATGACAAGAGCATGTTGTGAATTGGCATGGCTTCAATATCTATTGAGGGATTTAGGACTTTCATACCACGAACCAGATCTATTGTATTGTGGCAACAAGGCTGCCCTACACATTGCAGCTAGCCCAGTTTTTCATGAGCGAACTAGGCATATTGAGATGGATTGCCATTATATTAGAGACAAGGTCCAAGATGGTTTCGTGACTACAAGGCATGTAAATTCTGAACATCAATTGGCCGACATCCTGACCAAGCCCTTGGGGAAAGAATGTTTCTTCTTATGATTCACAAGTTGGGAGTGCAAGATATTAACTCTCCTACTTGAAGGGGGTGTTAGGAATTTCATAATCTCTATATTAGAAATAGATAATCTGTATGTATTTACTTTTCTATTGTAATGCCTAATTTATAGGGAGATAACTTACAATGTAGTAATTGATTCCTAATAGATAGGAAAGTCTGAAACCCTGCTTGTATAAGTACATGAAGAGATCAATAATATTATTTATTCTAGCAGATTATGTAAGACTTCATATGCTATAGAGTCTTACATTTCTCACAAGCTCTTCCAAGGCTTTGACCATGAAACCTTCTACGAGCGTGTTTGGCAGTGTGGTTGCGGGTACTTTTCAAATAACTTTTCGTGCCAAAATGCATGCCAATAATGTTTTTTCATTTTTTAAAAATTATTTTTGACATCAGCACATCAAAACGATCCAAAACATACAAATTATATTAAATTTTAGTAAAAAAAAAAATTTTAATTTTTTGAGAATGTAGCCGCAGCCGCGTTCCCAAACGTTCCCTACATGAATGGAAGCGTCTCCTCGCTTCTCAACTTGGATCAGTTCTGTCGTGACTACTTTACAGTTCTGTCGTGATTGCTTTACTCAGTACCGTGATATGAAGGCCATGGACCCATTGAACTTCTTGGAATCTTGCCTACTTGTCATTTTGGCAAATTCTGCTCTAAGAAATACCTGGCAATTGTTCATCCGAAAATGGAGTCGTCCTTATTTGGAAACTTGGAGCAGCACCAGCAAGTCATCGCTGGAAGCCACCCAAGGAGTCAATTTTATGGAGAGTTCTTGGGCTGGCCAAGGCCATTTGGTTGCTTCACTTGCTGGCCTTCTCACTCGACCCTCCACCGAGTCAATTTGAGGTTAGTAGGGGAGCTGAGTTTCATCCCCAATATATGGAAAGTGTTGTGAAATTTTCTGGTGGGCGGATTCCGATCGTGGGATTCCCTGTTAGTCCCGGATTCAAGCTTGGAAACGGATCAGTTATCAAGGCTAGTGTTTACCTAGTGCCCAGAGCCCGAGTTTCAGCTGCCTGATATATGCAAGTCTAGGATGCTACTTAATGCCCAAGTAGCTTGCAGCCCCTCAGCATTCAAAGAAGAATTGCTAAAGATTCGAAGAGATTACTAGTTTTTAATGTCATTAGGAGTAACAGTTCAGTGATGTGTGATGTTGTATGTATTGTGAAAACGTTCATTTTGGAATCTTGTGGAGGTCCCAGCTTCGGACTAAAAATATTAATCGGTCTGATTTTAGTTTCTCTATTTTAATATTTTCCAAAATCATGTGCTCGGGAGTAATATCATATGGGACTCGTCAGAAATTGTAAATAAAGCATTTAGTCAATTTACAAAGTGTGCCTTCAACTTCGGAGCAATATTCAGAATCCAGAAAGCTGCTCAGATTTGTAGTAACTAGCCAAGGTATTAAAGTCGACCCCAATAAAGTAAAAACAATTCAAGTCATGCCGGTGGTAAAGGTAGGCAAGATTTTCTACTTACTAAGCAGAGTGTGAAATTAATCTGATAATCTTTGAAATGAAAATTGACATTGTATTATTCTCCTATTCAGATGAGAGATGGGCAACAATATCTGAAGGGGAGTAGAAGTATCTACACGTGCAATAGCTCATTGGTGCCAAACAGTAAACACTTGCTATTGAAATTATGCACGTTACAACAACGCATACAATCGGTACATCAAGAAACTCCTATTGAGAGAATCAAGAAATAAAACGGAAAAAATGGAATCTTCCATCATTAAAAACCTAACCAAGTGCTCAGTTTTACTAAGATAATTGTTGGATAAATCATGAATGGGCACACTTTACATTCGAAACAGAATTGAGGATATCGTGTGGCTTTCAGATTGTATGGGCAGTTCATTATCATGTGATGACACAGCTTCACGCTTAGATTGAAAAGGGAGAAGGCAATTCTACTCCCTCGGAATGATGGCTTCAAATAAATTTTGCGAACGTCTACAAAATAATTATGCAGACAACTCTATCTCTATGTAATCAAGTAGCAAAGAATACCAGCAGATAGAACCTTATTTATCCAGAAAAGGAATGTCCAATTGTCGAAGAGGCATTATCAAAGCAAGATTAGTTTCTTTCCACTTTCAAATCTCGTCATTAGTCATAGTATGCTTGCCCTGTGACTATTTTCTTGACCTGTAATAACACATTAAATAAGGATGAGCATTTCAGCTAAGACGGCTTACTTCAACTAGCTAGAAGGAGGTCAAGTCAAAGCAAACAAGTGAATACCACAAATCGTAAAAGAAAAGGTGTGGGAAACAAAGCCCAAAGTGAATTTAAGCCAAGAACATCAATTGGTGCAGTCACTTGAATTGTCAAATTGTTAGATCCTTGAGTTACTGGATTATGCAAGGCAACTTTAACTTTCATACCATAAGTGGGAATGAAGCCAGTGCCTGGAATTTACTTCTTAAATTAGAAAATACCAAAACAGGACATGATTCACAAATCTTACTTGCTCAAGGGTCAAAAACATTACAACATTCCAAGATCCCAGCCGCCCAAAATTTGGGAGGAAACCTTTGTAAAATGCAAAAATTCCCTGCAGTGAATTTGCTCCCACAAGTTAATACAAATTGAGTCAAGGTAAGAGTTTCCACAAGATTCTTAATTAGCACTGTATTCACGTTCAAGCTTAGATGCAGCAAAACAATTACAATCATTGACAGGATTTTGAACAGGCTTTCAGAGTAAGATGTATGCAAAGTTGAAAAGCACATGTTTTTTTCCTTTTTGAAATAGTAGGAACACGCAGAAAGTTAGAATGTTGCCATATCAAGCTTCAATTTCCACTGCTATAAAACAGTCGAGGCCAATCATGGTATGTCATATCATCTGGGATGAAACCTCAATGGAAACATGAAGGGAAATTGACAGACCTCATTCTTCAGTGTCTTGATAAAACAGTCAACAGTATTTTTGTAGGACGAATCTCCCATCATTCTAGATTTTACCTGAAAACAGCATGTGGATCATACAATACAGTGTTCATTGGCTAGCTCCAGCATCATTCGTCAAAAAAAGAATACAGAATTGCAGAAAATGTAAACACGACACAATTACTTTCTAGCAGTAACCTTGTCATTGCCCTCAGTGTAATTCATGGATTATGCTTGAACGTTTATGGTAAATCTTGAGAATTTAATATGCATGGTTCTATCAACATGATTTATAATATCATCACCGGTGTCATTATCATTTAGAAAGCTGTTATGCTCAGTGATTTCAATTCTTTTGTTATGGTAATCAGACAGATGGAACTTTGAAGAAAGCACCAGAAATTACTTTGGTCATCGGGTAGGTAATCTTTAAAACAAACTGAATTAATATGTCAGTTATTGCTTGTTTCATCACTTAATTAAATCTCTACACAAATTTCAGTGTTTCTACCATGTTCTGTTCTTTCAACAACTTGTGCAGCAGCTTCATGCAGTTCTGGAGTTAGCTTTAGAAATAATTTGTAATCTGAATTATAAAGGTTCATTGAGATTCTAGAAAAGCAGTGTATGCCTGATGGTAGTAGTGATGGTAGTAGAGATAATTATAGGAATTCGTTCTTCTTCGGTGCTTTTTATTTTCACGTTCTCCGTGACTTTGCCAACAATGCATATCCAATGCACTTGTTATACTGTGTGCATCTAACGAAAAAGGATCTTCTAGAGAAAACTGGAAGTTATGGCTATGTGCAGTGAAGACAATGCCAAATTGATAGATGCCCAATGTTCACTTGTTTGCCAGAATTGCAAGGGAGTGGAGTGGAGTGGGTAGAGGACACTTACTACATCGATGGGAGAACCAATACACACTGCAAAAAAACCTGCACCGAGACCAGCTAGAACATGAGTAAAGGCGCTGTCCGTGAACCCCGGAATTTGCAATATTGTCTGCATTTATATGTAGAGATTTAGAACATTATTGAGAAATTATATTCATCATAAAAATAAAAGTGAAAATATAAAATAAGTGCAACTTAAGAGTCTAAAGACCATGATTCTACCTGTTTCACTTCATCATAACTGGCGAGTTCAGCAGCATTTATAATAGCATTCCTTGCTATATTTGGCCCAAGTCCAGTCCACAAGGCCCCCAGTCCTTCCTAAATATATAGAAAACGAAGAGAAAATTAAAACCATAACAATATAAAAGCAAAAGAACAGTAAGCAACATACCTGTCTCACTATGGTAAAATAAGCATCCAAAGCTCCAGCATATCGCCCAGGCACCCCAGCTGGCAGTTTCCCTTCAGCTTGAAGCCGAACTTTAACAAGATCAGTTGGATTAGCAATTACAATTGCCATAGCACCTATTCAATTTGAAAGTTTTTCCAATGAGATTTTGACAGGAGAGAAAAAAAAACCATGGATAACACTAAAGACAATTATAACATAATTTAGAGCATTCAGACAGTAACCAAATGCACCAACCAGTTAACAAAGCTGCAAGTATTTTCTGGTACAAAGGAATGTCCCCAACAAAATCACTGCCAACCAAAAAAGATTTAACCTGTTCAACCAGCATTCAACATCTCCATCATTAATACTCTGCTAACAGTTAAATCCCATGTATGGAAGGAGAGCATCCAAGACATACCGGTTCATATAATCCTATCCTTAAGCCACCGTAAATAAACTGGCGATGTAATCCTGCAGTAATGCCTTTCCATAGTGCTGCTAAACCCTCTTCTCTGGCAATAGTAGCCACAGTACCCAACAAACCCCTATATTTAGGCAAACTTACTCCTTCCGAGGCAAATGTTTTCCGTTGTAGCTGGAGCCTAACTTTAGCAGTGTCCAAAGGGATGGTGCAGAACTGCAAAACCCAAATCAACAATGCCATGGATAGATAAATAGATACAACTCTACCAATTAAAATCCGAAACAGATTACCTTGAAATTGGGTCACATTTATAATTTCCAATCAGCTCAAACTTGACATACATTTCTCAAGTCAGCGCAAACAAAACAAACACTAAACAAGAGGCAGCAGAGTCTTAAAACAAAAACAAAAATTCAAAGGAAATATACAGTGGGAAGAAGGGAATACCTCAGCAAAACAAGCAGCGAAAGCACTGCACAGGAAGATTTCGACGAAGGAAATATCAGAACTGGGCTTGAGATCAGCCATGGAGGATTAATGATGGAAACTGGAAAGAATGCTAATTATAGTTGTGGAGGTTGAGCAAGGGAGAAAAAGGAAAGGAAGAAATTGGGTTTTTTTTTTTTTTTGTTGAGTGACGAGTGGTTATCACGTGAAGTGTTATTATTAATAATAATAATAATCATCGATTTTGTCTGTGCTGGTGCAGGTGGGTTTGTTTTGGTATTCAGATCCCCTATTTATTTTTTATTTTATTTTTATTTTATTAGCATGTCAATAAATTGCCGTAGCTGCTCATGTATGTACGTTTTTTCCATCGTGCCGGTAGGCTTGCGTCTTTTAATATTATTATTATTACGAGGAAACAATTGTTTTTATTTTTTATTTAATATCTTCATTGTAGAAAAATAAAAAGAAAGGCAAGATTAGAGGTTGATTTTTTTAAAAGAAAAAAATTAAATTTATCATTGTTCCACTTCCATGTTTAAATGCATGTTTGAAAATATAATAGATATTGTTTTTTAAAATATTTTTTATTTAAAAATATATTGAAATAATATTTTTTATTTTTTAAATTATTTTTGATATAATATCAAAAAATATAAAAAAAATTATTTAAAAATATAAAAAAATTAAAATTATTTAAAAACACAGTCTGACTGCAATCCCAAATATCAACCCATAAATTTTCCAATTTCAGTTCTTTAGTTTCGATAAATTTGAAATGAAAAAAAAAAAAGAAAAACATGAAAAAATTAAAGTGAAAAAAAAAAAAAAAAAAACAAGTGGACCACGCTATGGCCAGAGGAGGTCATGGCAGTATGGCACCCCTGAAAAACTGACAAGGTTTCATTGCCTTCGAAGAGTTCTGGAATCTTTAAATTAATCCTTGACCTTGAGGCTTGTTTCATGGAATATCTACATTTTTCCTCCTTGGATATTAATTGTTTTTCAGAACCGTCGTTAGTTTATTTTATTTTTAAATATAACCTAGTATAGTTTAAGCCCGTTTATTATTATAGTAGTGTTGTTTTTTCAAAAAAAAATTCATTTTACAAATGTATTTAAATAATGCTTTTATTTTTAAAAATTTATTTCTAACATTACTATATTAAAATAATCTAAAAACACAAAAACAAATAATATGAAGCAAAAAAAATAATAAATATTTTTAAAAAATATTTTTAAAATTTAAAAACAAACATGTTCTTTATATTATCATTGTAACTAAAAAATTCTTGAATGGTATTTTTTTATTCAATAATAAATGATATTTTCAAATTAGTATTCACCTCAACTAGAATTAAGTTATAGTTTTTTATAATTTTAATGGATATTTCTCCCGTGATTTAGTGATGAGCCCAAATTTAAAAGGCCTAATAAATCCCTTAAAAAACCTTATTTAGACTCAATTAATGAAAGGATCCAACCTTCCCTGAGTCTAATCAAGCAAATGATTCATCTGTTTTAAGCACATGCAAATTTTAGATCACATTTTCCCGGCACATATTAGCTGTATAAAAATCCTTAAATTACCATTATATTTTTCCATCGATATTAATATTATATAAGAAATAATATGTAAAAATTATTCTAAGAGTACATCATATTTTCATCTATTCATGTTTTCATCCACACACACACACACACACACATATATATATAT
>Ga0307517_10005332_pt1 | contig 19419 bp, 9 predicted proteins | sample 23_EM_MG_FD_194515 | JGI IMG/M metagenome (GOLD analysis project Ga0307517, IMG submission 194515) | Populus trichocarpa ectomycorrhiza microbial communities from riparian zone in the Pacific Northwest, United States - 23_EM | ecosystem: Host-associated > Plants > Roots > Unclassified | place... | reverse complement strand
GAGGACTCTCCGATGCTTAAATAAGTATCTTTTTAGAGAGAAAATATACAAGAATATTCTAGAGAGATGCTAAAAAATATATATGTAATGGAGAATGAAAATTGTAAACATTTTATCGCAAAGCTCTCATGTTGTATTATATCCTATAAAAGAAGGGTCTATAAGGTAATTACCTTGATAACATTGAATGAGAGATAAATATTCATTACCTGATAAAAATATAATGGATCCTTGAAGGACTTTTATACACCTAAAAAAATGTAAGGAGATTAGAGTTTAAAACATCATATGTAGCTAAGCTTATAAAGACTGAGTTCTTCCCTGAGGCTAGACCCAAGAGAGGTTGATCACTCCCCTAGACATGTCAAGGGTGAACGGTCATTATTTTGAACTTAATTGATTGCTAAGTTCAAGCGTCTTGGGTCTGGCATACATGCCAGACCCACGCTATCTTGGGCTTAGTACACTACCAAACTCAGTCGCCTTGGACTTGGTTAACTGTCGAGTCCAAGCGTATTGTGTCTTACATGTGTGGCAGACCTATATTATCTTGGACTTTCACATTGCCAAATCCAAGCACCTTGGATTTGGCGTGTGCGTCAAACCCGTATGTTTTAAAGAACCACACAAAATATAAATAAATAAAAACTTTATAAAATTGACTACTCAAATGTCAAAAAGATTCATTGCATATAGAAAGGCTCAAATATGCTAGGGTAATCTCAATGCATGAAAACGCAGGACAAAAACCAGCTAAGAATCTATCAAGTTGCAAGTTAGCAACTTGTTAGTTAGCATTAAGATGAAGAAGAGAAAAATAATATTGAATATTTCTACGAGTATTATACAAATAAGATCTCCAGCACAATTGCGGATCCTATCCTATGGCTAGTTTTCAAGAAAAACAAAAAACCAAAGGAAAAGAAGAGAAGAGGCTGAGGTGACTGTCATGATTTACGTCAAGAGATAAGCGGAATAATTTCTTCTAGGAAGCATACCTGGGATCATCTTGATATAAAAAGTCAAGTATTAATCTAAGTCAGCCAGGCAGCAACAAGATCAACCATAACAAATCTATAAATCCTGGATCGACCTACCAGGCTAAGCCAGGTTTAAGCCAGGTTTAATAGTAGAGATTAGAGGTTGAAAAACTTTTTTAGCTAACTTGTTTATCATAAATAAATTGTGACCTTGGGCCACTTAAAAGGGCTTCTAATCAGTAACAAAGCATCCCAGTACACTTGCATAATATACTCTTATCGCGGGGGCTGGCTATAGATTGTTGCCCGTCTCAAAAGTCACATATTGATCAAATGCCTACATAACTTTGTAAGTCGTAACATAACAAAATTTTCAAGCTTTAAAGGGGTTACAAAAATATAATTCTGCAGTGTGCCGAAGATCCGCAGCAAAGAGAAACTACAATGTACAGAAGGCGTGCGCACTATAATACGAGTTATCAAAGTGAAAGAAAGGTTACACTAGATAGTATAACACCTTGTCAGATCTGGCTTCACTCGATGCTTATCTTGTTGTGGTTGAATTCAGCCCAGTCAGTGGTCCCGGATCTACTGTGCTTGTACTTTGAGATGAGAGTCATTCTATCCACCACCAACTGCAAACTTAACCTTCATTGGCTGGTTGCTTCTTTTCAGGTAATTTAAGAATACCCCGGTTTATCAAGGGCTGCAACTCTTCCTTGGCCAGTTTGCTGACCATGGCATCTGATGATTCCAAGAATGCACATATTACCTTGGAACTGCAGAACGTCAGCAAAGACATTAACATCAGATATCAAAATTATGCTTCGCCTAAATGCATTCTACTTTCAAGAGAGATTTAAATGTTAGCCTAACCTGTGACCTTGTGCCCACTGCTCACATTTTCCACTCAAAGCTTTCTTCCATAGAGTGGCGGCAAAGGCGGGGTTGTCCAAAACTAATTTCCTAATTGTACGACTCGAGTGGAAATTTTCAAGGACATGCTCCTTTTCTGATCCTTCAGATTTAGACTCTGCAGCAACAGATGCTATAGCTTCATGCAAGGCATTCAACTCATCACCCAAAGTTTGTTGGAGAATGCCACCAGAACCCCCAGTTGCAGCCTGCATTTACCACCAAGATGAATCAAATTGAATGATCCAATGGGTTTAGGCAGATAATTGACAAAGAAACTCAATAAGTATGTATGTGCTTGCTAAACCCTATAATCAAGCAAAATGACAAGTTCACTGACATGGATTTCAGAAGAGCAGGAGAACATATCATAACAAATTTAAAAAACTGAGCTTTCAGAGGTTAGAAGTGGACAATTACAATAACAAAATATCAGAAGCAAAAGCTGACCTCATATAAGACTTCTTTGCCAAAATTTGATCTAAGCAACTCTTCTGCATTCTCGGTACACATGTCAATGAGGTTCTGCAAAGTACAGCAGTATCAAAGTCAGACATCTTTTCTGATACAGACACACCATTGAAAAGAAGATAAGGAATTTGAGGGATCTGTCTGTGACAAACCTTGGCAAGGCCACTGCCCACCAACAACTCCTGCCTTCTAATAGAAGGATCTTTTTTGCCACCCTCAAGAAGTTGAAGAGTTTCAGAACTTGCACTTCCATCAGCCTCAACCATTGTAACGTCTCTCCCACTATTGTCCTTGTCACTAGATTCCTCATCCTTTAAAGACTTTGTTTCACGATTCACTTCTAAGTCACCCTGCTAATGGAAAAGACATATAATATAATGTATTCCAGCATAGTTGTGTCAGCGATCTAAGATGGCTTGGGGTGCAGATAAATGATAAATGATTATCACATTACCATGGCATTGAGAGAGGAAATAGATAAGCTAAGAGAAGCCATTTCATCAGGACTAAAATACCGCGTACAATTTGGATTAAGCAGCTGCAACAAAGGGCGTCTTCCATTCTAAAAAGCAATGAAAAGAACTCCTCAGGAACAAAATTTGTTAGGGTAAAACCAGACAGCTAATCTGAAAATATAAAACAGCACAGATTAAAAAATCCCATGAAATTAATCGATAATTAAGTATATTGTACGAACTAGCCACAACACTTTCCAAAAACAATTCTGAGGTGTCCAAAGGGTCTGTTGATATGTTGAATTAATAACCAGTTCCATTTGAGGCATTCCAGGTTCTAATAAATGCTTGGTGACCCTCCATATTTTACATTAAACCTGCACATTACTTTTTTCCATTATATCTGTTACCAAAATGACTTCCAAGGAGCAAGAAGAGTAAACCTTATCCAAAACAAGCTCCTTTAAAATTGTCTGCAGCTCGCGAATGACAGTCTGTAACCAGAAGAGTTTAATAGAAACTCAATCAGAGAGACATTAAAATGAAAATGCCAAAGAATAATGATAATAAGCATCACATCAAGAAAAAACCTTTGCTACAAGCTTTGTGTCATCAACAGTTGAAACAATGCAGGCGAGCACCTGAAAAATATCCGATGCACAAAAAGTTAATAGTCAGAGTAACACAGAAAACTAAAATATAATGATGCAGAATCAAGGAAACAGATGATCCTGATTATAGCGCAGAGGGGCTGAAAATTTAAAAACACTTGTATTCTTTAAAGCATATAATCTTCGGTCACTAATCTTTACAATTTGAACAATAACCACCCCCATCCCCACAGGTAGAAATGAAAGATGAGATATTTACCAAACTTCCATATTGAAAATGAGCTGTTTTGCCTACTGTGCCTTTCAGTCCTTTGACAATCTTCTTTCGCTCCTGAATATTAAACATAAAAGGATTAAAGGGGAATTGACAACCAATGGAAATATGAATAACCCTCTTCACATGACTGGATAAATAAATAAATAAATAACTACTTTCTAAAATCTTTGTGGATATTAAAGATCGGATCAAATGCAATAAACCTTGGCGCTCCCATGTTTGACACACAGAATCCCAATCCGAGATCCATCCCTTGTATGGATCATTCGAACAAGAAGTGGACCCGACAATTGTTGAATTATTTCTGCTGCAGAGGTCTAAAAACAAACTTAATTTAGAAAGATAATAAAGTTGCAAAGAGAAGCTGCTGCTGCAGAAAATAATATGCTTCTAATTTTAGGGCATTAAATGTTACATTCACCTTGTCAGCTATGCTGAGGTACTCTATCAGCACCTTGTGTATAATGGTGTGATCAACAATTCCTTTCTCCAAAATTGGTTGAATGACAGAAGCCATGTGTCGTGAGACTGAACCTTTCTGTAGGTTCAGCTTCGAGATGACATCCACTAACCTGAAAAATAACCAAGGCATAGAAAAATAGATGACACAATCAAGAGAGCTGCATGAACATAGAATTTTACAAAATACAAAGTGCTACAACAGCGAACACTCTTGAATGGCAAAGCACTAGAAACAGCCAAGGAGTTACCTGCTCTCTTTCATTGATGCAAGGTCCTTGAACAATTGAAGCTCAGTGGAATATAACTCCATCAGAAGCTCTTGTTTTTGAGTTGCATTTCCCAGCTGGTATGCATGCTCAATAACTGGCAAGGAATTAAAAAAATAGTAAGCAGTTGCATTCTACCTCAATGGAAGCCCCAATCCAATTAATCAAAAACTTGAGAAGTCATAGGATATTAACCATATTCTCCCAAAAAGGATAGCAAAACATCAAAAACAACAATAATCTAAACAAATATTCAGGGGAATAGCCCATTAAAGAGGTAACGTTTTGCATCAAGTATTAGGACGAATCAGGTTTCAATCAACTATTGAGACTTCAGAACTGAGAAACCACCAGAATTCAGTTAAACAAAAATCAGGAGATTTAGAGTGACTAACAGACAACTGAGCTGAATTACTATAGCTTTAATAAAAGCATCGAAGGCATTTACCACTCCTTAACCAGAACAAACAGAAACTAATGGGTATAGCTCACCAACAGATCCAACTGCGTGTCGAAGAAGGGAAGCAACATGCCCACGGAGGGGGCTGATGAACTCTGCTAACTGTTTTTTAGAAGCTGCAAACAAGATACAGAAGTTAAGACGATGCAAGTAAAAGGGTTTACTTACAAGACTGAAACTAGCATATAGGAAATGGTGTTCTGATTGTCCCTCTAGTTTCTCTTCATTCTTTGAACACAAAACGTACCATTATCTAACATTTTCGTCACAAGATGAATTGCATACTTGTTGCTCGCAAAGGTAAGAAAATGTGGCTTAAGCTCGTCAAATACAGCATCCCTTTCAGTTTGTGAACAATACTTCACGCAAGTCTAAAATGAAATAAAAACAGAATAAATGAAAGATACAGCAAACATTTACAAACTAGTAACTTAGGAAAATCCATATTATGGGAAAACAAACAAAGTGGAAAATCACCTGCAAAACACGGGACGAAACATGGGAGCTTGCAATTTCAGGAATCTTACCCTTCATCTTTTGTATAGCTTCAGTAATTATCCTTTAAGATGATATAGCGGGGGGGAATGATTGAGAGAGAGAAAGAAGAATGTCATGGACATGTAATCATGGAATCAGGTTAGACCCAAAAATACGTACTTTGATCTCTCTTCTTTGGCAATATTACGCTGCCTCATCTTTTCCCAAAGACGTGCAAGCTCCTGTACGAAAATACAAGATATTTGCTCAAACCAACAAACCATCATAAACAAAACTTACAGCATCAATTATAGCCAATGCAAACTGCAAATTCCCTTATCAATGGAGGACAAAGCGTTGAAGTTCTACTTACCTTACCTTGAAATGATAATTTGATTCCTAAAAGAACACGTTAGTCCCAAATAACTCTTTAAAATACGACCCAGAACCAATTCAAAAGGTTTCTTCCCATTATAAAAAAATCACTTCAATGAATAAAAATGAGTACAGAATACAAATTAAAAGAATACGCATACTTGTTCAAGAGTGTAATATTGCTTCCTTCTCTTTTTCCTTGCCTCTGTCAATTCCTACAATAAACCAAACAAGAGCACTCAGTACACAAAGAAACAACATATATATAAAACCAATAAAAGCTACAAAAGAACTAACCTTTGCATGTATCCTACGCTCTCTTTTTGATAAAGGGGTCTTCTTCTCTTCACCAGATTGCGATTTCACTTTCCCAAACGTCTTCTTAAATGGCTTGAAAACCTTCTCCACTGGCTTGTTTTCAGGTTTTGAGCTAACAAGCTTCGGTTTTTTAAAAGATGAGCTATCTGGATTAGTATTGGCATCTGGGTTTCGATTTCTCTTCTTTGGTTTGCTGTTGCTATCTTGCTTCTTCGCCGCCATTGAAGTTCCACCTTAGATCTTCTCGTCTCTCTTGTGTTTTTCGGTGGTTTACTTGGAGGGGTTTTTTTAGGGTTTTGGTCTTTGTTTCTGAGAGATGATAATCGATGAATTCCTATTGTGGGCCGATTGTCTTTCGAGGGTGTTGGGCTTTACTCATTATCTTTATTATTATGTATGCTGTTTTTCCAATATTATAAAACTCACGAGGACTAAAATTGTTGATTTAGGTAAATTACATCACAGTAATGGACTAAAAAAATATGATTTTTTGCTATTCTACCCTTAGAATCAGAATTCTTTAAAACTATTGTACATGGGCTTTTTGTATTTTCAGTTTTCCAATAAAATGATTTAAATACTCTTCAAAGTAGAATTTTCTTCAACTTACATTCGAGGACATTTTTTGTATTTGTATTCGGGTTTTTTTGTTCGTACGAGGTTGATAAGGGTTAATTTTATAATTTAAAAATACAAATATTATTAAAAGAGAAAATGGTTGACACGTGCACGCGTCAGCGCCTGGGTGGCAGTTGCGCTATTCAGGCGGCGTGTGCAGCGTCGCACGACTGCCAAACACCAACTTCAAGGGCGATATTCAAATTATCTCAACGGCCACTCCATTCTTAGGCGGTGTGTGTGGTCAACAAACCACTAGTTTGGCTTTAACAGCTTTTCTTTTTTCTCTCTCTCTTCTTCTTGATTTTCGCTTTTGCCTCTATAAATTTTTAAATTAGACCTTCAAATTTGGTCCTTTTTTTTTAGTATTTATTTTATTTGAAATGGTGTATAAAACTGATTTTTTTTCAATTTCATCCTCCTTAATTTTTTTTGTTTCTCAAATTTGCTTTCCATTCTTTTGATTGTTATTTATTTTATTTGAATTAATTTTTATAATTAAGTTTTTTTATAACATCAACCTTTAGTTTTTTCCTATCAGATTTTATCCTCATTCGTTATATTATTATTTGTTTACTTTGATGAAATTTTTTAAATTAATTTTTTTTCATCATTCAACATTGAATTTATTGGGAATTGAGCTTAGATCTAGGATTTCACATGCTGCTAATTTGGAAAATTAACTCAGGTTTAGAAGATTCGTTTAGGTTTGTTTTTTCTTTTTTAAACTCATGTTTTTCAGTTTCATCCTTCACTATTTATTTAATTGGAGATTGAACTCCATTAATTTTTTTTTATTTGTTTTCTGTAGAATTCTTCACTGATTTTAAAAATAACTCGGGTTATCTTAGGTTTTTTTATTTGTCATTCTCTATTAAATTTAGCTTTTTTAAAAAGATATTTTATTTTTAAATTAATTAATTAAATATAAGTATGATATATTGAATTTATAATATTTTGTTTGGTTTGATTAAATATAAGAAGACATGGGAGGTGATTAATTAAAAATATAATATTTTATAATATTAATTAATTAAAAATTCGGCTTGAACATTCTTTTTGTTACTGCAACTCATGGCATCCAAGCTAGTTACATGTATTAAAACGCTTAAGACATTTATTGTAACAATTTTTTTTCTTCCTCAAATGTTTTTTTTCCCCGTCCTTCTATGCCCAAATTAAGTTATAATTTGTTTAAGTTCGGGACAAATTAAAACATAGGGAATTAAAATGTGAAACATAGAAAAATCTCATTACCAATCCAAAATTTCAATCCAGAATTCATTTGTACCCTTCCACTTTCTCTTTGCAGTCTTAAAAGCCCCAATAATTTTCAAAATATCATTTTTGATCAAAAAGTTGATTTCTCTTATTTTTCAGTCCTCGGTTTTGCGAGAAGAAAGAGAAAGTTGCAGGATTTCAACGAGGTGATAGAAAGCCATCAATTTCCATTGATTCTGGGCACTAAAAAATTCGATTTTGATGTCAACAGTTCCATTCAATAAAAAAAATTTGATAGTGGTTGTTTTGAATCTCAATATTGCTTAAAGAAACAAATTGAACCATAAAAGAAATTTTATACTTGCTTTGATTTTGTGTTTTAGAACCATTTTTTTGATATATTAATTTTTTTATGTTATAAAGGTGTTATTTAAGGGAAAAGAATAGGTAAAAAAATGAGTTTTTGACAAAAAAAAACAAACAAACAATGATTTTCTAACTACCACTATGACTAGAGTCTAGGTAAGAGAATACAACGTATTGTCTACCATATCAGATAATGAGTCATCTATCTTATTTTCTTTTCAAAGGTGTGCGGGATTGGGCTTATTATTTAAAGGTCCAGGCGTGTTGAGCCACCCAGACCAAGCTCGTGCTCCTAGCCTTATTTTTTTATATTTTGGGCTCTTAATTTGACTTTATAGTGCAGAAAATAATTAAAAGTAGATGGACCAAAATTAAAAAAAAAACAAATAATGAGTGTTTTTTTTAAAAAATTTAGGCAAAAAAATCATCCAAAAAAATCACCATTTGAGAATTTTGATATCTTTAGTTTTAAGATTTTATATTTAGACACTAAACTTTATTTTTACACATTTCAATCTCTAAGTTTTGAGAGAGAAGAGAGAAAGTTGCATGAAAATTGAGAAGGAGAAAAAAAGTGATCGGATAGTCAAATTTTGTTAACAAAACGGTAAGTTTTAATGTTATTGGGTTCCTCTTAAAAATAAAATTTGTATTTTTTATTATAATCTTTCTTACAAAATTTCTCAGATTAATCACTATTTTCCTTCAATTGCATACAAAATATTAAGATATGATTTCTATGTTTTTTTTTTATCGAAACTTGCTTTTCACACCATGATATTTGTTTTTAATTTAAAAAAGTGCTTTTAATTAAAAAAAACATCATGTTAAAAATAAAAGAAATGCACTGATATGAAAACATAGTTTAGATTGAAGAGATAGATCTCCTACTTATTTTAAATTATTGAAAATTTTAGAAAAAAAAATATTTTAATTGCCTTTACTTTTAATTTAAAAAAATGCCACTAGTAAAAAAATATTTTGGTAAAAAAAAAACAAGAATAAGAAAAGAATAGCATGTGTGTGTATAAAAGAATTTAAATCACACTCTTCCATATAAATAAATATCTATTTTTTATTGGGAAATAGTAACTAAAAAATGTTAATTACATAATGCAAGAATAAAACGTAACAACGTAGCAATACCACATTCCCGCTCCTGTCTAGCTGCGAGGTGAAATGGATTTTTTTTTTTAATTTACTTGAGTGTCCGAGCCAACTTGCGCGCACCACGATTAATCCTACGGCCCACTGAACACCCTGCAAACCCAGTGGACATGTAAAACACTGCGGGGATGACAAGTATGCACATGAGGACTCGAACCCAGAGCAGCGGAAGGAGGCAAGCTCCTCCCACCGCCAGGCCAAGACCCTCAGTGCACCATGGATTTCGTTGCTTGCAAAGAGAGCTAGGGTTAAACCCCTTCCTGGAAGAAGACTGCAGGAGCGAATTCAACTTCACATGGATTCGGCCGAGACCCGAATTCAAGTGCTCTCAAGTCTCAAGACCGTCCCAACTTAAATGTCAAGGGAGGTCATTGACAAACGCCAGCTAATAAGGATTTATTTTTATCTTCGAAGATCTTTAAAGAAAGAGAATAAATTATGATATTTTTTTCATTGATAGATAAAATAATATCAGAGATATTTATTTTTTATTAATATTAATATCAAATAATATAATATTTATTTTTTATTAATAATAATAACATATATATTTTTACCTCATTAATAATGTTATAGTGAAAAAATACATCTCTAACATCCAGGTAGGGGTTCAGAATTTCTATTCTTAAAAGATAAATATTTTTTAGTACTAAAATATTTATTATATTAAAATGATAACAAATACTTTTGTTCTTGAAATTTAATGCTTTTTACTGTATTTATTACTTTTTTTCTATTAATAATTACTGATTTTATCATTAAAGAGTCTTCAAATCTTTCAAAAATAAAACTTTTTGTAGGTATTAGAAAGCACTCATCGTGGGATAATTTTTTTATATCTTGAAGAACAGAAATTTTTGAACAACAACCTTTAATTAACTCACGATACAACCATCAAATAACTTTATTTTCTAGATATATTGAATTTCAAAGAATCGTATAAATGCATGTGTAAATATGTGCAATAAAAAAAAATGGATAGAGTGAGATAATTTTCTCTCAAACCAATGATTTAGTAAGGCTGAAACTGAAATGGATTTCATGCCTCATTGGTAAACATTTGAATTAAACCTACAATTTATAGGGCATTTCATCAAGGTTTTAGACATAAGAGGAAAGAAATATACGAAGTTGTTGGGCGTTTCGGCTCGAACAATAAAATTAGATGAAAAGGTTGGATCCAATCGAATTGTTTGGTCATATAGAAATAATAAAAATAATCATTTAAATTAAATTTGGATGTTTAAAACCCAAGGATACATTACAAAGAAAAATCACTTTATAATAAATGAAACACTAAATGTGCCAAGTGTTTTACTATAGATAATGAGTGCAAACACGATAGATTCGCATAATATTTTTATTTTTTTTATCCTTAATTTATTTTACCTTGGTTATTAATTTTTTATTTTATATTGCGTTGATTGGTGATTTGATTTAATGATTTGTCTTGAGCTCTTTTTGTTTTGTTTTTGTAGTCTAAATAAATCTCATCATTGAGTTGGTTGTTAATTTTAAAGAATAAATAAGTTAATTGTTTGCCGAGAATTAAAAATGATGGGACCAAAACTCAGTAAGTGAAATGATATAAAAAATAATGTATATATATATATATATATATTGGTCTTTTATTTCCTTTTTTTTAGTTCAAAAATTAAGTTTTTGTTTTTGATTTCATCCTCCACAGCATTGTTTGGTGATTTGACTTGATAGTTTGGGTTTGTGTCGCTTTCTTTCAGGTTATTGCAATCTCAAAAAGTGTCTTAACATTGAGTTGGTTCTTGATTTTGCAAAAAATAATTCAACTTTGTTCTATGTGAAAAATTAAAAAATAAAAGGACCAAAATTAAAACCTTGGTGAAATGACAACACTTTCTTAAAAAAAATCTTGTGCCAACACCTTTTAGTTTTAAAATTTTATGAAAAATCATTTTTGGTTCCTTTAGTTTTAAAATTATACGATTTAGTCTAAGATTTTATTTTATTCACATTTCATTCCTTGTATTTGGGAGAATAGAGAAAGTCACCGAATTACAATGAAGGAGAGATAAAATTGTCGGTTGACCGCATTTCATCAACAAAAAGTAATGATGTTGGTGTTAACAAGTTTAATTCGATAACAGGAGTCCCAATAAGTTTTTTAAAATTTTACCTTACTTGAAAAAATAGATCGGTGTTGAGAGATAAATTTTTTTTATGGTTTGATTTTGTATTTTTTTAGATTGTTTTCGGGTTTGATTAATTGGCTTTAGGAGTTTCTAACAGTATTTATTACGTGTTTTTATCTGTTGAGAATAAATTTTTTAGGTAAAAAAGCACCCTTTAAAATTTTTAGCCACCTTTGTACTGTCTGAATTTGAATTTGAGGTAGGAAAGAACGCATCGTCTACTTCTTTTCTTCCTTTTGTTTTAACAAATGGGATAACAACACTTGTCTGTCTATTTTTAAATAATTAAAAAGATTAGGTCCATGCAGAGGGCGTGATTTTCGGTAGCGCCAGCTTTTTTCTTCCTTTTCATTTTAAATTTACTTATTTAGAAATTAAATAACTAAATATATATTATATGTATTGCTTTATTAATTTTCTCAAATTAATTGAAAATACATTTGACTTATTTTTTTTTTGAAATACCATTAAAATTTTAATTTGTTCTCAAATAATATTATAGTTTTTTTTTTTTAGCAAGTGTGCTTTTTTATAGCTCATCATTATTTTTTAAAAAAATTATTCAATGATTTTTTTTCTGCGCGCATATCTTTATTACTGTGTAATTAAATAAAAAAATAATTTGAAAAAAACAAAATAATTGAATCAAGTTAGATCCATGATCCAAAGAGCGTATTTGATGGATAAACTCAGGTTGACCAGAGTCAATTTAATATATTATTATCTTAATATTTTAAAAATAAAAACTATTACATTTTTAATTAATTTTTTTCACCACTAAAAAATAAAAAATATATATTTTCAATGGATTTATATTAAGCAACTGTTTCAATGAAACTTCTCTCGAGTGTTGAAAAATAACTCATGTTGATCAAAGTCGATCATTGTTAGTTGAGAAAATTGAATTCTCTCAATTATATATATATAAAACTAATTGAGAATGAATTTTTTTAATCTTGATTACATATATGTCAGAAAGAAAAAATAAAACAAAAAAATTGTTATAAGATAATTAACTCTTCACACATAAAAAAAAAAAAAACCACCATCACAATTGGTTAATATTGAAGTACTCGATAAAATATTATCTTAGCTTAAGTAGTCAAAATTACTGTTATATTGTTTTCATCATTGATAAATGAAACAATCATTGGGAGTGAATTTATGTTATATGTTTAAATAAACTCTAGGCTTCAACTATTACTAGGTTATCCGTCCCCGCGCTATAGTTGTGGATTGGATTAGATTTTTTTTAAAATGTAAGAAAATAGTATCTTGATAGTTAAAAAAAATATTTAACATTGTTATTAAATTTGATAGAATGGTTTAATTTTAAAAAATTTTGACTTGATTTTTTTGCTTAATTCTAGTTTTAAATTAAATTATATGAGAGTTGTTCCGACATAACCTTATCGACTAGATAGGTCCAAAGAAAAAACACAAGTGAGGTTCACCCTGATTAACTTGAAAATCTCGCAACTTAGGTTATGAAATCCACTGGGTTGAGTTTTTTTTTTTTTACTATATGATAAAATAATAAGAATACCAATTCATAGTTAATCTAATATTAAATGATAAAATTTAATATTAAATGATGGAATTGGAAAAAAAACCAAAAGAAAAAAAGAAAATCTCGACCTGCCTCTTTACTTATCCCGGGTTTTAAATTAAATCATGTGAGAATTGCCCCGACATGACTTTGTTGACTAGGTAGATTAAAAAAAAAAATCAAAGGAGAAAGAAAAAAAGAAACATGCCAAGTTCTAGTCAACCCGCCAAACCCGCGGCCGGGTTATGGAATGAACTGGGTTAAATTAATTTTTATTTTATTTTATTATAAGATACAAAATACAAATACCGATTCATAATCAACTCAATACAAAATGATAAAATTCAATAAAAATTAATATTAAAAAATGAAATTAAAAAAAAAACAAAAAATCAAAAAAAATAAGAGAGGAAAAAAACCGTTCAAAGCCGCGACCTTCAACATGTCAGCACCATGCGTTAGGCAAGTAAGCAGCAAAACAAATAGTTAATAAATAATTAAAATAATATTTTAACTCGGTTCATTGTTCATATGACCAATTAAATTGACCCCACATCTTTTAGTTATATTTATAATAATTGTTATAATTCTATATGAGACTTCAAGCAATAAGTTTAGAGATTACGCCCGTTTGATTTATGAAAAATAGTTTTTTTAAATTTTTTTTAAATTTATTTATAATTAAAAAAGTTGATCAATTAAAAATATTTTTTAATCAAAATTTTTTTTGGCTTGATTTCTATAAAAATATTTTCTTTTTATTTTAGATAGAAAACACTTTTTAGAGAGTTGCGAAAAATAAAAAAATATCTTGTTATTATTTAATTATATCAAATTCGCTCCTCAATTTTTTGATTGCTATATATTTTTTTTTTCAATTTCATCCCTTAAAATTTGATTTAATTAGATTTTTATACCAACTTTAATCTTGATTCTTTTGATTGTTATTTATTGTTTTCTTATCGTTCTCTTAATTTAATTTTTTTTATCTATCAAATTTGATCCTTATTTTTTTTATTGCTATTTATTTTATTTGAAATAATTTATGAAATAAAATTCATTTTTTTAATTTTATTATTTTTTAATTTTTTTTATCTGTCAGATTTAGCCTCCATTCTTTTAAGTGCTATTTGTTTTATTTGAAGTAATTTATGAAATTAGATTGTTTTTTTAATTTCATCTTTCAACTTTTTTATCTGTTAGACTTGGTCTCCATTCTTTTATTGAACTTGAAAAAAATAAAATATTAATAAGTTATTTTTCAACTTCTTTTCTATAATATAATAAAATACTGAAAAATATTTTCTAACTTATTTTCTATGATACTATCAAATATAAAAAAATAATTTATTTTTCAAAAATTCATTTGTGTAAAACCATTTTGGAAAAAAAATTACTTTTCAACAACAAATAACAGGGTATACATTAAAAAAAAAAAAGAAAAAAAGAAAAAAGAAGGTGCCAGGTTTAGCTTAGCTGCTTGCAAAGCATTAAAGAAACAAAACAAAACTCGTTTTTTCTGTTCATATGCATTTATTTCTTGCTGTTTTTGCTTTCTTGGGCAGGAACAGTTTGGACAAACAAACAAACTTGTACAATGCTGTTTGGGGAAGGAAACTAAGGATTAAAAAACAATGCAAGAAGTTTTTATTTTCCATAAATTCAGGAGTGGAAATCTTATCTGCTTTCTCAAAATCGACTCCTCGACCTTGAAGCAGAAGCTCCTCATATTTTTGTATTGAACTGGATCATGATAAAGATTCAATTTTTCCCCATGCCATCTTTTACTAATCTCTAGTTCATTCTGTTAAAACTGGGAATCAAATATTCTTTTGTTTGATTACAAAGCACTCAGAACCGAATCACGTGACTCATGATTGAGTTCCAATTCAAGCCATCTATTATTGATTCATATCCACTACAGATTTCACAAGGAAACTGCATTGCATCTGATTCTGAATTTAATTAAATACAGAAAGCAATACTTGGAATATTTAATTTAACTCCCTTTTGCTGTTTGGTGCAATCACTACCAAAAATTTTCTTACACATGAATGAAGATATGAGGCTGTACAAATAATCTGCAGATTGAACAGGAGGAAATGCAAGACCAACGGAATGAAGGAACAAATGTATCTTATTGAAAAGAATCTGACCTAGTTTAGAGACCGTAAACTGTAGAAGAATCCCTTTTTACTCCATATGACTGTACTTTTGAAGGAACTGTATTCATATGTCTGTGGATTTACCGTAAGAATTCAAGAGGGAATAGCAAACTGAGGAGCTTTCGAGTTCAGGACACGGTTCTGGGGATACAGACTCTGAAAAGCCAACAACGTTTGAGCATGTCCAAGGAGATAAGGTGTTGCGAATTGCCAAGGAGACATTAAACAGACAAAGAGAGGTGAAAGGAGATTCTGCAAGTCCCGTGAAGTTGCCAGCCATAGTGATGTTTGAACCAATCACACCTTGCAAAGTGATTTGGTCGAGAACTGGGATGGCATTAGGATCAAAATTGTCATCCGGATGTGACCCACAATCACCAATGGCACCAAATGCCGTGTTGGTATTTTTCAATTCAACATCTGATATGATGATCCGTTTAATATAACCCCCTCTGCCCTTAGTTGTTCTAAACTCAATGCCACTAAATGAGTTGTATATGTGGACCTGCTCCACATGCACATTAGAAATGCCACCAGACATCTCACTACCAAAGGCTACGGACGAGCCTGAGGATGATTGAAGGTACACCCTTCTTATGTATACATCTGTTGTAGGCCTATCGTACGCGATACCGTATTCATCCCAACCACTCTTGAGGGAAATCGCGTCATAACCAACCTCGATGCGGCTGTCCTCTATGCACACATTATTGGAAGAATCTGAAAATGATGTAAAAATTGAGTCAGCTAAATTCTTTCTCGACAATGATTTTACCGAAAGCCATTAAGGCAGTTCAACCGTATCCAGCATTTTCACACATTATATTAACAAAGCATTCTCGGCAGGAGAAAATTATGCAACGTAAATTTTGAAGGGATAAGGAAGATGAAGGGATATATATGTTTTTGTGCTGAGGACAATTATGGAAAACATGTTAACTAAACAAACACAGAATGTTCAATAAACCTGGAACTATGCCGGTGGTGTAAGGGGATTCTCCAGGAGCAGAGACTGAAATATTTTGAACAACCACATTACTGCATCAGAGACAATTCCACACAAGAATCAAGTCAACTCCATCAATTCATAAGTTCTTTATTCAATTAGCAATCACCATGGTCTTAAGAGAAATTACCTGCAATACACTGGATGAATGCTATATGCAGGAGCATTCAAGAAGGTAAGATTTGAAACTACTACGTAATCAGACGATGTAAATTCCACAAGATGAGGGCGGCTGTAGTTCAAGGAATGGGACTCGAACCAATCCCACCAAACTGAACCCTGACCATCAATGGTTCCATTGTCACCTAGACCAGCAAATAAATGTCAGGTGAGCAACAATTGAGACCAAGCGGTCAGTAATTGAAAGAGAGAAATGAAAACGCCAGTGCATTTACCAGTTACTACCACATCGTGTAGCATATCTCCATTTATTAAACTTTGATATCTTTTTCCAGGAAGTTCAATCCCACGACCATATGAGGGTAAGGGATCAACAAGATCCCAATGGGATGGATCCTAATAAGCAAGGAAAGCATCTGTCAGAAATCCAAGGGTTGAAAATAATAATGAACCACACTAATTTTGCTTTCTTAGAAGTTTCTTCTGCATCTATCTTCTCTGGACATAGAACAAAAAAAGCAAAAGAGGGGAAGGGAATAAGAGCAAGCAAGCCGTGAAAAAGTACCTGAGATCCAAGAATGACAGCACCTTTTTCCACGAATAGTGTGAGATGGCTGGTAAGACTGAAACTTCCAGTAAGCCATTTTCCAGGTGGGACATAAAGCTGAGCGCCACCCTTGTCTGTAAATGACTTGAGATAGAAAATGGCATTCTGAAAAGCAAGAGTATTCAATGTTTTCCCATCTCCAACCGCACCAAACTCCAAGATGGAGACACTATGTGGTCTTGGTTTTAAACTTGGTTTGAAACCACACACTTCGCTGCTCTCTTCTGCATCAATTCTAATGGCAATGCTCAGTGCCAGTAGCAAGAGTACTGCCACCTGAAAATGCGAAAATGCAATTCTCAAAACAGATTCCTAAAACAAAGATTCATTTTTTGCAACAGTCAACATTAAGCAAGAGATAAATGAAATTCAAAACAATCATAAATTCCATAGAAAATACATTAAGACGAGAACAAACAGACTCCAACCTCTATTCTTGGATTCTTAGAATCCAGTGAGTTGTACAACGCTCAAAACTCCAACAAAAGAATAAGAACACAGAAAGGCAAAAACCAAGCTGTCCATTTTATCACAAAAGATGCCTCATAGAGATCAAGAGAATTCCTATATAATGTAAAAACTTCTCAAAAACTAAGAACATGCTTTACACCCCAAAAAATATTGGAAAATTATATTATGATGAAGTATAGCAGGGAATTATTAGATTTTATTTGACAACTGAATCAATGAAACATATGAGATCATAATTGATCAAAACAGAAAGCAATTTTCAAGCAGAATAAAATAAAATTAAGGATAGTGTATTTGCTAGTAAAACAAATTAGCCTCCTTATAATGTGGAAGTTGAAGTATGGTTTGGCTATTCCAAGAGAAAGGAAAGCAATGCAGTAAACAAATCAACCAATCAAAAGAAGAAAGCAAAAAAAAAAAAAAAAAAGAGAGAGAGTCAAGAATCCAATGAAAACAACACTGTTCAAAAGAACTATAACACAAAAAAAACAGCAATTCAAGACAAAAATTTTGCAGCCATGATTCACAAACTGAAAGAGGAGAAATGGAAAAAAGAAAAAAGAAAGTCCATCGCGCTAATAATATTCAAAATCAAAAGCGTCAGTTCAAGCAAAAATGGAACTTCATCATCATAGTTTTAGAAAAGAGAGAAGCACAGCATGTCAATATATCAAAATATAGTAAAAATGAACTGAATTGACTGCCATAACCATTGCCGTGATGGACTAGTACATATTATACAGCAAAACATGAAAATCCCACAAAGGCAATCAAAGATATACTTCAACAGATCATAGATATAACACCAAAACCAATCAAAACTCCAAACTTTCCAGATTTGAAGGAGGAGAAAAGGAATAAAAACAGAAATATAAAAGAAACGTACTTACTGGCATCTTCATGGAGAGCTCACAACTTTTCTTCTTCTTCCTCTTCTTCTTCTTCTTCTTCAACAGTATTGACCAAAAGGAGAGGCAACAAAACAAAGTATGGCTTAGCTAATGTAGAAGAAAGAAAGAAAGGGGAGGTAGTGGGAGAAGAAGCACCACAAAAACAGGGGCAGCTTGGTGTAAGCTTGTGTATTATAAGCATTAATTATATATAAATGACAACGAGAACATTTTCTTTATTTATTATCGGTTACAGCATTACATTACAAAATAAATAAATTAAAACCCAGTAATATTTAATAAATTAATAATCTTAACTAAATGATATTTTTGTTTGATATCGATTTAAATTTGAAATTTAAATAATATTTTATTCAATGAATAAATATATGCTAAAAATTATGTACAAGTTTAACTGTTCTTGGTAAGTTAGGAAATGACAGCTTAATTACCATGCAAAAAGAAGAAGAAGTAATAAAAGGAAATATAGTGGTAATTAATAATTAATAGCGTAATTAACCTGTAATGTGAATATGATTAATAACGTCTCTCGCCGACAATTATGTTTGAAACGGGTTTTCTTTATTTAGAGAGAGTGTGATTGATTGCGTGCTAATTTTTAGCAGCTGTGTTTGCAGTAATAGCGAGTTCTAGATTTTTTTAATATAATAAAATAATAGATTAAAAAAATTCAAGCTTATTAGTTAAATTGACAATTTAAATATATATAAAAAATCAACAATGGTAAATAAATCAACAAAAAAATAAAAAACTACACTCAAGTTTATTTGAATTATTAAACAACCTAATACTAATCTAATAGAAGGAAAACCTGGACAAGAAAAGAAGAGTCAAACTTCAACAAAAAAAAACTACAGAAAACATCAGCTTAAAAAAAAAAAAAAAAAACCAAGCAAATCTACGAGAACCTCTTAAACCTAGTTCAATCTAAAATATTACAACTTGTTAAGTTATGAACCCAATTCAATTAAAAAGTTTAAATG
>Ga0307517_10005330_pt1 | contig 19427 bp, 18 predicted proteins | sample 23_EM_MG_FD_194515 | JGI IMG/M metagenome (GOLD analysis project Ga0307517, IMG submission 194515) | Populus trichocarpa ectomycorrhiza microbial communities from riparian zone in the Pacific Northwest, United States - 23_EM | ecosystem: Host-associated > Plants > Roots > Unclassified | place... | reverse complement strand
ATATTGTCTCTATATCGTGATCAACCGGTTATATGTGGCTACGAGCTGTTGTGAGGCCATCAAAAGGCTGGGACTAACTCGTAGGTGCTACATGGCCAAATCGGAATTTCCCCGATTTGCTGATGTCAAGCTTTATACCCTTCGCTTGAAAGCTTGAACGGTATTGAGTATTGAACTTCTTGAATCTTCAAGGCTAGATTAGCTAGTCATCCATCCATTACCATAGGAGTCGGACATCCATCTTGCACCGATAAAATTCTCCCGAATCCTTGTCCGCGGTTTTTGTGGAATGGTTGTGGAAGGAAGAGGGCTTCTATATCGTTCTTCTCGAGCAAAAGGATGATCCGCGAAGAGGAAGCACCTGGGCCCATTTAAAGGCGAAGGTGAACAACCAAAGGACGGGATTGATTCTGAATCAACGATTGAATCTGTGTAGGTTCTGGTAGCCCCTATATACCGTTCTAGAGTTAGACTTCCGGCGCGGAGGTTCATGGATCAATGGCACAATGGCCAGACGTATCATGTTGACATCATCAATATGTGCTACCGACCTATGTACGCACGCCCTCAAACTCAACTCTTCAAGCTGGAAACTGCCAGGGCGTACATCTAATGTAACTGGTAGGTAGCAGTAGTTCATTGATCGGAAGGCTGGCCACAGTAGAACCCAACACCGTCCTGGATATCATTTAGTAGCTTCACTGGCTCAAGATAGATGTACCGGTCACATACCTGTCGAAGTTGCTGACAGCACAGAGATTTGGAATTGGAGTCACACCCGTAGGGACCACGGCGGGAACATCCAGCTAAGCAACGGTTAGTACCAAATATGTGTACATCATTGCTAGAGTAATATCTTACTGCCAGCATATCCTCTTGGGTAGGGCCCGTCGACATGTGTGCAGCACAGAGACAACAATGGAGCAGCGCAGTCGACGGCAGAGACAAGCGGAAGGGCAAGGAAGACGGCAGCAATCGCAGATGGGAATTTCATTTTAAGGTCAGGGTAGGCTGTTACCCGTGTAGTAGACTTGTGGGTCTTGGGGGTCGGCTTTCCAGGGCTGTAGTCTTCATTTTATACCTCTGGGTCTCTATTTGTGATTCTCCTCTTGAATTTCTGCAGCCGGCATAGACATAGTTTCATTTTGATTTCGATAGATCGGATGACAAAGTTCCGGGAAGCTCCCACCTAGGTCTTTAAAATCCGAGGGGTTTCGGAAGCAAATCTCTACTTCAAAAAATAGTTTCCTTATGATTGGCACGGCGAAGCTGCCCAAGAATTGAGATCAGAACAACAGAGGAATTTGAAGGCTAGAACAACATGGTAGCATGACAGAAGGACACAGCAACAATGATCGAGAGAAACTCAGAGAGTTCTTTTAGCGCACGCGGGCACCAACGGGTACCTCAACCAGCAGACTGGGACCAAAGTCATAGTCGCACTGAAGCTCGTGGACTCCATAACGAAGTTCCTCCAATTCCTCCACGTTTGCAAATCGGTAGGAGCGAATTTCTAATAGTCGCGATTCAAATCAAGAAACCACCACGATCGGTAAACGCACCACAATTTCGGAATTTCAGTTGCTTTGTGTCTACCAGATAGGCAATAAATCCCCTATGGCCCACCACCACTACATGGGGACCAGGAAGTTTCATCAGCTCCTTCCGAACTGCCTCGGCCCTGTCCGCTGCATCCTCGAAAAGATGGGCATTGTAGTTCCATTCCTCATCGCATGCGGAAAAATCTAAGTCTGCATGCAAAGCCTGCATCTCGGCGCGAGATCGTCCTTGATTGCAGTTCGCGTCGTGTGCTTCCCGTAGATCCGGCCAGATACACAGAGGGATTGCCTCGGAGCCTTCGGTAAATGCAGATGGAAAGAGTGTACGAACTGTTTGAATGGTGCGCGTCATCGGAGAAGTGACGATGGCGGATGGTTTGATCTTCAAGCTCGTCGAAAGCTGAATTCTGAGGGCTTCAGCCTGTGCAAAGCCTTTATCCGTCAGAGAAGGGTCACGTAAGTTATAGGTACGATCGACACTGGTCAGCGTAATCAATGTGCATTCCCTTATAGACATGAAGTAAATGTACTTACTTATGTAGAGCCTCTCCATGGCGGATTATATGGATTGTCTTGGGCGGATTATTGGCGACTGGGATTGCCATGCGTTATTCATTCATCTTCTTGGGTATATAATACCACTGTCTATAGACCCACATGTACAGTCAGTTATCGATTTATCAGGATAATCGGGGAGTTCGGTGACCAAAAAGGGAGGTTCGGCGGGATCACCACGGTCCGTGTTTTCCAAAAACGGCCATGTCGGAATTTTATTCAACTCCTCCAGTAAGTTTGGGAATTGGAAACTGCGGCGTGGACTGCGGCGATCGTTGTGCGGCGGGACTTGCCGCACAGCGAGAACGTGACCCCGCGCATCCAACGCCAGGCGCGAGAACTACCATTTGTCTGGACACATTTAGGTCTTATGTAGCACTAGGGGGGTGGCCTTTCTACGGTTATTTTGGCATCACATCCTTAGGAGCACCTTAAGCACAATGGCGCACCCTTCTTTTTGAATTCAAAGGGTCTGTATGACACCAGTACCAAGATTAACGTCGAATACCAGTACCAGTGTTGAGTGACATAGCTGGGGGCTTGTCATCATGGACTGCTCAGAGCCTTAAGATCTCTTGAAGTTCCGGCCGTGCAATTTCATCGTTCAGATTTCGCAATAAGCAAACACGAGCAACGACTGCCAACGAGAGAAAACTTATTATCAGATCAGACAACGCTTAGCGTAGCCCAACGCTTTTCCATTGTAAATTATACATACTTCTGTGAACGTTACAGATGGCGGGCGCCTGACCATTCGCCTTGCTGGTCCCTGAAACCTTGAGATGAATTTATAGTAATACTTATATTTTATATATAAAGGTTTATAGTGTATGAATATATACCGTCGTAAGCAATGGAATGCTGTTAGTGTTGGGGCTTGAAGGTGCGCTGTGATGCCATCAAACAGAAGTGCGTCGCAGGTGGTCTTGTCTCTGGTTTTTGGGTCCCTCTCTCAACTTTTATCGATTTTTATTTACACTGTATCTTGTTACAGTACAGCAAGTAGAGGAGTACTTATCGCGGGGGAGGACTTATCGCGAGGGAGGACTTATCGCGAGGGAGGAGTGGCTGACAGCCTACACGGAAATTCCCGCCGCAATGATCGCCGCAGTGATCGCCGCAGTATTCCAATTCACGAATGCACTCAACTCCTCCCACCACATCGTCGACTCTGCTGCAATATTTAGGCGACCCCTGGCACGAAAAATGGCGTCCTACGCTCTCTTGCTTAACCAGTCCATACTCACCATACCAAAGTTTACACTCGAGTGCGGCTCTGTGATCAAGGAGGTACCAATTGCTTACAAGACATGGGGGAACTTGAACGAGACCAGGGATAATGTTATGGTTATCTGCCATGCGTTCACTGGGAGCGCGGATGTCGAGGATTGGTGAGTGGTTGGGCTGGCGTTGCGGGAGGACAGTTCTGAATCGTCTAGGTGGGGTCCCTTAATGGGCCGCGGAAAGGCGTTTGACCCGAATCGCTTTTTTATCATATGTTGCAACACCCTTGGATCTCCCTATGGTTCAGCTTCACCTGTCACCATAAATCCTGTCACTGAGCGGCCATATGGCCCCGAATTCCCTCCTACATCCATCCGCGACGACGTACGGTGCGCACAAGACCTTCATTGACGTTTTTCTCGCATTCTCTTACACATATCTTACAGAATCCACAAGCTCGTACTCGACCGCCTTGGCATCCGTTCCGTATCCGTCGTCATCGGTGGTTCTATGGGGGGCATGGCTGTTCTTGAATGGCCACTCTGCACCCCCGCTGGCTATGTCCGCAAGGTGATCCCTCTAGCGACCTCTGCACGCCATTCAGCATGGTGTATTAGCTGGGGTGAAGCCCAAAGGCAGAGCATTTACAGTGATCCAACATACCAGGATGGATACTACATCTCGCAACCAGCTTCTGGACTCGCAGCCGCCAGAATGAGCGCACTCCTTACCTACCGCTCCAGAGACTCCTTCGAGAGCCGTTTCGGCCGCAAACCTCAACTGATCCAAACCAACAAGGATGGCGCCCTCACACCCCCAGCCTCTCCGAAACTCACCCCTCCTGCAGACGACGTAGTGGCACTCCACAATGACGGCCTGCGGAACACAAAACCTAGAGCAGGAACAGAGACTCCCACATCACAGAAACCACCTATCTTCTCCGCCCAGTCGTACTTGCGGTACCAAGGCGACAAGTTCACCGCGCGCTTCGACGCCAACTGCTACATCCACATCACGCGCAAGCTCGATACCCATGACATCGCGCGGGGCCGTGTTCCCGATGCAGATGACTCGGGCTCCATAGCCAAGGTGCTGTCCACGCTGCCGCCACGAGCGCTGGTGATCAGTATCGCTACGGATGGGCTCTTCACGACGTCTGAGCAACGAGAGATTGCGGCACATATACCCCAGGCGGAGTTGGTGGTGATTCCGTCTCCGGATGGGCATGATGGGTTTTTGCTGGAATTTGAGCAGATCAACTCGCATATTCTGCGATATTTAAGGAGAGAGTTTCCGGAATTTTATGATAAGGAGGGGCTGCATGAGGAGGTCGAGGAGGGGTTCGAGATTAAGAAGACAAGTGTGTTTGGAGAAGCCGAAGTAGATATTGCAAGGTGGTGACGTAGATAAAAGGTACTATTTTATGTTTATAGATTATAAGAACTTGACTTGGGGCTTCGTAGGACTTTCGATTATTTGGTTACGAGTACACACCGTTCAGACTATGGACCGATCCATATCTTGGGATGTGTGGGTGGTCGTCACTACTGACGCCGATTCCTCTGGAAATGGTACTTCTTGCCGCACACACCAATTTATTCTTGGAACAACGCTTCCCAAAATTTCACTGTTCACTTCGTTCATGTCGCCAATCTCTCCTCCAGCCTCGCCAGGAAGGGTCCTCGAAAAAGGAGAACGTTTGAGTGATGATGCACTCGCCCTTCTTGTCGTTGCTTGGACTGAAAGCTTGGAATTTTACCTTTCCAAACTTCGACGTAGTCTTAGAAACTCGCCGTCGATAACGCTTGATGACATCGACAAACTCGAAGCTACACTGATTCCAAAAGAGCATGTATACCCGCTTTGGCGCGAGGATATAACGGAAGTGCAGACCCCGTTACCTCTGGCATCTTCATAAAATTCAACCAGGCCTTATCACCTATGATGTCACATCCGCCTTAGTCGACTTGATCAATGCCGAGATCGACACCATGGAAATATTGTTGAAGAAATACCATCCCAATATCTGTAAAAATATCATCGACGGCGAGATTCCTGTTGATCAGTAAGTGCATAAGAAATGTAAATTGCTTTCACAAATTCACTCCTACTCCTCATCTGAACTAGATGTCCCCCTTTCGATGGCGACCTCGTACTTTCGGACATAAAAGCTGGGTTACACTGACTCCAGTCTTGGACTTGTTCACGACGATATCAACCCATGCAACATTATGCTGGATGACGACGGACATGCCGTCATCATCGATTTCGAGTCCTGTGCCTCCATCGGAGCAAATTCGCGGGGCAGCACACCTGGGTGGTTGAAAAACCCAAAAATAGTAGAGGTCGCGAACAATGAGCACGATTTTAATCTGGTCGCCAGGTTTATTCGAGGAGAATATGATGGTCAAGACTATGAGGGCTTCGATATGTGAAATCCCAACACCCTCGCTTTGTGGCAGCGAGTAAGTACGTTATCACCGTTTGAGGGAGGCCAATCGGAATGGTGTGAATCATGATCTATGAATAGGTAAAAATGGAGAAGCGGACGCTGTATAACCCGCTCGTGAGTTTTATATATATATACTCATCGAAAGGTGTAGGCTAAGGCTTGATCGGATTGATGGAGTCGCGTCGCGCTCCCGTGACCGGCGCGTACCATTACATCATGTGCGAAATCATAAATAGTAAACACAAACCCCGGTAACCAACCACCATCCGCACCGCCACGACATGAAACAAAAAACGTCCACGCAAACCCGCAAGAAAGCGGCCTCCTTATCCAAATCAACGCTTCCATTTAGCTCAACGCGTAGTAATGTCCCCAAATCTTCGTCGTCCGCGACATCCAAGGCGGACATTCTCATCTCCATTAAACCTGTTTTTATGAACCACATCGTCGAGCGGACAAAGAACCACGAGTTTAGGAAATATTTGATCTCCAATGCGGTGCAGCGGATGTGGTGAGTTGTTACGGGTTTGCTTCCCCGGCTCTGTACAAGTACTGAGTTCCGCCCTCTATTAGGCTATACGTGTCCAGTCCGGATCAGACGCTGCGCTACATCGCCACAATAAGCCATGGAAAATCGCCTGGTGACATAGAGGTGGAGGATGGGATGGGAAACGCAGATTTTAATGCTGGGTCGAAGAAGGCCATCGCTGCATATGAGATCAAGGAGCTGTATCAGCTGAAAGAACCCCTCGCTCTGACGGAAATGCAAGCAAAGTACGGGGCAACATTCCCCCAACGCTTTTCCTATGTACCGGCGAAAATGATCAAGGAAGTTGTGTTGGAGGACCAGATCCGGTTGTTTTAATTCGCATTCCCTTCTTGACATACATGGTTGTCTTTGCTATTGAATACTCCTGTTCTACAGATTCGGGCTGTACACTAGGATTACAAGCAGTTCTCGCCTAAACCATATAAAACTTGAAGCTTGAAGCCCAGACGCTATGCATTAGGTCTCGCTGATCTGCCCTTGCAACGGTTTATCCCCCTTGAACAAGGAATCAATGTATGCAACGCTGTATGACCTAAACAGTCTATACGGATGCTCGACCCAGTCCCGTACTTCGTCAAAAATGACCCCGAGGTCCTTTCCCTGCTCCTTAAATGCCTTGTACGAAACCAGGTAGTCCATATCCATATCCTTAAGATACTGATATGCTCCGCTCCTCACATACAGGCTCTTCGAAAGCTTCGCTCCAGACCAGTCGACGATCAATGGGGTGTAGAAGATCAGCAACGCCTCCTCAGATGCGATATGCCGCCAGAGAAGCTGCTCCTGATAGTAGCCCGCATAGTCCCCACCAGGGACACGGATCCACGACGCGTCGGGGTCGCGTGCGAACACCTTGGCGCGGAGGATATTGCGCAAAGGGGTGTTGAGTTCTAACCTTTGAATGTGTTGAGGATTGGCGAGGTTGAGCGTGTACGGTCCATGCTCGGGGCATTGGAACTCAATGGTGCTCTCGTCGTCCAAAAACGAGTACACGTTCCCTACACCGCCTTTGTCTGCCAAACCGCAGTCTACATGTGGACAGGCAGCACGGACGGCGAGCTTCCCCGTCTTGGGAGAGAACGAAGGCCCTAGGATCTCGCGATTGCTGATGATTTGGCGAAGGGCCGCGGGGACATTCGGGTCTCCGAGGAACTCAGCCTGGGTACGAATGCGATACTCCACCCCTGTGCGGTTCTTCAGTGACTCGAGTATCTCGGAGAAGTCTACCATGTATTTATCCATCTCTCTTGTAAAACGTTGACTGCGCTGGTACCGCACGCCGTTGATCGTGAGCTGCTCTGACGGTGCGGTGTCGACGATGTCAAGGATGATGAGGACACTGCGGCCGTGCTCTTGCTGAAGTTTGCTTGCGAGGAAGAAGGCGACGGTAAAGTTGATGATAGTACCCATGTGTGGGGAGCTATTAGGCTGGGCACCTATGTCCAGGATGATACGGCTCTTCGTACACAGGAGGTTGATGTGCTGGATGAGCTTGTCCCGGAATATGTAGGATCCTGCGCCCAATGGATGGTGCGCTACGTTGTCGTGCTGGATGAGATATCCTGCTTTGGGTTGAGTTCTCTCCTCCCTCTCGTTTGCATTTTGGGTTCGCGATGTCCACATTAATGAGAACAGGCCTTTGAATTTGTCAATCATCAATCCGCGTTTCGATTGGGGTGGGTCTTGGGGTAGGTGGTATCTGAGAGTCCTGGAAGGCGGTGGTAATCAATACAGATGATGGGAGCTAAACCTTACCCTTTGTTCGTGCTCGGATTGATCTAACCCTTTGTGCTGAAGCAGGGGAGACGGGTATGGGTCTGGATTTATTTTTGGTAACAAAAGTTGGCTGTTAAGGCACTGGGACCGCTTCCTCGATAATTTCTGCCAGCATGATAGAAGCAAGTCTGATCGATGATCGACTTGCTTGGAGCTGTAGGCGCTTGTAGGATCGACACCGGAAGAGGGGTGCCAAAGGTGTTTGCAAAGTTGGAAGAGCGGCTTTGAGAGAGGGTACGAGGAGCTCGCGATGGCGGACGGCGCTTGCGAGGGAACAACAGTGCCCTAATCTGGGTACTCATGTGGGTAATAAATTTCCTGTTTAGATCATAAAAAATGCGATCATGGCCAAGTCCTACCTCGGTTTGACTCAGAATCATTTGTCATCTATGATTTTATTATATATCCCATAGACTGGAGGCAAGTCTAAGGTGCTTGGTAGGTGTATATGTTTTGTTCTAAGTAAGGATTATGCAGTCCAAATTTTGATATATTATTTAAATAAATACTCTTTCACAAAATGGAACAGAATTGGGACGAGACTACTGTTACAAGTATTTGGTACCGGTAAATTTTCAAACGTTGAGTGTATCATTCATTATCTTGGTGACCATGATTCGCTTTATTTTTTATTACAGGAACAGGAGACCAAATCATGATCAAGGCAGTGATAATACATAATTGGTGTCAACGATTAATTCTGGGTGAGTGATCTACGTTAGATCGATGACTTCGTTAGATATCCCAACTTTTCGTAACGGGTTTTCAGTTGTGGTGGATTTGGAGGAAGACCCCAGACTGGAGAGGCCTTTCGATCTCGCTCTTGCCGCCATCAGGGGTGGGAGGCGCCGCAACGGTAGGATGTTACCCGGTACATCCGAATCCGAGTCGGTCGTTATCTCTATCACACCGCCTTTCTTCTGCATGGGAAAGGCACGAGAAGCAGCAGGCGAAGGAGAGACAGGGCGGCGGGTGCGTTGAGGAGTGTTTTCTTCCTTTTTCTTCCTTGGAGATTTCTTCAATCGCTCTTGGGAATCGGATTCCGTTGACAGGCTGACCCGTTGAGCTTTCTTCCTTTTAGAAGATGGCGAGGGCGAAAGGGCTGTAGCCTTGGAAGTCTTATTCCAGGCAAAATTATATTCCACCGCTGAAGAATCATCCGAGGCGTCCAGGTCCTTTGATTTCGCAGGAAGTGAGGGTTTCATCACAGATTTTCTTTCGCCTTTATTTGACAAGGATGAAGCCTGACCTTCGTCACCGCGTGAGGAACTCTGAAGGCCGCTTTGTTGTTGGACTGTAAGAGTTATTTGCGACGAAGTCGAGGCAGACGCATATGATGTGGTCGCGATGCCAGTTCGCGATGTCGAAGTTGTCGATTGAAAAGGACCAGTGGATTGGAAGGAATTGCCGCCATGTACCTTCGACGTAACTGTTGAGGTGCCTCGAGTAACAGAAAAAAAGGATTTCAAATCCTTGCTTGAGGTACCCGTTGTGCTCGAAGTCTTCTTCTTTCTCAGATCTTTGATCCCAGTTCGGACCTTAACTGGTGAAGAAAGTGGTTCGCTGGGTTCTCGTCCTACATGACGCTCCGTGATTTCGTCTCGAAGCTTCATTGTAACGGTATTTTTCATAAGAAACGCTGGGTATTCTTCGGGATCCGACGACGCAAGCTCTTCTTCGTGGACCAAATTATTGCGCGTTTGTGGGGCAGGAACCTTCTTTTTTGGCTTTTGAATAGGAGAAGAGAAAACGTCTTGATCATCGACGGGTAGCTTTGGCGCTGAAACCGTGCGTTTGGTTGGTGCAGCAGCTTTCTTCTTTGGCCTTGGAACCGATGGAGAACAAAAGACATCGCCATCACTATCGACCGGTTTAGCAGCAGTTTTCTTCGGTTTTCTGGGGGCCTTCTCTTTCTCAGCTGCCGGTACACGAGTGGTCTTCTTCAGCTTCTTCAGCCTCTTCTGTTCCTGCAAATCCTCAAAGTCCTGCACCAACCGTGGTTCGACCAACTTCACCATGCACGCAGGCATCCACACCCGCAAATGCGTCTCCGGATCAATCGGTTGGCCTTTTCCTCGCTTCTTGGTCCCACCTTCCTCCTCCTCCTCCTCCTCGTTCTCTGAAGCCCACTCGTCTGGACCCTCTGGTGCTCGTATTCCTTGAATTCCAGCCTCGGTCAATCGCACAAGTTGCTTCGGAGCGATTTCGAGACGATACTCCGGTAATCCGTCTGTTGAAACATGTGTCCTGGCAGAGTGGACCTTGACAATGAGTCTCTCCTCCTCGGAATCGTCCTCGGAATCAGAGCCAGAGATATACACATTTTCCTCTGGACCATCCAGTGTCAAGGAGGAAAAGTGTTTGGCGATCATCTTGGATGGGGTGCCACAGGCCTCTTTCTCTCGGCCCTTTTTCCTCGGTGTTACAGGTATCGATCGGGCAGTAGCAGCCGATTTCTGGTCAATGTCGAGGACAGCACGACGAAGAATGCGTAAGACGACAGAATGCCATATAACAGTCCGAAATCGTTTGATGATGGCTTCTTTATAACCCCATTCGAAGTAAAATTCGCAAGTCGCCGCCAACTTGGCCAAGTCAGGTTCTCTCGACCAGGTAATCCTCGTATTGTTGCTTTCCCTGCCCATGCTTTCGGATGTGATGGGCCTGACGTATGAGAGCAAGATGTCGATATCAGGGAAGGATTCTGGAATTGATTTTGCGAGGGCGACCTGCTTGCGTCCGATTTCTCCCTTGGAGTTCGTTCGTAACTCCTCCCGTAGCTCGTGTCGCCAAGCTACGAGAAATTCTTCGAGGTCATCGCGGTCGAGATTTATAGCTGCTTCATAAAGGCTGTCGCCAAAACCACATCTCGCGAGGGCATGGGCCGTCGTGACACCACAACGCATTAAACCTCCTTGCTGATAGTCTCCGCCACTCATCAAACCAATGAGAATCATCCCACCGCGGTTGAGCTGTATGTCTTGATGAGTTGTAATGTCTTGAAGGCGAAAGATACGGGTATGGTTTTTGTCATCCTTTCCGTCTGCGTTGAGGACGGGGTTAGCCCGGTTTCCAGAAAGGTTGTTGCTTGCACTATGGACGCAAGTAAATATAATTAAAATATAAAGTCCCAAAAAGAAAACGCACTTGCGAATCACAGTCGTGGCTCCAAACAAAAAGTTATCAACATCGTCAGAGAGAATTCCGTCAATGACCCCAATTCGGTTGAGATAGGCCAATTCAGCCTCAGCTTCCCCGGGTGCCTAGTTCAAGCATCAGAGAAAAGCGCCAGCGACAGTGAAATCACGCGTACCATTCGCCACTCGAACCCAAAAGCGTCGATAATTTGCTTCATCCCAGGAATGAGTTTATGGCTTGTCCTGTTGATTTTCTTGCCTCGCTTAACATCTGGACGTTTAGGGCCGTCGAAGACAAATATAGGCAAAAATGTGGTGTGCATGAGAGTGGCACAACGGAAGAATAATGTTCGCAGCACAGGGTTTTCTCCCTCCCGGCCATATTCCGCGTGGAAGAACCAAATGCTGGCGTCGATGCCCAGACGAAACCCGCGCTTGCCATCTGGATTTGCTTCAAACCCTTCTTTAATAGCGAGCTCCGTTAAAGACCTGGTTTTGGCAGCAGGTCGAAGAACCTTGAATAGAGCTTTGGTCAACGAACCGACGAGTTACAAGATAAAGACGTTACTCACATCCCAAAGACCAGCAACACCCATTTTAGCCGCTTAAGTTTAAGACAGAAGGTAAATATCCGTTAGATAAAATAGAAAGATTGTCGTGGAAATGGCGTGTACGTTCAAGTTCGAATTCATTGTTGCCGGGACCTGCCGGGACGCGCTTCAATATGGAACGCGGTCACGTGAACCATCGCAAATAAGTACGAGGCCTGCGTCACGTTCGCTGCCATCGCGTTCCTTTCTTTTTCCAGATATCGTCTGTGTAACATCAACTGAACTCATTATCGTTGCATTATCTCAACGTCAGGAATTTCGAATGAAAAAAAATAGGAACCAGCCAGTGGTTGTCGTGAGGTTGATGATAAAGTCCCCTGCAAACTCGGAAAGGTAGCTGTTATAATTTATCGATGTGAACATCCGAGGAACCTGTGAAAAACAGCATGCAAGCTGAAGCTCGTTATTTGCAACTACTAGTATCCCTGTGGAATTTGAGGTAGGGAAGAGACAACCAGAAACTTGTAAAATGTATCAACAGTGGAAGAATTAATTTGGTACAAGTTGACCGGACCGCAGAGCCGTCCTACCAGCATCTTCTCTTGCCTTCCCAAGCACGTTCGCGATGTCCACTCGGAGCGCTCGACCAGACCGCGGAGTCTTCCCACCATTATCAATGTTATCTTAGTACAATCTCCCTGCGCAGCCGAGCTAGCGAATAGGCCCGCGGTATAAGTATCTTCTCTTCGTGAGATAAAGCCCTCATCCTGCCACCATTGTCCAGTCATGGCAAATCGCAAGTCTAAGTCTGGTGGACAATCGCAAGGACCCAAGCAAGCCGCAGGAGGAGGGGCATCTCGGTCCCCTAACCATCAAGCTACGAATAAGCCTCGATCTGTAGCTACAGCCCATCGTGAGGAGTAACTCCATCGTCTTCCATTATGCTAACGTCCTCTCAGCCCAGATAATGGGAAACGCTTCCTCAAAGCCTCCAACATCATCAGGTAAATACTTAACCCAAGCTCCCCACTCCCCAAATATGAGAGACTGATTGCGTGTTGTCAGGTACAGCTGCTGCACCTAAACCCCCACAACCACAAGTCACCGCATACCGTCCATCAAATGGGACTAGACGTAAGCTTTTAGCTTCAAACCCGACAACTACTCATATTCTTCACCTCAGCTCAAAATGCTGGTAACGGGGCTCCCAAATCTCAAGGCGCCAATGGCCAACTTGCGAACTTTGTCAGAGGTAAGCATCAGGGATTTGGAGCTCGCGTACACGAACTTTGTAGGCCTACGCCGGTCTACACGGCTCGTGTAAGCAAGTCCCTAAGTCCTGATGAGCACCTTCGACATCTGCTTATCAGCCGTGTCTCTATCATCAGCCGAAGCAATGTCTGGACACAGGGCATCCCAAGATCGATCAGTGAACCAGGGTACGCGTAAGTTCTTTAGAGCGTATCGTTCTTTTCCGGTACTAACGGAATCTTTCGTCAGCTAAACGTAATGGAAGCGGGCCGAACAGCGGCCCTCAGAAAGTCCAAGGGCATTCATCTCAACGTGAGACTTATCCTTGTCTTCATCCGCGTGAACTGATCATGAGGTTCTTGTCATACAGCCAACATTTCTTCGAAAAACGAGGCACCGAAGCCGAAACATTCTCAGCCCCTCTTTGGAGGTAAGCTTATCATCTTAATCTGTCCTTACACCATCCAATTCAACGGCTCTAATAGGTCACCCTTCGGCGCCTAACTCGGCGCTGTAAGTATTAACCTATTATTTATCTGTAACTGGGGCTGAAGGTATTGGTACCAGGCCTTCACCACCCCGTCCCGGAAACATCCAACATTTGCACGTGCCCAGAGGTGATCCCGTTAGACCTATTCAAATGTCTTCGTGTAACCTAAAAATCACTGTAAACTAGCACATGGAGCAACCATATCCGGGAACAAGGTGTTCCAAGACCCATCGACGACGTGTAAGACCCCCTACTGTCCCCCACCTTACCAGTGATTGAATCAGAGTTGCAGCAAAACAGAGTGGCCATACCCAACCCCGTGCTCAAAAAGCACAGAATCATGCTCCGACCCTCCCAAAGGGTGAGCTCTAGCCAATTTTTAAATTTATGGTCGCCCATGCTTATTTCATAGAACGTACTTTCTTTTCAGCATCGCCAGCCCATCAACAGCAATCAGGAAAAAGTGAGCCGTCCTACACCCATCGGTGTTTCACTTGTATTGAAGGAGTGTAGATACTGCCAACAACACTTTGCCGAAGGTCCAGGCGGCAACAACGCACGCTCAACGACCTTCCCATGCAGGTAAGTTCGTGATATTTCCCCCTGTGTGCACACTATTTAAACTCGAGGCGCTAGGTCAATCGTCTGCACCACCAGCTAAAGGTCCTGAGAAGCCGTTGCAGAAGTCTCAGCAACAACACAAGGGTAAGCCTCGGTAGTGTATCTGTCCATATGGATAATCAATTTTTGTCTTATTGGCAGCGCCGCCGCACTCGCGTCTCGTGCCAGAGACATCCAATAAAGGCAAGTGTTTCAACCTTGTAACTGCAATGTTCAAGTTGGCTGATGACAATGTAAGGCCACAAGGACACCCCTCCAAAGCCCTCGACGAACAAGGGACAGCCGCCTACCGAAAGTATGCTGTCGACCGTATTGTCATTTTTTTCTACTGGATGTGAGGTTACCCATTTTCATGGTCTATTACTTATTTAACTGACTGTATATCCCCCAGCGGAAGCTCCGGGGAATCCGTCGCATAAGTCTCAGCATGCGCAACAAGACAGAGGTAAGCCTCGGTAGTGTATCTATCCATATAGATAATTGATTTTTGTCTTACTGGCAGCGCCCCTGCACTCGCGTCCCGTACAGGAACTAGCCAATAAAGGCAAGTGTTTCGGTGTTGTAATTGCAATGTTCTAGTCGGCTGATGTAAATGTAAGGCCACAAGAACACCCCGACGAAGCCCCCGATGAACGACCGGCGCCAAGGACAGCCACTTACTGAAAGCATGTTGCCGAAAGTATTGTCATCGTTCTTTACTGAATGTGAGGTTGTTCATCTTCGTGGTCCGTTATCTAATCGAATATGTATCCCCCAGTGGAAGGCTCTGGGAATCTGTCGCACAGGTCTCAGCATGCGCAGAAACACAGAGGTAAGCCTCGGTAGTGCATATATCCATACGGATAATTGATTTTTTGTCTTACTGGCAGCGCCCCCACACTCGCGCCCCGTGCAGGACACATCCAATAAAGGCAAGTATTTCGATGTTATAATTGCGTGTTCAAGTCGGCTGATGTAAATATAAGGCCACAAAGACACCCCTGCGAAGCCCCTGAAGAACAACGAGCGCCAGGGACAGCCGCCTGTTGAAAGCATGCCCCCGAAAGTATTGTCATCACTTTTATCTACTGAATGTGAGGTTACCCATCTTCATGGTCCGTTTTTTATTCAATCAAATATGTATCCTTCAGCGAAAGGTTCTGGGAATCCGTCGCATAAGTCTCAGCATGTGCAGCAACACAGAGGTAAACCTCGGTGGTGTATCTATCTATACAGGTACTTGATTTTTGTCTTACTGGCAGCGCCCCCGCACTCGCGCCTCGTGCACGAGATGTCCAATAAAGGCAAGTCTTTCAATGTTGTAATTGCAATGTTCAAGTCAGTTGATGTAAATGTAAGGCCACAAGAATACCCCTCCGAAGCCCCCAATGAATGTCCGGCCCCAGGGGCAGCTGCCTACCGAGAGCGTACTGCCGACACCGAAAGTATCGCCATCAATTTATTCTACTGGATGTACGGTTGCCCATCTCTATGGTCCGTTACTTATTTAATTGAATGTGTATCCCCCAGCGAACAGTAGTGGGAACCGATCTGTTAACTTCGTGATTCCTCCTGGATGTATGTTGTTCCACTGTCCAAAAAGACATGGCTAAATTTGTCTCAGCGACACACAACTCTGCAACTGTTGATAGTGGGTCTCTCCACTCTCGAGCTGCGAAGAAGCAAGGGCCAAAGGTTGCCAAAGGTATTGATCGCCGAGGTTATTGACATTACATGGACTTACACTTGGTTCAACTCCAGGCATCGCGAATGTGCCCCAGGCAGCAGCGGTCCAACCCCAGACCTGGGGGCAGGTGTTCAACACAATTTCATCTTGGTTCCTTCCATCAGCACTCTCTGTTGACAAGCACGTTCAGGCTGCAAGCAAATCAACCTCGAATTCGATGAAAGGTAATGGTACGCCTTCCTCTCTCGTTTCGCATATTTAATGCGGTCTATCAGCAAAAGGCCCTGGCCCTAAGCCGCAGGCTCCAAACTCTACCAAAGGTAAAAACATCCCAATCAAGCCACATTGACATCGACTGACATGGCTTCATTAAACAACGAAAGGCGTGAAGAATAGATTACACGACCTGCCAAATCGATCAAACAAATCAGACACATGTAAGATCTCATCGCGATCACTTCTGCTCGCTATTTTTATATATATAATCTATTTGCATACTTATTCCAACATTCCCAGCGACTTCGCCGAAGAAGGAGCAGGCGCCGACTCGTTATAATATACTAGCGCGAAGTTATGGCGGCCCACAAGATTCCTCAAGTGTGTCGGAAAAGCCTGAAACGGCCACAAATTTGACATGTAATTAAGCCCTGTGCTCTTTACCCATCGCATGGACTAACTTACATTTCTAGCCGCCTTGAGTCATGCCGCGGATCGCTCTCGAATGTCGAGAAAGCCTCAGGCAGCTGCTGTGCACCACCTAAAACAATTCCAAGTTCAATCGAGCTCTAGCAAAGGTATATCTTCAATGCCACCGTGATCCTGGCAATGGCTGATATTTTCTATCATGGCGCAAGTATTATCCCAGCGTGATCCTAAAAAGACCGCCGCTCTTCGCAAAGTCTTACTACGTCAACGTACCCCCACTCTGATCTGGCGAGCATCCGATACTCCTAGGACCGTATCAGCATATTCCACCCTAACCGCTGCGCAACTCCCGTCACCTCCCAGGAACGAGCTCCAGAACAAAGTTGCTCGTAAAACAATCGCCCAGAATCCGGATCTCTTCAAGGTCGTCTCACCGATCAAGGTCGACGTCTTCAAAAAGTATGTCAAGGACCACCCTAACCAATCATTCGTCCAATCTGTTGTCCGTGCGCTCAAGAATGGATTTTGGCCATGGGCAGACACTAGTGATCCTAGATTTCCTACCACATATGACGGTTCGGGTCAGGGTCCCCGCATTACTAGCGGGGATAAAGCCAAGTTTATTCGACAGCAGTGCAAAGACGAAATGAAACTCAAGCGCTGGTCGAAGCCTTTTGGCAATAAATTGCTGCCTGGGATGCATTCTGCCCCAATCAATGCTGTTCCGAAAAGCACTCCGGGAAAGTTCAGGCTAATTGTCGATCAGAGCAGGGGGCCGCACGCCCTAAACTCGACAATTCCAAAGTCTCAAGTCAAGGTCCAGCTCGACAATATACACGATCTCGGCCATGAACTCCTAGCCGTTCGGAAGAAATATCCCAACCGAAAACTTTGCTTATTTAAATCAGATGTCAAAAGCGCGTACCGACAGTTACCGATGCATCCATCGTGGCAGATTAAACAGGCCATTCCCATCGATGGTCAGTATCACATAGACCGGTGCAACACATTTGGAAATCGGGGCGGTGGATGGAACTGGGACTCGTTTATTTCCTGTGTCAATTGGATTGCCACCGAGAAAAAAGGTATATCCGGTCTCCTGGGATATGTCGATGACAACTTTGGCTGGGAATTCGAGGGGAAAAAAAAGTACTACAAGCCGTACAACAAATATCTCCCTACCAAGCAAGCCCGACTCCTTGGACTTTGGGACGAGCTCGGTATTCCACATGATGAAGACAAACAACTCTCTGGCCCCTCTCTTCCTATCCTAGGCTATCATGTCGATGCGAATGCAATGACAGTCAAAGTGCCCGATGAGAAGAAGGCTAAGGTAGTTGAATTACTTCGAAGTCACGCTCATGCAGGGAAACCCTACACCCTCAACGAGCTGCAGTCCGTTGCCGGGTCTGTTAGCAGCGCCCTTAGTCTTTATCCGCGCCTCCGTCCTGGTCTCCGCGTGCTCTTTGATGAGATGGCAGCGCAGGAGGGGGGTACTACCAAGCTTAAGGTAACGAAGCCTGTTGCTCGCAGCTTGTCGGGGTTGGCGAATTTCCTTGAGCATGCCCCACCTGTGCCAATTCGACAGCAGAAGGAAAAGGTGCGTGGTATTGGGGCTAGGACGAAATAAACAGTATATACGGTATGTTGATCGAAGTCAACTTTGCTATGTGGGTTAATTTTGAAGTCACAGGACAACGACAGTGGGTGAGAATGGGCGCTGATATTCATGTATAACAGAACGGACTGGGGACAACCCACATTATGATTACCAGAACTACATATGATGATTAAATAAAAGACAAGAATTCCAGGAACTCCCATTTGGGACATGAGCATGCCGAGAATTCCTGCTGCCCTTGCATCTGGCCTGCGTAAGTGAGTTGCATGTTAATTTAGATGGGATTTTTTCTCGCGCGCGATTTTATCGTATTCAAGACTTCCAAATCTGTAATGAGGCGTTGCGTCAAAAAAATTTATTTTTTTTGGGCTCAAATTTGGCTCTTGAAGCTCGTAAGGCCGAAGTTCTCTTATCACTCCCTTTGGTATTATTTTTATCCTCTCGAATATTTTATATATTTTTCTCTCAATTGTGGAAGTCACAATGTTGGCAACAACGACGAGCAGAGTGGAGAAATGGAATCGCCGATGAGAGAAGTTCCTAAATGAGTCGGGTCCGCTCATCTGACAGCTTCGCTCGGGGCGGGGCCCCTTGAACCAAACTGTATGCCTGCAGAACCAAAATGCGACAGTGATGAATGACTACATAACAGTCGGATGTAACTTGTTTTTGAGGGCTGCTGCGCATGGCAATACGAGTCTTCTCCCTTAGGGGTGTTTTTTTTTTGTTTTTTGCTGCGCATCATGGACTTGTACCCCCCTTTTCGAATTTTCGGCTCAGCGCCTCGAGGTGACCTCGGAAAAATTACTAGCTATAGGACACCGTTCGTCGTGGCGAAAAAACAACGTGAACCAGTCGCTCAGAGCAGCACAGACAGAGTCAAGTCCTTGTCTGATTCTTGAGTCAGCCACTGGCAAAGACCTCCCACCATCGCCTGCACTTCTAGGCTCTCGATCCCGCAGACAATCCCTCTTCACTCCCGCTTTCAACCAGCCTTCAACCCCCGCCGTCGCCACCACCACCAACTCTATGCCTCGACTTTTTTGGAGGCCAGTACAAAGTCCGCGAGGTACTCGTGAAGAACGAACAAAACAGTATGTCGAACTCTACACCTTCCTTCTACTGTACTTATGAAATTATTATAAACAGGCGTCTAGATCCGGAGAGTATCTACCCCCAACTCCAAGAAGGCCTTGATCATTAAACTGGGACCATCACCCAACCTCGATTGGGAAATCCGCATTTACAAAGAGTTAGGGGCGAACGTCGTAGGCGGACCTGCCAGCATTCCCCAAATCATTTGGTCTGGAGAAGAACTTGGATATAAAG
>Ga0307517_10005329_pt1 | contig 19429 bp, 14 predicted proteins | sample 23_EM_MG_FD_194515 | JGI IMG/M metagenome (GOLD analysis project Ga0307517, IMG submission 194515) | Populus trichocarpa ectomycorrhiza microbial communities from riparian zone in the Pacific Northwest, United States - 23_EM | ecosystem: Host-associated > Plants > Roots > Unclassified | place... | reverse complement strand
TTGATTTCTGCCATTACAGTGGATTACAATACACATATTAGTTGTTGCCGTTGGAATTGATTATGATACACACATTAATTACCGTTGTTGCAGTTGATTAGAATTCACATATTGCTTTTCTGCTCCGTAGGCATAATTTCTTATGATGAAAAATTTTACGCAGTACATATAATTTTCATTGAATTTTAACATTGTTATAGCTTAATTTTGGATCACCAAAAATTCATGTTGTAAAAAATATATTTCTTTAAGAAAATATTTAAATATGTAAAAAAAATAATAAAAAATTTAAAGTTCAAAAATATTATTGGGTCACAAATAAATGAGTTTTTAAATAACATTAGGTCAAAACGCTAGATGAATAGTTATATTGGAGTATTGTTGATAAAAATAGACTAAAGAGGGATTTAATCACGTAAATTAAAAGTTGGAGAACTAAATTGGACCAAAAAGCAAAGATTGAAAACTCAATTACAGCAACGGAACTCCTAATTTAAGAAAACAACGAGAATTTAAGATAAAAAATACTGAAGATCTGGGCTGACTTGTAAAATAATTAAATCCAATGATTTAATCGGGCTTTGAATGGACCTAGTTAATTTTAATCAAGGATTTAATTAAAAACAAAAATTAATTTGATAAAAATTATAAAAAGCAATTAAGTTCAATATATCTTCTCAAGTAAGATTATAAAGATCTTTTCAAAATCTTTACAAGTGTTTTTTTTGGCATGTCATTGTATGTTTCTTTTATCATATAATTAAATAAAATAAGCTTATTGAATCTAGTTGGGTCACCTCATGTTAGAAAATTTTAATAATTCTTTAAAACATCATGCATTGCAATGCATGTTTATTTTTTTTATATATATATTTTTAATTCAAGCAGTGATATAAGGTGAGATACCAATGAAAACAAATAAAAAAATATAAATACTAGTAAACCTATATATTTAGGTGTTATTTGAAATTATGTTCTAAACAGTGTTCCATGAAAATTCTATTTTTTATTTAAAATTAATTATTTTTTTATATTTTTAAATCGTTTTGATGTACTAATATTAAAAATAATTTTTAAAAAATAAAAAATATTATTCTCATATATTAAAAAAACACTTAAAAAAAAAATCAGCACAATATTCACCTAAAACTTTTTCAATGTCATCTTCCCCCCATATTTGCAATACACTAGTTCAGGTTTATGTAACATGTAATTTTAATACAAGCAGAGAATCCCTGGAGCACTCAACATCCAACAACCGCACTCCATGTAAAACTTTACAAAACTTTCCCCCGAAAGCAAACACCTTCGCAACACTCCAAACACCACAAACTTTCCCCCCTTTCACAACCGCCCTCCAACCCCACAACCACCATGGCGGCGCGTGAATCAAACTTAAAGTAAAAGGAAAGGTCGGCGACACAGTAAAAAAAAAAAAGGTAAAAAAGGAAAGGAAGAAGAAGTAAGTGATTGACTGACCTATTCGATATTGGATTTGGATCTCCTAAAAAACCTAAACATTTGACCATCACCTTGCCTTTAGTTAGTTTGTTACCATTCCCATCTATCCTTCTCTCTCCAGGATTTTTTTTTAATCTTAAAAAATTATAAATTTATAACTCATACGTGCTTTGCTTCACTTATTTTTTTTTCTTTTTTTTTATCCCTTCCCCCCCTCTCCCGTCATGACCGTCCAGTAAAACCCTAATTTCCGTCTCTTTGTTCCCCACTCCCTCTCTTCTTCCTCACTTCACCGGGTACGATATCAATCAACTTTCTAATCAGAAACCCTAATCAATTATTAACGGCTACTGACTTTTGATGTTGAATTGTCTGGTGGATCTGATTTTTTTTTTTAATTTTAAATCTTTGCAGATAATTTATTGAAAATAAGAATATATGTCCTACAATCAATCAAGGGGTGGCAGTGATAAGAGCGATTTACAATATAGGAAACCAGGACGATCCGTTAGCTCTAGTCAGCAACGGACTTCCTCTGTTTCTCACGGTAAGGGCGGTGGCCCCCCCGTCCCTTCACCGTCTTCTTCTTCTCTTTCTTCCAATCGCAGGTACCCGCTCTCTTTCCCTTTGTTTTGTCAAAAACTCAGGGTTTTTATTTATCTAAGAGGAGGATGAGTTAAGGTTTACTCTTTTTTGATTGTTTTTTTGGATGTTGGGCAGTTTTAATAAGAAGCCTAGTAATCTTACGCAAGGAGGAGGGCAATCTAGTAGGGTAAATTTGCCTTCTGGTGTGAATTCTTCTGATTCCGGTAATAATGCTGCTTCTACAATCCGTAATGTGCAGAATGGTGTCCTGACGCAACACCAATCACATGGTATGTTTGATGATTTTTACCTCCTTGTAGGGAAAGAATTGCGCTTTTGGTGGAAGGAATGGGACAATTGAATGCAAAGTTTGGAGTTTTGATGCCTTTTTGCTCGGAAAGTTATTTTTTTTCCTTATAATTTTTCGATTGTTTTGATGTTTTCTTTTGTAGGAACATCTGATGCAAGCAGTGTTGCCAAGCCGACAGAAGCATCGGCTGCTCAGAGAAGCACCCGAGATGTTCCAAAGGCTCCAACTTCTCAACCTGCCGCCATAAGTTCGGAGAGTGGAGCTCACATGACACCTGCCAAGGGTAAGTTTGCCCCTTTTTTATGTGAACATGCTACTATGGGTACACACGACTTTAATGCTTTTTGTGTGTGTCTGGTATAGTGATCTTCAGCGTCTGTTTCTCATGATATTGTTTTGTAGTCCTGGATTGGAATATTAAGTCATTCATTTACATTTTCTTCTGATGCACAGCCCCCTTAGATTCATCTAAGGCATTTGCTTTTCAATTTGGGTCCATTAGTCCTGGATTTATGAATGGGATGCAGGTAATTGTTACTCTTTTAAGCTTTTAGTGCAACTTGAAACTTGCAATATTTAGTTTTTGATCGCTGAAGGATTGTGCTCTAGGTTCCTGCTCGAACAAGCTCTGCGCCCCCTAATTTGGACGAGCAGAAACGTGACCAGGTATGTATGTTCTCCCCCAACTAGCCACTCTTTTCTCTCAAGCGCTTTCTTTTTCTTGGAATATCCTTTGAAGCAGTTTTCGACACTGCAAAATAATAGCAATCGAGAAAGAAAGATGTTCCATGTTTTCTTTATCTATTTAATGGTATTCACTTGAATTCCGCTACAGTCGTTGGTTTTGAGTGTATTATAGTATGTGTTTTAGTTATTGAATCTTGATAGTTGTATATTGTTTTGATATTTGGCTGGAGATGTATATAGTCATTATGTCTATAAATAAATATCAAAGCAGTTATGCCATATCTTCAACTTGCAGGCACATCATGATACATTTAGGCCTGCTCCTTCATTACCGACTCCTGCTCCTAAGCAGCAATTGCCCAGGAAGGAAGTTAGTTCATCAGTCCAAACTAGCACTGGAGAGGTTCATTTAGTTCCCAAGGCCAGCAAGGAGACACAACTCCCACCTGCACCATCTGTGAGCCAGACACAGAAGCCTTCTGTTCTTCCGATTCCTATGAATTCTTTGCAGATGAAATATCAGCAGCCACCAGTCTCGGTTCAGTTTCGTGGTCCAAGCCCACAAATCCAGTCTCAGGGTGTCCCAGCAAATTCACTTCATGTTCCAATACAATTACCTATGGGGAATGCTCCTCAAGTGCAACAGTCGGTGTTTATTCAAGGTCTCCAACACCATCCTATGCAGCCTCAAGGAATGATGCATCAGAGCCAAACCATGAGTTTTACGAATCCAATGGGTCCTCAGATACCTCAGTTAGGCAGCTTAGCATACGGCATGACCTCCCAATATTCCGCACAGCAGGGTGGTAAATTTGGCAGTCCACATAAAACGCCTGTCAAGATTACTGATCCAAAGACACATGAAGAGCTGAGGCTTGATAAGCGAACAGATGCATATCCAGATGCTGGATCATCAGGACTGAGGTCTCATCTCAATGTTCCCCAGACCCAGCCAATTCCATCATTTGCACCTTCTCGTCCAATTAACTATTATCCTAGTTCCTACAATGCCAGTAATTTATTTTTCCCAGCTCCAAGCTCTCTACCATTAACTGGTAGTCAAATAGCTCCTAATTCTCAGCTACCACCTAGGTTTAACTATCCAGTTAGCCAGCCCCCCCAAAATGCACCATATATGAATGCATCTGCTCTTAATTCGCTTCCACTTAGTAAGTCTGGGACAGTATCTCATGGTGTTGCAGAACCACAGAACTCAGAACATGCTCGTGATGCTCGTAATGCAATCTCCTTGACTCCATCTGGGGCGGTGCAAGTGACTGTTAAACCAGCTGTTGGCTCTCATGGAGAGAAAGTTGTGGAGCCATCTTTTCCAAAGATCTCCTCTGTTGTTGAAAAGGGTGGATTCTTCAAATCCTCAAGGTCATCTGGGGAAGCTAGCCCATCTCACTCTCAAAGGGATTCAGAGGCTTCTTCAGAAAGCTCTTTACAGCGGATAAAATCTGGTGGTGAATCATTGGTGAAGCCACTGCCAGTGGCAGCTAAACAGCCTGCAGCAGTTGCTGTTGACGGTGCAGCTTCTGCTTCACTAGCTCAGTGTGAGGAGGCAATACCAAGTGTATCTAATGCTGAGGGCCGAAAAAAGGAAGCTCTGAGTGGGTCAAACTTTATCAAGGAACATCAGAAGAAACCAGGCAAGAAAGGAAATATCCAGCCTCAGCATCAGGTACTAATATGCTGATTTCAAGATCACACATTCCTTTAATTATCACTCTATTTTATTTTATTTTTGTTAAAGTGGTTCTATCTCTTCATTTGCTTTTTTTTTTCCTTTTACAGATTGGTGGACAGACAACCTTGTCTTCTCACACTTTGGAACATGGTGTATCTTCTGGCACTGGGGTTTCTGAAACTGCAGAAAATGAGAAAAGTCCTCCATCATTAGCAAACAGTGAAGTTTTGACAAAATCAATCAAGGAACCAGTGTCAACGATTGCTGCCTGGAATCCTGATGTTTCTGAAACCAAGGTTGACAATGCTGGAGATGCTTTCGACAGTGTTTCATCTCAAGTTCCTGTTGCTGGTATTGCTCATACCACACACATTTCTCCTCATGCTAAGCTGGATGATTCTTCACAGCTGGAAAAACTAAAATGTGAAATTCCAGCAACAGAAGACGAAATAGAGAAATCTCTGTCTGAATGTCCTAAACAAGATTACAACATTTCTTCAGCATCAATTAACTCAAAATCTGCAGACCAGGTCAAGCAAGATAAAGAGGTATCTGATTCAGTGGTCACATCTGTTGGCAATGAGGTTCCAGCCTCAGAAACTGCCCAGGAGGGGCTGGTAGAACCCGTGACTTGCCACACTGCAAATGACCACATATCAGATAATGCGGGTGCTTCCACATCCAGAAAGTTCAATTCTGCAGATGACATAAAGCCTTTGGATGCATCTTTGAGTCACAGTGATAACATAGGTAATAAAGAAGCTTCTGTTACCAAATCTGGTATTTCTGGTCATCAGGGTTCTCCACCAGTGCCTGATCTCTCCGAGGCAACTGCAAAACATGAAGGGGAAGGTGCAGAAAATGCTGGTAGTGGAACAGTCCCCCTTGAAGTTTCTGGTTACAAAGAAAAGCCTTCTGAATTGACTAGATCAAAGAGTACCGCTAATAGAATGAAGAAGAAGAAAAAAGAATTTCTTCTGAAAGCAGATCTTGCTGGGACGACTTCTGATCTTTATGGGGCATACAAAGGCCCTGAGGAGAAGAAAGAAAATGTCATCTCTTCAGAAGTCATAGAAAGCACTAGCCCTAATCTGAAGCAGGCACCTGCTGATGCCCTTCAGGTTCAGACTGTAGCGAGTGAGAAAAGCATGCAGAATAAAGCTGAGCCAGATGATTGGGAAGATGCCACAGACATGTCTACACTGAAATTGGAAAGTTTAATTGATGGGGAACTATCACTTGGAGGATTGGGACAACATGATACAGATGGGAATGCCAACAAATTAAAAAAATATTCCAGAGATTTCCTCCTTAAATTTTCTGAGCAATGTACTGATCTTCCTGGAGGTTTTCAAATTCCATCTGATATAGCAGGCTCCTTGATGGGTGTCGGTGTTTCTCATCTTGCTGATCGTGATCCATGCCCCAGTCCTGCAAGGGTTATGGACAGGTCTAATAGTGGATCTCGAATAGACCGCCGTGGGAGTGGTATAGTTGATGATGGCCGATGGAGTAAACAGCCTGGTCCATCCGGTCCTGGAAGGGATTTACACTTGGATATCAGTTATGGAGCTAATGTAGGTTTTCGACCTGTTGCAGGAGGCAACTATGGTGCTCTGAGGAATCCACGAGCACAGAGTCCTGTACATTATGGAGGAGGGATTTTATCCGGACCCATGCAATCAATGGGTCCACAGGGAGGGCTGCAAAGAGGTGGCTTAGATGCTGACAGATGGCAGCGTGCTGCTATTTTTGTCCATAAAGGATCATTTTCTTCTCCTCAGACTCCATTACAGACTATGCACAAAGCTGAGAAAAAGTATGAAGTGGGTAAAGTGACAGATGAAGAAGCAGCCAAGCAAAGACAACTGAAAGGCATATTGAACAAGCTAACACCTCAGAATTTTGAGAAGCTTTTTGAGCAAGTAAAAGCTGTTAACATTGACAATGTTGTCACACTTAATGGCGTTATCTCACAGATCTTTGACAAAGCCTTAATGGAGCCTACTTTCTGTGAAATGTATGCTAATTTTTGCTTTCATCTAGCAGCAGAGTTGCCCGAACTCACTGAAGATAATGAAAAGGTAACTTTCAAGAGGATACTTCTGAACAAGTGTCAGGAAGAATTTGAGAGAGGGGAGCGAGAGCAAGAAGAAGCTAATAAAGCTGATGAAGAGGGTGAGATTAAACAGTCTGAAGAAGAAAGAGAAGAAAAGAGAATCAAGGCTCGTAGACGAATGCTTGGTAACATAAGACTTATTGGAGAGCTGTATAAAAAAAGAATGTTGACTGAAAGAATAATGCACGAGTGCATCAAAAAGTTGCTGGGTCAGTATCAGAATCCCGATGAGGAAGATCTTGAGGCTCTTTGCAAACTAATGAGCACGATTGGAGAGATGATTGACCATCCCAAAGCCAAGGAGCATATGGATGTATATTTTGACATGATGGCAAAATTATCGAACAACATGAAACTCTCATCTAGGGTTAGGTTTATGTTGAAGGATTCTATTGATCTGAGGAAAAACAAATGGCAGCAGAGGAGGAAGGTTGAGGGGCCGAAAAAGATTGAGGAAGTGCATAGAGATGCTGCTCAAGAACGACAGCTGCAAACTAGTAGGCTGGCTCGCAATCCTGGCATCAATCCTTCTCCAAGAAGGGGGCCTATGGATTTTGGTCCAAGAGGGTCAACAATGTTGCCTTCTCTGAATGCACAGATGGGGGGTTTTCGAGGGTTTCCCACTCAAGTTCGTGGGCATGGCACTCAGGATGTTCGGTTTGAGGAAAAACAGTCTTACGAGGCTAGGACTATGTCTGTTCCCTTACCTCAAAGACCCCTTGGTGATGATTCTATTACTTTGGGTCCCCAAGGTGGACTTGCAAGAGGAATGTCCATTAGAGGACAACCTGCCAGTATGGGTACTCTTGTAGCTGATATTTCTCCAAGCCCAGGTGACCCAAGAAGAATGGCAGCTGGTTTGAATGGTTCTAGTGCCATTTCAGGACGGTCAAATTACAGCCCAAGGGAAGATATCATTCCAAGATATACTCCAGACAGATTTGCAGTTCCACCTGCTTGTGATCAAATGAATGGTCAGGAACGAAATATGAATTATGTTAACAGGGATCTGAGGAATCTAGATCATGGTTTTGATAGGCCTCTTGGATCATCACCACCAACAAGAGCACAAGGACCACCTTTTTCCCAGACCACTCCAACAGGAAAGCTGTGGCCTGAAGAACGACTGCGAGATATGTCCACGGCTGCAATAAAAGAGTTTTACAGGTACCATTTCCTCTCATGCATGCATTTTGCCCAGTCATCTCTCTATTATTGGTTTTGATTATTTCTAAGCAGAATCATAATCAATTGGTATTGAAGTTAATTATTGGTTTCACCCAGGTTTAACATGTTTCACCCAAATTTAACATGTTTCACAAACTTCAGTACCGTGTTTCGCAATGTCTTTTGTACTCAGATGTATCGCATTATGCTATCATACAAAAATAGGCATAGCTACATGCAAGTCTGCTGGTTGCTACTGTTGAACACAATCTTGTTTCCTAGGGATTGACAGTATTTTCATGTAGGAAAGGGAGACTATTGTCCTTGTGATTCTTTGTACTTGGTTTCTCCATACACGTGTAAGCTCATCATTCTGGGAATAAGACAACCTTTGGTTCAGGTGTTATCAACAGGGTTAAAAATAGACTGCTTATTACCAAACTGGGTGATGGTAATAGTAGCTTGTGGTAGAAATGGATGGATCGTGAAAAATGATGCATTGTTTATTATATAACAAGTCCATTCAGGAGTTATTTTTGGTTTGTATTACATTAACAAGATAGGACATGAGAAAAATGAAACGTTTGGAAACCCAAAGACGCTGTGTTTAACTGACAGTTACACAGTTTTAGGGAAATCACAATCAATGCTCGGGCATGAAATCCCAATCTGAGACGTGATATGAGTGTGGTAAGCATTAAATAATATGAGTGTGGTAAGCATTAAATGATATGAGTGCACTCCAGGGTAAACCTTTACTCAGTTTAGCTTCCATTTGTCCTTCTTGACAAGCTGAATGTCATGTTGCTACTGAAAAGGCTGGATGGGATATGATAGTTTGTGTTTTAATTTGAGGAAATCTGTATCTGGCAGATTTCTTCCAAACTGTCGTAAAATTTGTAATCAACCTTAACTATCCCCTTTTGTCCACCTCTCGCCCTTTTTATTTGGCTCTTTTTTTTTTCTTCTAGTTCTACCATAATGGTCATAATATTTGTGTTATGGCAGAAGAAGCTGATTTCATGAGGGTTGAGTGTAATATATCATAAGGCTCAGCATGTAGATTTTCTCACATCGGTTGAAATGTTCTCTTTTCAGTGCCAGAGACGAGAAAGAAGTTTCTCTATGCATTAAAGAATTGAATTCCCCAAGTTTCCATCCTTCAATGATCTCTATCTGGGTTACAGACTCATTTGAGAGGAAGGACTTGGAGAGAGATCTTTTGGCCAAGCTTCTTGTCAGCCTTGCAAGATCTCAAAATGGCATATTGGATTCAAACCAGCTCATCAAAGGGTAGGAACAATTTACCTTGTCTTTGTGCTTCATTGAGTTTAATATCTCGCTTATCCACAATGTGTAATATCTACAATGTGATTGCTTTTTTATACTTTGTTTGACCAGGTTTGAATCCATCCTGACTACTTTGGAGGATGCTGTAAATGATGCCCCCAAAGCACCAGAATTTCTCGGACGCATCATTGGCAGGGTTGTTGTAGAAAATGTTGTCCCTCTATCAGAGATTGGGCCGTTATTACATGAAGGCGGAGAGGAACCGGGCAGCCTTCTCAAGTTGGGGCTTGCAGGGGATGTTCTTGGCAGTATTTTGGAGATGATCAAAGTGGAGAAAGGAGAAGCTGTCTTAAATGAGATTCGTGGTGCCTCCAATTTGCGTTTGGAAGATTTCCGGCCTCCAGACCCTAACAGATCAAGGATACTAGAAAAGTTTATTTAGATGATAGTGATGCTCATTGTATCTTTTTAGAAAAAAAAATCATGTCTTGTGCTTCTAGGTTTACTTATTAATTTTCAAAAAATATTTTTCCATATGGGTGGGGCGGGGGATTTATACATGGGATTTCCATCTACATGTTTTAATATATTCAAATGATCACCGCGAATATAGAAAGGTTCAATTGAGCGTCCTAATTTTCAGGTCTCGAGTCTTTGGCAGGCATCTAGTGTTAGTTGCATGGTTTTCGCCATGCTTTCCATTGTGAACTTTTTATTTTCATGTTCTTATGATTGATTTTTCATGAGTGTGTTATTGGAAGTGTACAGTTTCCGTAAATGTTGATTTCAACATGCAAGCATTTCATAAATATTTGTTCTTTAATTATGTTTTAAATGTATATTTTGTAAATATTAATGAGATTGAAGATGGTTCTGATGATTAAGTTATAAGAAGCATGATGATGATGATGTTGTATCAATTTGATTGATATTTGATTCGAATTTTGCTCCTATAGATACCAAAGAACTTAATCAGTTTATTCAATAAAAGTGAATGTGTTTTTTTTTAATGATTATTGGTTTAGAATTTATGTTTTTTTATGCTTTGTTTTAAATATTCTAGAATTTATATTTGATTTGTATTTTGGGCATTGAATTAAATTTATGTTGCTGGTTTAAAATTTAAATTTTGTTTATATATAAGTGTTGCATTGGAATTTTCTTTTAGGATGACCCGACCCGGGTCAACCCAGTTGATCGATGACTCGATCATTGTACCTGGTCAATCATCAGGTCAAGTTTAAAAACTATGATATATACTAGCCATATTTCTATTTATTTACAAATATGGCACTTCTCTTTATTTGGGTAAGTTGTTTGCTTTCAGGTATATTATCGTGACCAATTTTCTTATATTATATTCAACAGTCATTGTTTCCCAAAACTTTTCTTCATATTTTTTTGATAATATTTTTATTTTGTTTATAATTAATTTTATTAAAATTATTTAACCCATTTTACCCCAAGTTAAATTTAAATTCTTGCTAATATTAAAAAATTTTAGTTAAGGTTTACCCTTCTTTTCTGAATTTACTTGTCGATAAGAGTAAGAATACCTTGATTACCTTCTTACCACCAATTATGATCTCAAGTGGAGAACAATTTGTATTGTATCAACCAAAACTTTACCTTCGAATTTAGTTTTTCATTTAAAAAATATGTTTGGTGTGTAATCTTTTAAAATGAATCTTATATATGTGAATCACATTACAAGAAGCCTTAATTGTACCCTAACTTTTTTCTCTACCAGTATATTTTATAGGACTTGATAACAAAGAGATAATTGGTTTGGGCAAACAACAAGGTGGGCATTATTACTTGGTTGTATTAGCATCAATCAAACCAAAACATAGACCCTTCATGACCATTGCTAATCGTCCATCATGTTTTCAAGTTATCTCCTTTAGTTACCTTTAACATTGTATATTAGGTCACATGTCTTCCTCTAAATTAAGTTTTATGACCAAATATTCATTAAGTTTTCCTTTCAAGACACATAATCCTTATGAAGTGTGCATTTGCAAAACGAAGTAGACTTCCTTTCTTTACTAGCTCTACTTCGCCTGTTCAACATTATAAATTAATTCATTATGATATTTGAGACCCTTATTTAGAACCTCTCTTTCCAGTACTAGATATCTTTTTTTACTATTATGAATGACTACTCTAGATTCACACGGTTCTTCTTCATGTAATAAAAAAGTGAAACATAACAATTACTTGTCAAATTTCTTTTTCCAAAACACAACTTTTAGGGTTGTAGAGCGTAAACATTGTTACATTCTTAAGTATGCTCAAGCCTTTCATGTTTAAACTTATCTTCTTTTATATATTTAGTTAAATGTGTTATTATTTTTTCCCATCTTATTATTCGTCTATCCACACCATTTCTCTCGTAGAACATTCTTTTTAAGAGATTTTATGACAAGGGCTCATCTTGTTCTTATCTTCAAGTCCTTGGATTTCTTGCATATACTATTGTTATGTATATTCCATATAAATTCGCTCCTTATGTCAAGTTGTCAACCATTGTATTTTTCTTGGTAACTTGATTGGCCAGAAAGCTTACAACCCATCAAATATTTATTATTCGAAGCTTTGTTTTTCATTAAAATATTTTTTTTTGTATCCACTCCATCCATGTGGAAATTTAAAATATAAAATAATATCATCGATAATTTTCATGAATTACTTTAAACTCATTTAGAGTTTATCTAGCCGTATGACTAAACACATAAGGAAATATAATAAAATAAATTATCCATACTTGATCATCTTTTTTATTAGATGATTGAAATAATTTTCTTGTCTTGAGTTATTCAATTCCTTGATTTTTTATTTTTATTGACTAGGAAATAATTAATAATATGACATTGATTACTTTGTTAACATGCCTCCTTAAACTAATGATAATTTTAATTTTCACGAGTTTGATATGTATTAACACCACCTCTATCATCTTTGTAGCCCCATCTACTTATCAAAGTGATCACCATCAATAAACAATCTTAATCTATCAATAAATAAATTTTTGGTTGAGTTTATCACATGCTTACAACCATAAAAATATTACAAGTGAACATTAACGCACCATGAATCAAAACTCCAAGTTAAACTTTCATGGTTTGCTATTTAAATGTAACAACAAATAAGAAGTGATACTCTAAATAGAAAATGAATACCATAAAAGGAACAATAATGGTTTTTATAATAATAACAATGAGAGTATTCAAGATATTTTAAATAATAGATGTTCAAAGGAAGACGAATCAATAAATAATGAGTTGATGTACCATTGAGAAAAATAATAGTAAACAAAATATTAGGTAGACAATGAAGAGGTTTTAAAACAAAGTCCTTTAAATTAGCTAGACGGGTGGTTTAAAGTCGCCCATCAATAATGTCGCACGTGTGCGGCGTCGCGGTGATCGCCCACCACCTATCATCAGGTGTTGTCTATCTATCTGGAAAATATGGGGAGACAAGGAATTCTTGTCTTTTATTAGTGGAAAAAAAATGGAATGAGAGTTGTCACCTAGTATTTTGGTCACTAGGAACCCTAACTGGTCTCAGAGATGGGGTACGGAGACTGGTTGCGTAAAGGGAAGGTATTAGTACCCCACATACGACATACCTAAGGTAAGCTGCATTGTTTAATTGTCTGATAAATGCTAAGGTTTCATTGTATTTCTAATTGTTGGTCTGTCTACAGTTTAAGAAAATTCCTCCTCGGTAAGGAGGTCCTTATCTTATCGGGTAAAGCCTAACCATTCTAATGTCTATAAAAGAACTATCCTTTGAATATCGGGAATACGTTTTACGTATAAATTCGCAATCCTGGACATTAAAACAAAACAGAATATATTTTTTTTGGATTTTTTTTGAAATATTGGCCAAGTTCTCGTGACTTTAATAAACTGGTTATTAAAGCCAAAATGCATGCTAAAACACATTTTTTTTTGAAGTTTTCTTTGTTGTATGAAAATACAATATGAGTTTTTTTAGCTTTGAGAGACTTGACCGTATGCATGAAAACAAAAACATGTTTTTTTATTTAATTTTTCAATGTTTTGATGAAAATCGGGTATTTTAATATCGGATTGTATCTTTATGGTATAAAAATACAGACCAGTATTAATCAAATTTCTGTAACAAAATACGCGGGAAAATCACAAATTTTTCTGAAAATATTTTTTTTAATTTTTTTTGAATCTGGGCTAGACCCGGCCAAAAAACTCTTGGCCGCATCCCACTGCTGCATGAATAGTGGACGTGAATTAATTCATTTCAGACTTTACTTGCTCTTGCCGATGTGATCTCCTTTTGTTCACTGGCAGTGGCAGTGCTGCATGGTGGCGGTGCTACTGTGGTGGCGACTGGAGACTAGTTCCAGGCGGTGGTCCTTCTTTTTCTTCTCTGCGTTATTCTTCTGCCCCATTCTTCCTCCTACTCCCTGTTTTATTCCTTCTTCCACTCTCTGGTCGTTCTTTTGTTTTTGTGGTGGAAGTTGTTGTTGACGGCGCTGTAGGTGGCGGAGGGGTTGTTGTCGCGGCAATGAGGCAGGTAGGGGGTGTTTGCTGCAGTTTGTTTTCTTCTCCCCCGTGCAGAGGCGCAAGCCTCTGTTTCTCTGTATTTTTCTTCCTCTCACTTCTCTGTCTCTTCTTCTATTTTTGGATGATGATGGTGCTGTCAGGGGTGACTGGGAGGAACAATGGAGGCGATGATGACAGCTATGTGAACCGCAGCCGGTGGTTTTTCCTCTCCTCTCCTCTGTTTCTCTGTGGGTTTCGGCTTTTTTATGTTCTTTCACTCTCCTTACACCCTCAAAATTCCTCGGTTCGTTCCTCTTTTTCACACCAAAACTTCCCCCTTGTTCTTATCTTTCTCTCTGCCCAAAACCCCCCCTGAATCTGTCATTTGCTTCTCTTCTTCTCCAAAATTTTGCCATCATTCATTGTTGGTTCCTCCTCTGGTATTTATAAGCAGAGGAGGAGAGGGTCACTTTACCCCTACCATGGCGCAGGGTAAGGTGGATGATGTGAGCTTCTGGCAGGGCATGGTTTCCTATTTTCTTCATCATGGCGGCATGGGTTTATAGGTATGGGTTTTGTGCAAGTGGGAGGGGAAAGAGAGGGGAAGAATAGCGAAAAAATTTTCAAAAATATTCTTCTCCCCTGTCTCTGAGGGGAGAAGAATATGCACAGTGCCGTTTAAAAAGGCACCGTGTCTTTTTTTTATTTTTTTTGAAAGAAAAGGAAATGGATTTGGAAGTGACCCAAAAATGGGTTATGACAGTTGCCCCCCTCCTTACAATGTTTACGAAGCAAAACTCCTCAATGTTTTGCGTAGTAAGCTTTATAAAGAAAACAAAAAAGGAAACGGTCTCATCATCTTGGACGACCTGCCCCCTTTGAAGAAAATTGGTCTATTTTCATGGGTGACCTACCCAAGTGGAAAAAAGAAAGAGTGGTCTCATTGTAATGGGTGACCTACCCAGGTGGAAGGATGGCCTCATTGTAATGGGTGACCTACCCAGAAAAATGATGGTCTCATTGTAATGGGTGACCTACCCAAGGAAAAAGGAAAGAGTGGTCTCATTGTAATGGGTGACTTACCCAGATAAAAAAACATAGAGAATTGATCGCGTTGTAATGGGTGACCTACCCAGAAAAATGTTGGTCTCATTGTAATGGGTGACCTACCCAAGGAAAAAGGAAAGAGTGGTCTCATTGTAATGGCGACCTACCCAAGTGGAAGAATGGCCTCATTGTAATGGGTGACCTACCCAGATAAAAAAAACATGGAGAATTGGTCGCGTTGTAATGGGTGACTTACCCACAAAAATGTTGGCGAGGGCTCAAAGGCTCACTCGAAAGGAGGTAGGGTTAGAAAACGCACTACCCAAGAAATGGTAGCTCGAAGGTGCACTTGAAAGGAGGTAGGGTTAGAAAACGCACTACCCAAGAGATGGTGGCTCAAAGGCGAACTTGAAATGAGGTAAGGTTAGAAAACGCACTACCTGAGACATGGTGGCTCAAAGGCGCGCACAAAAGGAAGTGAGGGCACAAAGACGCACTTGAAAGAAGGTGTGACACCGATATGTCAATGATGAAAGCAATGCATTATGATCGATATGCATGTATACTTACTTGAGAAATATAGGCCCCCATTTCTTCATGATGTCTTTCCTTTCTCAAAAGTTAGAGTGTTGGTAGTGAACTTTGATTGCTTACTTCTTTGTCCTCCGCCCCTTTATCATTAGGGTTGCCAATTTTGCCTGACATTTTTCTTAGGAAGGGAATCATGGAGCTAGCTCTACCATGTATTTTTTTATGCTCCCCAGCTTGATCATGCCCCCAAGTATTCAAATCGGGTTTAGGGATGAGGCTATGTGAAGGAAGGTTTGACAAGGAGTTGTTTTCATGCAGAACTTTTGGAATTTCAAAGCTATTCCAGACACAAAAATCATTTTGACATCGATTCAAAGCAAACTTATTCTGAAGAAATTCAAGTGATTCCTGTAGAGAGGTTTTCAGAAGTGATGAAAACGTTTTGTTTTGATTTTGGTGAAAAATATGAAGTGACATTTGGTTGGTCAAAAAATTGTTCAAAATTCAATTTGAAAGTTACAGAGAACCGATTTTTAAAGCATTTATTTTATTTGCATGAATAATGATTTGGTTCGCATGAGAAAGCACTGCCTACCGATCTAGATTGTTTGCCTTTGATCAGAAAGGGCTTGATTAGGCACGTAATATAGGCTCAGGCTCTTGGTTATGAAGAAAAGGATATTTTGTAGGCTCAAAAGGTGTTTAAGGGATTTCAAGACTAAGGATCACTTGTGCTTATTTCCTGACCTTTTGTATTTTGAAATGTATTTCCAAAATGGTCTATCGTGCCCCCCCAGTGTTGGGCTTGGGCTCTTTCTCTTTGTTTTTGTTTTCTTTATTTTGTTTTGAGCATCATTGTATTGGTTTTTATTTTTTTTTTGCTCAAAATTTTTTTGGATCCTTTGGATTTTTCTTCATGCCCCCAAGCTTTGTTTGGGCACCTTTGATGATTGAGAATTTTCTTTTATGCCCCCAAGTATTGTTTGGGCATTTTCAATCGTTGAGGTTTTTTCTGTCTCTCGCACTTGCCTCCTAGTGTGGGGTGTGGTCCTAGTCAAGGTTATTTCTAAAAAACATTACCAGGCTCAAAAGGTGATTGCAAAGGATATATTTCAGCCTCGTGAAAGGATTATCAAAGATGGCCTTTCCTCATCTCAAATGCATGCATTTAGGAGCGGTAAGTCTTGCTTTCATGTGAGTATACAAAGTGATTGCTCATTATTCATTCAAATAAAACTCAGCTTTTGAGTCACCTCATAGTGTTTTTGTTTTTGTTTTTTTGTTTTTTTTTCAGGTTTTTTAGGTGTATGGTTACCTTTCTAAGGAATCACTTGAATTTTCAGTACTCGTTTGTTTTGAACAAACACCAAAATGATTTTTGTTTTTGTACTAAACTTTGAATTCCTAAAAATTCTTTGGAAGAAAAGGGAAACATATCGAAGGATTCTTGGTGCAGTGGTTTTGTGAGTAAATATTGTGCTCAGAGTGTTATTTACATGAAACAATAACAAAAATAAATACATGTCATGAACACAGGAAAACACATGATCTTATTAACAAAAAGGCTCTTTTGACAAAGAAAGTCTTGTTGCATTATGAGCCAAGTTACCAACAAGACTGAAACAAGTTAAAACAGACATGATCAAACAAAAGGAAATAATAGGGTCGGCTTCATTCTTCTATTTTGGTAAATCTTCTCTTAGGCTAGCTTCCCCACAACGGCTTTTGTAGACATCTCATTGACGATGGGGACAAAAGAACTGTGGTGGAAATTCAAGTCCTTCAAAATTTATGCTACCTTTTTCGCACCCTACCTTAACCATCGGTGCTTTCTGAGCATTCTGCCTCTAGTGCCTTTACTGATCCACTGCTTCAAGCATGATTAGGTAGAGGGTTCGTGTTCACATTAGGAGTGTCTTCCAATGCTATCCACCCTGCCTTGATTAATTGCAAAAGCTTTCTCTTGAAGGCGTTGCAAGTATGAATGTTATGTCCAGCAACACCAGCATGATATTCGCAAGTGAGCTCTGGCTTATACCAGCTAGGGTAAGGTGGCTGCACAGGCATCAGAGGTTCGAGAGCTACCTGCCCGATGCTTAATAGCTTCTGGTACATCTCATTCAAGGGTAGCGGTAACGAAGGTAGTTGTTCTTGGACCTTTTGGTAATTTTCAATTTGGCTTTTGGCTTGAAAGTTTTGGGGCTCAAGTTCTTTTATGTCGGCAACTTGGGATGGAGTATGGTAGTTTTGGGATGAGTTTTTCCTACCCCTGCAGTCGTCTCCAACATGGTTGACCTCTTTCCTTTCGAAGCCTCTTTTCTTGGTGGGTGCAGAAATTCTACCACTCTTGACGCCTTGCTCTATACGTTCACACACTACCACAACGTCAGTGAATTGCTGGGCCGAACTACCCATCACATGCTCATAATATGATGCTTTGAGTGTGTTGGCAAATAAAGTGACCATCTCCTTGTCAAAAAGTAGAGGATGGACTTGAGCAGCTGATTCTCGCTATCTTTGAGCATATTCCCTTATGCTTTCTTTATCTCTTTTCTCTAGATTGGACAAGCTGGTTCTGTCGGGAGCAATGTCCATGTTGTACTTGTACTGCTTGATAAAAGCATGCACCAGGTCTTTCCATCTCCGGATCTTTGTGTTATCTAATCTCATGTACCAGCTCAATGTTACCCCACTTAAGCTATCTTGAAAAAAGTGCATCAATAGTTTTTCATCATGTACTACTTCTGCCATTTTATTGCAATAAGATTTGATATGAGTCATGGAGCATTGTGTTCCACTATATTTGATGAACTCAAGAACACGAAACTTTTTTGGAACAACCACATTTGGGACAAGATAAATTGTTGCTTTTCATGATATTAAGGACAAAAGGAGAGATGTGTTATTTTTTATACACTGTTGGGCTAGAAAACCAAAAATAAAATGAAAAAAATTACACTGACCATTATACAAAGTGCAATTTATAGAGTATGGAATTGAAGGAAGTATTTTGACGCTCCAAACATGAAAACCATAATATTTGTTGATCAATTATTGGATGATTATTTCTTATGAATGTGTTGGTCAACACATTTTCCTTCATGTCCTATAGACTTGTGTGAACTTTTCTACGAAAGTGTGGAGAAGGTTGCCCCTAAAAAATCTTTTATGGCGACTTTCTCGACATTTTGGTAGAAAAGTTCACTCACGTCTATAAATCATCTGAATTTTGTGCAAAACATTAAAAAAAATGCTTTGACTTCATCCCTAATTCTCTTTTCATCATATTTTTATTTCCATAAGGTTTGTTGTTATATTGGTAGATTGTCTCTTTGAGTTTATTTGAATATAATGCTAGGAATTCAATTCAGATCTCATTGCTCCGATACATTTAGCTGATTCCAAGCAAATAAAGAATGATCTTCATGACAATCATAATCAATGTACTCCAAAACTTGCAAATCATAACGGGAAATTATCAAACATATAACTATAAAATGTTGGTTTAGCGGTTAAAACACTATTATATTTCTGCAAGGGTGAGAATACAAGTTCGATATCTAGAAAACGCACTTATTGAAAGGGACAGTTACAAACCTCAAATGGGACTAGTCTCATCCTTTAAAAGGGTAAAGGGTACGAGGATACCCAAGAACAAAAAAAAAAAAATAGAGGCCCTTGCTGTGGGAGAGAGAGATACAGTAGGCCATTAGGTCCAATAAAGCCCATACAACCAATAACCGTAAGAGCCCATTAAAGCAAAACTATCAGGCCTAGGGCATCCCTCAAAACGCGAAAGCGCTGTCGCTATATATAAACCAAGTAAAGAGGAGAGCGTTGTTTCTCTTGGCCGCTAATCAAGAGATTTCTAGGGTTTCTGTTATACGAAGCCATCCAGAATGGTACTCTCTCTTCATGCCTCTCCTTTACTCTTCATGGATTATTTTTATAATCATGCATGAGCTCAAATTCTACGAGATTACCGCTTTATATTTCGTTTATGTGATGTT
>Ga0307517_10005328_pt1 | contig 19432 bp, 14 predicted proteins | sample 23_EM_MG_FD_194515 | JGI IMG/M metagenome (GOLD analysis project Ga0307517, IMG submission 194515) | Populus trichocarpa ectomycorrhiza microbial communities from riparian zone in the Pacific Northwest, United States - 23_EM | ecosystem: Host-associated > Plants > Roots > Unclassified | place... | reverse complement strand
AATGATAAAATCTACAAGAAACGGATATTGTGACCACGTACAAGATATAAGAAACTTGAGTGCTCGTGTTGAGAATAGTGGAGAGTTTGGGATGGGTGTTTGGCTGCAGTTTGGGAGGGGAGAGGTGAGATGGGAAAGAAGAAGAAGGAGAAACAGAGGATGAGAGTGTCGGCAGATGGGTGCATATAATGATTTTTTCCGACGGCATCACAGACGGATTCCTGCCGTCGGTGATTCCGTCGGTGACGCCGTCGGTGACAGCGCCACGTCACTGTACGGCTATCACAGTTTGAATCCCTCGGTAATTTCCGTCGGTAAAATCACCTGACGTCACCATGCCGTTGCGTATTTCCAGACGAACTGTATATTCCGTCGGCGAAACCGATGGTATATACCGACGGAAATATTCCGTCGGTATATACCGATGGAATTACCGACGGAATGAGTCCGTTGGTATATACCGACCGATTTTGAGACGGAATTATTTCCGTCGGTATACATTACCGACGGAAAAATTCCGTCGGTAATTCCGTTGCTTTTCTCCGGTTTTCTGGTAGTGTACCTCACCTAACAGCTTAAGTTTTTATATTGAATTGGTTTTTTTTTATAGTAATTAGCGGTGGAAATTTTTCATAGTTGGATGAATAAAAGTAGGCTAATTATTGGGTGAGTATCTTATAATCAAAACCAGAGTGAAATCTTTGGTGTCCTATTGTATAACAAATAGCTAATGTGATAAGTTGTAGTCAACTAAAAATGGCACCATGCTAGAATCAAATCCAATTTGTTTTTATTGAAGTGATTTATTTTACCAAAACTCTTAAATTGATTTATTAAGGACCTGTAATAGATTATATAGCCTAGTTAGATTTTTAGCTTAAGTGGATCCAACTTAAGGAATGAGGAAAATAGATCAGTATAATTTTAAGTATAGGTTATGGTGTGTTAGAGAATAATATAAATTATATCTTGAAATCTTACCTAACATCTTACTTATTGGATTGAGATGGTTCTTTGACATAGTATCAGAGCCTTGATGACTAAGTGGTTACGAGTTCGAATCTCACCATCCCTATTTATTTGATAAAAATTAAGCACAAGGTAATATGAACTTGTGTAAGTTTCAAACCCAAAGGGCTTTCACTTGAGGGGGTGTATTAGAGAATAATATAAATCATATTTTAGGACCTCACCTAACAATTTAATTAAGTTATTGGGTTGAGATGATTTTTTGACATTGTGATATTATTTTGGTGCAATAACAATAGTTTAGAAATTTTACTATACTGTGAATGTCATACTATTTTATTGTAATTCTTTGTCTAATCTCGTTTTTAATTACTTACACATTTATTAATATTTCCTAATGGAATACATTAGGGCATTTGTTAATTAAAAAATCATCTAAAATTCATACCAATATTTATTTCGTATAACCACTTAAGAATTTACCATATAAAGTAAAATTCATTATATATAAAATTTTAAATTATTTATTATTTAACATCCACTGGATTGAGTTCATTTATTGTACTTCATTGGATCATAACAGTGATATATAACTTGTTAATTGTCTAGCCGGTTTCCGCTTAACATGAATTCTAGCTATTCTCATATGACGCAGGTTGTTTTTATAAGTTAGTTAGGAATCTATCATAACTGGGTTATGGGATGTATGTATAGTTTTTTCATGAATATTTATGGATTAATGTGATAGAGCTAAATTTAAAAAGAGATCTAGGTTGTGTCGAGTGATTGGTTTGATAAAAAGGCGTATAATTTTTTATCTCGACTATTAAATCAAGCTTAAATTTTGTCAAGAGATTCCAAAAACATTGCTTTACGGCAAGTTTGGCTCTCTTTAACCAATTGAAGTTCGAAAGACCTCTTGATTAGACCTAGAAAGTGTTGGTCAGACTGATTTTATTAATTTTTCTTTTTCTTTTTTGATTTTCTGGTTTTTTTATGACTTTTATTGCTTTTTCTGTTTAATTTTGAATTTCTTATTTTGTTAGATAAACATTTAGATTTTTTTAATGAGTTGTAAACCTTTCGGAGAGGTAGATTGCCTCAAAAGAAAATATTTAGTAATAAAAATTCTAATTATAATTTTATTGTGGGAACCTATTTAGTAAAATTCTATGTTACTTGTATTTATTGTCTTTCTTGTGTTATTTCTGTTTGTGTTACTTTTCGATGTCATCATTAAAAAAAAATAGGATTGTAAGAATATTATTAGTTGATTAGTTTTTCTTTGTTCTCATTTTTTGCGATAGTAAAATTGCATGGGTATGTTGTGTAATTAAGAGGATCATGAGGGGTGTTTTAGTATTTTCACATTATATTTTTTATTTTTTAATTGAAAAGCTGTTGGAGCGTGTTTCATATGCCCCAACAAGTGGACAACACTCATGCTATTAAGGAGGCACGTGAGACGCTTCCCGGATGCCAAATCTAGCCATCCACCGTATCACTAGATGTGCAGTTGTGCTCTTTTTCACATGGTATGGTGTGTGTAGATATATTATGGTTGGATTGCCACTGATGAATGATCGATTGTTTGCATTTTCTCTCTCCTAACAACTAAAGTGCACAATTGTCCTCTTTTTGTTTGTTGTTTGCTTGGGTTTGACAACCATTGGACCCAAGCATCATAGGTTCGACACCTACTAGACCCATAATCCATGGGTCTGGCACGACTGCCAAACCCAAGGCGCTTGGGTCTCGCATTGGTTCCATACCCAAGGCGCTTGGGTCCGGCATGGCCACCAGACCTAAAGCGTTTGGGTCTGGCATGACTGCCAGATACAAGATGTTTAGGTCCGGTATGACTGTAGGACATATGTCGCTTGGGTCCGACATGACCACCAGACCTAAGGCTCTTTGGTTTTGCATGGTTGCCAGACCCTTACCACAGTACCCAAGGTGCTTGGATCTAGCACATTAGCTAGAGCCCAACCAGACCCAAGGCGCTTGGGTCTGGCATGGCCGCTAGACCCAATGTGCTTGGGTTTGGCATGGCCATTTGGGTCTTATATGGCCGCCAGACCCAAGTCGTTTTGGTTTCGCCATGGTTGCCAGACCCATGCCTGACCCAAAGTTCCTGTGTCGGGCATGGCTGCTGGACCCAAGTTGCTTGGGTCGGGCATGGTCGCCAGACCAAAACTCTTGGGTCTAGCATGACTGTCAAACCCCTGCTAGACCCAAGATGCTTAGGTTTTCATGGTTTCCATGCCAGACCCAAGTCGTTTAGGTCTGGCATGACCGCTAGACCAAAGGCACTTGGGTCATACATGGCTGTCAGACCCTTACCAGACTCAATGCGCTTAGGTCCAGCATGACTGCCAGACCCAAGATGCTTGGGTCTAGCATGGCCACCGCTTTGGTCTGTGATGCAACCATATTATTCGATAGTTTTACCCATATTTAACTAGTGTTTTGCGTATGTTTTATATATAAAATGTCTTGATATTATTTGCTTTATGTTTTGAAGGCACTTTTAGATGAAAGATGCAAAAATGAGTAAATTGGAGGTAATTGACAAATTTGACCTTCAGTCGATGTTTTGTGTACAGCATGAGCTCTGGAGGTCGAAATGAAGTGATTACAGTGCCATTAAAAAGCTAACATCCATACCTTTCTGAAGATCCAAGACAAGAAAATAAAATAAGGAAGAGCATGAAAATCGCAGCCTTCAAAGTCAAATCTTGCAATCTGCCAGTGTTGACCTTCGACCATTCCGACTTGAATATCTAGAGTTACAGAAGTCCAATTGATGCAAAATCAATTGCGTTGGATTCCTGACTCAAAGACCTATCAAAGCTCCCAATTTCAGCCAAAAAAGATGTCATATGAGGGAGATGAGAGTTTTCAAAGATGACAACTGAATTCTGCCAGCAAACAGGTTTCGTGAAGAAACGAGTTCAAATTACGTTCCGAAGCATCTAAACTGACATGCAAGTTTTTATTTCAGTAATTTAGCTCCTCTAAGTCAAAGCTTGAAGATTTCAAGAAAGTTTATTTCTCTGTTTTTAGAAAAATAGTTATTGAAGTATTTAAATATAAACTGTCTACTTAAGGGAGGACTATTTTGTAAAATAGAGACTAGGGTTTTCTAGGATATAAAAAGAATGAGCGAAGAGAAGGGAGGCAGCCAACCAAGAAGAGAAAAACGTCCCTTTCCTCTAAGAAACCCGAAATCATGCATTCCTCATTCTTTTTTATTAGTTGTTCAACAAACATGCAAGGCTAAACTCTTTTTCTTGATTGCAAGGACACGGAAACCTTCGGATTTCAAGAACTGTGGGATTTATTTTACCTTTTATTTTCAGTTTATATGATGAATATGAATGTTATCCTATTCTTATTTTTCCTATGATTGTTTATTTTAATTGTTAAAGTGGACTCTAAGTTATTATTGTAGACAATCTATTGCTAAGTTTGATATCAAAACCGGAGTTGTGGTATATGAACTTGTGAAGCAACTAAGTTTAATAATTGTGGTGGATCTACATTATTAATCTTAGGGAGAACATTCAATCAAATCAAACATAGACTGCAGACATTTATGTTTTCTTGATTAATCAACTTATCTAGTTCTTAAGGCTGCCATTGAATTAAATTACTAGTGTGGACACTGTGGTTGTTTGATGGTTATGGTTAGTTATACGGCGGATCCGTTAAGTAACTAATGTTAAGAAGAGATATATATTCAAAATATAAATTGATGTCTCGTTTCCATGATCAGTTTTGATTTCTGTAAGTGGACGTTTACTTGTGACCAATGTTTGTTCTCTTGATCATTTTCTGATTTTATTTAATTTCGCTTGATAGTTTTCTGTTTTCTTTTACTTTAGCCTAGATAACGTCCAAACCCCCCCAAATTGCATATCATCTAGCATGAAAATCTGATTTGAAGCTTCCTCGTGGGATCAACCTCTTGCTTGCTTTATACTATCTTGTGTGTTGTGTTTTAAGCTAGGGTAATTAATTTGTGCGACCGCTACATCGCAACAGTTTGGTATGGATACCGTTTTGTTCTGGTATGGCCACTAGACCCAAGTCACTTGGGTCGATAATGGCCGCCGCTAGACCCAAGGCGCTTGGGTCCAGCATGGCTGCCAGACCCAAGGTTCTTGGGTCCGGCATGACTGCCAGACCCCTTCAAAACCCAAGTTGCTTGGATTCGACATGGCCGCCAGACACAAGGCGTTTGGGTCTAGCATGACCACCACTTTGGTTTGACATGACTGCCAGATCCAATGCGTTTGGGTCAAGCATGACCGTCAGATCCAAAGCTCATGAGTCCTACATGGCTGCCAAACCCCTACAAAACCCAAGTCTTTTGAGGTCATGCATGACTGTCAGACCCTTGCCAGACCCAAGACGCTTAGGTTTAGCAAGTCTGCCAGATCCAAGGCGCTTGAGTCTAGCATGACCACCAAACCTAAGGCGCTTGGGTCTTCATGGCTGTCATGCCAGACCCAAGTCGCTTGGGTCTAGTATGGCTGCCTGACCTAAAGCCAACCCCTCCCAGGCCTAATGGAATGGCTGCCAGACTCAAGTCGTTTGGGTCAGGTATGACTGCCACACCCAAGCGACTTGCCAGACCGAAGTTGTTTAGGTTTTGCATGGTTGTTAGACCCAAGTCACTTAGGTCTTACATTGGTTCTAGACCTAAGTCTCTTGGGTCTGGCATGGCTCTCAGACCTAAAGCGCTTAGGTATGGTATGGATGCCAGACTCAAGGCTCTCAAGTCTGGCATGACTAGCAGACCCAAGGTGCTTAAAACATTCTCTATACACTTAATATGTTTTCTTACATTTTGAAAAAAATTGATTTTGACCCACTGCAGAGCGCGAGCCAATATACTAGTATACACTAATTGATAATCACATTAAAATTTAAACACTACTAGAAAATTAGAGAACATTAACAAAAATGTTGATAAAAAATATTTTGTCATGATTTATCGATAAAAATTGTGATGGAATGTTTCCATCAGTAATTTTTGATGAAAAAGATGATGGAATAAAAAATAATAAAAATATTATGTCGACAATTCTATCAGCATGGCTAATGTGTAAAATTGCCAATAAAAATTTCATCAGTAATTTTAAAATGAATTAAAACCTGAATTCCTCACCTCTCCCTCGTTTCTTCCACTTCTTATTGACTAAAAGAATAGTAATAGGAGCCCTTCCTACCCTAATTAAATCTAACAACCATACTTCCTCACTCACAAATCTGGCATCGAGACTACCTCTTTTTTACTCATCTCATGTATGATTTCTTCTTTTTCTATATTTAATAAACTTAGGGTTCGACATTGTTAAATTCTAAGTTAGGGTTAGGGTTTTTACATGATTTTGGGGTGATTTATTTTCCATTTGATTTATGTTATTTGAGTTTTTATGGGTTTTATTGATTTTTGAATGTTGGTAATCGAGAAATATTATTTTTGAAATTTTGTTATTGTTTTAAATGTGCAATATTTTTTTACTTAGTTTAGTGGAGGATTTGTTTTGTTGATGATTTGATTGGGTTCATAGTGAAATAGAACTTTAATTACATTGAATTTGATAATGTGTAGTTATGGATTTCTTATTCATATGATTTTATTTTTCAAAGGTTAGGTTTGACAATTGTTTTAATGAATTCATTCTTCTATGAAATGATGGTATGGTTTTCTTGTGAGCTTTGGGAAGAAATAGTAGAGGTTAAACGATGTGGTGCCTTTCCAAGCATTATTGTAAACAAGATGGGGGGTTTGGAGTAATATTTGAGGTAATATTGATAATTTTGATGGCATTGTGGAATTGAAATCATAGGTTTAATGATATATATATATAAAGTTTTAAGGAAAGGTCGATGCATACGATATAACTTGAATTATGTTAATGTTGATGATCAAAAGTTAAGACATGCATTTATGGGTTTTAAGATACAAGTATGATCGTGAGTTTAAGATAAAGTGTTGGTAATGCTCTAATTGTAGGCATTTTTCAATATGATTAGGAGAGTTAGATGAAATTTAAGGTTTTGTCAATGGTGTTTAATGGATGTTCTAGAATGGTTTCTATTGGTAATGAAAATTTCAAAGTAATTTTAACTAAGTGGTTTAGGTTAGATATTTGACAATTTTAGCCAATTTAAGGCAATACATGTTTTAATCAATAATAAGAGTTGAAGCAATTGCAATGTCAATAGTGGAGTTTTGAAAAATAGTATCTTGATTATTCTTTTTATTAAATAATGATATTCTTAAAATTTACCATATTATTGTCTCACAAATATGACTTCCTTTTGAATTTTGAATCTATTTTCCTTTTATTACATATGGGTAATGTATTATTGACTTATAAATAACTTGTTAAAGGTTTTGCTCATATTTGTGTTTCACCTAATTGATATCTTTTATTAATACAAGTGTGTAAGGGAAAAAGCTTTATTAAAGTGGTAATGAATATTAAGAAATGGAATCATTAAAGTAGAGCATTCAACTTTAATGTGGTGACTATCTGAACTTAAATTTCATAAGAATGCATTGTCATTGTGTTATTGTTTTCTCCTAGGTACCATTTATTCATGAATAAACAAGTCCAAGTCCAACAAAAGCAGTAGTCTCGGTAATGGTATCATGAATCTAGGTGATGATTATGAAGAGGCACCACTTAATATATAAGTTACCGATCAAGACTCAACCAATAAGGACAACAAAGTGGGCATCTCTTATTCGATAGAGCTTGTTTCATGCAAAATTATTGTAAAATAGAAGGGTAACCTCCACTTGAAAATGAGATTAATGAAATTATTTTCAGGTTCACCAATAGTAAAGTTGCACGTTCAATCACCTCTATGATGAAGTGGTTGTTTGAAGAACCATTATTTCAATGGAGTTACCTTTATGAGCATCCTGAATAGATAAATATGGTAGATTTTTAGTGGAGAAAGTTTAAGGTTAGATAATTAAAAAAATCTCTACTTTAAGTTACTAGTTTTAAATTTTTTGAAAACTAATTAATATATGAAATTAATTAAAGAAAAGTTTTGGTGGGATGAGAGAAATGAGGCGTTTGTCATGAGAATGTGGAAAAACCAATTAGGTTAGTTTAAATCAACTAAATTTATATTATTCATAAACTCATGTTCTTTTATTTCCTTTATCTTTTCTTACCATTTTTTGTTATAGGTTGTATGATTTGTGGTATGATGTAAATAAACAAACAATTAGGAAAGCCATCTCTAATGTCTTTGAGAGGTGGAAAAGATATAAATCGAGACATGTCACATAGAATAATTGGGCATTGTTTCAATAATTTGTGGAACCATACAAGTTTAGAAGGCCCTTCCGATCCATTGGATATGAGGGAATGAGAAAAGGTTTATTGATACAAGAGCGAAAGTGCTCATTGTAAGTTTTTCTATGTTGTTATCATTACCTTAATAATATTTATTTGCATCAATGATATAAAATGTAATTGAATTTAGGAATTTGATTTTTTTTGTTAGATACATATAACGCTAGTATGACTATGAAATTTAGTGAAAACACTTCCACTTATCCTTCTCATTCCCTTAGTAATTTTAATGCACTACTATAAAATTAGAAAATGCTAACAGAATAGGCGAAATCAATTTTGAAAACGTGCTTGCCAGGGTTTTCTATTTCATAGATAATTCTATTGGCATTGAAAAATATTAATGAAATATTTCATTGGCATTTTGAAGAACATTTCATAGGTGTTTTTTTTCTTTGTCTAAACAAGGCTACCAAGAAACCACCAATCTGAAGTAATAAAAAGCCTTCATAAAAAAATAAAAATAAATATCAATGCTAAAGGACAACAACAATATTTGTAAGCTAAATGAAAGATAGATTCCTACTGAGTTCTTAATTTAAGCTCTTCATAGACAATAATCTCTACTCTTAATCACACAAGAACAACCTTCATCTAATGGTATGAAACATATACATAACACGATGACATAAAGACCTTGAACAAATAAATTGGTATATAAGAATATATTACTTGTTCTAGGCTATAAAATATTTCAATAAATTAATGGATATTCCTTTCTCTACCGTGTTATACAAAATCCATGATATTTTGGACATTTAACCTGGAAAAAACCAACACCAAAAATCATGATTAACAAAATATTAATTTTGTATTTCTAAGTAAAAAATTATAGCTCATATCTTTTTTCATTGTCCGATGTTTAGGCATTTTATGCAAACAAAACAGTGGCCTATATGATAGGGTGGTCTTTTTCTAGACAAACGACGTTGAAATGCTCTTCGAAATGGTTTCAATCTGATGTTGGCTTAGAAAAAAGAAGTTTAAGCATAGGGTTTGCCAAAAATCTACTTGCCTCAAAAGTTTTAAAAAAGCTTTAGAATCATGAATAATAATATATAGAATGTCAATAAAACCATAACCAATTTGAAGGAAATTTCTTGTTTTTTTAGGTCATAACTTCTCAATCTTGATAACTCTCATTTTGATTAGAAAGGTCTTGTAAATGCATTTAATGTAGGCTAAGATGCATGTTTATGAAAAAAAGGAATTCGTTAGCCCAAAATACATGTAAAAGGTTCAAAAGATTTAGGATTACTTCTAGACAATCCTGCAATGTTTTCAACTTTTTATCCATTATGTTGCATGAACTCTTTTATATATATATATATGCTTCTCGATGCTCATTTTTCATTGTCAATTTTTTTAAAATTTACCTCACCCTTGACCATAAGCTAATAGGACTTACTTTTTGCTCTAGCTCTTTTTAATTTTAATTTTGGTGTGCCTATTTTCTAGGACTTATCATGGATGCGCTACTATTTCTTTGAAATTTTACTTGGAACTTCCTTAATCTATTTGTGACTTTTGTTTGCCTGTAATATGGTAGTGAGATGAATGTTAAGGTCTGTTGCAAATATATATCTATATATTCTTTTTGTTTACTAGGAATTAAAGAAGATCTTTTCTCATTTCAAACACGAATTGCTTATATTGATAATTATAGATCTCGTCCAATGTAATTTGCTCAAACTAGCATATAATTTTTTATCATTATTTCATGACTTTTGAATATATTGTGCCTCATTATATATAATTCCAAAGAAAAATATATGATATTCGAGGCAATGATGATTTATAAAAACTAAAGGTTTCTCACACTTTTTTTATTTATTTTTATTGTGGCCATTTTAGGGTAGGTTGCCTCTTACTACTCAAACAACATATTATAGGTTATGATATTCAACCTAAGTATGTTTTATTTATTTAACTGATTTTCCATCCCATTCTCTAATATGATGGAATGAGATGTTAAACATTGTTTTTAAATAAACATCGAGTTAATATTTGAAATCAAAATGCTATTCAATTTTTGTTAAAGAAATGTGACTCGTACATTTAGAAGGGAACTTTTTGTAAATCCAAGTGGGCTTGCTATAAAGTTATCCTAGGAGGAATACAGAAAATGGAGTTGCCACTTGGTTAAAGGGACTAAGAATTCCAAAATATATATTGGTTTCAAAAATTTGTTATGAGAAAATGTTACCCTAGATTTGTGTTTCTTCTAAATTTATTTTACATATGTCATTACCTTTTCAAATTATTTTCTGAACTTATTCGAAAATCATTTATTATTTATTGATGTTCATTTAAGTTAGCAATGGACCTTAAATTAGAAGTATCGAAACACAATGATTTTTAATTTAGGATTTTTTATTTATATTTCTTGGTCTATTTTTTTCTATAAAAACAAACTTGAAAGTAAAAGAGAGAAGAAACCTGAAACAACAAAAAAAACTTGAAAAAAATAGAAAAATAAGAGGGAAAGAAAAAATAAGAGAAAAAGAAGCCAACCCGAAGAGAAACAATGAAAACCAAGAGGTTAAGAGATAAATGGTCGTGAGTTAGAAAACAACCCTCCACTGCCAACACTATTGTTGTCTCCACCAGTAGCAGCAACCACAATAACCTTGCTTGGAACCAGCCTCGAGGTAAGCCTCTTATTTTTTCTTCTTTTATTTTCTTTCTCGTTTAGCTTTGCTAAAAAATGCCATGGAAGCAAAAGCTTTTTCAAAAGGTTGCCATACTACATCATAGGAGGTTTTGAGACTATCCACACACGGACAACCTCTTCTGATAATGATATAGGGCGTTTAAACAAGGATTCGTAAGCAGGATTTACTTATGGAAAAAGTAGCAGTGAGATTGAGACTATTAAATAGAGGAATAAATTGAGTCTTACATGAAATATAATTAGGAGAGTTCAGCTTGATGAAAAACAATTGACGGGGTTGAGTATTGTAGGAATTCTGCTAAAGAAAAAGAATAGACATGAAAGTGGAAAGAACTAAAGTATTGGTAGCTATTGCAGGCTTTGATAATAAGTAGAAATTTTAGAGTAAGAAAATAATTAATTGAGAAGGAAATTGCAATTATATTCCTTATAAGAATACAATAAATTGTTGCCTTTTATTTCCAATCAAAGGAAATAACTTTTAGATGGATTCTACGTAAATTGGAAAGATAACGAAATGAAGCTAGGAAGACAGACATTGATTGAGTGGCTAGTGGTAAGATTGGTATTCAATATGTGTAGTTGTGCGATGTAAATAACAGGATTGCATGCTTGGTATGCAATGGTGACATGGTGGTGATGAATAGAACAAAAATGTTTTGTGCCACGTATGAAAAATAGAATTCGTAGATAAATAAGTGGTACCAAGATTATCACATCAAATAGTAGTAGCAGAAACAAAAGGGATCTGGAGATCTGTCAATAAATATTGAAGCTAGATAACCTCAACAGTGTTGTCTGCTAAGGCTTTATACTCAGCTTCAGTAGAGGAGCGAACAACTGTACGTTACTTACCTGATTTTCATAAAATTAGCTTATGACCAAAGAAAACAAGATAACCACCCGTAGATTTACTATCATCAATATTACCTACCCAATTTGCATCCGTAAAGCCATGTAACGCAAAAGAAGAACTACAAGTAATATATAAGCCATAGGTTGCCGTACCCTGAAGGTAACACAAAATGCATTTAACGGTGGTCCAATGAGAATATGTAGGGGTATGCATAAATTGATAGACTATATTAACAACAAAGCAGATGTCTAGTCTCGATCGTAAAGGTCATATATTAAAGAGCACCCACGATTTGATGAAATAGTATAGGATCAGAAAAGAAAGGATCTGGCAGTATGATAGCTTTGGAGGTAGAGATAGGAGTATCAACAGGTTTTTAAGAGATCATATCAACCCGAGTAAGGATGTCGAGCATATATTTATGTTGTCATAACATTAGACCCATATCGATGGACTGAACCTCAATGCCCAAAAAATAATGAATAGTGTCTAAGTCGCGAAGCTTAAACTCTGAGCTTAACAACTATATTAGGCAATGAAGCATATTAGAGTTTCTACCTGTAAGTAGAATATCATCAACATAAACTAGGAGGTAATAAATATCAGCACCAAATAGAGAAGATAAATAAGAAGATGTCAACCTTGGAAGCGTGAAAACCAATAGAAAGTAGAAAATCACTCAGACGAGTATACCAAACCCATAGAGCCTATTTTAAACCATATAGAGACTTATGCAATCTACACACATGAGAGGGAAGGGCAGAAACCTGAAGGTTGTTTCATGTAAACCTCTTCATCAAGAATGCCATTGAGAAAGGCATTGTAGATATCAAGTTGATGAATCTTCCAATCACGCGAAACCACAATGGAGAAGACTAATCTGACGGTCATCTGCTTGATAATAGGACTGAAAGTTTCAAAGTAATCAATACCTTCTTGCTAAGTAAAACCTCTAGCAACTAGGCATGCCTTATACCTCTCAATGCTGCCATCAACCCGATGCTTTATCCTATACGCCCACCAACTACCAACAACATTCATCGAAGGATGAAAGAGAACCAAGGTCTAAGTGTCGTTAAAGCGCAAAGCCTGAATTTCCTCATGCATAACACCATGCCAAACCTTATGCTTAGAAAAAGCAATGGGTTTATGGGTAGGAGGAGACATTACCCGATAAATTGAAGCATCAATGGTGGCTGCAGATATTGTTCACAGTCTTGTTTTCGGTTGCCGAAGACGGAGTACCATGTGATGCTGACGAGTGACAACTCGGAGGGGAGAAGAACTTGTTCCTATGAGTTGCTAGAGAAGATACTCAAAGAGATCAACATAGAGTTGCAGATTGGCTGTGGGACCTATTGAGGGGCTGGATCACGCAACAAACATTGGAGAACTTGTGACATAACCAATCTTCTCTATAGTAGCAAACCTAAAAGCATGAACTTCTGTAGGAGGAAAACTTGTTCCTGCATAATGATCATTAGAAAAAACAAGCAAACAGTGACAATATGGCAGGGCTGGGTGGCGATGGAATGGTTGCAGACCCGGTGAGCAAGTGGTGGATTGGAAGGGGTTCAACAAGTGGTAGGTCAGGGGAGCTGGTTTGGTGAATTTATGGGGTAGTAGGTTGAAAGTTTTGGGAAGGAGTCAAGGTTGAGAGGTGTGTAGGGTATGAGGAGGTAACCAGTTATTGTGCTATCTATTCAGAATTTATAAAAGGAAACACATCTTCATGAAAACGAACATGATAGGAGACAAACACATTGAGACGCTAAACCAAGACAACGATAATCAAGATGAGAAGAACTATATCCTAAGAACACTCATGGAGATGAACGAAAATCCAACTTATAAGCATGATATGGACGTAAAAAAGGAAAACAAAAACACCTAAAAATACGCAGAAAATCATAATCAGGAGTACGATGAAACAAACACTCAAATGAAGATTTATTTTGGAGGAAAAGAGTAGGTATGCAATTAATAAGATATAATAATGATTTAAATATATAGTTCCAAAATCATAACGGTGCACTACATTGTCTTAGAAGGGTAAGACCAGTTTCGACAATGTGCCGATAGTGATGCTCAACGGTGCCATATTGTTTATGGGTATGAGGACAAATTAATTTGTGATGAATACTAATAGTCTGAAAGAACTGATTTAACTTACGATATTCACCACCCCAATCAGTTTGAACATATTTAATTTTACGTAAAAACTAACCTTAACAAGTGTTTGAAAACGATGAAAAATAGAAAACACATCGGATTTTACAATAAGAAGATAATACCATATATGTTTGGTATGCACATCGATAAAGATAAAAAGTAACGAAAACCATCAGAAGAAAATAGAGGAGCAGGGCCCCAAATATCACTAAATATTAAATCAAGTGGGGTAGTAGTTTTGTGACTTGTAGGTCTTAACGACAGACGCGATGACTTGCCTAACAGACAAGCTTGACATTAATCAAGAAAGCGTCTAGAAGTACGAACTATTTTATTTTTAGAAAATAACAAATTAAAAATACAGGAAGTAGTATGACTCAATCAACGATGCCATAGAGTAGCAGTCGCGGAGATGTAAGAAGAACAATAGGCTTGAGGGATTGAAATGGTAGAAGACTTAGATAAGATATAGAGACCATCATTACTCTGACTGGAAAGGAGCACTTCTTTGGTGATGGGATCCTTGACATAAAACACAGATTCATGAAATTCAAAATAAACATTATTATCACAATAAAATTTCTGAACAAAAAGGAGTGGTTTGGTAATATGAGGCATATAAAGAATGTTAGATAATTTAAAAATGCATTTTGAGGAATGTAACGTGGTATGTCCAATATGTGATATGGCAAGGCCTTTACCGTCACTAACATGCAAATGATTATTACCAAGATAGAATGCAAAATTAGTCAAAGTTGCAAGGTCAGCTGTAACGTGTTAGTTTGCGCTGGTGTTTGGGAACCAAGTAGAAACATAAACATTCCCAATAGCAAGGTGGACAGAGGGCTGCTGGCCACTGCCGTGAAACTGGGCACTTTGTGGAGTTGTGTGGCCGAAGGTTGAGCATAATTGACACTTGACATTCTTCTTAAAAAATTAGGGAGATGACCATTGTCCAAACCTAGTATTATGCCTGTTCTGCTGTCAATTGCTCTGCCTCTAGTCGGTAGCAGCTGAGGAATGAAGACCACGGTAGTCAGACCTGTTCGAATGATTGTAACGGTTGTTGTTGGGACACTAGTTGCCAAGAGAACGACCCTCATTACGTGTGAAATTGGGGTTGTGCTGAGATGTGACAAGATGAGCAGAAGTTGTTGGCAGCAATGGTGGTTGCGGTAACAGATGTGATGACAGTAGAGGTGAGCTTGCATCCAAGGATTAAAGTAAGGTCTTATGTAGAAATTAATGGGTAAGGAGGTGGTTGTGAAGGTCGGTATATGACAACAATTTTTTCTTGGTTACAAGGCTAGTTACCAAGTCTTTGAACTCACCACAAAGTCCACGAATCACATATAGATGAAAGTCTTCAAAAGAGATAGGCCGACTAGCAGAGCCAATTCATCAAATAATGATTTTGCTTGTTGCATATATATAGTAATTGATGCATCACCTTATTGAAGATCTTGAAAAGACCCATAAAGTTATATAATGCGAGAGTTAGACGGAGACGCGAGAGCTTTTTCAAGAGTGTGCTAAACACAATGCGAGGTATGACAATCGTTCACAAGGTGCATCACATCCATGGAGAGAGGAGAGTAATGTGCTAAAAATAAGTTGATCATGTTGCTTCAAACGAAGAAAAGATGGGTTGATTGTCAAAGAAAAACCAGCAGAATTGTCAGAAACATGAGAAGGAGGACTCAACACTAAGCCTTTAACAAAGTGAAAAACACATTGACCAAGAAGATACGGGTTCATCTACATTCGTCAATAGAGATAATTTGTGTTCGTAAGTTTCAACAAAACAACTTGTTGAGTGTTGGACAAAGCAACTATATCTGGAGTTGGTGTTCCCATAATATAAAGAGGAGTGGTAGAAACACGATAAAAAGAGTCATTGATGTGTTCTGCAAGTGAAGAAGGCTGCTGCTATGGAAGAACATCACCGGTAGTAGCTTGTGGGTGGCCGATTAGTTGGGCTGCAACGTCGATTTGGAGGGAGAAATCGGCAGCAACAACAGAGTCTATTTGAGAGAGGGAGAGAAGAATTCTGATGGCAGAAGACTCTAATACCAAGTTAAGAAGAAGTAGGAGGCTTAACCTTTAGTTAACCAATCCTTTTCAATTTATATATGTATAACAATATACAATAAAAAAGGTAGAGATTACAACATTAAAGTAGTGCCTATAATATTTCCTATATATACATTCTATAATATTTACTTTCAACATGTCAAGTTCTTAACGCGCTGATTTCAAAATCATCGATTTATTTTTCTGACTAAGTCGATGTTAACTTTGTCTTTAAAAAAAATACAAAAATATTTGGATAATGGATCCAAAAGTGTAAAATAGATTGTGTGGATGGCCTAACAAATGCATTTATGAACCAATGAGATAAGACTAGGCCGAAAAGGAGGATTGGTCACTCCAGACCAAAATGATGGCTTAAAAACGCTATAAATTTTGATTCAACCATTGGATCGGGCTCAAATATTTACAAGAGTGTTCGGAGGCTATTTTCTTGCAAGCTTTTTCCACGCGCACAATCGAATCTTGAGATATTGAAAATCTCACCCTAGGGCCCCAGTATGGGCAATTTTGTTATTTTTATTGTCTAATTCAGATTTCATGCTTTGTTTAATTAGGATTTTAAATGATTTTTATTTTGTTTTCTAGTTGAGGTAGGGTTTCTAGTGCATTTTAAGGTTTTGAATACCTCCAAAGAAGACAAACATTATTTTTATTGTTTTAGAGAGAAAAACTATGAATTTGATATTCATGTCTATAGCACCTTTCTCTCATCAAATTCTTGTGTTTTGTATTTGTTGTTGTCTTTAGCTTCCGCATGCATTAGAAGGGATTCTATTTTTAATTTGTTATCAAATATACTCATTAATCATGTTTTTTTTATATAAAAAAAAAAGATTCAACATTTTGAACCCATTGAGATTAGTTTTTATCATTTTCTCAAGGTTGAACAAGTACCTGCATGGAATAAAACGAATATTTTCAATTTACAAAAACAATGAAAATAATATCGAAGATTACATTGCATATATAATCTCTAACCTCTCGAATATATACATCTATCTATACTGGATCAGGCCTCCAACTTTTGTCTCATACGGTAAATGTATGGGTAGATGCTCCATAGAGTCCAAAAAAGATGGAGGGAATATCATCTCAAGTTTGTAAATTGTCTCGATGATATTTGTTTCAAGGCTCTTAATATGTTGTGTCTGCAACTTGCTAGAGCATATATCTCTAAAGAAATGACTGATCTCCGTGAGTATATCCAATATCTCTTTTAGCAATAAATCACAATAAATTAATGGAATGAGTGTTTGCATAAACACGTGGCAGTCATGGCTCTTCATTCCATACAATCTACAATCCTTCAAATTAACCAACCTTGATATGTTCGAGGCATGTCCATCGAGAAAACGCAGACTCTTCAGCCATTGGTACACTAGTAGTTGTGCATTCTTGTCTAAGGTGAAGCTTGCTTTGGGCTTTACGACCCGTGACCCAGCATAAACCAACTTCATATTTTACGGTGACAAAACAACGTTATATCCATTCTAGCCTTGAGTTATCCTTTGTCTTCCCCTTCACGTACATGATTGTGTTGAAAATGTTCTCAAACATGTACTTTTTTTATGTGCATGACATCAAGGTTACGACGGAGGAGATTAGTCTTATAACAAGGAAGCTCCCAGAAAATATTTCATTTTACCCAGTTGTGGGTTAAACCAAAACCAGGAATCTTCTGCTTACCAGATTGGAAACCAAACACAATATCACCATACTATGACACCACATCATACAATTCTTCACCAAAAAAATACGGGGGTGCAACATCCTTTTCAACTTTACCAATAAAAAAATCATTTATGTTCTTTCTGCACTTGTGATCCATTGGCAAGAAACGCCACTGGCAGTAAAAAAAAAGTTGTTTTACCCCTATTTGTTAGTGTGAATGTCTTGTTGTTTTCCACGCAGTATGGACATGCTAGTTTTCCATGCGTGCTCCAACCAGAAACCATTTGATAAGCCATAAAATCGTTGATAGTCCACATCAAAGTTGCCCTCATAAGAAAATTATGTTTCGTTCATAAGTCAACACGCTGAATGACCACAACTGCGTTAAATTATCAATCAACGGTCAAAGACAAATATCTATATTCCGACCCGGACTATTAGGACTGGGTTTGACCGTAGATAAAAACATGAACTCCCATCTCATACACATTCTCAGTGGTAAGTTGTAAACTGTTAGTATAACTTGCCAATAAGAATAAGGAGTAGCAAATGACCCAAATGGATTGAATCTGTCTATACAAACCCCAAGATGAACGTTCCTTGATTCCTTGAATTCGTCTATACAAACCCAAATGGATTGAATCCATCTATACAAACCCCAAGTTGTAAACTGTTAAAGTGTTTCCATGTTTCACCATCGGAAAGGTGCACCATCACTCCATTAATCGCATCATGTGATTGGTGTCATGTCATGTGCTCAACAGTGTTTTGTGACATGAATAATCTCTACAGTCTAGGTGTGATTGAGAAGTATCTAAGTTTTTAATGTGCTCCAAGAGTCTTTCCCCTGCCAATTCGGTCAGCTCAGCATTTTCAAGGTAGTATAACATGCAGAAGTTTGGACACATGACAATTTTTTGGTATCCTAGATTGAGGGGTTTCATCATGGACTTAGCAGCATAAAAGTTCTCTTTTAACCTGTTCCCTTCAGGTAAAATGCTTCTCGTATAACTGGTCTCACACAACCCATAATCCAACTTGATGGTAGACACTTCTGCAATGGCTGATAATTTTCTATAATTTGTGCAATCATCCTATAATAGTTCATTAGAATCTTTTAAAAAATCAAAAAACCTTGTTGCGTCTACATTAGGTTCTTCATTTATGATTGGAAATTGACCGGCATAACCCTGATTTATTCTCATGGCATCCATAACCATAGTTCTATAAGGATTACTGTTGTCAGTTTCAACTTCATGCACGTTGCTAGCACTAGAAGTTGACCCGGCCATCCTTTCTACTGTGGTCTCATAAGGAGCAAATGTTTCTCTGTATGCATACCAATACAAGAATTTCTCCATAAACCCTTTGTATAGATGATGCATCGTTACAACATCTGGATGGAGAAACTTTTTATTTTGACACCTCTTGTATTAACACCTAATACTGTCTCTACTAATATTATTTAGAATAGATGTTGTGTAATGAATAAAACCCTGAATCTCATTACAATAATTCATCCTCCGCAATCATTGTACATCAATGAACTATCATCCAGGACTTCTATATATATATATATATATATATATATTAACTATGTTAAGT
>Ga0307517_10005327_pt1 | contig 19434 bp, 18 predicted proteins | sample 23_EM_MG_FD_194515 | JGI IMG/M metagenome (GOLD analysis project Ga0307517, IMG submission 194515) | Populus trichocarpa ectomycorrhiza microbial communities from riparian zone in the Pacific Northwest, United States - 23_EM | ecosystem: Host-associated > Plants > Roots > Unclassified | place... | reverse complement strand
CAACAAATATTACCTAAGTGATCATGCCTACGCACACCATCACTGAAAAATACTGAGGTGACCTTAGTCATCATCTATTTTTGGGTCGGCATCACATTTTCCATCGTTACACCAGTCAAGGAGATAGAGCATCCTGTTATTGCGAGCAAGAGCTTTCCTTTCAGCTATTTTACGCGAGTGGGGTGTGGACGAGGGTAGAGAGTCCGCGTAGGTGGATAGAACGTTACTGCGCTAATTAAAGTTACTTCAAATTCGATGCCATGTCGGCCCCCCGGTTTTTTCTCCAATGCCAAGGTATGTAACCGAGCTCAGTTCCAAAGACAACGTGCCTAGCAACTCAACGGAAGATATCCGCTCTACAGAAGATTTGCATCAAGAATTGATTTCAAAGGTCGACAGCAACAGCAAACTCTTCTAGTTTGTTTCCAATGAGTATTCCTCTTCTAAATAGCCCGTTTCAATTGCCTGCTTATTTGCTACTAGCCATTGAGATCGAAGTGGTCGCCCTGCCACTTGTGCCCGTAAATACCCTTCCGACACAATACTCCGCAACGGTCGCGGGAATATTTGGTTTTCCGAGCTCTAAAGGCTTTAAACAACCAGCTTGAATTCTTGCCTCAATGTGTGTATATTTTTCTAACATAATCGGCAACATAGCGTGGAGTAAACAGGGGTCTGATGTCTTGGTGGAGGTACCGGGCTGAAGGATAGTGATGGGATGGACAGGGGTTGGCGATGTCAAAGCTTTTTACCCTTCCTAGCATCGTACCCTCCAAATTAAATCATTTTTGCCCTCTGAAGGTCATGAGCACGGGGACCTCAAACCCTTGTTCATCCTGAGTAAATCTTGCGTTGAGCTGATATACTCGAGAAAACCTATTCTATACCAGCCGATCTCGGGCCTTCCCTATAGAATACCAGCGAGGTTTTTTTATCCCAGCAAAAAACACCATGTTTCGCCCACAGCCAAGAGGGCGTACTTCACCTTCTAAGCAACAAAACACAATCACAAAAAATCATAAAAAACCTAAATATTTCATAAAAATACAACTGAAATACAGCTGAATTTTAGAATTTTCTCTGGCACCAAAGGGCTGCTATGAAGATGGCTTGTGTCGCTTAAAAATCACCCTTTTAGGAAAATGCGAGGGAATGCATGTTGCCAAGCTATGTTGAGACAATTCTTATTACCTTGTTTGGCAGAATGGGGGATCAGTGGGTGAAACATCGCATTTTGCTGGTATTTAATTCCATATATTTATACTATGTAAAGGTCTAAGCCGATCTGGCATCACGACCTAACTGCAGTACTTGAGGTACGCCAGCCCATAACAAAAACAAATAACACCTGCCTATCCCACAGTACATCTGGAAAGTACCACCCGTACAAGTCGTAGCAAGATCGCACCATTACTGCAAGTGAGCTACCCACAGTCGGCAAGGCAACCCCAGTCCAAAGACACAAGGCAGAGACTCGTAGCCAGAGACACAGGAAATCCCAACCAAAAAACAAAAACCCTACCGGTCCTCGCAGCCCCATACCACAAGAGAAAACCAAAAACAATTTCACAACCCCAGTGTGCGCCACACGCGCCACGATCAAACTAGCCACACTGGTATGGGCTCAGCCACATGTGGCTCAGGCGCCTTCCACGACGCTACCAAAACCAGCGCAAAATCAGTTGAGCCCCGCACCCCCGCCTGCTCCGACCAGAGCCCACAACAAAGTGGACCCGCGCAACCCCAAATCGTCCGGAAAACCGAAACAAAATGGCGTATCGTATTCCCAGAAGGCATGCCTTCCAGGTACCGCTGCCTCAGTGATGAATCCGACATCAACCAAGGACTTATCCGATGGAAACGAGCTCCCTGCCCGAAACCAACCTGACATGAAGCCATCGTGAGATAGGCCCCAAGGGCGTTGATTGGGTGATCCCCCCGCGCCGTCCCAAAAACGACCTGTCACAAGAGGTGAGATTGGGATGAAAAAACGTTGCTGGCATTCTATAGGGGTGGTCTGAGATCCGCTGGTATAGAATAGGTTTTCCCGATATACTCTGTTGAGGTGTTAGGCACGTCAGGGACGTGCGGTACTTGAGCACTTCAAGATCGTGGAACCGCGCGCAAGTTATCGCAGGAAGCTCGGCACGGTTAGGTGTAGCGGAAGAGCCTCCAATTAGAGGCGGGAGGCCATACCTTAAGATGAAACCCCTGCTTTTCCTTAGCGAGACCCCGCCTTTTCCAGATCTCGAGAATATCATCAACAGACCATACTCAGTCATTCCTCCTCTACAGCAGCGCAAGCAGCAAAAAGCAGAAGATGTCTCAACATCCGGTCCGTAATAATGGCAACTCCTTTAATAATACAAACTCATTTAATCATGTGTGGAACAACTATACCATTCCCGATGATCGGTCCACTCCCGACTTGGCTATCACCCCTGGAGCCCAGGCTACGCCATCGGGACATCCAAGGGCGCCGAGTCGACAATGCGGGAGAATGGCTTCCTCAGACCGAGGAATCCAGAAGCTGGAATGAATGGAGTGAGGAAGGGGAAGGTGATAAGGCAGTGTTGTTTTGCTATGGAGGCCCGGGGGTCGGCAAAACATGTATCAGGTATCGAGAATTGTTCCCAGAGAAAGGAGAAAAGAGCCAACGCTAACAAGCCACGGTGTCAGTTCGATGGTAGTGGACAGGTTGGGCGACCAAGCCAGAGGACAAAACCCAGCCGTTACATGTTTCTACTTGGATTTTGCAGCCCGAAAGGGGCGGTCGGTGGTCAGTATTCTGGGTTCCTTGCTGAGGCAGATCATTGGCGGAATGGAAGGGGTTCCAGAGGAAATATCACGGGCCTTTCAAGAGCAGAAAAACGTTATTGGTGGACGAGGGCCGCGACTACCGGATATAGTGAAGATGCTACAGACCATCACATCCTCACTTCCCACATTTGTATGTATTGACGCTTTGGACGAATGCGCAACAGCGCATCGAGTCAAGCTCCTCAATTAGCTAAGTTAAATTCTCGAAACATCCCCGCTCACACGAATATTCATTATCGGAAGGCGTCATGTTCGCGCCGAGATCGAAAAGGGTCTTGCCGGAGGAGTGACAAGTGTGCCAGTAAGCCCCACCAAAGACGATATCATCGAATACCTTCGTCCTAGACTAGACGAGGATGAAACCCCAGACCTCATGGATGAGAACCTAGAAGCAGACATTCTGGGGAGGATTCCGGATAATTTGTCGGAAATGTACGTATGGGCAATGGTACCCACCACACACAATCCGCTAACAGATATGCATCTAGGTTTCTACTAGTTTCATTAAATATGGTTGCAATCTTACACGAATCGACAATCTCCTGGGGACGAGAAAAGCTAAACGAAATTACGAGTGGGTTAGAGTTGGGAGACACCTACGGCGCGACGATCGCGCGGATAAAGGCACAAGATGGGGACAGATCGAGACTTGGGATGACAGCGTTGATGTGGATCAGCCATACGGAACAGCCACTCCAAGCTGGTGAGCTCTGTTACGCTCTAGCAGTCAAGCTAGACTCCACGGATTTCAATCCCGGCAACATCCCTTCCATGTCGACATTAATGGGCTGCTGTCAAGGTCTTATTACTATAGATAAGGAGGCATCAACTGTGCGATTAATCCACTTTACTCTCCAGGAGTATCTTTCCTCTCATCCTGATATATTTAGTAGCCCTCACCCGGCGATGGCTGAAATCTGCCTGCCCATTTAAATTCAAAACAGGTCAAACCCCTTTAGACTCCGCCTCCTCCTAATACTCAAAACGCATGCTTTCTGGAATATTGTTTGGCACGCTGGGGAGTTCATGCGAGAGGGGAGCTCTCGGACAGCGCAAATTCACTCGCACTAGAGGTACTAAAGTGGCCTTATGGCCACATATCAGCCAAGTTTCTCTTAGCACAAGTTAAAACTTTCCCTCTTTGGCGTTTTGATACTCCCTCTCCGTTCAGCGGACTACACTGCGCATCGTTCTTCGGAATTGTTGAGGCTAAAGCTGGTTTGATAGAGATGGGATGCCATGATACCAACGAGGGGGGTTTTTGGGTGGCAGACCCCTTGCATGGGCTGCTCGTAATGAACATGAGGACGTGGTGAAAATCTACTCGGGTGGGAAGATGTCAACCCGGACAAGCTAGATAATGACGGCCGAACACCGCTCTCGTTTGCCGCTCAGAATTATTGGAAATGCTGCTCGCCAGGCTCTCCTGGTATCTCCTTTGTTCTTTAGCTAGCTTCCGGGGAAGTGCTGTTATGCGCAGAGGAGTCGGGCATATGGATATAGCTCCGGGTGTGTGTTTGTGGAAAGCATTTCCTATGTAGGAATGCAGCGATCGGAACGGAGGCGGAAAGGTAGTAAAAGGGTTTTACACCCGGAGGACACCCGGAGGGAAAAAGTACGGAGGGTGTGATGAAGTGATGATTGTTTCTGCATTTTGTTAGCATGAGTTTTCGGGAAAAAGGGGGAAAGGTGGGACAAGGAGCAAACTGTTTGAAGGTACCTCCTGATGAGGATAGGAGGAGTTTGTGATGATATATACTTCTGTCTTTGCCCTAGTTAGTTGAGTTAAGGGACAGGTGTTGTTGTGCGAGAGACTGTTGTTGTTGTGAAGAGAAGAGATTTTCCCCCGCTTCTGTGTGCGATCGTGTCGTGTGTGATTCCTTGGCGCCGTTTCGTTTCGCCGTTTCGTTTCGCCGTTTCGTTTCGCCGTATATCGTTTCGAGCCCAAGTCTAAAAAGAATGGACAGGAGGGAGTGGTGAAGGTACTGCTCGGGCAGGAAGAGGTCAACCCTGACAAGCCAGATAATGATGGCCGAACACCGCTCTCGTGCCGGCGGGTATGGACATGAGAGTAGTGAAAATACTACTCGGGCGAGAGGAGGTTAGCCCCGACAAGTCAGATAATGGAGGCCAAATCCCGCTCTCATTTGCTACTTTGTACGGCCGTGAGGGAGTGGTGGAGATACTACTCGGACTGGAGGAGGTCAATCCCAACCAGCCAGATAATGATCGTCAAACACCGCTCTGGTATGCCGCTTGGAGTGAGTATGAGAGAGTGGGAGCCCTGCTACACTCTCGCAAACCGGTAACCCCCCGTACGATTTAAAGCCTTGGAAACACCGCCTCATCGAGGTAACCGTCACCCTCCCCCCCGGCGCATAGCACCTATGCAGATTGCCCTCGGACATCATCCTCTCTCGATTCGGGAAATCCCATGAGCGGAGATGCATATATATGCTGCACTCTCCTGTGCCGCTTTGGTAATTTAGTTTCTCAGTTGGATGAGGATTTACGAGTTTCTGTTTGCAACGCTCTGTACAGTTTGGTTCGTTGGGGGTTCTATTAAACGTTGCGGGAGGGCCGAGTCTAAAGCTTACAGATTTCATCTTGTACCTAATTCTTTTCTATCTATAAATTCCCGCCCGCATATCTTCTTTCCCCCCCGTGTACTTTTCCTTCCTCTTCTTCTATCCCTCCCTTCCCCCGAAGCGATAGATAAGCAGCATACGCTGTTTTTAGATAGACAAATAGTGTACGACAGTGAGGGATTTTTGAGGGGACTATCAACTGCTATCGATAGGCTGTACCTACAATAGAAGACTGGCTACCATAAATGATATGGCCCAACTAACCTACGGCAGCACACCTATCCGATCCATGCTAGCCGCCCCCGCTATAGACAGTAGCATGGAGGATGGGGGAGGTCAGTGCCCGGCCTTCTCATGTCACGCATTAGCCTCACTCGCCCCGCGATCAATTTCATAGCACGAAACATACGGGTGGAGGAGCCACTAAGAAGAGATGCTGTAACTTAGCAGGTTTCCAGAGACTACAGGACTCCCGGGCTGAAGTTGCTCCAGCACCCCCTAGTGGCCAACACTCTAGCAGCGTGCCCTGCGAGATCGGTGGCAAATACCTCCGGACCAGGGTTCCGAATGGTCGGCGGAAGACTGGACTGGACTAGCTAGTCCGGTCGAAAGTCAAGTCCAGTCTAATGGTGGAAATTAGACCGACTGGACAGTCAGGATTATTGAAACCGACTCGACTAGGACCAGTCCGACCACGCCCGCCAAGCAATAGGATATGCTATTTTTATCACAATATGTTACGTTCAAATAAAGCTTCTTAATAAAACTTATTGTTTCCATAGATTATGTAGAGATACTGTAGTGCCTCGCTTTGATTAGGGGTGGCGAAAATAGGTTCTCAAGTATCGAATTATTTTTCGTGCATTAAGTGAGTGATATTACATGACCAACTGCCACAATAAGGGTATTCGATGAGACTTATCCATCGGGAAATTGCATTCCCACCACATGCTAGTCTCTCCAGAATGTTATATCAACCTGTGTTGAGAGCCTGTTGATTTATACCGTAGCAAGCAGCTTTAAAATCCTACTATAGGTTGGCCTGGGTGCCATTCTGACTCCCATGCGATCTTTTATAAAGACTGGTCTGGGCCAGTCCAAACCGGACCGGACCACCCAAGTTAGTCGGGTCCAGTCATCGGCATCACCAGGATGGGCCAGTCTGGTCCTGCCTCCAAGACTTGACTGGTCGGACTATTCGGAACCCTGCTCCGGACGGCATGCCCGAAGCCTGCACAGCATAACAGAATCCTTTCTCAATCGCTACGTGAATTGATCAAGGAATAGCAAGAGGAAACTTTTCAACTCCCATACTAACGATGCCCTCATACAGTCTGGCGGAAGAGGGATTAAGAAACCCGCCAGGGCCTATGGTTCCACCCGCAAGTTGATGGGAGGAGTGTGGGAAGGTGGGGTGAATAGTTCCTTCTTCTTTCTCCTCTCTTCGTTTTTGGCATGATATCAGATGAATCGGGTTTGGAACTGGTGTCGTGTTATGGTATCTGGACTGCGTTGCGGATTATATTACAGGCCCAGCTAGCTAGCGCATGTGCTAAGGTGCTGCTACTCGTCGGGGTGCTAGGCTCGGCCAGGGGTATTGGACTTGTGTTTTTATTCTGGTTCCCCGTCCGAGTGATATTTCATGAACCCATTTGCATACGGCACACCCGGGCCAGATCAAGGCTGAGCTCTGACTATCCAAGGTGAGTTATTTACATCGTGATGATATACAATAGTCTTCTATATTATGTTCGGCTGTTTCGGTAATGAGAGGAAAGCAGGATACCCGAAATACCGTTAGAGAATATTGCATCGTTGCGAAAAAATGCTTTCAAATATTTGGATAGGTCAGATGGATCTTTGAGAGTAGCCCTAGATTGGCTGGAACTTCAGTCATGTGGTTTTTCACGAGCTCATAAGGGGTTATTATGGCAGCCTGGGTGGACGAGGATCCCGAAACATTATTCTGGAACCTAACCGATCCCGGGAGGCGTGGAGAAGATATCGGTGTGAGATACGTACTTCTAAATACGACATTAGGTGGGAATCATTAAGGCTCCATTATAAAGACTATCGCAGTTTTGTAGCAGAATAAGTCATCATCGTTGGAGTTCTGTTAAGTGCCCGTGACCTGCTGGGGCACTGGATTTTGATGAGAGAGAGTTTTTCTTCTGTGATTATAGTGGTCATGGATAGTGGGAGAGCTGATGGGGGTGCTATCAATCATGTGTTGTGTGTTGACGGGTGGATTCAATTCATTCTTCATTACTACGTAAAAGGACCGTGCCAATCCACGGGTGGAGGGGTTCTGGTGTGTATTCTCTACCAGTGTTCCCAAGCGTCCAGTCCGTCCGTCTTTTGCCTAGGACGGGACGGACGCCAAATTTGCGGCCCTTGGACGAGACGGACGCCAAATTGTAGTCCGTCCTAACCCATGCCCGGGACGGACGGCCGGGCCCTACAGGTGTCTCAGTTGAACTGCTATTTTAAAATTTCCGAGCCGGGAGTCTGTGCTTGAAGAAACGAAACATCTTTATTACAACGCTATCATCATATTTGGGTATCAGGTATCAAATTTTCTCATCAATCAACCAAGCTGTGCACTCATATCCGATCCCCGGAACCTGCCCTAGTTCCCCGCCTAATATTACCGCTCTGTCCTCCAAATCCCCAAGCATATTTTCTTCTCTTATCAAATGTATGAAGCAACAGCTCAGCGGATAGAGCAATCACACATTATGAATACCGTAAAAACTCCTGTCGTTTGCTATCTCCGAATCTACTGCCTAGAAGTCTTCAAAAGGGTTAGTGCTTTCCTATGCGGGATAAGATCAACCATCAGGACGTTATTAAATCTCATTAACCGACACACGCAATTCTATTAACCTGTCAAACTGAACCTATTATAAGCTGACGGAGATAGCAAATCGAAAGTATTTTTACGGTATTTTTATGAAATACCTACAGGTAACGCCCGTCCTCACTCAGGAGGGCAGGTGACGGCGGGTACCTACAGGTGACACCCGTCCTGACTCAGGACGGCCGGGCCCTGCAGATGACGCCCGTCAATTCCAAATACGGCGGGGCCCTACCGGAACTTGATATTAACTGCAGGACTGTAGGTTGACGGCCGGGCCCTGCAGTCTTTCTGGAAATGGTGAGCACGGACGCCTTGCCCGGCCGCCCATACCAACCCCGCCCGGGACGGACGGGACTATTGGACGCCAGGGCCCTGCAGTCCGGACGGGACGGTTGGGAACACTGTTCTCTACTCGTGCCAAGGTTGTGGGGGAGCCACAACCTTGGCGCGAGTATGGAGGTTGCTAGCTACGGTTCACCCTAAGTGGTGAAAACTCTGCTCATACATGTGATAGCCCTATGTCTCCGCATATACCCTATATCCGTTCATGCCCTAGAATGCTCCTGATGTCCACACTTCAGTGTTCCTTCATACATGTGAGCGCTCCCTTTGTCTCCGCTATCTCGCCTCTCAGTCCAGTGCTCAGCTAAGGGGATTATTATGACATCAAGAGCTTGCGTCCGAAGAGCCCGGAAGCCTTGTATATATGTCTGAAGCTAGCCCCACGGTATTATCACTTGCGTTGATGTTTGCGGCTTCCGCCAAGGACGGCTCCTTCCACTGTGGGCCACCTAGGCTGCCATAGTCTATCTATAGATCTCATTAGCCTTGTTCTACCACCGGTGCATGAAGATTTTTTTGGACGGCCGCTTTTATGGTATGATACGACACTTTTGCTTGGTATTCTATACAGTATCTGCAAGGCCGCTTTAACGCTAGAGGACCCCCGCTTTCCCCCACCAGGGCCCCGCTTTCCCTTAGCTCTCAAGAATCCACCCATACCCAACAACTCCCAGTCTATAACAGCCCAAGCAGCAAAGAGCGGAAGATGTCTCGGTATAACATCGATAATATCACCAACCTCTCCAATAATACGAACTCATTTAATATACAGAACAACTATGTTGTTGCCGACGAGCGGTCTCAGCTCCTGGCCTGGTTATCACCCTTAGAGCCCAAGCTACGACACCGGGACATCCAAGAGCGCCGCGTCGACAATGTGGGAGAATGGCTTTTGCAGACTGAAGAATTCAAAAGTTGGCATGACTGGAGTGAAGGAGGTGAAGGTGATAAGGCAGTGTTGTTTTGCTATGGAGGCCCAGGGGTCGGCAAAACATTTATGAGGTAACGAGAATCGCTCTCGAGAACAGAAGAAAGACTCAGTGCTAACAGGCTGGCCACGATGTCAGTTCACTAGTAGTGGACAGGTTGGGCGACCAAGCCGAAGAACAAAACACAGCCGTTACATGTTTCTACTTAGATTTTGCAGCCAGAAAAGAGCAGACTGTGGCCCGTATTCTGGGTTCCTTGTTGAGACAAGTCGTCGGCGGAATGGAAAAGGTTCCAGAGGAAATATTGCGGGCCTTTCAAGAGCAGAGAAACGTTATTGGTGGACGAGAACCGCGACTAGCGGATATCGTGAAGATGCTACAGACCATCACATCCTCACGACCCACATTTGTATGTATTGACGCTTTGGACGAGTGTGCAACGACTCATCGATTCAAACTCCTTAATTCACTAAAACAAATCCTTGAAACATCCCCGCTCACACGAATATTCATTATCGGAAGGCCCCATGTTCAGCCTGAGATCGAAAAGCGTCTTGCCGGACGAGTGATAAGTGTGCCAGTAGGCCCCACCAAAGAAGATATCATGGAATACCTTCGTCTTAGACTAGCAGAGGACGAAACTCCAGATGCCATGGATGAGAGTCTAGAGGCCGAAATTCTGGAGAAGATTCCCGAAAATATGTCGGAAATGTACGTATGGGCAATAGTACTAGGAATCCCGCCACACACAATCCGCTAATATATAAGCATCTAGGTTTCTACTAGTCTCCTTAAACATCGATGCAATCCTACATGAATCGACAACCTCACGAAGACGAGAAAAACTAAAGAAAATGACTGGTGGATTGGAGTTGGGAGATGTTTATGGTGCGACGATCGAGAGAATAAAAGCGCAAGATGGAGACAGATCGAGACTTGGGATGACAGCGTTGATGTGGATCAGCCATGCGGAACGGCCGCTACGAGCGGATGAGCTCTGCTATGCTCTAGCAGTCGAGCTGGGGTCCACGGATTTCGATCCCGGCAACATCCCGTCGATGTCGACATTAGTGAGCTGCTGTCAAGGGCTTATTACTGTGGATAAGGAGGCATCGACTGTGCGATTGATCCACTTTACTCTTCAGGAGTATCTTTCCACTCATCCCGACATATTCAGTGGACCTCACTCGGTGATGGCCGAAATCTGCTTGACTTATCTAAATTCCAAACAGGTCAAAGACCTTTCAACTACGCCTTCCCCCGGTATTCGAAACGCACGCTTTCTGGGATATTGTTCAGTATACTGGGGAGTGCATGCAAAAAGGGAGCTCACGGACTCCGCGAAGTCACTCGCACTAGGGCTTCTGAAGGGGCCTTATAGCCAGATATCGACAAAATTACTGTTAGCACAAGTGAAAGAGTTCCCTCTTTGGCATTTTAAAACTCCCTCTCGGTTCAGCGGAATACACTGCGCATCGTTCTTCGGAATTTCAGAGGTTGTAGCTGGTTTAATAGAGATGGAATGTTATGATATAAATGAAGAAGATTTTTTGGGTGGTGGACCGCTTGCATGGGCTGCTCGTAATGGACATGAGGAAGTGGTGAAAATACTACTCGACCGGGAAGGTGTCAACCCGGACAAGCAAGATGATGAGGGTCGAACACCGCTCTCGTTTGCCGCCCGGTATGGGTATAAGGGAGTGGTGAAAATACTACTCGGGCGGGAAGAGGTCAATCCGGACAGGCCGGATAATAACGGCCGGACACCGCTCTCGGATGCCGCTTGGCATGGACATGAAGAAGTAGTGAAAATACTACTCGGGCGGGAAGAGATCAACCCGGACAAGCCAGATAATGAAGGCCGAACACCGCTCTCGTTTGCCACTGAGGATGGACATGAGGGAGTGGTGAAAATACTAGTCGGGAGGGAAGAGGTCAACCCGGACAGGCCAGATAATGAAGGCCGAACACCGCTCTCGCATGCCGCTTGGTGGGGGCGTGAGGGAATGGTAAAAATACTACTCGAGCGGCAAGATGTCAACCCGGACAGTTCAGATAATAAAGGCCGAACACCACTCTCGTTTGCCGCCTCGTATGGAAATGAGGGAGTGATGAAAACGTTACTCGGGCGGGAAGAGGTCCACCTGGACAAGCCAGATAGTGACGGCCGAACACCGCTCTCGCATGCCGCTTGGTGGGGACGTGAGGCAATGGTGAAAATACTACTCGGGAGGGAAGAGGTCAACCCGGACAAACCAGATAATGAAGGCCGGGCACCGCTCTCACATGCCGCTGAGGATGGACATGAGGGAGTAGTGAAAATACTACTCGGACAGCAGGACGTCAATCCGGACAGACCAGATAATAACGGCCGAACACCACTCTCGTTTGCCGCCCTTTATAGAAATGAGGGTGTGATGAAAATGCTGCTCGGAAGGGAAGAGGTTAACCCGGACAAGCCAGATAATGATGGCCGAACACCGCTCTCGCTTGCCGCTTGGGGAGGAAACGAGGGGGCGGTGAAAATACTACTCGAGCGGGAAGAGGTCAAACCGTACAAACCAGATAATCGAGGCCGAACACGATTCTCGTTTGCCGCCCTGTTTAGAAATGAGGGAGTGATGAAAACACTACTCGAGCAGGGAGTGGTCAACCCGGACAATCCAGATAATAACGGCCGAACACCGCTCTCCTTTGCTGCTGAGAATGGACATGAGAGGGTGGTGAAAATACTACTCGAGCGGAAAGATGTCAACCCTGACAAGCCGGATAATGATGGCAGAACACCGCTCTCGCATACCGCTTGGGGTGGAAACGAGGGGGCGGTGAAAATACTACTCGAGCGGGAAGAGGTCAACCCGGACAAGCCAGATAATGAAGGCCGAACACCGCTCTGGTATGCCGCTTGGGGTGGACATGAGGGGATGGTGAAAATACTACTCGAGCGGGAAGAGGTCAACCCGGACAAGGCAGATAATGACGGCCAAACACCGCTCTTGTATGCCGCTTGGGGTGGACATGAGGGAGCGGTGAAAATACTACTCGGGCGGGAAGAGGTCAACCCGGACAAGCCAGATCACGAAGGCCGAACATTGCTCTCTCATGCCGCTTGGTGGGGACGTGAGGGAGTGGTGAAAATACTACTTGGGCGAGAAGAGGTCAACCCGGACAAGCCAGATAATGATGGCCGAACACTGCTCTCGCATGCCTCTTGGTGGGGACGTGAGGGAGTAGTGAAAATACTGCTCGAGCGGGAAGAGGTCAATCCGGATAAGGCAGATAATGAAGGCCGAACACCGCTCTCGCTTGCCGCTTGGGGTGGACATGAGGGAGTGGTGAAAATACTACTCGGGCGGGAAGAGATCAATCCGGACAAGCCAGATAATGAAGGCCTAACACCGCTCTCGCTTGCCGCTTGGGGTGGACATGAGGGAGTGGTCAAAATACTACTCGAGCGGGAAGAGGTCAGCCCGGACAAACCAGATAATAACGGCCGAACACCCCTCTCCTTTGCTGCTGAGAATGGACATGAGGAAGTGGCGAAAACACTACTCGGGTGGGAAGAGGTCAACCTGGTCAAGCCAGATAATAACGGGCGAACACCGCTCTCCTTTGCTGCAGAGAATGGACATGAGGAGGTGGTGAAAATACTGCTCGAGCGGGAAGAGGTTCACCCGGATAAGCCAGATAATGATGGCCAAACACCGCTCTTGTATGCCGCTGGGGGTGGACATGAGGGAGTGGTGAAAAGACTACTCGGGCGAGCAGAGGTCAGCCCGGACAAGCCAGATAATGACGGCCGAACACTGCTCTCGCATGCCTCTTGGTGGGGACGTGAGGGAGTAGTGAAAATACTACTCGGGCGGGAAGAGGTCAATCCGGATAAGCCAGATAATGAAGGCCGAACACCGCTCTCGCTTGCCGCTTGGGGTGGACATGAGGGAGTGGTGAAAATACTACTCGAGCGGGAAGAGGTCAACCCGGACAAGCCAGATAGTGAAGGTCTAACACCGCTCTCGCTTGCTGCTTGGGGTGGACATGAGGGAATGGTGAAAATACTACTCGCGCGGGAAGAGGTGAACCCCGACAGGCCAGATATTAAAGGCCAAACACCTCTCTTATTTGCCTCTTGGAGTGGACATGAGGGAGTGGTGAAAATACTACTCGCGCGGGAAGAGGTCAATCCGGACAAGCCAGATAATAAAGGCCGAACAGCGCTCTCGAATGCTGCTCGGGGTGGAAATGCGGGAGTGGTGAAAATACTACTCGGGCGGGGAGAAGTCAACCCGGACAAGTCAGATAATCAAGGCCGAACACCGCTCTTGTTTGCCTCTTGGTGTGGACATGAGGACGTGGTGAAAATACTACTCGGACGGGAAGAGGTCGACCCGAACCAGCCAGATATTAAAGGCCAAACACCGCTCTTGTTTGCCTCTTGGGGTGGACATGAGGGAGTGGTGAAAATACTACTCGAGCGGGAAGAGGTCAGCCCGGACAAGTCAGATAATAACGGCCGAGCACCGCTCTCGCATGCCGCTTGGGGTGGAAATGAGGAAGTGGTGAAAATACTACTAGGGCGGGAAGAGGTCAACCCGGACAAGCCAGGTAATGACGGCCGAACACCGCTCTCGGATGCCGCTTGGCGCGGACATGAGGAAGTGGCGAAAATACTACTCGGGCAGGAAGAGGTTAACCCGGACAAGCCAGATAATCTCGGCCGAACACCGCTCTTGTATGCCGCTTGGGGTGGACATAAGAGAGTGGTGGAAATACTACTCGCGCGGGAAGAGGTCAACCCGGACAAGCCAGATAATTACGGCCGAACACCGCTCTCGTATGCCGCCCGGTGCGGAAATGAGGGAGTAGTGAAAATACTACTTGGGCGAGAAGAGGTCAGCCCCGACAAGCTAGATAATGGCCGCCAAACACCGCTCTTGTATGCCGCTCTGTACGGCCATGAGGCGGTGGTGGAGATACTACTCGGACGGGAAGGGGTCAATCCCAACCAGCCAGATAATGACTGCCAAACACCGCTCTGGTATGCCGCTTGGATTGGACATGAGAGAGTGGTAGCCCTGCTACAGTCTTGCAAAACGGTAACCCCCGGTACGATTTAAAGCCTAGGAAAAGCCTCCCCTTCCGATTGGCCACCCCTTCACTTCCGAAGCATGTTTCTCATAGCGAGAGCCCCGTATATCACCCTCTGTCGATCCGGGAAATCCCGTCCGTGGAATGCACATATGTCATACTCTCCTGCGCCTTGTTGGTGATTTTGTTTCCTTGCCATGTGAGGATTCATGAGTTTTCGTGTATAGAGTTCCATAGAGTCTCTCCCGTAGGGGAGGGGGGTTTCAATTGTCATGAGAATGTTGAGTTTATTGAAGATTTCACCCGGTTATATTTGACCTATTTTCATATGTAAATCCCTTCCCGCTTATCTTCTCTTTCTTGCCTGGCTTTTTCTTCCTTTTCTTCACTTCCTCACCCCCGAAAATAGATAAACTGCATATCGTGCTCTTTAGATAGAGGAGTTTAGTGTATCATAGGGCAAGGATTCTTGGGGAGGCTATAAAAACTATGTAAAGACCGTACCCACAATAGAAAGCTAGTTCCCACAGATAATATAGTTCAATGAATAGTACCATATCGCCCACAGCAGGTACCTATTAATCACCCCAACTAGAGGAGTTGGTAACGAGTCCGGAGAAGGAACAGCAGACACGGCAGACCTACTTTTCACTTTCCTCATTAGTCTCATTCATCTTGCGATCAATTTGATAGCTTAGAGTATACCACCCACATAAGCCACGTTAACGTGGCCGAATGACCAACACCCCAACACTAAGGCGTACGAGGTCGGCGGAAAACAACATCTCCTAACAGCTAGCCAAAAGGCTACCCAACTAAGCGACAAAAGGGACAACCAAAGGGCACACCAATGCGCGCGAGGCCGCTGGGATTGCTAGACGAGAAACTGATGAGCTTTGCCTATACAATCTACGGAGACGCTTGAAAAAGAGAGACTAGGAGACAAACCTCTAAATAGCTGACAGCTCTGGATATACAACGAACTCCCCCCAAAAAACACCACCCACAAAGATCTTAATACCCTATAATCTCCAACATTCCAGACTCATTAGTATCCCTGAAAACACTACACTCTATGCCCTACTCCAACTAACACAAAGGACAAAGCAATCTGGTCTACTACCCCATGGCAAGTGGCATCTAGCCAAGAATAGACAACAAACCAAACACCCATAACGTTATCCCACACCTCCCCGCATATGGAGTGAAAGAAATCATTGACCACCGTGTGCTTGATCACTGCGTATCTCATATGTACACCCTCTATAACCGCCTACCTCCTAGCACCATGACCTATCGGCAATCCAGCAGCAGCCACATAGCTGTTTCCTAATCGCGACAAGCAAATATCGTGGGAAAGCAAAAGCCAGTCTTCCAACTCCCATACCGAGAATATCCTAATTCAGGTTAAACAAAAAGAGCCCGCCGCACTATGTTGTTCCATCTACTAGTGAATTAGGAAAGGGGGGGGGGGGGGTGGCGGCTATTCCATTGCTTTCTATCCACCCTCGTATGTATATACCCAGATGACTCAAGGGTATAACTCTCGAAAGCCATACGTAAGCCCTCTCAGGTGATGAGGACGGTATCTACTTCACCACATACCATATATTCTCATGAAATTCGGAATGCCGCTAAAGCGAACTAAGGTGAAACCAAGGCAGCCGAACCAACAGAAAGGCAGGAAGAACGCCAAGTCGCCACAATTTAAACATATAGTGAGCGACGATTGGGCAGGTTCAAGAAATCCGACTTTCATAAGATTCTATGGTACGACAACCTTCTGACTTTATGCTTCCTCCTTTTCTCTCCCTCTCACAATTGGCTTGGGGGCGCCAAGCGCATTCTTTAAGTAGTTTTTTATCTATCGCGGATGTAATTAGCCAGTGCCATAGTGGGTGAACATCAAGTTTCCTTACACCAGATAGACACACCTTGTAAGAGCAGCTGAAACCTAATCCTAGTAGAGGCGGCACTTTGCAAACTTCCAGCTATCAGCCGACCCTGTAGCCCCATACGCGCCTAGAATACCAGCAGTCCGTGAGCCCAAAAAGCGCAGTCTTTAATTCCAAACACCCCGGCTAAAAAAATCAAGTTAATATAAACGGAATCCAATTTTCTCCCTTCATGTCATATCACTCGGAAATTTCCACCACCACCATCCTTCCCACCTCTCACCTTTCAGGAACCTCAATCCTCCGGATCGCATAGTCCCTTCCTCTCGCGGGTTTGGGCCCTGGTTTACAAGTGTCTGCGAATGGGTAAAGAACCACTAAAGCAAAAAGCCTATTCTATAGGAAGTAAAGTACTATTAAGTTGTGTTGAATGTACTCTTTCAGCCTAACACATGCGGTGTCAAGGAAATGTCTACACCTCATAGTACTCGTTTAGGGGCCTCAGAAGGGGGTTCATGTATTTGATTGATACCTTCACCCCACCCAGAGAGTTATATAACTTCTACCGCTCATATCAGTATTGCTTTGTCCCCTATTTAACCTACTTTTGAGGTCTTGGATCATATGAGTGATTCTGGACAATTATAAGTCATCGGGGGGGGGGGGGCATATATAGTAGGTTGATACATTCCTCTACTTTCTCACTCTTACAGGAGTGGATGTTCGGAGGGTTTGAGCGGGGTATACATGTAGTAGCAGGAACGTAGATGTTATCCATTGTTTCCTGTGCTGATTTGCTCATGCCGGTATGAGGCTTAGGAGGAAACGGAAAGCAGAGTGGTGATACGTGTCGTTTCTAGAAGTTATAGTCTTAGGGATTGAATGCTCTTGGGGGTTTTATTATTTTGTAGGTTGCAAGTATATACCTGTATCAAGGCTGTACGATAGTTCCCTTCTTCGCCAAAAATGTGTTTATCTTGGGGCTTCCTAGAAAATCTTTCCTTCTTCAATGATAGGCTTATAGATGGTCTAACTTGCTTGAAGTTCTGAAAGTGGACATTTTTTCCCAAATTCCCTAGTATGATAGCATCCGATGTTTGGTAGGAGCATTATACTAATCATGTGAGCACCCACAATCCCCACCAATGTCCCAGCTCTTTCCCCGGACAAAGCCTTCTCTCCCAGCTTATCCCCTTCCTTCTTTCCCCGGATATACAATAAATCAGAAATTAACATCCTACTTTCTGGGGCGTCCTTCTCACAATATATGGTTGAGCGGGCCGCGCTTTGCTCACTCATACAACTCCCGGAAAAAAATGAAAGACGATGCTGTTCACAGATACAACAGCTGCACTACCGGTATTGATCACCAACAAATGAAGTGATTCCTCTACCAGTACAGTACCTCGAGCACTGTGCTAGCATCATAGCAACCTATCATAGGTTAGGCTTACCTTTCTAGAAAAGGCCAAGCCAACCCGGGTATGGCTGTTAAAAATACAAATGTCGGCCACTGTAGTGGCAATACTACTGTACCGTACACAAAACCCATGCCTAGCCGCAATGAGCTACCTCGCTCACGCAAAAAAGGAAGCCAATCCTAGCACCGTAAACCTTGTTTTTCCAGAATCCCATTGGCTTTCCCACACGGAATCCTTTTTCGCTAACCCCCCAATACTCTACACTCCTAATGTTATCCACCCGGGTAAACCAACCAAAAAAATGCAATTCTGTAACCCAGCACGATACTGTTATAACTTGTGTCTTGCGCTGTGCCAGTGCAGTACTAAATGTGCCTGTCCGGTAAGGGCATGATAGAGCAAAGCGAGGAAGGTGGTAGTTCAGCTCTCCCCTAGCCTAAAGCTAGCCAACCTGGCTTGCCTTCCCTGCCGATAGATTTGTGGATAAACTGGGCTATGATATGCACTGTTTGTGGAGAAAGACAAGAAACCACCAGAGAAGGGGAAATATGCGCAGGAAGCCTTCCCCCACTTAAATACAGCGGTGGCTACTGGGGCTCACAAGCGCAGGCCAGTTGTTGCGTGACTCGCACAGGAAATACGTACTGTGATGCTGTCGAACTCGTGGTTAGCTTTTATGACTTTAGGTATTTTATTTATGAATTGCGTAGTCTCTTGCGCGGCAGAGCAAGCGAGCGGTTTAGGTAGGGACATTCTAGTTATTTAACCACCCTAGAAACTCCTCAGCGGAGCTAGGGGCAACCGTGATTTTTCTTCAGTTGATAGAAGCCGTTCTTTCCATCATCATCATCCTTCATCGTTTCTGTGAGAAGATCAATTCGATCAATCAAGCCATCCGGTGTTCATCTATCTACCTTGATTGCCCGTTCTACTTTTTTCCGTTTTCTCTTGCCGATCATCTGCACAGGAACCTCACAGTCAAGATTTCCAATACCCATAAAAGAACACCGGGCGGGAAAGATCTGCAACAGTGCCATTATAATGTGATGTGCTATGTTAGGATGTGTTTCTTAATGATTGGAAAACAGTACCGTACCTCCGAGCTACTGTTATATAGCATTTTATTATCGCGAGCAAGAGCTTTCTATTCAGATATTTTACACCTATCATAGATAGAACATTGCTTCAAATTCGATACCTCACCCGCTCAAAAGGGTTCATTATGGCATCCTAAGTGGCTGAGGGTCTAGAAACCCTGTCTTTTTTGGAGCCTAGTTGATCCCAGGAGACCTAAAAGGGGTATCGTCAAGGGTACATGCCCCGGGGGGCATAGTGGGTGGGAGTCATTGTGTCCTTTGCAAATGGTATGGTTCGTGCGGATCAAGACCTGCACTAGGAATCTAGCTATTTTCAAACGATTATACCACCAGAACAAGTCACCCAGGTGCCTCAAAAAAACCTCTACAATATTCTCCTTATCTCTCTCAACAA
>Ga0307517_10005326_pt1 | contig 19435 bp, 18 predicted proteins | sample 23_EM_MG_FD_194515 | JGI IMG/M metagenome (GOLD analysis project Ga0307517, IMG submission 194515) | Populus trichocarpa ectomycorrhiza microbial communities from riparian zone in the Pacific Northwest, United States - 23_EM | ecosystem: Host-associated > Plants > Roots > Unclassified | place... | reverse complement strand
GTCACATAAGGACCGGAGGGGTGGACGTGCTGTTGGAGTTAACATCATTCCCTCAACCACCGGTGCTGCAACTGCTGTCGGGATGGTTATACCATCCCTCAAGGACAAATTAACGTCCGTACACAAGCTTTATCTCATTCAAGTTTGAGCTGACGATCAACCATTAGTGGCATGGCGTTTCGTGTGCCGACGCTCGATGTTTCCGTAGTAGATCTCGTTGCACGTACCGAAAAGGGCACCACCTACGAGGACATCATCCAAACTTTCAAAGAGGCTTCACAGAGCAAAGAATACATGGGTATTATGGGATTCACCGACGATATGGTAGTCTCGACAGACTTTAGGGGCGATAATCATTCCTGTACCTTTGATGCTCGTGCCGGCATCATGCTCGGCTCCAACTTTATGAAGCTGATTGCTTGGTACGACAACGAGTGGGGTTATTCTCGCCGCGTTTGCGACCTCGTCGCCTATGTCGCTGGGGTTGATGCGAAGCAGGGCGTATAAATTCAAGGTGATAGGTCTGTAATCCAGTTAAGGTGGACTATCTACTCTTGTACAAAATGTAATTTTCGAAAAACACATGTTTTATTGCAACCGATGTGAAGGAGACCAGCGCCAATTATGGTTAGTAGATCAGGGTAATACCTTGCTCTATGCATGCGGCCGTCATGAGTTCATCACTTCAAACCCTTCTCGTACGAGGTATCGGCGACTCGTACGAGAACGATATCGGATGGCAGAGCGAAAATTAAAATTGTCAGTTCAGGCGGCCGAAGTGTCGACGCTCTTCGGGTGCGTTCGGGAACACCACAAGGGCCAGTGGCTCAAACGTGAGGTGCGCAGCACCCGTGAATTGCGGGCTGGTCGTTCCTCTTTAGGGAATGCCGGTTACAGCCTTCGGTTTCCTTCGGCCAAGCATACCTTAAACGTGCGCAAGCAACGTGATTGGCTGACACACCTGATCGATAGATAATCTATAAGTAGGCCATCGGATGACGCCTCTTCGTTGCGAATTTTTCCGTTCACCTTCTTAACTCACTCATCCACATCCTTAATCATGGTACGTTCCTCTTTTAGTTGCGGCCCTCACTATCGAGCTCATCACCCTACCCAGGTCGTCAAAGTCGGAATCAACGGGTAAGATTCTCTTTTTCTGAAGATTCCTTAACGGATCCCTGAAAATTTCAGTTTCGGTGAGTCTTTTCTTGGGTCTGGCTCGCTCGACACTGAGCTTGTGTAGGTCGTATTGGCCGTATTGTCTTCCGTAATGCTCTCGAGCTCCAGGACATCGAAGTTGTCGCTATTAACGAGTACGTCGATTTACTCTGTGTTTCTTTGATTACACATCTCAAAACCGCAAAGCCCCTTCATTCCCCTCGAATACATGGTATGTGTTGAAATTCTTTTGTCAACAACAACAGCAATGCCCATGTTTTCCATAGGTCTACATGTTCAAGTTTGACTCCGTCCACGGTCGCTTCAAGGGAACCGTCGAGGCCAAGGATGGCAAACTTATCATTAACGGCAAGCCCGTTACCGTCTTCGCCGAGCGCGAACCCGCTGCCATTCAATGGGGGTCTGCTGGTGCCGATTACATCGTCGAGTCGACTGTGAGTCAATTCATTATCCTTGGTGCACCTCATTGATTCTCATCTACTTGCGGACTTTAGGGTGTTTTCACCACCATAGACAAGTAATTACATCATCTGTTTCATCATCGCCTTCCATTGACTAAATTTAATTTCCACAGGGCATCTGCCCACTTGAAGGGTGGAGCTAAGAAAGTCATCATCTCCGCACCATCCGCAGACGCACCCATGTATGTCTGCGGTGTGAACTTGGACTCTTATAAAACCACAGACAAAGTCGTACGTATTTTCATGACGCGAATTATCTTGAGTGGCGTTCTGACTGCCGCGTTATCTACACCACTAGATTTCTAACGCTTCTTGCACCACCAACTGCCTCGCCCCCTTGGCCAAGGTTGTCCACGACAATTTCGGTATCGTCGAGGGATTGATGACCACTGTGCATGCTACCACTGCCACACAAAAGACCGTTGATGGTCCCTCCAACAAGGACTGGCGTGGTGGCCGCAGCGTCAACAACAACATCATTCCTTCTTCCACTGGTGCTGCCAAGGCTGTCGGCAAGGTTATTCCCTCGCTTAACGGCAAACTGACGTAAGAAACAACGTTCGTCCGATACTTATCTTCCTATCTAATCTCTTGTCAACAGCGGACTCTCCTTCCGTGTCCCCACTCTCGATGTCTCCGTCGTCGATCTCGTTGTCCGCACCGAGAAGGCTGCCACCTACGATGAGATCAAGGCGGTCATCAAGAAGGCTTCTGAAGGTGAATACAAGGGCATCCTCGAGTACAGCGAGGAGGACCTCGTCTCCACCGACTTCATCGGCCACACCGCCTCCTCGATCTTCGATGCCAGGGCCGGAATCCAGCTCAACCCCAACTTTGTCAAGCTCATCTCCTGGTACGATAACGAGTGGGGTTACTCCCGCCGTGTGTGCGATCTCCTCCTCTTCGCTGCTGGCAAGGACGCGGAAGCCGGTCTCTAAACTCCCCTTCCAAATATTCGGATTCATACTTCTCTGTGTTTGGACACCGGAACATTGTGCTCTCGAAATATGGAAAAGGAATTTTTTGCTGTTACGCACCCTGGCTTGGCTCATTAGGACGTATAGGCTTCCTGAGTGTAGAAGGAAGGTTGCGAAAAGAGAAAAAATTCTGTTTATGATGTAATCGTTATAGAGAAATAAATACCTTGTACAACTATACAGTGCATCTTGAAACCACGTCATCCTTGCCTCACTCCTCGCTTGTCTCAAGAAGATGTGAGTTTCGGGTCATTTTCTCCACTGGCAAATGCGTCCTTATCTCCTTCCCCAACTTGGAATCAATTGACAGATGTAAAATCCTTATACCGAAGATATCGCTAGCTCAACCTCCCTAATTACACCACTCTTGGTAAGAATAGCGAGTTTCTCGGTGTCGGAAATCCGGGACAGCAATTTTATTATGTCCACCCAATTTTGTGTCATTTGTTCATTTATCATAATAATAATCATTTTTCACAGACAATATGTGGAAATCCTGTTACGCTTCTTTTCTGGACGCAATTTTTCTGTCCATACGCAGCACCTAATTCATCGGCTATTATTCACTATGAAGACGAGCTTGGACCAACTATCATTGGAACGTTTCACTATTCGAATCCTGAGTCGCAGAGGAATCACTCCATGGCGCTGACCCAGAACTGGACCAGAATCAGTTTTAAATCTCTGGTGTTCCCCACCGTCGAAGCGCAGCGCGCGTAGCTATCACGGCAAGGCGGTCCACCATGTATGTCATACGTTGTTATTTCAAGTTCTGAATGATAAGATATCTCATATTCTGTCATATATCAGTGATGCTGTAATTACCTCACACAAAAGTTGGAACAAACGGTCCGAATGTTCGGGCATGTATGGCTAGGGTAATTATAGAACGTAGATAAGGGCCGTCGGCCGTCGCCTTTTGGGTGCCAATCGGGGAGGGCTGTGTCAGGGCTCGTGTACCGCTGTGAATTTTGATTGGGCGGGGGTGATCTCGCGTAGAAACTGGTAAGCTGACAGCAGGACCCCTGAAATTCATGTCAAATGCCTGATCCAAAAATCGTCAAATTTGGCGATTTTCCTCCGCACAGAATTTCCAAAAGTTTATCCGCATGGGGGATCAGGCATAGGTTTTTCTTAGTTTTTCTCCGCACATTACCTCAGGCCCATTATATATTCGCTAAAAAATTCTGCGCTGCGCGGGCAAGGCTCCTAATGCTCCTACGATCTTAAATTTCAACGTCGAGTAGTAACATCTAATCTTCCTCGTCATCCGTTCCCATTTCCCCCCCTTTTTTTCCTACCACTCAACGCTGCGACCGCCTTCTCCACATCCTCACGGCGGGAGTTCAAAACTTTGAAAAGTTCATGCTCTTGTCGGGGTATTGTTATCATCCCGCCATCATTTTTTGAAGTCGGTGAGCGAGTGAGGGTGCAGAGAAACTCTGACGACGAAAGGAGGCCAAAAAAGAGGGAATAAATTATCCCATTTTACCAAGTTTTTGTCTGCACTTGGATCAGGCCACCCTGGTTTGAGGCAATCTTTGTCTGCACATTGACCTCAGGACTTTGAGACAATTTCCTCAAATTTCCTCCGCATAGGGATCAGGCATTTGACATGAATTTCAGGGGTCCTCTGACAGCCGCGACGGAAGCCTATTTAACCCGACTGTTCACACAGGTTGCATTTTGATGGTTTCTGGTCTGTCACATCTGTGGCAGAAGGATGTAGGCTGCGAGAACAGAGGAATATAAGCACCGTGATTGAGGAATCCTGTCAATCACTCTCCACAGCTCTCCCCCAACGTGTCCGACCCTTCTTCCCCACCCGAGGCCGCTGGTCGACCACTTGTCAAGTTTCAGCCTCGGCGTAATATCACTTTTGTACCATGGAGGCGGATATACATATTATAAGATTAGTGACTGTGAGTTGACTTCTACCATGTTACGTTTCGTAGAGATAACGCATGCTGCCACTGTCAGTGCTTTGATGGTCTGTTGGGCCATTCGAAAAATAATTCAGATATCCTGATTCTTGCCACAGTTGCAGCATCCGCGCTATTTATTTGGGACTACATACTTACATTCGGAATGGAGGTTGATCTGGTTTGGAAATCAAAGTGGAATCTCATGAAGGGGTTGTATCTATTTCAACGCTACTCGCCGTTTATCGATACCGTCTGGCTCGTTCTCTATCGTCAGCCCGATGCTTTCTCTATCTTCTTTTCCTGATTATTTTTTCTAGGTCAAACTGGGGTGAATTTGACGAGGACTGCATGTCGAAATATATTCTTCGCCAGTGGAGGTTCGTGAAATTAACCTCTCATACATTGGCATGAAGCAGCAGGGAATTTACTTTTCTGAATCCAGTATCAATGATTCTCGGACTTGTTGCATCCGAGAGTAGGTTGACTTTCAGTCCCCATTCCGTGTCGTATTTAATCAGTATCCAACAGTGATCCTCACGATAAGGACATGGGCCGTGTGGAATCGGAACAAACGTCTAACCATTACCCTCCCAATCCTCTTCGTCCTTGTTTGGGGTTCATGTTTTGTCTTCCTGGGCAAATTTCTCGTTTCCTTGAGATGTGAGTATTCATATTCCTATCCGATCTTGACTTGTGGCTGATTTGTTTCACGGTTAGTTAGCGATCGGCCCTATCCAGGATTCAAGGGATGTTTCGTGACGCACGCCGACAAGTTCCTTGAGGCTCAATGGGCTCTATTGGTAATCTGGAACGCTTGTATGTGTAAATACTCCTTCGACTATATACCTCCACTGATTGTAAGATAGTGGTGTTAGTGCTCATGTTGATACCTGGTGTCCGAACATGTAATTATTCCTGGTTTTGACCGTTGGTTGACCGTATCTCATTCTTGATATCAGTCCGATCCGGGGGGCACGGTCGCCTATTCAAAACCGTGTATCGCGATGGTAAGGCCCTAGGATCTACTTGACAGGGAAGCTATTAAACTCTGGACATAGGCCTTATATATTACCTCTATCTCTTCGGTGGGTCTTGGGCCAAGGGTGAACAGGCTTCTCCAAACTAATGCTCGCTATCTAGTCCTCTCACTGACCAACGTTGTTGTTATCGCAATATTACCAGTCAGTTGACGAGTTTCTCTTTGACCTCTCCTATAATCATTTTCAATTTATGTTGATTTTTCTAGTCTCAGTTCCAAGAGCCCGTGACAGTGTAGGTGGCAAGCTTCCTTGTTCAAACATATACTCACGTAAAGTAGGATCGAGCGAGTACTGCATTCGATGCTTACAAGTCGTGTTCTTCTTGAAATTCGCGCCCAGGCAGGAGACCCGGACCCTGAGCCCTCGCGTGTACTAACGGCATTAAAGTATAATATTAATCCCCCGAGTCATCTTAGTGAGGACTCCCAAGCATAATAGGCTACTTGTAGAACTTTAATTGTGTGAAATGGCACTTTTTTCGACTTTGTCTAAGTAATACGAGGTGCTCAATGGCTTTGTAAGAATCCGCACCATCCTGCATTAATGGTCGCAGTGTCACTTCCACTGTATAGCTGACTTCGATACGCTGTTCCAGACCGTCTGCTAAAACCGCTGAAATGCCCAAGGAAAATTTTGGCGAGCAATTGAATATTGAATCTGAAGCTTTACTAAGCACAGAGGGATAGACGCCCGGGTGGACTTCAATAAGAAATATTCAACCCCATCGAAATTCCCACAGCTCTGAGTCAATTTAAAGCTGCAGTAATTGCATTGTAATTGGCATGAATTCTTAGACAATGGTTGCCCAGTTAGATGCCCAGTTAGCAACCTCGTTCTTTCGCTGGGGACTCGTCTTGAGCATCATTGGACTCGGAAGTTCCCAAGTCCTTCTTGGTCTTTTGATGTTTGTTCAGTTAAGCGGCTTTTGGGAAGGGTACCATGCTCGGACGAGGGATACGATGTTGATTAAGAGTCGCGTCCGATTTTCTCCTTTTTTCCGACCAACCTCACGCAGCATACTTCAGCGTTTCATTCTTCCTCAATTTTCACGTTGTTTCGTCGGTATGATGAGAGAGGGTATACGGATTTTTTACAACTCAATTCTTTAATGATCCACTTATCTAGAGTAACAGTTACGGTCCCGGTGATGGGTTCACAGACTTTATCGGATCTGCCTCTGGCACAAGCAGGATGAGGCGTGACCCGCATGTCCGATGCTTGGAAGAAATATATGCTTACTCACTAGTATGAACTCAAGAATCCCGATCGCAAACCTCGTTGTCCACAACGAGTACTTTACCGCTGATGATTTTTGTTCTTTGATCAATTTATTTTGAATTTATTCGGCGTTGCCTAGTTGAGGTTACTGGAGTATTTTCGAGTCGTCTTCCTGTGATAGGATCGAACGTTGATCACGCAAAGTTAATTACGAGTGATTGATCAACGAAACGGAAAGCTCAGCAAGAGAATTGAAGTCAATAGCTGAATGAAGTTGATTGTTAACAACATGACGGAACACAAGTAAATGAGACGAAAACGATATAGAACGAATTAGATGTCGACTTGTTGTGTCCATCTCTGTTTCGGAGAGTTGTCGTGTATGAGAGATTTGAGATGGTATAATAAACTAGGAAAAACCATGGAACCAAATGAGCGACTCGGAATGTCGGTGGAGGAACACTTACTACAGTGTTGCTGCTAAAGTTTGCCGCTGAAGAATGGTGTTGTGTCATGGGTATGGTGAGAGTTCCCCAATATTCCCCTCCGTCGAGTGTAGAAGGTCCGTCGGACTCCAAATGACATAGGCACGGCCATTTCCCCGCGGTTGAATGGATTGGACGCGTCTATAACAGGGTAGACAAGAGTTGACACATAGGCACAGCGTCACGAAGTGACGATGTGTCGCTGATGTCCCATCAAATTGAATGCCGGAGCTTGCCACTGAGAGAATTTTGAAACTCCGAAGCATCTGCGGGTTAGGACCTTAGTTAGCGTTAGGTTAGCGTTAGGGTTAGCGGTTGGTTAGCGTTTGGTTAGCGTTAGGGTTTGGGTTAAGGTTAGTGTTAGGGTTAGGGGGATATTTTTTTTTTTTCACGCGGTAGCGCGCTCTTGAGTGAGGTTAGGGAAGTTAAAACTCCGCCTGCCGGGAGGCAGCCGAAGCACGTCGTGTCGCATCTCCCATCTGTGGAGTGTGTTGCATCTTGTATATCCTCCGTCTATAAGGAGTTTCAAGAATCCAATGTTTCGCCTCTCCGGGAAGGCATTGGAGAATGGCGGCATTCCTCCCGACCCATATCCAGCCGTCAACTGACAACATGCCACCGTTTCTCTTTAAAGGAGCCTCAGAGGTAAATGGAGGTTCATAGTACGTTCCTACAAGGGGTACTGATTAGTTCTGGGATTTCAAACGAAGTGGAAGACGTTACTAATGGATAAATCATCGTTATCCAAGTAAAAAAGGGTAGGATATAAGTCTCGAGAACTCAAGTTTGTCAACTGGACACCATAAACACAAACGTCTTAAAAAAATAAAATCGATGATGTCGGCGGAATAAAGGTTCGGGCCCGATGCCCCTAACTGGCACTCAGGAATATCTTTGAATTTTGAACTGGTTGGGCCCAAACTTATAGAATTCCAAGCTGACAATCTTCTCCACTTCTAAGCCGGGGGTGGTATGGCTATCGTGTTCGCGATAGAAGCACTCCGCCTTCTCAAGAAAAGAAGTGATATCTTGTGGAATGGCTTTCATGGTCGGGAATTTGGGGTCGAAGCCATAAGCTGTTACCTTTCTATCCCTGACCGAGACAACTACTTTGTTATCTCGAACGGTGAGCTCCAAATGTGCATCCTCAGGGGAGTTGACAAACTCGATGTTACAAGGTAAGCGCCGGATATCATGAAGACAAGTTGAGTTGTTGTCGGCAGATAGATAGAGGCAGATGGTGCCTCCTAGGCCTCCTTTCGCTTAAAAATTTGTAAAAACCGTAGGGAAGGACTCGCATGATGTGTCGTTAGCAGGCCTTAAGGTGGAAAAAACAAAGCAGGGTTGATGATGATGAAGGTGTGAAGTTGGTGTGAAGCGCCTTTCCTTCGGATGCGTGGGAGTCATGTGCTGCACAAAAAGCGAATTCCGCCCAAAGAGTAACACCGTGAGCAGTGCCAGAATTGAGGAGAATTAAACCGGGGTCGAAATCATATCGCGCCAGATGATGGGTGAGCAGGGGAAGGCACCTTTGAGTCGAAAATGTACCGATGTTGATTGATGCCCTGGGTTTTGCCTAACCAATGCCTAACAATCAAAGACATCATCAGTTGTACAAATAGAATGTCAACGCTTTGCCTAGTAACCCGGGAATCTTTATACAGTCGACTCCCTCATAATGCATACCTCTCGGTGGACGGCCCAAGTTATGAGTTATTAGAGGTTATGCACTTCCTGAGCTGTGCTAAAAATTAGTTGAGCCCAGTAAACGGGGCTTTGCGTGCTGACCGATTCAGAGGGCGCCAGCCATGCAATTCCCACGGGACGACGACAAGCCCAGGCGCCAGCGGTGGAATTCCCACGGGGCAACAGCATTTCTGGCGTCATACAAATGGGAGCAAGCTCCCCAATAAACACCGTCATTGAGGAATCCTATCAACCTCTATCCCCAACGTGTCTGACCCTTCATCCCCACTTGAGTCTCCAAGGCTGGTCATCCGTCAAGTTTCAGCCACGACATAAGATCGTTTTCGTACCATGGAGGTGGAGATACTAATCAGTAATGTGCGGATTATTAGATTAGTGACTGTGAGTTTTCTTCTAGCACGTTCAATGCGTTCCGCAGAGATAATCCGTGCTGCCACTGTCAGTGCTTCGATGGTCAGTTGGGACATGAGAAAAATAATTCAAATATCCTGAATCTCGCGACAGTTGCAGCATCCGCGCTCTTTATTTGGGATTACATCCTTACATTTGGAATGGAGGTTGATCTGGTTTGGAAATCAAAGTGGAATTTCATGAAGGGGCTATATCTCTTTCAACGCTACTTGCCGTTTATCGATACCGTCTGGCTCGTTCTCTATCGTCAGCCTGATGCTTTCTCTATCTTCTTTCCCTGATTGTTTGTTTCTAGGTCAAACGGGGGCGAATTTGACGAGGCCTGCATGTCGAAATATATTCTTCGCCAGTGGAGGTTAGTGAAATTAACATTGGCATGAAGCAGGAGAGAATTTACTTTTATGAATCCAGTATCAATGACTCTCGGAATTGCTGCATCCGAGAGTAGGTTTGATTTTCAGTCCCTGTTCTGCGTCGTATTTAATCAGTATCCAACAGTAATCCTCACGATAAGGACATGGGCCGTGTGGAATCGGAATAAACGTCTAACCATTATCCTCCCAATCCTCTTCGTCCTTGTTTGGGGTTCATGCCTCGTCTTCCTGAGTAAATTTCTCATATCTCTGAGGTGTGAGTATTCATATTCCCATCTGACCTTGACTTGTGACTGATTTGTTTCACGGGTAGTTGGCGATCGGCCCTATCCAGGATTCAAGGGATGTTTCGTGACGCACGCCGACAAGTCCCTTGCGGCTCAATGGGTTCTACTGGTAATCTGGGACGCTTGTATGTGTAAACACCCCTTCAATTATGTCTCTTCGCTGATTGCAAGGTAGTGGTGTTAGTGCTCATGTTAATACCTGCTGTCCGAACGTGTAATTATTCCTGGTTTTGACTGTTGGTTGACCGCATCTCATATTCTTGATACCAGTCCGATCCGGGGGACACTGTCGTCTAGTCAAAACCGTGCATCGCGATGGTAAGTTCCTAGGATCTGCTTCACGAGGAAGTTATTAAACTCTGAACATAGGCCTTATATACTACCTCTATCTCTTCGGTGGGTCTTGTGCTGGGAATAAGCGAGCTGCTCCCAACTAATACTCGCTATCTAGTCCTCTCACTGGCCAATGTTATTGTTATCGCAATCTTACCAGTCAGTTGATGAGCCTCCCTTTGACTGCTCCCATAATCCTTTTCAATAGATGTTAATTTCTTTTTTCTAGTCTCAGTTCCAAGAGCCCGTGACAGTGTAGGTGGCAAGCTTTCTTGTTCAAACACATACTCACGCAAAGTAGGATCGAGCGAGTGACGCATTCGATGCTTACAAGCCGTGTTGTTCTTGATATCCGCGCCCAGGCAGGAGGCGGCCCTGATCCCTCGCGCATACTAACGGAATTAAGCTATAGTCACTCGAGCCATCATAGTGAGGACTCCCAAGCATAGACTACTTGTAGAACTTTTAATTGTATGATATGGCACTTTTTTCGACCTTGTCTAGCATGAAGTGCTCAATAACTTTTTCGGAACCCGCACCATCATCCTGCATCGAACGTCGTAGTGTCACTGCCAGTGCATATCTGACTCGGATGCGCTGTCTTCCAAGAAAGCGATGTGTTTTCTTCGGCATTAACCACTTCTTCCAGCCATTGTGGCATTTGTTGCGCATCGCTGACGGCACTTGTAACTGTTGCAAAATTTGGATATTCGTTGGTACCGATAATAATGGCGTAAAGTGAAAGTGGCGGAATGGGCACGATGTTCAACTGTCAAGGGCAGTCCATTCTCCCCGTTGCAAGGGCATATATACTCCCCCTCACCGACATCAGATATAAATCACGCTCGTAAGGAAGATTCTGAAAATACGCTTGTTTGCTTCACATTCGTCTGAAGGACTGCCGAAACAAAATCTAAAATAAAGAGTTACAATGGTACAACTTCTAAAATTCAATCTAACACACCATCAGAAAGCGGGTCAGGTCCCTGCGGTGTCCCAAATATGCGCTCGAACTGCAATCTCCAGCTCTCCACCAGGCGACGGTCAGACATGAATCTGCCGTACCCAAGAGGCTCCACACTCTTCTGCATCGACACCCCGCCGGTATCGAACGTTCTCCGCGTCGCGAAGCCATCGTCACCCACGATCGCCTGCCGCTCGTCGCTTAGCAAGAAGTTCATGAACAACTTCGCGGTCTCCGGGGCGGGGGTGGATGCGAATATCGCGCCGGTTTGGGGCCAAGCCGTGTGAATGTCCGAGTTGAGGCCCCGGGAGGGTGGAGTTGATTCTTTGTGCGAAGGCAGTGGAGGAAGCGAAGGAGGGGGAGTATGGTGAAGATGTGGGAAAGGAGGTGAAGGAGCTGTTCTCGGCGATGTAGAGGGAAGGGGTGGCGGTCCCGCGGACCCAAGTGTGAGGGTATAGGTCGTCGTCGTCGTCGTTTGGGTAAGGGAGGGCGATTTTGTTCGACCATCGCTCGTCGAGGCAATCGGTGTAATATTGTGGTAAGTCGTAAATATTATATACGAGGGGTTGTATACGGTTGGTCCGAATGTGACTGATGGTCCTTAGCGAGGATATTGAGGGGAGGAAAATGGAAGGGGAGACATACAGACGTGTATCCGGCGTACGCATCGTCTTCGTCGACGAATTCGGGATATTTGTCGTCCCAATTGGCAGGTTTGTAGTTCAGAAGCCGGTTTTGTCTCTTCCATTTGGGAAAGTTGTGCAGGCTCTGGATGACAACTACGTCGGCACCGTCGTCCTTTTTGTCGGAGGTTTGGTATATGCGGTTGATACGGCCATCCATGTATTTGGAAAGATCGCCTAGGACTTCGATTTTTACTCTTGGAAAACTCGCCTCGAAGGCGGTCGAGACTAAGTCGCGGCTCGAACGCACTATAGATCGATGGCGGTGAGTGAATCTCGCTTAGCGTCGTTGAAGGGGAAAATGGGACGTACCGTCTCCACCCCATGAGACACGGAAACACGAACCGTTTCGTTTTCTTTCAAGGCGGATTGATAGATTCAATCCCATGTTTTCCATAGGTCTACATGTTCAAGTTCGACTCCGTCCTCGGTCGCTTCAAGGGAGCCGTCGAGAACGAGGTCGTGTATAGAAACAATCTGCGCATTGGTGACTACGCGTGCTGCGTTTGACAATGTGCACGCCGGTCTGAGGATCAGGACGGCCCAGTGGCGTAAACCCCTCGATGTATCCGGGGATGTGGAAGCTTCCCGAATTGTGAGGGAAGGTCGAAAATAACACGGACTTGAGCTGGAAGAAGACCTGAGCATTACATCGTCAGCCTCCGTTGAGCATTAGACAAAGTAAATCGAACATACCTGCAAATCCTACACCTGCGAGTGCATTCGTGAATTGGAATACTGCGGCGATCACTGCGGCGATCACTGCGGCGGGAATTTCCGTGTGGGCGGTCAGCCGCCCTCCAACCCTCCTCGCGAGACTCCTTTATACCTATCTACTGTACTATAACGACATACGGTGTTATGATGTAGTGGCATAAGATATATTTGTATTCCTACAAGAGCCACAACCAAGATGACTTGCACCACATCTTGGTTTGATTGCAACAATCACCTGGAGCCCGCCTTGTACAATACTTACAACCTAGTAGCTTACGGTGGCACTCATCCAATAGCCTGTGTAACTATTTATGTAAATAATCTATTGGTAATTGTTTATCTCGGGTTTGCATGACGGGAACCAGTGAGGCAAGTGGTCAAGACTCTAAGAAGCACTCGCCAATGGCCATTTGTTATAGAAGTTCCACTGAAGTGCAACGTCCAATCATATTTCTTACGACAGCAAATGTCAAAGAGACATCCTGCGCCAATTGCACTTAAGTTGCTCCCGCTTAATGTGGTCACGGTGATGCCATCCAAAATTTATACAACAAGGTAGCAGTAGAAAGGATGTCCTCCTAGTGCTAGGACCCCAATGTGAGTCCAGAAACACGGTAGTTCTCTCGCGACGCTGGCGTTGACGCGCGGCGGCGTCACGTTATGGCGGTGCGGCAATTTCCGCCGCACAACGATCGCCGCAGTCCACGCCGCAGTTTCCAATTCCCAAACTTACTGCAACAACCACAACAGTAGCGGCACCCGCACCGCCAGTAGAGTCCAACACGATCCGATCTGATCCGCCCTCATCCTCTCTGGCAACTCCACCACCACCACCACCGGACCCTTCTTACGCTACAACGTCGCCACACCAACCATCTACACACTCGAAACCGTCATCTATTGCGCAAGTCAGCCGCTCCATGTGGTACAGAAGAGTTGAGGGGGAGAATTGAGTTGGTGGAGAAAAGAGCTGAAGCGGAGGCAGAGGCAGAAAGAGGACTGAGAAGCCAGTGGTGAAGGAGGAGACGAGGACATTCTCGCCGTTTCCTCGTCATCATCACAGGAGCAAGTCTTACACCGCCGTGGCGATCCAGCAGCCTGTGGTGGAACAGGAAGAGCAAGTTCAGGGTGTATCCGCTGTTCCTCCTGTTCTGTCTGAAGGCCCTCCTTCCAAAGCTATAGATTCTCCTTCCAGAGCTATAGATCCTCCTTCCAAATCTACCGGTTCTCCTTTAAAACCGGGTAGTTCGAAAGGGTGGTTTGTCGGTAGCCTGAAAGGGTTCTTTGGCCCGCCAACTGCCTACAGCGCAATCCTCACCCATGCGGCGACGTAGCACGAAGTCGACGAAGACCACCACTACTACCGTTGTCGTCAACAACACAAACCTCCCCTCTGACTGCTCGGATGTGGAAGACAGTCCCTCCAAACCCCGAACTGCAACGCCAGGTGCCGAATATGGATGATGAACCCTTTTAGCAATCTCTATTTTACTGACCGACCTCGATCAATGGCAGGAGGACTTTCAATAGAATTTAACACAGAGGTATCCTGGACGTTGATCTATCGCCCGAAACTTGTATCGATTACTTTGGACCTTTGGTCTTGCGAATGGCTAGGTCCTTACTACAGATAGTACACGCCTTTTAATCGCCTATATATCTTGCTTACTCACTAATTTATGATTGCAGTTGTGAAAACTCGAATTAATGCTATCACTGCCCTTGTACTTGCTAAGGATGGTGAGTGCCCTGATTGTTACGAAGTTCCTATCTGTACCGTCGCTCTTTGTTTTCCCGAAGCCTTGTTACAATTGTTACAATGTGACATCTATCTACGTCGACTGCGTATAAAGTAACTTATTTGTTTAACTTATTAACTTTTCCGCCCCAAACTTGAACCGGGTTTACTTTAACTTACTTATTCCCACGCGTAGACAAATTAACGTAGGCTCGCCTAGGGGGAGATGTCAGTGCGAGAGCTCTCTGAGGAATATTGTAGTCTTTTGGAGCATACAAAAGTGTTGATATAGAAAGGAGGGCGAAGTAGGCTATGTCCGGGAAAAACATAACACAGCTACCTAGGCGCCCTATCTGCAAAGACCATCAACGAACTTCCTACTGCGGGGTCTGCCTCCGAGACACGGTTGTTACCGGCGGGCTTGACACGACTTCCCGGGGCTACAAGCTCTCATAGGCCATTGCAATTGTTAAGAACGAAGACAAGGAAACATGTTGGTCGATTTCGTCTGTTCAACTACCCCTTCGAGGGCTCCTTTCTATTTGTATTTAATACATGATAAATTAAGTGATATATATTGTCTTTTATTTCAACTTGAAGCAAATTACTTGAGTGGTGGATTGCAGTCCATTGATAGTCCAGCAGATTTTGGTCCCATTCTGGCGGAATCCAGCCATTCCTGCGGATTCTGATGCCATTCCCGCATAATGGGTCCATTCCTGCAGGAATGTGGACTATTTTTCCTTTCGTCGCTACGGCGAACCTCTTCCACTTCCATCATATCTCCCCTAGTAGTTACCATCTCTTCTTATGCTGAGATTCGCATCGCTTCCTTCCGCCCCGGTTACTCATTGATCATTACTACACACAGCCCATCTCCAATGGATCTCGCAGAACTCCAAAATCGATTTAACTGAAACCAAAGAGCTGATGAGAGATGATATTCAAGAAATCAACTCGTCTATTCCTATTCCCTAGAATTTACTTAGTATAAATACTCTGGCCACCTTGTAGTAGATCCTTAGCTAGTTCTCCAGAATTACATCTGCTTCATTGTTCCTCAATCCCCTGGACACGACTGGCGACGAACACTAGTACTGGCCGTATAAGTCAATGATTCCTTTGAAGTTGTAACACTCCTCATCAGTTGCTAGTATCTTCTTCCCCAGAATCTGGGCCCTTCCAAGGCCCTTCCCTGTTGATCATTCACTCCTGTTCACTGTTTTAAATCCAAGAGTGCCCAATGGCGGTCCAGGTGACTTTGGATAATACCATAGGCGTTGCCTTCCTTGGGTTATTGGCATCATATCTGCGAGTAATTCACAACAGCTTTTCAAGGCATCCTGATCAATTACCCTCTTGCAACCAGTCTCATGGGAATTTCCGTCGTTCAAACACATTTGTACTACCGCAACTATACCAAAGATTGGATGTTCCAAAAAATCGCGGTGAGAGCTACCGCAAACATCATTTTGAAACGCATCCTGACGTTATAACCCTCTCAAGGTTGGGGTTCTCATGTAGGCGCCATCTTATGATCGTTCGTCGTAACCCGTTGATGTGCAATGATCTTCAGTACCCTCGCGGCTTTGCATACGGTATTCACAACCCATGCCGTATATTTCTACCTTATCGTCAACTTTGGAAACCCCAGAGGCCTTGAGCATGTCGTCTGGTATGTGTATTCAGTAAGCGATGTGTTATGCTCGTGTTCGTATGCTTATATGAACAGGAGCTTCAAGGTGATCCATATTATATGTTGCTCAATTCGCTCACTGATACCTGATGAACGAATCACCAGCTGCAGGTCCTCTGCAATGTAGATCTGCCTAATTCCAGCTGCAACTGTATCCTGACTGACTCCGGCTGGGTTCTAGGTCCTACTGGTCGACCTCGTTCAAGGGTACGACTCTAGAGCTCTAATTGTGACCCAGCACATTGAAATCGGAATATATTCTGTAGCCTATACGCCTGGAGAGTGTGGAAACGTAAGTTCATTGCAATCATCTCAAGGTATAATTTCTCACCTTAGGACAAAAAGTTGGGAAACACTTCTCCCGATATTGGCCGGCATCCGTGGTGCGTAAATTATCTTAGCGACGTTCGTTACTTAACCTTGGTATATCAACGAATAGGGGGTCATTGTGGCAGGTGGATGGGGTGCGAAACGACAAGATTTTCTTAATCTATATTTTTGCTAAGCTTCCCTCCCCTGCTGTAGCCCTTGGTATACGTGAGTCTGATTCTCTAGGACTTCTATCTCCCAATTAATTATTCTTGCTCATAGTTACGATTGTGGAAGTGTTTAGGCAAAAGGATTTAAGTAATTTCGATTCAATGAGGGTGAGTGTGAACGAATACTGTCGAGCCGAAGGAGCGACTCACCGTAAATGTAGAAAGTTATCTATGCGACCTTCGCCGGTGCCACAGGAATCGATGTTGTAATCGCGATTGCAATGTGTTATTACCTTAACCGGAGTCGAACTTCGTTCGTTCGGTAAGTAGCTGAATGTTTAAACCTCGATTCAGTATTCGAATTGATTTACTTGTAGGGCTAACAACAAGATATTTATTATAATGCGATACGTGTTAATTTCGGGATTTCTGACAGGGTAAATCTTTGTTTCTACCTACGGAAGGGTAAACATAATGGATTGCACAGTGCCTGTTCGCTGTCCACGTTAATTACAGTAAGCGCGGATATCCATGTCCGTCCAACCTTCCTGACTGTCGCTACACTTTTATGTGCACATCAGGAAAAAGTCAAAAGTATATAGAGACCGATATAGCCTATATAGCACTCATAGCACCGTTGCAAGCCCCTCAATATATTGTGCTCTATAGTTTTCCATAGTTTCCCATAGTTTGGTGGGTTGCAATAGAGAGCTATATATCACTATAGATTTTCACGTAGTCTCTATTGGATATTAGGCAACCAGTTGATTCATAGGCGCTAGCACGATATATAGGCCATTATAGGACTCAATCGTTCACGCAAAAAAGATAGGGGCCACACAATATATTTCCAGACACGACAACAGGGGAATAACTAGTATACATCCTCACCATCTTCTTCAGTCTCGGTCCTCGTACTCCTTCAAAGCAGCAGCAAAGGCAGACCGGAAAAGCATAAGATAGTTTTGAGTTACTCACTTCGACTCTCGCATCCAGCTGGGTGCCTTCAAAACTTCACAATAACTACATCTAGATCAGCATTGAGATAGATTCGACCGAGGTGGAGAGACCTGACGACATTTGAAGGGGTAAGCCAGTCGAATCGACTGCCGTAAAGGATGGGCGTGGGGCTGCTCCAGGTGAGTCGACATTGTCATCAGTTGGATGGAGCGATATCACCCACATTGAAGAGCGTGCTTGGGTGGGGGATACAGTGCATCCCAGCCTTTTACTGCAAATTGGAACGGTTAAAATAAATAGGGGGTGACAGGGGCAACTCATACCGAATGCACGCCCTGTCAGAGGGGAAAGAGCTTGCAACTATGTTGACGGTGCCACCTGCCCTCCTACCTCACACTGATTAGTAGCAGGCAACGACGATGATATAGGCAGCTCTTACCAAAATGGGCGCTGTGTCACATCGCAGCGAGTGGACTGAGAGCTACGGCGACGTGGGTGGAAGAAGAGGTGGGGTCATGCTACCGTGTCCAATGTTGGTCGTGAAGGCGGTGTGGGGGGTATCCAGAGTAATTGAGAAGGGTACGGGTCGTCGACAGCATCCACGACAATGGAGAGGAGCTGTGTCAACGACGACGTCGACACTGTGTGAGGAGATACAGCGTCAGCCACGTCGACGGCCTAGGTTGAGGTGGTGGGTTGCGGAAGAAAGGTTGACTGGAAATTCAACATTCAACAAACACGATCACGTGTGCTTGCAAGCTGAGTTTGAACTGACTTGGCAAATTCACGACTCGGACTCCTCAACGATACTTTGTCGTGACTCGTGGGCCCTGCTCTCACTGTTCTTGCCCACCACTATGTAATATCAGCCTCAGCGACTAACGGCCGCTTACCAACCTGTACCCAACGTCTGCCGTTACCCAATCTGCCTGCTCCCAGCTTGCGACATGTCCCATACTATGTCTGGACTTAGTAGTAGACTTAGAGTAATAAAGGGACTTTATAATCCTTACCTATTATCTTGTAATCTTTCGTTGCTGCTCATTGCACGCCATAGTGATATATAGCAACCTATAGCAACCCATTGTCAATATAGCCAATATATGCGCCCTTAGGAACAATGAGGTACGCGAGAGATCATCCCCAACGCTTGATAGCTCAATATATCCAATATTGGTCCGCAGGCCATCCCTCGATACCTATATTGCCATCAGCCAAGTCTATGATGAGCAATCCAGGCAACATAGGGCAACAGAGCTAACCGACGAACTATGACCAATTTCACTTTTTCCTGATGTTGCAGCTGCCGTGGCGAATTATTTCGATGCGTCACTTGGCCGTAGGCGATTCGGCCCCTGTGAGGACTACTTTCCGACGGGTTTCCCATGAGCCCAGCAGTTCAACAGGTGCATAGTACATTCACGGAACTTTTCGCTTGAATGCTTGCCTCCACAACTTGGATCTCCCGTCGCTGCGCAACATCGGGTCCTCCGAGCCTCGTTCTCAATATGACGTCTCCGGTCCTTCTCTTTTTTATTGATTTTGGAGTCTCCTTTTATCGATTCGTCTGTCTCGAATTCTATCCCCTGCCTTATCTTTTCCATCTGTTTCTTTCTTCATCTCGGATTTCATCTCGAGTTCTGGGACTTTTGTCTTTGGCTCCTCTCATGGTCTTTTCGACCGAATCTCCTGGCTCGTCATTGTCATTTCCGTCCCAATTTATTTCTCGCCGTATTCTGGTATCTTTTCTCGATTTCCCGAACCCCATCGAAATATTTGACCTCGCCCTTCACCTAAGTTA
>Ga0307517_10005325_pt1 | contig 19435 bp, 19 predicted proteins | sample 23_EM_MG_FD_194515 | JGI IMG/M metagenome (GOLD analysis project Ga0307517, IMG submission 194515) | Populus trichocarpa ectomycorrhiza microbial communities from riparian zone in the Pacific Northwest, United States - 23_EM | ecosystem: Host-associated > Plants > Roots > Unclassified | place... | reverse complement strand
TGCACGGTCGTACATCATCTCCGCATCTCTGAGACGGCCTTGATTTTTGTAGAGGATACCCAGGTTGTTGACGGTGTTGAGCGTGGATGTGTGGTCCGATCCCAATGCCTTCTCTTTACCAGCCAGCGCACGGTCGTACATCACCTCCGCATCTTTGAGGCGGCCTTGACTTTTGTAGAGGTTCCCCAGGTTGTTAACGGTGTCGAGCGTGGATGTGTGCTCCGGTCCCAATGCCTTCTCTTTACCAGCCAGCGCACGGTCGTACATCATCTCCCCATCTCTGAGACGGCCTTGAATTCTGTAGAGGTTCCCCAGGTTATTGACGACGTTGAGCGTAGATGTGTGCTCCGGTCTCCATGCCCTCTCTTTACCAGCCAGCGCACGGTCGAACGTCATCTCCGCATCTTTGAGGCGGCCTTGACTTCTGTAGAAGTTCCCCAGGTTGTTAACGGTGTCGAGCGTGGATGTATGTTCCGGTCCCAATGCCTTCTCATAACCAGCCAGTGCACGGTCGTACATCATCTCCGCATCTTTGAGACGGCCTTGATCAACGTAGAGGAGACCCAAGTTATTGACGGTGCTGAGTGTGGATGTATGCTCCGGTCCCCATGCCTTCTCTTTACCAGCCAGCGCACGGTCGTACATTATCTCCGCATCTTTGAGACGACCTTGGACAGAGTAGAGGAGACCCAGGTTGTTGACGGTGACGAGTGTGAAGGTGTGTTCTGGTCCAAAGGCCTTCTCATGGCCAGCCAGTGCACGCTTGAGCATCATCTCCGCATCTTTGTAACGACCTTGATTGCGGTAGAAGCTACCAAACGTCATGCAAGTGTGCAAGAAGTCATCACAATTCTTCACCCCTCGCCAGATGGTATCCAAGTGTGCTTCTCCCTCTTGCCGAGTTTTGTAGTCACTATCGCCAATAGAACGCAGGTGGCATTCCAAATGTGAAATGGCAGTGTTAAGAAATGTGGGTTGTGAGTCTTTGTCAAGTCGCATACGAAGCCATTCGGACACCATTGAATGAAGTGATACCGTAATTTCACTTTCATTGCAGTGCGAAAACTGAAGCAGCGACAGCTCCTGCATCTTCACCACAGCGTCTTCGAATCCCAAATGGTTCCAGTGACCATCATCCTTGAAAAAGGACATTGGAGAGGTCGTCAGATTGCCGTCGTCTGCGTCGTTAATGAAGAGCCGTTCGCCGATATTGACAGGATTGAAGAAGGCAAAGAGTGTTATAACCTTCTCTAACTCTGCTGCGTGCTCGCCAACGCAAAGCAACTGTAGCGACATTTCCCATGTAGTCAACAGGCTAAGAGAAGTCTCCTTCCCCATTCCCGGTATCATACGCCGATATTGCCAGAAACGTGGAGTTTCCTGCATGACACTCTGCTTCCGTCTCTCGTACTCGGTCACAAAGGTTCTTAGGCGAAGTTGTCGCTTCGAAATATACGCCCGCGCCTGATCGATGGCCAGTGGGAGATTTCCTAGTAGCCTCAAAATCTCCTCTGCAGCATCGGCCTCATCAGTATCTCCCCCTGAAGCGTGAAGTAGAAGCTGGAGTCCCTCCTCCTTCTCCATACGATCAACTTCGATTGACTGACCCAATTCCTTGGAACTAGTAAGACGGCTCGTTATGAGAATAGAGCCCCAGTGACTGGCTGGGAAGAAGCGAAGGATGTCGGGCAAGTCTTCAGGGTCATCCAGATTATCAAAAACTAGTAACCATCGCTCGCTCCATCTTGAGAGGGTGTCATTGATTGAAGCGACTGCAGCTTCAGGAGTGTCGAACGCTCGAACGGGAAGCAGCTGCTTGGCGGCCGTCTCCATCGAACTGTACAGGGTATTACGAGAAGAAGCGTCGAGCCAGAGTATAGCTCTAAATCTTCTCGTGTCCTTCATGCGCCGGCAATATTCAAGGGCAAGTTGTGTCTTGCCCGCACCACCCATCCCAATCAGTACCGCGATTAACGGAGTTGAGGTCGTAGTGGCGGAGTCGAACAGATTTTGGAGGCGAGAATATAGAGTTTCTCGTACGACGAAATGAGGGACACGAAATGGAGGGATAGAGTAGAAAGTTCTGGCCTAGATACGACAGCTGAGGATTTGAGCCAGCGAAGTGGGCCGAGTAGGACTTACCTCGTTGTGTCCAACGGAGTCCGATTTCACTTTTTGCAATGATTAAAAACCTTGTGATGAGTAGATAATGCACGAAATATTACACACTTTGTTTGTTTTGAGTTGGTAAGTCCCCACCGAGCCCTTCAAGCAACGTCTCGATTGAATTTAAAACCTTCTTATACCCAGGATCATCCTTGGTTGAGAACTTCACCATGCTAATATGGTCACCATGAATGGTCTCGCGATTCTCCTGGGGGTCACCAATAATGGCCGATTCCGCAGGCACGACCTGATCAATACGAGTAAAACCTAGTACTCCGCATATAGACCGACATGCACACCTTTCCTATTCCTATTCCTGTCATAGCCAATTCCTCTGCAAAAGACCAAATGGTCAGCGTCCGCTTGTCCAAAATTCGGCCAAAACTATCCCCGATCCGATCGAGGATTTGTGAGTCCCTTTCAAGATCCCGAATCAGATCGAGACGGGGGTTTTGCAAAGCTATCCGTGCAACAGAAGCCACCACTTTCGCTATTGAAGTCACGCCGCTTCCTCTGTGAGGAGTGCCAAGGAAGATTATACCTCGCGTAGCGGAGAAGATTTGAGCAAGATGGGGATGGGTATCCTGAACTTGATTCGAATAATGGAGTGCCTGCAAGGTAATTGTTAGGTTGGTAATTTGATAGAGCAAGGGGCTTCAAAGGCGTACATCCTTGACTATCAAGCCGCCGAGAGAGTGTGCGACAAAGATGATGGGGCGATCGCGCTATATGAATCAGAGTTTTGAATGAATTCCTTGACGACCCAACTCACCGCATCTATTCTCCTCACTCGCGACAATTCTTGAACCAAATTTATTGAGTGCTGAAACAGAGTATTCAAAGATGCGCGACCGTTAAGATTGATGATGTTTGCATCATATCCCAAGGTGAGAACGCGGATATGGGACAACGGTTCCTCCTTCGATAGAAGTTCTTGGGGCCAACATACGTTGTCCTTGGTCCAAGTATCTCTACGGTGACCGCGCAAGCCGTGAACAAAAACAATACTTTACTCATGATCAAAAGTCAATGGGGTATATCGGTAAGCTGGATAGGGACTCACTCGGCTGTGATGGGACCCGCGCCTTGAACTAGGATTTCGGAATCAACGGGATGAGAGGAAATGTTAGTAGGCACATCGGTAGCTCGTCGAGGCTGCTTCTTGAAAATGCGAAACAATTTCATAAGAGTAAAGGATAGGATGAGGCCCCCCAACACAACCAAATATGATTGTTTTGTGATATACTATGAATTCATATTATTTACTGGAACATCAAAAGGACTGGTGCGCTGCATACTTGGAGTGGAGAGTCCTGAGTGAATATCTGTGGATCTTCATAGATTGTTTGATCCAAGAGTGGAGGACACTCAAATGAACGCTTTTTAGGAGCTGTTGCCGGTAGATCTCTGTTCTACGACCTACGACGTGGTTACTAGTCGACGAACTGAAGAGAAGAAGAAAAATAATACATTCGTCCTTGGGCCTTATGGGGCAAGTGCTGTGACTGACGCGTGCATGATTTTCGGCAACGCGACCGACTTCGACCTCATCACATATCTCTTTTTTTTTTTTGGGCGTATACGCAGTCGTCGACACCGTTCAGGTATTGTGAACTTAGTCGGCGCCATTCGTGTCGGGTTTCATGTCTGCTTCAACTACCACGAATCTGCGGATTATCGCCCTCCCCCTGACAAGACCCCGTCGTAGCCTCCCGTCTGCAGCATCGCCGAGATTGACGTACTACCAATTTCAACTGAATGTCAAGGCTGAGCAACGACCTTCACCAACGGGATCAGAAGTGAAACCTGGGTGGCTTGGGTTGCCTAAGGAAGGCATTGTGAAATGGGCGTCGAGGCGAGCGTCTGATTCCTGGGCTGGGTTTGGAAAGGCGCCAGGTGGCTGGAAGGTGTGACTTTTTTTTTTGGAAAATGGAGAATCTCGCTTGATAATGACTTTATTTTTCCAGTTAAAGTTATACCAGGCTGGAGAAAGGCTGGTCGATCGAATGGACTTTGAAGAACTGGCTCTGAAGAGTATAGATGCTTCGCTTGGTCCTTCCATCACGAAAAAAAGACTAAAAGAACCCGAGAACAAAAACGAAGACCGTGAAAAGGAACAGGTTCAAGTAAGTCGAACTTTTTTTCCCTATGATACCGCCTGTTTAACTTATTTGACTAAAGCTTCCGTTACTCTACCCTCCTTCAATATTGTCGTCCTCAGCGGTTCTATCAGAGTTGTTGGCATACACCGAACATAGAATACCAAAGCATCGACGAGGTTTCTATCTCTGGATGGCGGTTGCACCAATAACTGCCCCTTTCATGTTAATCCGTGAGCTTGTGCCCAACTTGTATCACAGGTCGCTGACTTGCCTTTATTCTAGCCATAATTCCAAATATTCCATTTTTCTTCTGTGTTTGGCGATCTTGGTCCCATTATAGAGGTAACTTTTTACCTATGAGCTCATACTCCGGGACCCACTAACCTCACGACGTTGCGTGTCCATCACCCAGCTTATAGATCGTCGCAGTTCATACAATCCCTGCTACAACAAGATGCATTCGTCCCTGAACCAAATGAATCATTAGACAGCGTTTACAAACTAGCCAGTATCACGGCCTCCCCTTCTCCATCTGACCTCGACTCTCCCCCTTCAACCAGCTCTGAGGCCACTTCGTCGGCTCAAGCCGAACACGAATTACTCCTCACGCGAGATGCAATACCAGAGGTGTTAAAGGCTGCCGATATTGCAGACAACCCGACGGCTGCTGCAGATCTTTGTCGTGCAGTGGAGCAAGCACGGTTGAGAGTCCAAAGCGGTCGTGTTGGGTCATAGAAGTCACGTCGAGGAAACTCGGCTTAGAATTAGGTAAACCAATGTCTTTATTGATAAATAATTCCAAATCTTTGGTTTATCCCTAGGCTTGCGTGTGTGTGACATTCCGATTGGCAGATCATCGTCGCACTCGAAGGGTCGCAAGATACTGTTCAACTATGTGAAGATCCTACCCTAAATCCACCTTCGATCCCATGGTTCTCAACTATCCCCTCTCCCAGCCCAAAAAAGTCCTCCGCTTGGCCGCATGATGTCTCCGCCAACTATGCGCTCTCGTCGCTCTCACTCCCATCGTCCACTTATTTGTCTTCTCTTGTTTTATATTATCATTCTTCCCAGTTGTGCCCCTCTGAATTGCCAGCGACATCATCTGCATGCATCATCGCCAACTCTCCCTTCCCTCATCAGCAAAAAAGGCACAAGAAGGTCTACGATTCCAAACACTCGAGCCTACGAAATCATTAACGAAGAGGATGGCCGCTGTGCTTACATTACCCAAATCCAGGGTGCAGTTGAGGGAATAGAGTGTTGGGTTAAGTATTTTCGCGTCCGATTCAACTTGGGGGAAACACAACTAAAACCACCCAAATTGGCTTTCCGAAGGACTGGTGTTTTATTATGTGCTCAGATTATTGAGTCGGAGTTTAAATTGCATCTTATCTAGTCAGCCTACCATCTCAACATGGAACCAATTCCCCAGGAAATAGATAATTTATTCTCGTGGAACCCACCTCAGCTATTCCCTAGTCCACTCCCTGACAAGATAATACTCGTTCACCGAAGTATTTCGATAAACACTTTCACAATGCGCTTCAGCTCCTCCACGTGAAGCGTCTTCCGACCCTTGTTCGCGATATCAACAATATCGTCGACGCAACTATCACCAACGGTGTACAGTTTCCATCAGATATATTGTTTCCTGCAAATGTCGTCGATACTCTTGTGAGAAGGGCCGGAACGGGGATGGCAGACGAGAAAGCAGTGGCCAACTTCTATGAGAAAACCACCGCCATACTTTGCCTTCAAGTAGCGTCGGTTCTCGCCCTTCGATTTCCCTTTTTGCTGAATTGGACTCAGCCAGCCAATGTAAGTGGGTACGCTATTGCTGAGGGATTCCTTCGCTTTGTCGATGCGAAAAGCTCAAGTGACATATACGCGGAGCTTGAGCTCATCGGCAAAGAAACGAAGCACATCCGAGCACTGGCAAATAGGGCTTCTCCCCTGGTCACATTTGAGTTCAAGAATTTGGCCGCTGGTGGCCACGAAGTGATGCTTTCCATCCCCAAGCTCTCGACTTTGCCAACATTCGATTGGGCTACTTGCAATACTTCAGAATGTGCCACGAATTCAACCCACGAGAGAGAGCGCAACAGGGTAGCGGAAACGGAAGCGAAAATCGGATTCGACGCCAGAACTACCCCATGGACTTTTGACCCTCCTTCAAATAATTTGGTGTCCTATATCATTGTTGTCTACTCTAGTCCCTACGCATGGTTCTCACCACCAATTCTTTCTTTCAGGAGCAAGCCTCTTACTCTTCGGGAATTCAACCACTAACAACACCTCAAGGCCCTTCTCCTCTGGGAACTAGCAGGCCCTCGAAGCGAAAGCGAGGAAATGAGAGTGGGAACCAATGCGGGGCAAGTTCATCACTGTCCTCTAGGGACGGTTCTCATTACCCCACTAATCTTTTTCTTCAGGAACATGCCCCATACCCTCCAGGGAGTCTGCCGTTAACAACACACAATGGCCCTGAACTGCGCAGGAGTTCTCGGCTGGCTAATGTTATGACCTCCAGGGGCCCCTTATCCATGCCACCGCCACCCCTACCGATAGGAGTTCTGGTGGAGGCCGCTGTTCCAAATGGAACGCCGAAGGGAAAGGGAAAAGAGAAAGAGAAGGCACAAGGTGGAGACGATAACGACGATGTAAATGATCCATCCTACCGAGACAACCATGACTTGTCAGCACTATATATCGTTCAACAGGCAAGCTTACATTATATGTTGCCCGTCCATAATGCTGATTTGGAAACTTTACTAAGGCATGGGCGCAGGCTACACGAGTAGATTGTTCCATCATCGTTCTGCAGTCCGGAAACTATGAATTCATTGGCATTCGCCATCGAAGTACTCAAACTCTGTACATATCGGATCTCATTGAGCCGCACGCCTGTAAGGAGCCTGCATACGGAAAACTCCATGTTGGCCTATATATGGCAGCAGTTCAGGATGCTATCGACCGGGAAGGACAGCGTGCTGGGGATGGTCCTGATGACGGTGGTCCGAGTGGTGATCATAGCAGTGGTCCGCGTGATGGAGGTAATAGGATGACAAAAGAGAGAGGAAGCAGTGGTAGTGTGACGGCCATAGCTGCGCATGAAACGACAGCAAAGGAGGTGTGTTTGCGATCTGATCTCAATATGTTCGATGCGCCTAACTATACATATCAGACCTGGGAGGTCGCCAGCCGCCGTAATGTCATCTTGGTGTACCTCCAATATGGCATTTACGATTCACCAGCTCCTTCCACGTTTGTTCGCTCAGGCCCAACTGGGCAGGCGCCTAACCCCCTCCCGTCACGAGAAATTGTCCGAAACTACAAACTCGATGAATGCCTGACGATCGTGCTGAACTCCGAGATTGGACACGGCGCAACTGGGGAAGTTCTTCGTGGTACCCTCGATGTCGAGGTGTCGATATGCATACGGTTGGATGTCGCTGTCAAGCTTGCGTTTGCTAGTGAGCAGCGCGGTGCAATAAGGGATGAGTATAAAATATATCATCTGCTGAGGAAGAGTGGGGTTACCACCGGAATCACGACTCAATTAGGTTTATTTGACGATGTGGAGGGCGAGGCATGTGCGCTCGTTATGCCATATGTGGGCATTCCGCTCTCTGAAATGCCCGAGTTTGTTATGCCTATTCCATTCCGGTGCGGTGCGATTTTGTATCATCCTTATCCGCATTTTGTGACATGTTTGGACAGGGAAGCCGTTCTTGCAAATTTGAAGAAAATACATAAAGCCGACATTCTCCACGGCGATCTTCGTTTGGACAACATACTTGTGTCAGATTCGGGTCTGACAATCATAGACTTCGCTCGATCTCGAGTGTGCTATGATCAAGACGCAAAAAATCGTGAATATTCACAACTTCAATCTCTCCTCGCGCGACGTGCAAAGCAGAATGGACATCACGGGAATTAATTTGAATCACTGAGCAACACTTCTTGGTGTGGGTTGATTCAACTTCAAGTCCTGTACTATATATGTATTTCGGAACGCGATAGTGTATTGCCCCCCTCGAGATATGTCACTTCATTCAGATGCTGTGCGTCGCTGGATGCCATATATGTGGACAGCCGGTTCGAGGGGTCCTTGGATGACCAAATTTGATGAATTATGCGCAGCATGTCCGCTGATACCCCTTTTATTACTTACTTTTTATCACTATTTTTCAGGCTTTGACGCTTCCGCCCCCATATCGTCTCGTTTCTGCTATCCCTTACAATGGTATTTGTCTCCTTGGGGAATCAGAAAAGTAAGGGCGATCTCCGCTGATGCCCGAAACCATGTTTGCAGCATCATGAATTAGTGCAACCATCTTTGTGTTGTAAGTATATAGTGCCCTATCCTTTGAATTGCCACCAACTCGCCAAGACTCCTATATCCGACATTTCGGTTGCCAACTCACTTTCTCGGCAACCGCAGACCTCCAGGAAAAGTTATTTACATAATGGTCAGTCATGACAGCCTCCTGTATCTGGGCAAGGCAGTGTCTCCCGAATGCACATCGTCGTTTATGATATAAGTTCGGCGCATGTTTGTTCTTCTTCCCAAAGTCTTGTCCTTCCCCTCAGCTTCCCTGCACAGTAGGCATCGAAGCGCCCTAGAAAGTTGTTTCTCAGCCCTCCGAGATGCCACCAGATCACATCCGACGAATTGGCTTTTCCACCCTCTCTAGTGGCAAGAATATAAATGGGGGTCTTATTGTGGAGTAAGTCGCTGGCCGAATGCCATATTTTTCACTCCCCATTGACGAGTCTGGTCGTCTTCAGCATCGTATTTGTGCATGGCCTCGGTGGGCATCCCAAAGATACTTGGAGTACCGCAAACCCGAAAGCGGAAGCAAAAGGCGGTTTCTTCTCACTGCTGAAGCACCAATCAGACGCTGGTTCAAGCTCAAGTCCAGCTGACCTTGCAGGCGATGGCACGGTGTTCTGGCCAAGTGACTTGCTGCCCCAGACCATAAAGAACGCTCGCATCATGACTTATGGCTATGATTCTGACCCCCTCGTGGTCTGGAGTGCCGTGAATCGCACTAACGTCTTCCAGCACGCCAAAGATTTTCTCATTGCTCTTACTGCGCAAAGGCGTGATAATGTGTGTATGACATGCGTAAATTATCATCATAAAGTCTGACCACCAGTAGCCTTCCAGACCGATCATAATCGTTGCTCACAGCCTAGGTGGGATCTTGGTTAAGGATGTACGTCGCAACTTCCATGCTTTTCACGGGGATTCGTTACCGACACTCTGCTCTAGGCGCTTAAGCAGTCTAAGGACGCGAAGTATACCCCGGACTTACTACACGTCTATAAAGCGACTCAAGGGCTTATTTTCATGGGCGTTCCGCATCGAGGGAGCAATTGGGTTTCCATGGCCAGAAACTTGTCGGCGCTTGCTCTTGGCCGTGCCGACCACCAGGTGTTGAATGCCTTGGATGTCAATAGTGAAACTTTGGGACGTTTGATGGCGGACTTCGCTATCTTACTCAAAGAAGAGACATTTGGAATACACACATTCCAGGAGACCAAAGAAATTGTGGGTATTCCGGGGTTGAAAGGGCTGGTAAGGAAGCTTTGTCTTTGGAGTGTTGGTCGCTAACACGGACTAGATTGTCGAGCCGTTCTCGTGCATCATTGGTGATGCCTGTGAGCAGATTCAGACGCTCAATGGAAACCACCGCAGCATGTGCAAGTACAATGGAGCAGAGGATGATAATTATAACAAGGTTTACGAGGCGATCAGTGGATATGTGCGCAAGATCGAGGTAGCGATTCATGTCCGGCCAGGTGAGTAGAGTTGGCATTATTAGAGAAGGATGTATGCTGCAGCGGCAGTTAGTCGTGTAGCCCCTTATCAACTGTTAAAATCATATGCTCATTTTGTGACACCAGATCCCTTGGCTGGTCCAGAAGTAAACTTGTGGGGGAGTCTCCCACGGTTGGTACCCTACTTCACTGGCCGTTTCGATATCCTTAAAGAAATGGATTCCCATTTCCAAAGCACGCGGACCCTTGAAGAGGGGCAAAAAACAGTGGTACTGCACGGGATCGGTGGTGTAGGCAAGTCTGCCACTGCTCTTAAATATGCTATGGAGAATAGGACCCGATACACCTGCGTGCTCTGGATTGATGCCAGTTCCAAGAGGAATGCGATGTGCAGCTACCATGAGAACACCCTGTTGATATTGGCAAGGGACAAACATCTGCCACACGAACTCGAAGGTCTCGCGAAGGAAAACGAAGTTATGTTTGTGAGAGAGTGGATCACACGACGTAAGGGGAGGTGGCTACTAATCTTCGATGGGCTAGATGATCCTACTCAGGGTTTCGACCTTGATTGGTCGTTACCCCAGTCCGGGGTCGGCGACATTATCATCACGTCCAGGCAGAAAACGGCGGAGAACTGTGGCCATGGTATTGCGGTCGGGGAAATGAAACGGGAAGAAGCGATCACTTTGTTGTTGAGCCTCACCAAACAAAGTCAGATAAATACCGACCACCGAGACCAAGCTGGGAAAATTGCCGACTATCTAGGCTGCCTAGCGCTTGGCCTGGAGCTAGCTGGCTCGTATATCTGTCATGCACTTCGCGGGGATTTGGACAAATATATGATGTGGGGGGCATCGGAACCGGAAGAGTTCTATCAAAACCTCTCGAAAGATAATCCCAAATCGCGATTCCTTTCGTCGTACAATGTGGGAGTTTTTGAGACCTGGAGGAGGTCTCTGAAGGAGGTCGGCCGCGAAGCTGAGCAGTTTCTGCACTTGTGCGGTTTCTTCGATCGAAGTGACCTCAGTATAACACTTTTCCGTAACGCCACACGGACCAAGTATCACTGGAACAATGACGGGGCATTGACGTTGCTTCATCCTGAGGACGTAGGTATACCAGCTTGGTTGTTGGCGTTGACGCGTCGTTCCGATGGGTCATGGAACGAATTCGAGTTTGGTGCAGTCCTGTCGAAGTTGGACAATTATTCGTTCTTGCGGACCCCGAAAGAGGACAGCGATAAGCTTTGGATTCATCCTCTCGTTCACGAATGGGCCAAACAAGACCTAGAGTCAGCAGACAAATGCCGCTTTTCTATGGACTCGATCTGGATGCTATTACAGAGCCTGAATGATTGTGCAGAAGAAGCAGACAATGACCTATCTGCAACCGATCGTTCTGCAGTGCGGGATATATGCAGAACTGACATGAAAGAACTTTCGTTGAACACCGCCTCCCGAATCGTTGGTAACTTAGCTGGGATGGTGGATCCAGTTCGTGCCGTATGCCGTAGTGGCCAGTTCCAGACTGGGGCTGGCGGCATTGTTGACAGGCTCGCAGATCTTCTGTACCTGCTGCAAACATTCCGCACCCATCTTGACCGTGCCTATTGCGCAGAACTTGACCCTCGGGCCCAGCAACAAGAGATATTGCAGTTTGACTTCTACGATACGTTTGCCACTCTGATCGCGTTTCAATACGAGAAATTTCGCCATAGTAGCATCAAGGATGCGAGTGGAATCTTTTTCAATGCCAAGTCCCTTTGCAGGGGCACATCGACCTATGCGTCGGCGCTATTGCTCTCCTACTTGGTGGTGCGTGATGCTTGGCACTGGGACAAACTCCTCGAGTGGAGTTCGGTAGTGGAGCGGCTAATCCAGGAGCAACAGATGCTGCGTAACCCTGGCAAAGGCGTTCTGATGCTTGCAGCCTGCACACAGCTTGCGATGTCTTTTTCGTATGCGATTGGCAGGAATCACCAAAATAACACCAACCCGTTTTCGGATCCTATGAACTTCGCAGATGACCAACGTCACCAAGCGATAGAGGTATTATCCTCCATCGGCCTTATGTTGCGGAAATGCCATCACCTTCTCAACATTCAAGTTGACGGCACAAAGGGGAAGCGTCCTGCGTCAAAACTGGAGCTGAGTACCACGCTCATGTGGCAACTGAAGCTCAGCCTCGGGTGGCACTGCCTGCGTGAAGGGCGTATTGACGAATGTGCCCCGCTATTCAAAGATGCCCTTGCAGAAATCAGAGTCCTGAAGGACGATGGTTTCGTCAGCATGGTTCAAAATGGGATTGAACATGGTGTTCAGGTGAATCGACGGCTGTCAAAGCTCCGAGTCGTCAACAGGGATATGCTTTCCGATCGCGACTTTCTTTCATATCTACACTCCAACATTCCCAAAGAACTCGCACCGACACCCCCCGATCTTCGCAAGTTGTTCCCGGACCTCCCCATCAAGCGAACCAAACGTCGTAAGATCCAATCCGAGATCGTAGATGATGACCTCTCAATTCGAAAGGCCCCAACCGATGTTCTTGCTGAGACACGTATCATTGTCGGAATCGATAGGGACACCACCTCAGATGTTTCCGGGGACCTGTTTGTGAAAACCCTTACCGGAAAGACCGTCGCGTTCCATTTTCAGGACCTTCAAACTGTCAATGATCTCAAATCTGCACTTCAGGACCGCGAGGGCGTTCCTCCTGATCAGCAGCGCATCATCTTCAATGGGAAGCAACTTGAAGACGGGTATGCTTTGCACGACTATAATATGTATGTTGTTTTCCATTCACGTTCCACCCTAATCTGATCCTCCTTGTCTTGCAGCCAGCCAGGCTGCAGTGTCCATCTTGTAATGCGCCATCGCGGCGCTTAGTGATTACCCGGATCGGAGCCGCCAGGCGTTGGAAATACAAACCACACAAGAAGACCGTTGGGTTGTACTGACGGACTGTTATATTGCTCATAGAACGCTATATGATTCCTACTTACTATTATTATCATTCTTAGAACCTGAAATATGCCTCGAGACGAAAAGGTTGTGATTCGCTGGGCGGCCATTTGTCGTCGATTTGAATATGTACTCAGTGAACACCAAACATAGTAGCCCAGCTGAAGCTTCGAGTCGAGGGCTAGCATTCCGGTCCTGCAAGACAAAGACAAAGCGCGTTCTCATAGACATTTATAACACGTTCACTCCCATATGTTTTCAAAGTGGAAAGGATTGTAGGCTCCATCACCCTTGTTACAAGATTGGTCTACAATGGTTGTGGCCTTATCCTTGTTGGATTGAAGAGCCCAGTGGCAACAGGCAGAAGGGTTGTGTACCCTACTTTGGAATGTCAATTGGTTTCTCCGAGTCACCGCCATCCGAAAATCAGGAAAACCTACCCATCTCATGACAGCCAAGCGACAGAAACGACAACGCTTCAAGAAGAGCGACTGGACACGATACCCATCCCCTAAAAAGGTCTGTTTATTTTCTTCATTCCTGCTGTATTATATTAAGTAGGGTTCTGTTTTAGGCTGCACCATCCATGACGTGAGAGCATAGCCGAACCCAAGCCAAATGAAAGGAAACTGTCACCTCTTCCGACTTTATCTGCTCATTCCAACTTCCCCAAAACAATGCACGCCGACAATATCATAATGCTCCTGCCATTGTTGCTGAGGCCTCCCTTATGCCTGCTCCATATTCGGTGGCTTCTGTCCCGTCTGTGTCTTTTTATGTTTGAGAGCTTGATCCCACTGTCAGGGCGGCCTGGCACTGTATCATTGAATTCTCCTACACATATAGCATTCAACTTCGTGTTTGCTGCGATGCCGTGACTAATGCACGGACCGACATAATTACCCCTCAACTCGGGTTGTAAATAAGATATGGCTTTCCTTCTTGGCCCCAGTGAAGTTGTGACATCTGCTGTCACTCCTTGGTTCTCCCGCTTGACTCCCACATCCAAAATCTGAAGATTTTCACCTTGTTGAATTGATGACTCAGGACTTAGGACAGAACTCAGGTCAACTGTACGTTATTCTATTGACTATATTTATTAAATTCTCACACAACACGCAGGCCTGGGCCATCTGGAGATCCTGTATCAGTCGAACACCCATTCGCTAACGACACTATTTTCAATCTCATGTCATGGTTGTACAACGGTTCCGATACAAAATCATTTAGTGACCTTGACAATCTCGTCCACGATGTATTTCTCGCTCCCGATTTCAAGCCTGAAGATTTATCTGGTTTTGATGCTACAAAAGCGACGAAGCAATGGGATAGTTTTGTCGAGAACAGTTCCACATCAAATACACTCAAAGGCATCCCTGAAATTCCCGGCGGGATAACTCATGGGCACATTCCCGAAGTACCCAAAGCCCTGGAAGGACTGAACTCTGGTCAACCGTGCGTTATTCTATGACCGTGTTTACTAAATCTCATACAACGCGCAGGCCCGTGCCAGAAGTTCCCCGCAAGATAACTGGGCCATGTATGTATGGCCACATTCTCACTGAAGAACACAAAGCCCACTTTCGACGTCTGCATCCCGACATTCCGGAGTGGAAAACGTCCGATTTTGACGATCTCGTCTGCGTTGCCTCTACTACCATTCCAGGGTGTCACACTGTCTACACTGCTGAAGTCCATGACGACCAGGGTGAAGGTCAGGTATGCCTTGTCCTTGTGGGCTATAGGAACCGCAGCCGTTTGAGAGATTTGCGGTGGGAGGATGGGTTGATGACTGACCTGGAGAATTCGCTTGGGATTACGGGTGAACCAAATTGGTATCGCTGCAGATTTCTTTCAAGTTCAGATCGTTGATATGTGAGTGATTGATGCACACTTGCTTTGCCACTTCTAACGGTTATTCATTTCAGGTGTCCAATTTCTTTCTTCGTTGTGTGTTTTGTTTTGCTACCTTGCTACAATCCCGGCCCTGGTTCTGGTGCCTGCGCTCTTGCCGCTCTTATCATTTGTGCCCTCTGAATTGCCAACGACATCATCTGCATGCATCATCGCCAACTCTTCCTCACGTCCCTCATCAGCGAAAACGAGTCTACAATCCCTCGAGCCTACGACATCACCGACGAAGGGGATGGTTAGGCTTTTAACTCATCCCCCTGAGTCTCGCATTCTGATACCAATAATGTCACATTTCCAAGAACTATTTATTACACAATCCAACTCGATTTCTGGTATTAAGACGACCACATCTCTCTCCACAAACGGCATCAACTCCTCACAAAAGGTAATAACCGGAGAAAATTTTTCAGATACGTAAACTGGGATGAAGAGAGACGAACATATATCAACAACAGGGACAAGTGGCAACAAAGTTCCAGGAACAGGAGTCCCAGGAGAGGAGATATTCGAAAACTTGAATTCGAGGAATAATGTAATGCAAATGCAGTCAAAATGAGTTGCACAATAGCTGGGATGGGCGACATGCGAGAGGGGAGTATGATCTCTGCCTTGTCGGAAAGATGTTCGAGGTGGCATAAGCCGACGAGTGTGAATGCAGAGTGTTGATCGAATTTGTGGAAACCACATTCGACTAGTAAATCAGAACTTCAGCTTGACATCGTCTGAGGCCAGGCCAGTGTTGTCAAAGATAAATATGAGTCGGCAACACAAGAAGAAACCTACTGCACTTAGTACTTATGATCGTTGACGTTGAGCGTTGAACGGGATTAGCGGCAAACACGGTCCGGTACATTCCCTAAAGTGATTTCCGCGTGAGTGGCCGGAATAAAGATGGGGATCTCCACTTCCGTCGTCAAATTGAATCCACTGCGCACCACCGCCATATCAAAGTCTTCTTTCATCTCAACATTACTCTCCGTATTCATACCATTGTCAACGCTCTTTCCGTCCCTAAGTTACGAATCTGCACATGATTCCGCGAGGCTTCCTCCACCCCGCAACCTTTTATAAAGAGACTCGGACTGACCATTCATGGCGTTACAACCAAGAGGCTTGTGTCCAACTTGAAGATCCTAGTATAAACAATGGAGGCCCAAGTCCTTAAGGTCCACCTGCGGCATGCAAGTAAGACAGCGCGAGAGTAAATAAGGAGAGAAACGTGATTCCCCCAATCCATGTGATATCGATTATCGAACGGAGGCCGAACGGCGGGTATAAATACTGTGGATGTTGTGGGTCATCCTGTCAAAGCAGGGTATTATTACAGCGAAGTTGAGGCAAGTACGCCCAATGCTTTCTATGCGGCGGGAAGTTCAATCTCCTGGTCTTCGAGATATCCGTCGGGTGATACTCTGTTCAGTCTGAGGGGTGAGCGGACCTCAAGAGAGGGGAAGAGGGGCTTGAAGTTGATCGAGGGACCACGGATCACGACGGTGTAATGATTTGCTCCTGATATGATCAATACATCATACATCGCAGTTCATTCTTACCAAAAAAATTTAGTCTTAATAATATAAAAAAGACGGATAATATAAAAGAGACGGATACTCACCGTAGCTCACCTTCACAACCCTGTCTGCTCATCATGTTCTCGCCAGGTAGTCCTGAATTTCATGTGCCTGACCTTCTGTCTGCGTGCCCCTTGGAGGACGGGACAAACCCACATTTCGAAGATTCTCTTGCGGAATCAAGAGCCTGGTTTAGCAGTTACAATATTTTGGACGACAAAAAGCGGGCCAGCTTCTTTCGAGCACAATTTGAGCTACTCTGCTCGCACGTATATCCATACGCAGGTCGCGAGCACTTTCGTGATGCCTGTAACTTTGTGGGTTTTAAGAACGTACAGCGTTCCGTCATTTATTACCGTTTTGTCTAGATGAATTTGGTGTTCGCCTTGGACCATGTTACCGATGTACAAAATGGCAAGGATGCCAAAAAGGCTTGTCAAGATTTCCTCGACGGATTGAAATACTCTGAATTGGACGAAAGCTCTAAAATTTACAAAATGGCCAAGGAGTGCGTTATCTTTACTACGGAAATACCAAATGCTCATTGGTTCTCGGAGTCCAGCTTTAAAGCTCGTTTCATGCCGACCGGGGGTGCTGGAGTTAACAACGGCAGAAGATTTTTCGACTTCTGCGAGACGTACGCCCAGTCCGTCGTCAAGGAAGCCGAGCTCAGAGAACGAGGAGAAGTTCTTGGACTCGAAGAATTTACCCACCACCGTCGGAATACCAGTGGTGTCATGCCCTGTTTCTCTCTTGGAGAAATTATGCTGGGAATTGACCTTGATGACAAGGTTTATGGCGACCCTACATTTAGGGATGCTTACCTCGCTGCTGTGGATCATATCTTTTGGTCCAACGTACGTGAAGATACGATATTAATGATGGATTAGGCTACTGACCAATTACATTTGTAGGATATGTATTCTTATGCCGTGGAGCGTTCCAAGGGATTGTCCGGCTGCAATGTTCTTACGATACTCATGAAAGAAAAGGGAATGTCTTTACAAGAGGCATCTGACTATACGGGGAACTACTGCGACGACCTCCTCGACACCTACTTGAAGGCAAGGAAACAACTGTCCGAGTCTCAATCCCTGGGCCCAAAGGCAACTCAGTTTATCTATGCCATTGGACATTGGATGATGGGAAACCTTGTGTAAGCACGCTTTTACGACTTCTTGCAAAGTCATACTCGGGCTCAGAACCCTGACCTAGCTGGAGTTTTGAGACCCCTCGGTACTTTGGCTCTCGGCGTCTCGAGGTCAAGGAAACAGGAATTGTTACCCTTCAGGGACCATTTAACGAAGAGTAATCGATGGTTGGTACCTATTCTCGCTCAAAAATATCGAACATGAGTTCCTTGTTTGTGATTTATCTGTTTATATCTTCTCTTGATCGTCATGTATTCCCTTGCTTGCAACGAAAATATGCCGTTTGTGTCTTATGTAAGGGTCCAAAGAGGAATAGAGAATATGCATAAGATCAATAACGGTTTCCCTGCGGAAATAACATGCAAAGGACAATTGCAAGTCCATTTCAGCGTGTTCGACAGGCGATCGCGAAGGACGGCCTGGGGCTCACACCAGGAAAGGGGTAAGATCACCTTGTCGAAATGCCATTGGTGGAAATTAAGTGATGCTGAATTTAATAGTGAAGCGACCCGAAAACCAGATAATACACTCCGGGTTGCACTAAGTGTCGCCATTGCACTCTTCATAGTACTCTTGGCATTCCTGGGTACGTTTTCTTCGATTTACATCTGCGAACTTTAACTGAACTGGTTGCAGCCGTACGGAGGTAGAACGGGCAAGAGAAGATTCAAAAATCCAACTGCCCCAAAACGAGGTGCCTACCTCTATTTATTCTCGGGTTGGGCCCTGGACCCGGGAACCAATACTGATAGGTTACTGGCGAAGATCGGTGGCTCTGTCTAAATCAACGTGCCTGGTTGACAATCCCTGAAAAGCTTCGAGCGACTCCGGAGGGGGCTTGTGGTCTCATCGTTTCAATGGGAGGAAAAGGAATCCCCGATGAGGCACTCCCAACCGACTTCCTCAGACGTTGGTGCTACCTGTGACGAACTTGAATCCGCACAAACTCATCCGCCATAGTCTCTCTTATTTTCTGATTCGAAAAAATGTCGGTCTCCCCGATAGCCTAATCGTTCAAATCATACATGCAAACGTAGAAGGATCCGGAGGATGAGGGAGGTGCTTGTTCGTCCGTGAAGTTTGGGATGAATAGATAGAGACGTGGACGCCGGTGGAACCTCTCAGACAAGAACTTTAGATCGAGTGTGGCTGCGCATCAATGGGCGATTGATTTATGTGCCAAGAGCGGGGGACGCTACGATGTCGAATTGAATGGAGGTATGAAAGTTGGGAACGGTACCGTTTGAAGAGTCAAGTTTTCAGGGCATGACATGTCCTACAACATCACAGTGGTGGCCTTCGTTAAAAGAGGAGGGAGGGTTGATGGAAACTTGGAAATCCTTGGTGCTGATTTACGAGCCTCCTTCATGTCCATCGTTTTCGTTTCGAAACGGAGCCTGAATGACTGCATCCCGGTCCAGAATAATGGGAACATTCACCGTGCCCTCTGATCAAATAAGTATGTCCCTTCTTGAAAGCTTGACCTCAAGTAGAATGATGGAGACATATCGTTCGTGGACTTCGTCCAAGGAATGCAGTGGAATGCAGTGTATGACAAAGGCTTCGAACCTGTGCATTGAACCTGCCTTGCTACTCAACGCTGGAATACGCCCGCAGCTTCACAGCCTACGGGTCGGAAACACGAAATTCGATGGACATCGGGAGGGCGTTTCAGGTTTCGTCGCAGATGCTTACTGACAGGATGTGTTAATGGACAAGCGAGATTTGGGGAAGCATTCGAAACTCCAGGTGGGCCCTGGCAGGCTCCTATAGGAGGT
>Ga0307517_10005324_pt1 | contig 19436 bp, 7 predicted proteins | sample 23_EM_MG_FD_194515 | JGI IMG/M metagenome (GOLD analysis project Ga0307517, IMG submission 194515) | Populus trichocarpa ectomycorrhiza microbial communities from riparian zone in the Pacific Northwest, United States - 23_EM | ecosystem: Host-associated > Plants > Roots > Unclassified | place... | reverse complement strand
TTTGTAGCACTAGTGGTACACAGAAGTCATGGGTGATAATTGGTCCGATGCTTTGGGCGAAACCAATTCCCAGGGTGTGACGAGCGGTGTGTACAGGGCCCAGGTACATATACATCCTATACCATTTTAAAAAATAAGTCAGGTGTAAATTTTATCTCGTTATGGGTATCAAGTCATTTTAGATTTCTCGCCTAAATTTTAGTCAAAATGTTCTGAGTTTACTTCGTCGTTTTGTTCCTGATAAATAAGTGATGCAAGCAGAAGCTAAAGACAACAAAGATACATATAATACATAAATTTTTATGAGCGAAAAGGGTTAGATATGAACCTTAAATTCACAGTTTTATTCTCTCCAAAATAATGATGATAAAGTATGTCTTCAAAAGGAGGTTTACAAAGCTTTAAATGGGCTAGAAACCCTACCTCAACTAGAAAACAAAAACTAAAATCCAAAAATAACAAGGAAACAACCACAAAATCGGAAAATAACAAAACTACTAAAACCATGAGTCTTGGTGAGATTTTTTATATCTCAAGATCTGACGATCTGTGTAATGATATAGTGGCTACTATAAGAAAAACATTCTCCGCAAACTCCTGTAAAATTTTCAGTCCGTTTGAGTTGTTATTCAGATCTAGCACAATCAAACCTCCTATTGGACCTAGACTTATCTCACTGGTCCATAAAAACATTTGTTATGCAATCCATGTAATTTGTTTGGGACAAATTATCATGTAGTTGTAGCAAATCTACATCTGACTGCTCAGCATCACTTCTTATCTCAAGCCTGGCTACATTGAAAATAAATCTAATGAAAAATTAATTGGATGGAAAGTTTAATTTAGGAGGTTTCGTCCTGTCCAGCCACCAGCGGCTGGTTCAATTCAACTACAGCAGACGACGAAAGCCGGTGGATTGGTGGAGCCAAAAGTCGGAGTGGATGAGCAGGGGTATCGCAGGTTGGTTGCAGGGAGATAGGTGTCTTATACAACTCCATATCAGGCAGCTCCAGTGGCAACCATTGTAGCTGTTGATTGTACGCAAGGTGGTGGCGTGGTAAATCAGCTCCACAAAATTCTTCTGTGTGATTTTTTGGGTTATAAATGATTGGTTGGTTGGATTCATTGGTTTATTAATTGGTTTTTTACATGGTTTAGGTCGATGTGAATGGTCCAAATCCTTGGAACTGTTTTTGAGGAGGTTTTTTTTACTCTTTTTTTAATGTGAAAATTGGGGGATTTGCTTCATGATTTTGTGATTAGATTATGGCACTTGTATTTCCTCTCTCTCACACCTATATTTATACTAGAAAAGTGGGAAATTGTGTGCAAGTGGTGAAGATATATTTTTAATCTGTTAATTTTAAATTTAAATTTCGGTCAATCCCGATTTTTCTCACCAACTTTGCTAATTTTTAAAGCAAAAAAAAAAAAAAAAAAACCACCTGCGTTTCCATACATATGCAATGCTGCTTTCTAATGCCACGCCTCCACCTCTCCTCCTCCGGCATTCACTCCTTGTCAAAAGCAGCAGTGCTCTTCTCTGGACTGTCGGGGCTTGCATGTCTCTGGCTTTTCCTTTTTTTCCCCTTCCATCTATTCCTTTGTCTGAAAGTTCTTGAGAATATTTATATGATTTTAAATTTTGTGGACTAAAGAGTGCTAAAATTTGTGTGAGATTTCGCATCTTATGTATTTTGAAATGTGAATAAAATGTATGGCCACAATACTTAAAATATTGATATTTATGGTCTACGTACCTAATAAAAAGAAGAAAGAAAAAAAAAACACTATTTTTTTTATATTTTTAAAGTAAGTATTGTTTGTTCGGTTAGGTTTTTTTATATATAAAAACCAACCAAACAAATTTATATGTATATATATATATATAACCAAATCTAACTAAAAAATTGTTCAAGATTAATTTTAATTTGATTCAGATTGATTTTTAAAGAAAAAAACCAGCAAAACCTGTCATTTTTAATGAGCTTTTTATGGGCCAATTATTTAGTACGATGAGTTGTTCCTGATTGCCCACGGAACATACATTGAATAAAGTAAGATCTGAATTAAAGTCTTTTCATTTCTTTCCTTGTGTTACTAGCAAATCATAATGAGCAAAGATGAGTTATTATATACAAGTACAGTAATGTTGGTATCTTGATCATCTTAAAAACTCTGGAAGCTAGCTAAGAAAACAAACAATATATAAAAGAAGGAATATGAGAGGTAGCTTAACTGGTCAGATCTTGGGTTTGTTTCTCAATAGTCACAAGTTCGAGTCCTGAATACATGGTCGTTAATTTCAAGGCCTGTGGAATTAATCAAGATACACGCAAGCTGACCTGAATACTCACGGTAATAAAAAAAAAAAAGATATAAAGGAAGGTAAGTCATGTAAACTATAATGTAAATCAAAATTGGAAGAAATACTAAAAGATATATGTTGAGTGATACACTTTATACTAGCTAAAAATAACCTTATAGTTACTAATGGATAGACAAAGCTAGCTAGTTGAGTGACATTTTGCCACAAAATACTAAACTAAACAAACAGTTTTTTTTTTTTTTTTTGCCAAGTAAAGAAAATTAACAAATGGTTCTCAATCAACACTTAATAATAGAAAAAGAGAAGGAGAACTCAATCAGATCCCAAACAAATGGTTTTCATTTTCATATATGTTCTACACTTCATGACTTTAATTATCTAAAAGGGAAAAAAAGAGTCAAAGCAAGGGAATAAGAACAAAAAGAGTTAAACTAAGAAAGGCAAACAGTTCATAGTAAAAGATCTCCTCATATGACTAAGATCTTATGTTTCCTTTCTTTTAGCCTAAGCAGCTTAACCCAAGATAGACAAGAGAGGATTGAGAGATAGTTTACTGTGATGGAGGATGGTGAGCTAGGGAACAACGACAAACAGAGAGTAGGGAGAGGGGGCGCCTAGTTTTGGCTTTTATGTTTATTGATTTAGGGTTAGAAGAAGATTTTCTATTTATACATGTTTTTTAAATTCTAGTTAAATCGGTATGTTTAATTTGATGTTCAATTTAATTTTATCAATTTTATACTTTTAAAATCAAAATCGAACCAGATTCAAAACAAATTTGGTTCTTTAATTGGTTAGTTTGATTTTTTTCTCAATTTGGTTTTTTTTTTCCTCGCATATCTAACTTCACCCGTCAGAATATGAAATTAACCTAATCATCATAACCAAAGTTCTAGCCTTGACTCTTGAATATTTAGAAATGTTTAAATTTTAAAATTATATTTAGATACTTGACATTGTGGTTATAGATGTGTGTGTGAATTCAACATGCATTATTTCAATTCAAATATATATATTACATGACCTAGAGGTGAGAAAAATAAACCAAAAGATTAAACCAACTAAATTTTTTTTTAAATATTCAGTTTGGTTTTGATTTCATAAGATTGAAACTAAATTAACTAGATAAAACCAAATCAATTCAAATAAAATTAAAAAACCCTGGGTACTATAAATAAATAAAAAATTTACTTTCTAAGTTTTTCTATTGTGTGTTTGGTATTGTGGTAGCTATTGTGGTTGTGGGTTGAAAAAAGTTGTTTTATAAAAAGTACTTTTGGGTTGAGGTTGATTTGGTATTTATGTATGTTTGGTTAAAACTGTGGTTGAAATTGAGGTTGAACAAAAAATAGTTTAATGTGTTTGGTTAATAATGCTTTTGAAATTGAGGTTATAAAATAATTTAAATATTGTAGATTTAATTATTATTATTACATCATGAAATAAATAATACTTTATATGAAATATTTTTTATTGGTCCATTAAACTATCTACATTTCCATCACGTATGAAATACATCCGACAAAAACTACAGTTTTTTTGGTTTGTTAAGCACGCAACAACATCAAGTAAAATATAATCAGGACAAAATTGGGATTGCGATTAAATTCTGCAAATGTTACGTCATCAAGCGATCTCTGTCTAATTTATGTAGTGTCATTGAATAATGTTAAACACTAGTTTTTCGAATAAAACACAATTAAAAAATTAAAAATAATTTTTATTTTTTATTTTACTGGGTCGGACCCGGTTTAATGCATTTTGAGCTTTGGACTGGACCCGGTCCTGCCGGAACCGGTCCGACTGGAACAACATGCTACACTGTTTAGTGAACAGTATAGCATGATGCACTGTTCATCTTGCGCAGTGTTCATAGAATGAATTAATTAGCATGAACAGTGTAGCATGCTACACTGTTCATGCTAATTAAAATTCTTAAAGTGCGCAAGAAGCGTGAGAGAGGCAGGAACGCAACAAGAAGCATGGAATTTCAGCTTCAACAAAACAGCGTTTTCAACGTAGATAATAGTAAGGCTAACATATAAAAATCACAGCTGATTTTATAACCAAACAATATATTGCAACTATTACACACTAAATGCAGCCACAAACACTTAGCCAAAGAGCAACACTGTTTATTTCTTCTTATTCATAAGCATTTTTGTTTTTCCTGAAGTCTGAAATAAGCACGATTGAGCATTATTTCCTTGACATAAACTTTATCATTTTATTGCAATTTTTTTTTAAAAAAAAAATCCATCCTTATATTTATGCAGATGACCCTAGTGTCTCTTAACTGGGATAATGTGCAAAATAAAAATTTATTTTCTTGGCATGGTATTGTTTATGACGTTGTTATTTATTTTTTTTAAGCTTTTTGGAGGCCATGCTTTATAAATTTGGATTTTATTAACTTGATGGTATGTGTTATTTAATTTCTCTTGCTTACTCAAACAAAACAAAAAAAGAAAATTAGGAAGGGTTCTTGTAGAATTAGCACTAACAATTAAAAAATATTTAATATACTCTTTGGAATCTTGTAAGAAAATTAAATAATATTAACATTAATTACAAACACATCAAAAATCACAAAAAAATCTAAAAATCAATATAGGTTTTTTGGTTTCTAACATAAATTAATCGAAATGAACTAAATTGATCGGTTGGAACCGGTTTTGGTTTGATTTCAATTTTAATTTTAAAAAAAAATTAATTTGGTTATTTTTTATATAAAAACCAAACAGAAAATTATGCCCCAAAATGAATTGTTCTGGAATTGAAATTTATGGTTTCAGTAAGAAAAAGAAAATGTCAACCAAAGCATAACATAATTGACAACCTTGCAGATATCTAACTACCGAAGGCCTAACACCACCAACCAAAGACGGGGAGAGTTGAAACAAAAAGGAAAAAAGAAAAGGAGAGAATGGTACTTTTCTTTTTATTTAGAGGAAAGTAGCTGTTATGTATGAGATTCGAATGTTTAATATAGTAAAGCATCAATGGAGAATGGCAGCTTTTAAATCATCCAAACCAAGTCTTCTTGGGAATATCGTTGTCATCTCTAAACTACATTCTATAAACGATAACATATTATAAACTTCGACGTACTGAATGGATTCCACAGAACGCACAGCTACACCAGGAGTGGCTTTTACTTCTTACCATGCCCATTGTTAACCTGAACAAGGAAGGGTACATGAACATAAACATGCAGAGAGGGGCAGGGAAATCTTATAATCAAGATGTATTTGAAATTTAATCAAGGTACGTTTTCATTCAGGGATAACACTCCAATTTGCACCCATGTTGTCAGTTTCGGACACTTTTAAATTAAAACAATGGCAACAAATTAGGATCCTTGGCAAACAGAACACTAAATTGCTGAAACCAAGCAATCATCCCAGATGAGATAAATATTTCCCAATCAACAGGCAGATGAGATCCGAGTTTTGATACTAACTAAAACCCTAAAAACTATAGAGTTGAGGTTAAGGTGGAGAAAAAATGGAAAGAGAATCCAGGAGGCGGACGCCCAAGAAAAGTTGAATGCATCAACTCTGCAAGTCCTCACTGTGTTTGAGAATATTAGACTTCATTACTAGGGCAGTAGAACAATGACACAAATGAGTCCCAAAAGGTAATAAATGCATCAAGATGCAAAAATTATACACGATCACCATCCCATTTTAACACATTTGATTGATACATGATATACTAAAATAATCACAAAATTATCATCTCTTTATTAACCTTTATGAGGCATCCAATAGCTCAGTCAACCATAAAATAATCCGGCAATGAGCTCTTGAGGCTCAGTGTACCTTTCAAACAATGAGTAGCATTTAGAGCATGTACCTGCAGTATCCATTCACTACAGGCAGGGGTCTTGATCTGTAATGAAGTATGAAGACCTGTCAACAAAACCTTGACACAGAATCTGCATCCATAGTCCTAACAAATCCAGGCATGTCAAGCCTAGGTCCTGCAATGGTTCTGTATATGTAAAGCTTCTCAACAGGGCAGCTTTCCGGCCTCGATTCTGGAGGTCCCCTCTCATCAATAACTTCAACATTGAGCCTAGGCATCTTCTGACCTAGCAGCTTACATGCTCCAAAACTCACTGAGCAAGAAGACATCCAAAGGGATCGCATTGTCTCCAGCTTTGCAGCATTGGCCAAAAGAGCCTTATCCCCAAAGGAACAGTCCCTAATTTCAAGTTTGCAAAGCCTTTCACACCCAGACAGCACATGGTGGAGTCCCAGATCACTATCGCCAGCAAATGCCACAGATAGCATCTCTATTTTTTTTCCATAAGTTCCAATGTACTCAAACACACGATCAGTCAGTAGACCTGAGAGGGAAAGACGCCGGAGATCCTTGTAGTTTTCAACAATGGCTCCAAAACCCAAATCCAGAGGCTGAAGTGTTTGGTAATCAGGAGCCTGAGGTTCAATAATACAAAGACGGAAGCAGGTCATGCTTGGACGGTTCTTTGCTACTGTAACTAGAGCAGCATTAGTCATTTGACGGCAAAAGTACAGAACTGACTGAAGCTTAGGACAGCCTTCAGAGACAGAGACAAGGCCCCTTTCTGTCAAGGATACATTTGGTTCTGCAGCAAATGGGTCAGATGGAAACACCCTCAACTCTGTCAGGTCCTTGCAACATGCTGCAAGAGCTTCAAGTCCAACGTCTTCAATGTAATCCAGCACCTGCAGTGATGCCCTTTATTAGCTCGAACAAAAAAAGGCAGGATTTTTTTTCTTTTTTCTGGAAAAAAAAAAAAACAGCAACCTAAACTTGAGTCACGTAGATCAAAGCAGCATCCAAACATGGTTGTGCAACAGCCATGAATGCGGTCCCATATGATAAACTTTTAAAGCAAAAATTGGCAACCGAGCATGCAAGCATCTAACTCGCACCATAAACTCCAGCTTTCTAGAAATTTATGCCTCTTGCCAAGTGAGCAAGTAAAATATGCATTCAGAAACAAAAATCATGATAGAAACTTAAAACTAGAATGTAAAACTTACCCATAAACGCTGCAGATTCGAACATTGACTGACAAGTTTAATGAGATCAGCGCTTTGTATATTGGCATATCTCAAGTTCAGTGATGTTAAGCCAGAACAGACAGGATAAACTGCTGGAAGGTAAGCTGGATTTACATCCCAAAACCCAGATAGACTCCTCAGTTCTTTACACACAGAAAAAGCTCCAGCCAGGTTTGAGAAGATTTCAGGCTGCAACTTAGCCGAGAACTCACCTGTGCCCAATTCAACAAGTTGTGGTGCTTGGCGAATAAGTTTAGCAAGCCTCTCAACGGGCACAGCATGGTTGAGCTGAAGATTCTTTAGATCAGGACACTGGCCAACCAGGCGCTCCAGAGCTGAGAAACTCAGCTCAGCCCCTAAGCAGGAAATATTAAGAGAGACCAGTGATGTAAACGAGTCAGGAAAACTGTTCAACCACTGCCCACTTGGATCATCCACCTCACTCTCTCGTAAATCCAGCTCCCTCAGATTCCTGTAAACAAGTTGCGCAAGTGATGAAATGCACAAGACACAAAAATATACTAAATTACAACGATAAAAGCGTGATTTGGCATAAAATTAGCACTCCATCACTGTCCTTATCATTGAAAATGATGACTTCCTCATTACTAAAGTTACTTGTCATTTGCTTGTTAAGTCAGCCATTATCATCACCCTCGTCCATAAGTGACAAATTAGCACAAACTACACCAGGTTTTCAAAATTCTCAGCTCCAAATCTACAGAACAAAGCTAGAAACTAAACCCGAAGTACAGCACTCATGAAGTTTTATGCACGAATAATCATGAAAGAAAATAACAACAAAATCACATCGACAAATTAAAGCTTGTTTTGAGTTCAGACTCCTCAAAGAGGGGCAAATAAAGAAAGAGGAATGCAGCAGCAAGAAAGAAACCTGCAATCGGCTGCAATGGCAGAAAGTCCATCCGTAGAGAAACCCTCACAAGACGAAAGCACCAAAACCTTAAAATTTTTAAAACTCTTAGCAATAAACTCCAAACTCTCGTCGGAAATCACCATCCTCTTCAACCTAATCTCTTCCAACCAAGGATAGGCGGTAGCCAACGCCGCTATCCATGGGTAAAAGTAACCTCCCCAACCGTCAGGCACCAAATTAAAGTCCGCAAAGTGTGGCTTCCCTTTGAGCTCCACCGATCTTAGCTCCGGAAACCTCCTTATAACCATATCAGGCCTCACCGCATAACAGTTACCAACAAATATTCTCTTCCTGCACCACCGCTCTATCTCGTACCACGACTTGCACACCACCGATACGGCGTTCCTGTCTTTGTCGTTTGTAATAAACGAGAGCACATGCTCTAGCACTTCCTCCGGGAACGTACTCGCCTTGTTCGGCATTGTCAATGCTAAAGCCAACGTGCCGTTTATTAACGACGGGATTCAATTCCGCTCCGTATGAAAACTACAGATTTGCAGAGAGCAAGAGAGTATGGGGAAGGAGTTTTGGGTTTTTCATGAGTGATTAGCAGATGAATTTTAACTAACTATGGTAAAATAGGGAGGTTGGGGAGTGAGATTTTGACACGTGGAGAGTAGTTTAAGGTGGCTGATGGATGAACGGTGGGAGAAAGAAAAGGGCAATGATCTCATCTGCTAGGTTAGGTTAGGTTAGGTTGGGCAACGCAGGTAGGTGAGCTCTTATAATTTATAGTGAGAAGGAATAGGTAATAAAATATGTGATAATGGCGAGGGGGGGAGATGGAATCTCATCTAATGATTCGTATTGCACGGCTGGATGTGAGGGATCAGATATCGAGGGGAGCCACAAGCAACGTGAAGATGCGAGAAAAAATTAATGGGTGAAGGAGGAGGAATGATGGGATTGTTCTGATGTGATTGATATTTAATAAGATGACCACCGTCAATCAATGATACTATATATAATTTAAGTATGCTGCATTTTCAGTTCGAATTTTTCTTAAAAATAAAAAAAAAAAATATTTAAATATTATTAATATTTTTTTTAGTTAAAAAAAGTTAAATTTTCTGGAAGTTAATTTAATATAATATTGATGTTATAGGTTTAAAAGCAACTTGAACAATCTATAAAAGTATAGTTTGATGTAATAAAATTTTTAAGATGATTTTTTTTAATATTAAAATAACAATATATTAAATTAATTTGGATTAACTCGGGTTAATATGTCAAATTTATGAGTTGGGTTATGAGACTATAATAACATTTTAAAAAATAATTTAAAATAAATTATAAAATCTAATTCTCAATTAATCATGTCATACCCTCCTCGAAGGGTATGACATCACGACGACCCTTCTCGAACAGTGTCCTGGATGGTTTTTGGTTGGTTTGAGGGAGTCGCCACCTAGTATTTATGGTTACTAAAAACTCTAACTGGTCTTTTAGATATTATAGACAATGAACTAATTGCATAAAAGAAAGGTATTAGTATCTCTACTACGTCATACCCGAGGTAAACTACATTGTCTTTTCTCTTTATTTGTTATAGTCTGATGATGTTTCTATCAACCTATTATGGCGGGTTTGCTATGATGAACAAACTCTGGTTTCTAGGTCAAAGACTTGATCTATAACGGTGAAAGGTCCTCAATTATCATTTAGACTTTTTTTCAGGGTAAAATTGAAATATTTGCTATTGCGTCATTCCAAATAATATTTCAGATAAAATTTATTGTAGTTTTTTTTATCCTTATATTATGAATGAATGAATGAGTTGTATTACTCCCAGTAATATTTTGGATATTAACCTCATACAAGTTTTTTTATCCTTATATTAAAGGTGAGAAATAATAAAATATTATCCCTTATAATATTTTGGATATTAATTTTTTTGTAGGTTTTTTATCCTTATATTAAAAGTGAATAATATATTCTTTCCAAAATAAGTTTTTCATATTTTTTTTTTTTGAAAAACTTGGCCATATTTTATTTAAAATAAAATTGTATTTTTTAAAGAAATATTTTTGTTGTTGTTTTGTGGAGGGAAAACAATTCGTTTAATACCTAAAAAGCATCTCGCGCATAGGTCACAATTCCAAATATTATATACATGAAAGTAGAAAAAAGTGGAGAATTCAAAATTAATTGTATAATGATCTTTCAAAAATTAAGAATTTATTAAAAATTGGACGAAGACCGTGTTTGGCAAGATGCAATAAAATGTTTTTATCAAAGTTAATTTAACCACGATATCAATTCAAAACAAATTATCGTTCATCAACTCAAAATGGAACAACGCCAAACATCCATACAAATCTTATTAATTTCGCGAACTTATATTCAAATTTCATGTTAATCCAAATAAATCAAAATAAATCCAAACATAACTCTTACACCAACATAATGTCTAAAAAGCAATCTCAATCCAAAAAATATTCCCACAATAATTTGAGTTTATAGATCGACCTTTCGGGGCATTTAAAATGTCTAGAGTATACTAAAATAGACACTAGAATACCGCTGGAACAATGGTAGCGCGTGGATTCACGCGTCGCCACTACTAGAGGAGTGTGAGTTGCTGAATCTGAAGCTCCCCCGCCTCTTCTTTGCTCCTACACTAGTGGAGCTCCTTCACGTCCCTTGAGGAGGGAGATCTAGCCTTCCAAAGCTTCGGTAAGTTCAACAGCCACTTGAGGGAGGAGATTGGTGCACTCGAAATTTCAATTTCCCTCACCTTTATTTTGTTTTCTTCATCATAGAAGCAACATCACTAGTGAAGACTTGAGCTTCCATGAACCTTGTTGAAGCTTACAGACTATGCAGATCGTGAGGCTAATGTTGTTGGAGGCGATAATGAAGGAGGTTGATGTGACTCTCGGTAAAGGTGTTAGCAACTATTGACAATGGAGAAGGAAGTGAGAGACAGGGTTGTTGCTTTTAAGTGTTGATCGCAGTTGGGTGATGGTTGCACCGATGATGAATGGTTGGGCAAGGTTGGTGGTGTTTGGTGGAATTGGTGTGAGGAAAAATGACAGTGGTGTGGTTGTCTTAGAAATATGAAGAAACAAATAAAAATAGGATAAAAAGCTGCATGTTTTCCTTATTGCATGTGGGTTTCTTCCTTCTTTAAATGATTTGGTTTACATGGTTTGGTTTTTCAGGTGAGAATTGTTGGTTGGTGGCAAGCTTGGTTGTTTCGGGTTAATGGAGGTTGTTGGTGGGGACGTGCAGGGCTGCTGGTTTGAGAGAGAAAAAACAGATATTCAGGCAACGCTGTCATGTTTTAAAAAAGGAAAAAAACAATGTCAAATGAGAAAAAAAAAACTAATATCGAGCGATGAAAACAAAAGGAATATAAGATAAAAAATAATGTCAATCCATGTTAACCATTAAGCTAAAATGAAAACCCAATGTCAAATGACTTAAGTCATTTAACCATAAGTAACAAATTTGAAAAAATCTTGAAACCTAATATTTAACTAATAAAATGTTGAAGGATAAAAAAAATCAAACATACAAAACAATAAAAAAAATAGTAATTATAAGCCACAAAAAGGTATGAGCCTATCTCGGTTAACCTGTCAAACCTAAAGGTCATATTATGAAATCATGATAACCTGATAAAAAAAAACAAAGAAATCACAAAAGCCAATTTAAAAAAAAAACTAATGTTGAATCATGAGATGAGAAAAATAAATAAGTAAGAAAAAACCACCAACCCTGAATATCCAAGATTATTTATCTTTCTTTTTTTTATCTTTCTTTTTTAAAACGCGATTATGTTTTTCTAACCGTTGGTCTATCTAAAGTTTAAGAAAAGTCATTCTCGATAAGGAAGTCTTTTTATTATTAGGTTAAAAACCTAACCGTTCTAATGCCAACATAAATAAATAAATAAATTATCTTTTTATTTAATATAAGAAATATGTCTCACGTATAAATTCATGATCTCGTATATTAAAATAAAAAAAAAACATTTTAATTTTTTTTATGTAATATCAGGAATATATCTTATGTATAAGTTCATAATCTTGAATATTAAAAGAAATAAAATAAATTGTTTTTGGTATTTTTGAAATGTAGACTAAAATCCTTTGGAATATTACAAACTTGTTGTAAAATCCATGCAATATTTAAAAAAAAAACACTTTAGATTTTTTTTAAAAAAAAATACGTAAATAACTTTAGGATTTTTAGCCACATACAACAAAAAAAATTGTTATTATTTTTATTATTTTTTAGGCTTTGTTTGACAAAAACTCATTTTTATTTATAATAAAACTATAAAAAATAGGATTAAAAGATGTTTGTCAAACACACCCTTAAACTCAAAAACCCTTTAACAAAAATTTTGGCAAACCAAATAAGATCTTAAACCTTTGACTCAATTTGACCTGACCAGGTTGACCTGAAATTTTTGGTTTGACCATAAACCGAACAAAAAATCCTTGTTTGACCTGAAAAAAAAAAACTAAAGCTAAAAAATAGATTAAACACTAAAAAAACTCAAAAAATCTTGAACAAAATTAATAAAAAAAAATAAGGAATATCAAGAACACCAAATATGAACCCAACAACATAGGTTCCAAAAAAGACCAAATTTGGTCAAAACAAATGCACATACATGTTTAAAATCATGCAAGAATTAATAATCTAGTATCCATTCATTTCAATTTTCTTTTAAACATTACGAATTTGTAAAAATGAATTTTGTTTTTAAACCGAAATTCTAGGATTAAAAAGCATTAAAATCATGTTATTGATGTAAATAAACATTAGATTATTGGTTAATCATGCATAAATAAAGGTTCTGTGTAAAGAAATTGATCAAAAGTGGCCCAAATCAAGGGGTTAAAGCAATGTTCTTCCCAAGAACATGAAGAACACTGCCTATAAACCTAGAAAAAACCCAGTCATACCCAACCACTACCAAGCCCTAGAAATTGGCATTTTTTGCTTCTAAAACATATCTTTTTTATCCCAATAAGTCATAATACTATACACAAACATGTTTAAATAAAAAAACTAACAAAAAAAAATCAAAAAATCAAAATCAAGCATGAGGTACCAATCCAAAAACTACCAAACTAAAGCAGTCTACATGTTCATGTAACATTGATTTAAAATTGATTTTTTGAACCTATTTTGTGCACGATCAAGCTTAACAAACCCAGGATAAATATCCTTACTTTAACATATATAGCTTAAGCTAAACAAAAACTAAAACAACATTACATATATATTAAAAAAATAAATTTAAATAGCAACTTGAATATATCAAAAATATAAAAGGACTTTAAAAAAAACATCATTAAATAAAAAAAACACAACAACAAAGAGATGAATGCAACATTACTTGTTAAGCTTTCCAAACCTTTTTTATATGCTTGTAAATATAAATATATATAAAAAAAAGCAGGTCATAAAGGACCTGCTTTTGGATTAACAAGGTATACTTAGAAAAACTACTCTTTCTTGTCTTTTATTTGAAAATATTTGCATCTCATAAACTTACAAAGCTTAAGAAAACTTTTGTTTAGGCTTTTAAACCTCTACACTTATGTTTCTTATTGATATTTCTCTTCCTTTTCTTATCTTATCTTTTCTTTCTTTCGTTTTTCTCTCTTTTTTTTCTGCCTTTTTTTTCATCATTAGGAGGGATATTTATAAGGTTTTTATAGGGTTTTAGGAGGTCTTAAATCTATTTCTAATCTCTTGACATTGAGGGAAGTGTTGTAAACTCTTGATAAGAACTTATAAGGAGCCTTTATGTGTGAACACAATCGATTTCTACACAGTGGTTTCACTGTCAGGGCTGACTGAGTTGCCCACTTCTAAAGCTTTGTTGGAGCAATTATGACGACATAGTCACATGATATCACCAGAAGTTGGTAGAGGGGATGCTTATCTGATACAATCGGTTTTTCTCCCCTTAATGTTGTTTTATATGCACTATAAAATTTTTTGTGTGGTGTGATAAAATTTTCTCTCCAATAAATTGAAAAAAAAAACCAATAGAAAAAGAAAATACTTCCTACATTAAGAAAAAAACTAAGTCACGCGGAAAAAATATTGTAGCACAAAAGAGAAAAAAACATTGTGGATTGTAATGGTGTTTTCTTTCTTTTTTTGGTCCTTTGGTTTTTACATTTAGATCCCTCCATTTTTTTTCTTTTTTTTATTTGATCCTTTGGTGTTGCGTTTGGGCAGGACAAACTGGTTGGCATATGCTAGCATTAAGGACGCTTCCACCATCTTTAGACGGCGCGTGAGGCATCATATAACGGTCAAACACCTTCTTTCATAACGACGTTGTAAGCATCTCAATACATATACACAGTGGTCCACCGCATGTAGACAAAGGTGTAATGGTTGAACTCCGATGGATTTTTTATTCTCCCTCCTCTTTTCTCTCTTCTCCTCGGGTTTCGTTAACCTGCTAAAATTTAAAGGTATCCTGTTATTTTTTTATATCAAATTTAGTCATTATTTTTTTGATTTCTATTTGTTCTATTTTTAATAATTTTTTATTGATTGTGTTCTTTAATTTCATCCCTCATCATTTGATTTCATTTAATTTTTATATCCAATTTAACCCTCATTCTTTTGAATGCCTTTTGTTTTCTTTTTTTATCCTCTTTTTAATTGAATTTTATTTTTAATTTTATTCCTCAAAATTTGGTTTTAGCTTATTTTTATGTCAAATTTTGTCCTCATTCTTTTGATTGTTATTTGTTTTGTTTTGGATACTTTTTTTATTGATTTTTTTTTTTCAAATTCTTTCATGGCTAGCTTTTTGTTAATTGGAAATTTTGTTTCGTATTTTTTTAGGATTTGCCTTCTACAAGGTTAGTCTCGGGGTTATGATCCAGGTCATGGGTTTTGAAAATTAATCCGAGTTGACTTTGATATTTTTTAGGTCATTTTTTATATCATCATTTAACATTTGATTGGTTAAGAATTGGTCTTCACGCTTTTTTTTCACTTCTTTTTTTATGAAGCTATCCTGATCTCATGTTTTGGATTGGAGGCTTAACGGGTTAACCTAGATTGACTCGTGTCTTTTTTTCGTTGCTTTTTTTAATTCATTTTTTTCCTATTTCTCCCACCAGTACTAAATTGTTTGATAATTGAGCTATGCAGTTTTACTCAATTTGCTTTCAACCTATTTATACTTGTACTATAACCTGGTCTAGGATTTGACATGCTGACTCAAGTGAGCTCGGATTAAGTTTTTTAACCTTTTCTAAATTATGTTTTTTCTTCAATTTTGTCTTTCAAAATTCGATTAACTTAAAATTGAGCTTCAAATGTTTTCTATTTTTTCTATGATATTATCATATTCTTAATTAATTTTTGTTTTATTGTCAAATAAGATTGTGAAGACCTTTTAAGAATATTTAGAGAATATATTCTCATGGCATTGACAAACATTTATTTTTTGAGTTGATTATTGTCAATTTTTGTTCAATGTATTTATTTTTGCTATATTATTTTATTTATATTATTAAATTGGATGAGCTGATTAAACCAAATCAGATTAATTACTATTTTTCTTCTTTAAAAATGTGTGGTATTCTTTTATACTCGGGAAAAAAAGGCTCGGGGGTTTTGCTGGATGCCAATCGAGAATTATCTAAGATGCACCGGTATACATATGTAAAATTATCAATGAATCTTTCCTTTTCAAAAGATATGATGACGGTTACACCCTTTTATATGTAGTTGTAGATGCCTATTCCTTCCATAGAAATGAAGGGTATTGTTGTCAATCTGTGAAAAGGTATGGGGTGGCAGTATTGTCTCAATCAGCATGGAAGCTTGAGACTTACTGTCCTTTTTATGTCAAAAAGCTGTTGGAGCTAAAAAAAAATAAATACAAGGGTAATGATCATGTTCTAAAGGAGAGGATCTTGACTGTTGGATAGCTAGGCATCCTTGTCCATGGCCAACCGTAAACAAATGGTCATTACTTTAGTGTTAGGGTGTGCTTACTTTAGTTTACATGATTTTTTTATTTCAATTTAATGTTTTTTTCGTATTTTTTTTTTATAATTTTGATATGTTAATTTTAAAATTAAAAAAATTATCCCAGACACTTTCCAACTTTTATTCTCTTATTAATCTTTATGCAACATCTTTAGTTAATTCGATCCTCGTACGACTACATAAAAACCTTCCTTCATTTGCTGTGTTACATGGACCAAGGTTCATCGATGCATGACATATGTTACATGTTAGATTAAACATGTATGATAAATTAGAAGATGTATTTGAAAATTAATGCAAATAAAACATGAGGATGCAATGAAATTACATAAAAAAAAATAGTATAAAACCAGTAACAAACATGAAATACTACAAAACTAGTATATTAATCCGCGCTCCGCAGTGGGTCAATATCAATTTTTTTTTAAATTTCAAAAAAATATTAAGAATATTAGAGAATATTTTAAGCTTCTTGGGTCTGGCAGTCATGCCAGACCCAAATGACATGAGTCTAATGGTCATGCTAGACCCAAGAGCCATGAGTCTGACGACCATGTCAGGCCTAACAAACTTGGGTACCAAAATTTACTTGAATAACAATAATAATAATAATAATAATTAATTATAATTGTAACATCAATAACAATAACAATAACAACAACAACAACAACAACAACAACAACAACAACAATAAAAAACAATAATAATACTAAAAAGCATAACAACAATAACAACAACCATGCTAGACTCAAGGTGCTTGAGTCTAACAAATATGTCTGAGCCAAGTTTACTTAAGTTTGACAACATGTCATACCCACATTCCTTGAGTCTAATAATAATGTTTGTCTCAAGGTGCTTGTTTGGCGGCCATGCTAAACCTAAGAGACTTGGGAACCCAAGTTTACTTGAATAACAACAACAACAATAATCATACTAATAATGCTAAAAATAATAACAACAACAAACATGTCAAACCTAAGAGCCTTGGGTCTGACGGTCATGCCAGACCCAACAGACTTGGGTACCCAAATTTACTTGAATAATAATAATAATAATAATAATAATAATAATAATAATAATAATAGTATAGTAATAGTTAATTGTGATTGTGATTGTGACATCAATAAACAACAACAACAATAAGAATAATAATAATCACACTAATAAGAATAACAACAACAAAACAACAACAACAACAATAATACTAAAAAGCATAATAATAATAAGAAGAAGAACAACAACAACAACAACCATGTCAAACCCAAGGTGTTTGGGTCTAGCAAACATGTCTGAGCCAATTTTACTTGAGTCTGACAACATACCAGATCCTCGTTACTTGGGTATGACAACATTCTAGACCCAAATTGCTAGAACCAAGTTTACTTGGGTTTAATAATAATATTTGACCCAAGGTGCTTGGATCTGGGGGGTCATAATAGGCCCAACAGACTTGGATACCTAAGTTTACTTGAATAATAATAATAATAATAATAATAATAATAATAATAATAATAATACAGCAATAACAGTAACAATAATCATACTGATAACAACAACAACAATCATGTTAGACCTAAGGTGCTTGGATCTGGCAACATGTTAGACCCACATTACTTGGGTCTGGCAACAATGCCTGACCCAAAGTGCTTGGGCCTGGCGGTCATGCCAGACCCAAGAGCTTTAGGTACCCAAGTTTACTTGAATAATAATAATAATAATAATAATAATAATAATAATAATAATATAGTAATAGTTAATTGTAATTGTGATTGTGATTGTGATGATGATAACAACAACAACGACAACGACAACAACAACAAAAACAATAAGAACAACAACAACAACAATAACAGTACTAATACTACTACTACTAAGAACAACAACAACAACAACGATAATAATAATCATACTAACAACAACAACAACAACAATAACAATCATGCTTGACCCAAGTTTATTTTGGTTTGGTAACAATGCTAGATCCAATAGCCTAGGGTTTGACGGTCATGTTAGACCCAAGGACCTTAGATTTGACGTGTTTGCCAGACCCAGGCAAATAACAAACAAACAGAGGATAATTGTGCATTTTAGTTGTTAGAAGAGAGAAAAGAAAGAAAAAATATAAATAACCAAAGAAACATCTTGCAAAAAGATAAGATGAAAAATTAAAAGTAAAACTACCATTACAATTCACAGTAAAATGTTTGTTGATCTATAGTGATTTTCCCTACACCATTTAGCTTTTATTATAATTATAAAGAGATTATTAACACAATAAAATATAGAATTTATTGGTAAAAAAGATAAATGCATTGAATTCTCTTTTATGCAATTTCTTTTAAAATTTTAAGATGATTAGAGTTTTAAACAATCCCCGACTCGTCTTATAAAACTTTTCCAACGACAAACTCTTGAAAAACCGACCACTCCCTCTAATTTTTTAATGGAAAAGAACACCCATTTATGCTGCAGACCATCCAACCAACCATTGCAGACTCACCTTCAATGCACAAGTTTGTAGTGATTTCAATGCTTAAACATTAACTCCCTTGTCACAAATTCATAGAGCCTAGCTATTTGTTTTTGTGCATTTTAAATTGAGTTTCAAATGAGAATGAAAAGCAGCTAAAATGCATATAATAACATGTAGACAAACACACTTCTACTGCCTCCTTAGTAATGTACTAGACAGACCCTAAGACTCTTTTTGTCTCCGTCACCTTTTCATCACAAACTAGCAACATCCATCACCTATAGTCCCCCTCCATTCAAAGAATCTATCGACTCCACCTCCTTCGTAATTGTCCTTCCTTATTTTGTCGAGCGTTGTCGTCACACCTAATATTATTATTTTAATCAACTGAATGTATATCAAGTAATTGACATATCAAAACTATATATAAAAAAATCATATATTTGATTTAGAAAATGTTAAAATTGGCGTATGAAAATATAAAAGATGGTGTATCACCATTTCAACCTCTCATTAATGAGGGTAAAAAATATCCCAGAGCAATTACATAACTTGCTAGTGCTGCCCCAGCACAAGTTGGGAAAAAAATACAAAGTCAATTGGTACCTAATTTTCAGGAAAAAAACGTCATTAATGTACTTTTCACCT
>Ga0307517_10005323_pt1 | contig 19440 bp, 19 predicted proteins | sample 23_EM_MG_FD_194515 | JGI IMG/M metagenome (GOLD analysis project Ga0307517, IMG submission 194515) | Populus trichocarpa ectomycorrhiza microbial communities from riparian zone in the Pacific Northwest, United States - 23_EM | ecosystem: Host-associated > Plants > Roots > Unclassified | place... | reverse complement strand
AAGCAAGGAGCGTATCTTGGTAAGCCTTCTCCTTTTTCAAACCCACATCACTTGCTGACAAAACCTTGTAGAGAAATTACTGAAGCAACGCCTTACCGGACCAAATAGGCTAGCGGCACCCTATGTATTCGATATTCGGGGTGGCGGGGGCTTCTGGGCTGTCGAATTTGAGCTTGGGACAGCCAGCTTCAAAGGAGACTCGTTCGCAATGCTCGTACAAGCGCGTGCACTGGACAACGGTTTGATCGTGATGGGGATGACGGGAGGCGCTAATCTTCAAGGGACAAAAGGCGACCACGTCATCCTCTCACCAGCCTACAACATCACGACAGAGGAAATCGAGAAGATTGCTGATATTTTTTCTCAGAGCGTGGAGGAGATATTGAAGGAATATAATGTACAATAAGCAGATGTAGATGTACTTGAGTCAAGCGCTGATCGCATTTGCACGCCACCTGCTTATATAAGGACCAAAGATTGCTTTAGGGCGTTTCGTGAAACTTCCTTCCACCCACCACACTGCTTGTGCATAGTCATTTGCCCTTCTACGCTCAGACTCCAGGATCGATGGCTGGGTGCATGCACTAAATGGATTTACCACCAATCCAACATCAAGAAGCCACAAGCAGCTCTCTCGCATCAACCGCTCAGTCGAACCAAGACTCCACCAGAGTGTCTACCTCAGAAACCAAAACGATACGCTCCAGTGCGAGAGTCAAAGCTGCTAAACAGAAAGCGAAGCAGTCTGTCCAAGATAAAGATCGCGATTCCTCAAATCCGGAGCAAGCTCAGGGCACCTCGACCATTTCCCAACTCGAATCCATCAGCACACGCACCTCCCGTAGCAGCCCAGTTAAAGCTAATCGTTCCCGTGAATTAAGTGCAGGAAAAGGGAAGGCAAAAGAAGTCGCAGCAGAATCCTCCCGTAGTAACAAACGGTACGCAGCAGGGTGACAGTACGGGAATCTAACTGACAATACCATGTTCAGTCCCCGGCGAAACCCCACTTCTGCAGAGATTCCTCTTACCATTCGCGAGCCAGTACGAGATATCAAAGGCAAGAAACGCGCGGCCCCAGAACCAGACGACGAAGACATCGCAGGCCCTTCCACCAAGCGCCCCAGAACCTCGGCTTACTCACTACGATCTACAACCGCACCTACCCACCTTTCTGAAATGCCACGCAAATCTCGGTTCGTATATACTCTTACATCTATTAGCTTTATTTAATCCTTCTTCAGCACATCGACTTCCAAAGGCAAAGCGGCCTTGAAATCAAAGATGACAGTTGCAAGCACCTCTCGTATTGAAAGCGAGGATGTGGAAATGTTAGACGCAGAATATACCAAGCATGGTGATTCAGACGTTGAAGAGAATATGGAGGAAAAAGTGGCCCCAGAAAGTGAAACCAAAGAAGATCCTACCAAAGAACAAGATAAGGGAACTGGGGAAGGTGTGGTCAGGGACGAAGACGACGACGATGATGATGACGATGACGATGACGAGGGTGACGGCGACAACGGGGGAGGGGATATACCCAGAAATACTTCAAGTGACGCAGGACCGATTCCAGGTGGTATGGACGAAGCTACAGCGATGGCGATATTCGGTGATTATCGTCAATTCGGGTCTTACATGATGTCGCTATCTTCGCGTTTGAAAACCATGCTGAATAACATCAAACCTACTGCCGATCCTACGACAAGGTTGCTCACGCTCCAAGAGTTGAGCGAACTCTTGAGTATCAGTACTGAAGACACGCTGGCGGGATCCTTCCCGGTCGAACAATTTGTTAGGGAACTTGTGAAGATCTTGGGTGGTCGTGGTGCGGATGAGGACGAGGACGAAGACGAAGACTCTGGGGATCGGGACAACGACGCGGCTTTGGCAGCAGCTCTTGCCATGAGCTCCGGAGGTGCAGCCCAAGGAGATGACAATTTGGAAGCCCAAGTTCTGGCATGCAGATGTTTAGCAAACCTCATGGAAGCCCTACCAGGCGTGGCTCACACCGTCGTCTATCATGGTGCTATTCCAGTTCTCTGCAGTAAGTTGATTGAAATTTCGTACATCGATCTCGCAGAGCAAACCCTCAGCGTAAGCCTTTCTTTCCCCTTGATTCCCAGTGATTTTCATAATACTCGCTTAGACCATGGAAAAGATCTCGGAAGAATTTCCTAGTTCAATTGTCCGCGAAGGGGGTCTAGCCGCATTGCTGAACTACCTGGACTTTTTTTCAATTGCGGTTCAAAGAACGGCGCTACAGGCAGCGTCAAATTGTTGTCGCAATGTATCCCCTGAACATTTCACCATGATTCGGGGTGTGTGGCCCATCATCCGCAACTGTCTCGCCTACTCCGATCAACGTTTGGTTGAATTCGCGTGTCTATCCGTCATCCGGGTCATCGATTCATACCATCGATCATCAGTTGAAAATCTAGAGTCCTTGGTGGACACCGACCTTATCAGGGCCATTAACCAACTTCTTTTACCAGCAGGTGGATCACCGCTGATCGCTTCCAACACATATACTTTGTTACTCCGAGCTTTGGCAACCTCCGCTCGTGCCAGCCCGACAATCACTTTGGCGCTTTTGGAAGCTGATATCGCCGACACACTCTATCAAATCCTGACTGGGGTTCTTCCTTCTGCATCAGAAAATCACTCTGATCAAGGAGATGCCATCGGTGGGCAAGGACTCGGAGGAGGGCTCGCAGACATGACCGTCATGGAGAACCTTGCGCACAGACCGAAGGAGCAAGTCGAAGAAGCACTCAGCCTCGTCTCGGAATTGCTTCCTCCATTGCCAAAAGGTAAGTTAGTTTCAACTTCACCACATTTACATCCTCTCAACCACGAGGAATCATCATCAGATGGTGTTTTTGACCATAAAGCATACACAGAGAAGTCATTGTCAAGGTTGGTGAAGGCCAGGGCCAAGGCAGACCGAGCAGCCGCTCGTTTAGCCCAGGCTGCCCAGGCATCGACTCCGAATCCTGAACCTTCTGCTGTCTCTGCTCCTGTACCGGTTACTGATGAAGCTCTTCCTCCTGCAACGAACCCTGAGACGCCATCCCAAGATGCCGAAGACAATATGGATAGCTCTGCTGCCCTTCCGGCCGTTGAAGCCACAACGGCGGCACCAGACCGGACAGAGATGCTTCGATCAAAACAAGGAGTTGTGGGCAGGTTTATGCAACTTTTGGTGCCAATCCTCGTCGACGTCTACGCTGCAAGCGTCATCACCCCAGTCAGGATAAAGACTTTGACAGGGTTGCTGAAAGCTGTTAGCTTCCTTGACTCAGATGGTTTGAAGTCAGTCCTATTGGTTAGTTCATACATAATAATCCTTGGCATACGTCTCTAACAGTTTTCTATCTGAAAATTCTGTAGTATGTGCCTGTGGCAAGCTTTGCATCTTCTGTTTTGTCCTCAAAAGATCATCCTTCGCTTGTCATTGGTGCCCTCCAATTGGTTGATTTGCTTCTCGGAAAATTGCCGTCGCTCTATAAACCTACTTTCCACAGAGAAGGTGTTTCCCACGAAATTGAGGCACTGGCAGAACGTCCTCTCATCACTGCGAAAGCCAAAGAGAAAGAAACTTCAGAACCTACTGATAACACTGCACCAGCTAATCCCCCAGTCGCCATTCCAGGGTATAAAAAGGCCTCCTCGACGACACTTGATCCTGAAGATGCTATCACACTTCGTGCCCGTGTGATTCAGTTCAAGTACCTGTCGGAGAAGGAGGGCGTGGACGAAAACGGTGCCTTCGAGAGCCTTCGTCTTGTTGTAGAAAAAATCTCTGCCCCGAATGCCTCTGACCAGGAATATTCTGCAGCACTTTATGAACTTGCCAACCTATTTGCGTCACCGCACACCTCGGTCTCGAGCTTCGAGCTACTGAAGAGCGGTGTCGTTGATGGCCTACTACAACTTGCTACAGATGAGACTCGTTCTGGTACGAAAATACCGAAGTATACTTGATTTTTCTCTGATTTATTTTATATCAGTGAGCCTCCAGAGGCGCAAAGAGATCCTCTTAGATGCCTTTGCTAGCAGAAGAGTCAAAAACTTGAATGCTAGCCAAACTCCATTTGCAACCCTAGTCAAGAAGCTACAAGAGAGCTTTACTAGAATGGAGTCGTTCGAGGTCATCACGGTAGCTCAAAACAGCGATGGTAAGCCCTTATCTTATTTATTGTATCCAGAATCTCTCTTGACCATTTCCTGCAGACTCGAAACGTAGCTCACCTTCGTTACTTGCCCGGCAACTTCGTCTTCGTCTTGTGGCCGGGGATGACTCGGACATTCCAAAGAACCTCCACAATATTGTTGTGTCCATTCACGCCATTGCGACGTTTCAGGCTCTCCACGACTATCTCCGACCCCGAGTTGCTGGACTCTTGAGCGGCAGCTCTCGTTTATCTGGAATGTTTGCGGCATTGGCTGCCTCGGGATTCGTCGGCTCCTCCAAACCATCCGGTGAAGAAACATCCGCCCCTGCAAGTTCGAGTGTGCCAACGCAATCCAGTGCAGCCGCCTCGTCTCCGACTGTTCAACGTCGTCGCAGCCAACGTCTCGCTAAACAAGCGGTCTCTACTTCAACAGAAAATTTGTTGGCAGGCGCCGAGGGGAGTAATCCTTCGTCAGGAGACGCAGATGCATCTTCGTCTGGCACTGGATCGGATGTTCCAGCAAATAACAATTTCACTCCTTCTCTAGAACTTCCCCTAAATCCTATGCCTTCTGCTGAACCTGCTCCTAGTGATACAGCCGTGGACTCAGAGCTTCATGCAGATTTTACTGATGACGAAGAAGTGGATGCTGAGGTCTTTGATGATGAAGTTGATCATGATGGACCAGTCGCAGAAAAGACTATCACACTTTCAGTGGTGGACGGTAAGTAGTGCTTTACCTCTTTTTGGAAACGTTGCTGATTTCTAGTATAGATGGTACCAAAATTGAAGCCCAAACACCCGATGGGACGAGAGTAACAACACCCAATGCCCAAACTAGGGAAGGGCTGCTAGCGATGACAAGGAATTCGTTGTCTACCCGAGGCTCTTACGCTGCTGCATTGAAGGCTAAACCCACAGATTGGCATCTTGAATTCTCCATGGACGACCACATTCTGCCATTGGACCTGACCATTTATGGAGCAATTCATCAGCATGAAATGAGGAAGAAGGCTGGTGCGATGCCTCTCAACATGATCTGGCAAGGTGTCTACACAATCAAGTTCAAGAAAGTTTCCGGCCCCGCACCAGGTCCTGAGAGTAGGTCCTAATAATCACCTATCGTGGCTATCACTGATTTCTGTTAGACCGGGCAGATACCGATCTCGGAGCGAAAAGGTCCCAGAGTCCAACTCTGTCATCGCTTCCCGATGACGCCCCTCATGCAAAAATTCTTCGCCTGCTGCGTGTTTTGTGCCATCTAAACACCTTCGAGGCTGAACGAGCAGCATTCCCCAGCGAAAAGCGAAATCTTCCTGATTCGGCATTTGTAAACAACAAACTAACGGCCAAGCTAACGAGACAGTTAGAGGAGCCCATGATTGTTGCTAGCTCTTGTCTACCTGATTGGGCTCTCGATCTCCCTCAACATTTCCCATTCTTATTCCCATTTGCAACCCGCTACAATTTCCTACAGTCAACATCCTTCGGCTATGCTCGCTTGATCTTGAAGTGGCAAAGCCAGCAAAATCGGGGACAGGATTCTTCCAGAAGAGACGAAGGAATCGGCTTCCTAGGACGTCTGCAACGACAAAAAGTCCGGATTTCTCGCAAACATATCCTTGAATCAGCGGTCAAAGTCTTTGAGCTCTACGGCTCCTCATCTTCTATCCTTGAGGTCGAATACTTTGAAGAAGTTGGCACGGGGCTGGGACCAACCCTTGAGTTCTATTCACTGGTCTCAAAGGAGTTTGCGAGGAAAGACTTGAAGCTTTGGAGGGACGCAGAGGCCTCTGGACCTGGACTATATGTGGATCATCCCAACGGTCTTTACCCAGCGCCTCTGAGTCGGGAAGATATTCAAACCGACGGTGGACAGTACGTCTCGCCCCTTCGAGCTCATTCTCTCTCATCATTAATTGACATCTCTGTAGGAAACGGACTCATATTTTACGCGTCATTGGTCAATTTGTTGCGAAGGCAATGCTTGATTCGCGAATCATCGATCTGGCATTTAACAAAATTTTCTTGAAACTGGTACTGGGAGAGGAGGTTCCATTAACAATCGCTACCCTCAAAGTCAGTTTTTGTCTCTGAAATTCCTAATTACTGAACTTGACCTTTCGTCCAGCTGGTTGACATTGACCTCGCAAACTCTCTTGCTCAAGTCCAAAGTCTAGCGCTTGACAACAATACATTCAAGGATAAAGTACGTTATGCTCCCCACCTCGGGTTTTTCGGGGCGCTAATGCAGTGTTGCAGATGTCGCAGAAAGTTGCCAAGATCGAGAGAGTTAACATCGAGGATCTTGCACTCGACTTTACAATTCCTGGCTACGATATCGAACTACGGGTAAGTGCAGTGGTTTCTATCCCCAAAAATCTTACTCAATTGTTTACCAGCCCAACGGAAGAGACATCTTGGTAACTTCTGAGAATGTGAACGAATACGTCGCTGAGGTCCTGGATGCGATCCTTGGGAAAGGAGCCGCAATACAAGCCAAAGCCTTCAGGGATGGCTTTTCGAAAGTCTTCCCGATTACCGATCTCCGAGCTTTCTCGGCGGACGAGCTGGTCATGCTCTTCGGAAATTCCGACGAAGACTGGAGCATCGAGAGTAAGGATTCTCATCTCCTCAACTTGAGTTACATGTTAATGTTTCTCTAGCGCTATCTGAGGCATTGAAAGCGGACCACGGTTTCAATGTCGAAAGTCGAGCCATCCGAGACCTTGTCGAGATTATGTCAGACTTCGAGCCCTCAACTCGACGTGCATATCTGCAATTCATTACTGGCAGCCCCAAACTACCGATAGGCGGTGAGTGCTTCCCATTTTCAATATTCTCCTAGCTGACACATGCTACCAGGCTTCCGAGGACTGAATCCGTCTCTGACCGTCGTTCGCAAGCCTCATGAAGCGCCATTGTCTGCTGATGATTACCTCCCTAGCGTGATGACTTGTGTTAACTACCTTAAACTTCCAGAGTATAGCTCGAAATTGGTGATGAGGGAAAAATTGAAGGTCGCCATGCAGGAAGGAGTAGGAAGCTTCCACCTTTCATGAAAAATTTCATCCACTATTGTCTTCCCATTCCGCCGGTTTTGTGTCCATTCCTAGAACCTATCACGTATACTACTACATAACTTTTTTTCTGCATACATTCTCAATATAGTTTTTGAAACTCTGGAGCACTGGCATTAGATTTGTACTTATTTTCTTCGACGGAATTTGCTTACTAATAGTATTATAATTACGGTAGACCACACAAGTGCCTCTTTGACCAACCTTTTCACTACATCATGTCTAAGCATCATCCTGGTAAGCGTCCCCAAAATTGAATGTATTCTATTTTTCTTACTTGTGCATCGCAGATTTGATTATGTGTCGCAGGCAACCCGGGATTGGTGAGTAAAACGTTCTAATCACTCTCTACTTCCTCACTCTTCCTTCCAGCAATCGGCCGTCTCTGCGAAAAGTGTGACGGGAAATGGTACGAATTTTCACTGTACTTGTCGATTCATTTTCCAATGACCTGTTTCAGCCCTGTTTGCGACTCGTACGTGAGGCCAGAAACTCTGGTTCGGATATGTGATGAATGCAATTTTGGTACCTATGGCGGCCGGTGTATTATTTGTGGCTCTCCTGGTGAGTCCCTTTATTCCCATGTTATGGCATCTACTAGAACATTGTCAGGTATTTCTGATGCTTACTACTGCGCCGAATGCACGAGGCTCGAAAAAGACCGCGACGGCTGTCCCAAGATCGTCAACCTTGGTGCCAGTAGGACAGACCTATTCTACGAACGCCGTAGACTAGGTGCGTTCTTCATGGAATATGTGAAGAAAACGTAGTTGACCCTTTTGTTAGGCTTCAAAAAGGGCTAGTCCACCCACAGGACAAGCTAAACGCCTACTAACCCGTAACTCTGGTTCACTGCAAATAATACAACTCTCATTCAAGTTACAGGAATATACAATACATGTGTCTGGATAAATCAACGATAAACGGGATATGCGATAACAGGTGGACTTTCCTCAGGACTTTGGAGATTTGCAAAGCCTCTGTTTTTAACTTGTTAGTTGCCTGAGCTCCCGGCGAAAGAATGTGACGTACTTGAATAATTGCATGTCAACCTAGAGAGCATAAAATTTGACCAATTGCAATTTATAGAACTGTTCAGCCACTCACGAGAGATTTGAAAACCATAAAAACATGGGTATCATCATGGGTGTCCATCTCCTCGCAGGCATCGCATAAATCACAAGCGCAATAAGCACATCTGAACCATTCGCCTTCGATGGAGGTCATGCAACGATCACAGATCGCGGCGGAATTCACAAGAGAACCAAGATAAGCTATAAAGAAAGTGTAAGTCTGATTCTTTCCTTTGTCAAGATGAAAACCAATTGTAACAACCTCTTGGATCATTGGATTTTGGAGCATTTGGCGGAGGGCCCGCTGGGATTTTATATCTGAAACTAGAATTGACAAAGGAAACCAGAATTCAGAGGTCAATACATACAAAGGTGGCAACAGAGGGAAAGGTGATTCTAATGGCCGGTAAACTGGTCTCGGGAGTTTGAAGAATATATGCATTGGATCATGGAGCGTGTAGGACCGAGTTTCACAGCTGGCGCACTATTTTGAAAATTTATTGCGACTGGCCACTCAAAGTCTGAGGAACTCATACCAAACTAAACGCAGACGGTTTTGATGGACAATGTGCACACTGATAGCGGGTCCCGACGATTAGCTAGCGCGATTTGAGTTATAATGATGTTGGAGGAATAAAAATAATAACATACGTGGCCACAACCATTGCAGAATAGCCGATGATCAGTGGGAGAGTATGGCAGCCCATCCCTTGACCCATTGCCAATCAAAGTTTGCGCGTATGACGATATCTCTGATTCTGCTTTAGACCGTGGCACAGAGAACCCGACACTGGCTGCATCTCTCCCGGTCCACAAGTGTAAAGCCCGACGGCTCGCGTTTTGAAGCTGTTGAGATGAAAACGAAAAGATAAGAATGAAAAATAGTTTTCGTTCCATTAAATCCGACCTCTGTGGTTTCCAAAGGATAAGGAATCTGAGGGGAAGGTATGAGGATAATCGCAGCCGTCTGCCATAATAGACGCACCTTGATCAGAATATGTGATGAATTGTGCCCTCCATCGGCGGAATCAAGGTTTCCGGGCAAACCCGCAGATTCGCAGTTGGAACAGATATCCACCAAATCACATATCGCGCAGTGGAACCGCGCTCCAACAATGTCAAGAAGGCAGCTTTTGCAAACTGAGAAAAGAAAACGGAACAATTATACATGGTCAACTCACTGTGCACATTTGACTCCGGGGTGTTTCAGAGCTAAAGTACTTTAAGAAAGCTTCCGTGGACTGAAGAATTAGGTTACTAACAGAGTTCTTCATGCTGATCAGGTGGTGCAATAGGATTGCATTCAGTGCCATCAGATATGTCCACAGGTTTATCGGGGACAATAAGGAACGCATGTGAGGGATGTAATTCATGAACATGACTGACAAGGGGAACTCGAGTTACGACAGGAATTGTGACGAATAGAAGCAGGTACGAACCTGTAGCAAAGTCGACATAGATGCATCTTCGAACATGAGGCGCATTTATACCGCTTTCGCCCAGTGAGAGCATTGCACGTAGAGCACTGTGATATCTGTGCTTCGTCTAATACTATAAATTTTTGAAAACCATGATCAAAGTGGGTTTTTAATTTAAAAAGGTAGGACATACCGACGTCTTCCCAACCCAAATGACCCCATACCTTTTCTCGATAAGCGTGTCGAAGTTGGCCCTTCTTCGGGGCTGCTCGTCTCCACTGTGACGCTCGTTGTGGGTCATCGTACACTGGGGAAATGGAGCTGTTGAGGATTGGAGAAGAACCAGGCGCGCTTAGGCCTGCTTCAATCGCGTGGTTGATTCCAACGGATTCGAGACAAGCTGAACATAGTTCATAGCCCGATGAAGTTTGAGACATAGGAGAACTTGGGGCATTTAATTGGGTTCGGGAACCACCAAAAAGGGAGTGAAGAGATGGCAGAGAAGGAACGGATGGGATAGAGGGCAATGGTTTGTAGCGTTGTGAGTCGGAACCTGCGATATAAGTTTGTGACGAACTGGAATTTGGACTGGAGAATAATGTATGTGAAGCGGGTGGGTAAATATGTGATGTAGGCGGATAAGTGAAAGCAGATATCGGTGAATCACTTTCTTTCCCCTTCTCTGACGCCGACGCAATTTCCTTGAGAGGGGCCTTTTCTCCGCATGTAGAACAAACGTATTTGATGGCATCCAGCAAAAGACCACAATTTGAACAGTCGGTTAGGATTTCAGGCGATGGGCCGGAGACAAGGAGGAACGGGAGAATCTCGTCGTCGATTGGGTGGGGTACGTTAGTTGGAATTTCTTCCTCGATAGAAAGTGAACGAAGGTCGCTGTTTATCCGCCTATTATTTTCTGCTGATTCGATTCGCTGGGCAGCCAGCCAGTTGAGTTGCATAGACGTCGGGCGTGGACCGCGCATAACATTGTTTACATATACATCCCCTTCCGTATTGCCGTTCTGGCCCTCGTCGTACCCTGATCCCTGAAATTGCGACAAAGATCCTGAGGTATATGTATAATAATACTTTCCCCTGGGATCGCGTTCGAGGGCGAGATCGCCATCGAGCGAATCACCCTGGGAGTTGAGGGAAAGCGACAACTCGTCAGAGTCAGAAGGCGCAGGTAACGCGCCCAGCTTTGAGCGAATTGCTCTGTCGTTTTGGTCTCGCAACCAAGCGGCACCACGTTCGCTCGCCGCCAGAGAGTCAAAATCCACACTCGAAGAATCATCTTGTAGCGTTTCGGCCAGTTTGAGGTTCTCAAATACTGCCGATGGGTCCGCTGGAAACCGTTCTGCAGCCGCAGTTAGTTCGTTGTGTTCGACTAAGCTGAAGCTGCTGGGTCCGTGGGACGAGCGGTCCTCTATTGGTAACCCGTTATCTAATTGAGTTCGACTGCTTTTTCCCGTCGAAGTGTTCCGGTTGTCGGAATTAGTAAAACTAGTCTGTTTCGCAATTGAGGACCTCGGGGGTTCACCAAGTGTGCGTCCAATACGTGAAGACGACGTTCCAGGGTCCCTGGAACTAACAGTAACAGAGTCATCGTCAAGATCGACTGAGGGTGAGCCGAATGAGAACGATTGTTGACTCCTGTTCCGTCCTGCAAAGTCTTCTAAGCTGGCCAATGATGAAGTGTCTGATAGACTAGGGCCATCGTAATCGACGGTGATGTTGACCCGAAGCGTGATTTTGCGGGCGCCAAAGCTTCTACCTGATAGGATGGAAGCCGCTGAAGATAAAGGTGCGTCGTCGCCTGCTTGGAAGTACTGAATGGCTTCGATGAGATCATTGTCCATGGCAATAGTAGTAATCTCTCCATCATCATCCTTGTATGAAATGGCATATGAAGCAGCGTAGAGCGAGAAGCATTGCTCAACCTAGGATCCGTTAATGCAAGTCCCTCCAACTGAACAGATGGCTGTACCTTTCGACGCAGTAGATCGTACGAACAATTCCGTGCCGAGCTAAATGTTATTCGCTTATGCCATTTATCAAAAGTACATTTGACGATGAGAGGCCTATCGGGTGGGCTATACATGTGTTCAAGCTGTGGAAGTGGAGGGTTGGGAGCTTGGAAGGCAGCGATGGGGTGTCATATTAGGTTCGGAGTCCGGACTTGGAGGTTCACCAATCTTCCGCAGCACCTTCGTCAGCCGGATGATATCAATTTTACTTGTTTACTAGTAAGCCATCCTTCACTGCTCTGTCTTATTCTCATCCTCGACATGACCATCCTGCACTTCCTGCATCGCGTGCGTAGGCGCGCAGATCTGATAAACACCCAGGTCGATGTCTAAAAGGAAAATCCAGCCAACACTGTTCGAACGGAGGCCCACTCACTTCTTGGAAGAAACTTATCAAGACATTATTCTTTCTGACAAAATCAGTGAATTGGTCCTAGGCTAAGTATAATTGCAGGCCCTACCTGGGGAGGGAGTCGATAATCTATGATTCGCCGGAATTTTGAAGATCTTGGAGTGTGAATCCAAGAGCCTTCTCCAACGCTCTTGGGATCGTCAATTTCTATGGAAAACAATATAAAACAAAATAACCTCGACATCATTTTACCTGCTAGATTATTTGTTCTGTTCTGCCTTACATATTGGACAGATATTTGGGATATCGCAAGTCTTCCAAATGGGCACACCGACACTTTCTCAGAGATCCGCGTATTGTTTTCACCATTGAAGATCTGCATTGCAACAACATTGCAAGATCTAAATCCGAACCAACGAACGGTCTTAGTTCAGCCATTCCGTGCGGTACTGAGGACCCAGAGCGATGTCCATCCTGTGGCGAGATCATCTAGATAGCGCTAGGTTTCTTTCGAAATGGCCACTGAAACACTAAGGTTCCATTTTAGATTGCAGTCACCATATTAAATTTAAACATTGGTATTTGTGTCACCATTTTACGAAGATCTAGAAGTGGCGAACTACCTTCTTGAACTGTGGAACGTTTTTATGTAAAGATGACCGGTACCGTTCCAAGGAGTTGCCAACAATACCTCCTGCAAAACCAGGGCATTGAGCTATCTTCATGTGGGGAAAGTATTTTCTTACATGAGTTCAGGCAGGACCAGAGCATTTTTATTTGCCATTCGTGCCAGTCAAAGATCGTCCTCGCACAATATTAATTCAGCGCGCTAACAATACGCTGAAATTGTTGCATGCCGATTTATGGATCCTGCTTGATAATACATATGTCGAGAACTGACTCGGAGGGTCGAGCGACGTTGGACAATAATCCGCTTTTGCTATTATAGTAAGTGTACTTGACATTTTGTAACTGAGTAGAATAGGATTGTCACTAGGACTGTAGCTTGGATGTAGTAGCTGGTGTGCACTGGGCTACGACATCGAGTTCTCGATGTCGTTTAATCGTCATCCGAGTCAGTCGCTGTGCCATGGTCGAACATTGTGCATTTGCGATAATGGGTCTGAAGAGCTTCACTTACTCCAGGCCCTACCGACTGGATAATCTTGTCGCCACATACATAACAAAAATGGCTGCCATGAGTATTCATGAGATATGCCCGTAAAACAATCGAACAAAAATGATTCTCACGTATTACAACCCGGAGAAGAACACTGCCTCAAAAATTAGATAAACCATTCCCTTCGTATTTTTGTAACAAAGCGCACCGCCATATGATTACATCCTGAAAATTTCTGAATTGGTATCTCGCAACCTGCATGGGAAACCATCCTGCCGTCAGCTTGGTCGTGTACAGTTGGTGTACCATGACTCACCCGGGCAACGACGCCAGCCTTTCTTCTCCATGAGATGTTTAAGCTCGGAAACACCATCGCACGAGTGCTCTGGTCCCCCTTGAACAATTTCTTGTTGACATTCCTTGCACCAGGTATGACTACACCCAGGCAACGGACAAGTGATTATTGTGGTGGTTTGATACTCGCTTCGGTCGACATTCATCGTCTGTTGGCATCTATAATAGAAGTAAGTGTGGCTGGGCGAATAAACAGCTATATGAAGTCGTAATTTACCTTCGACAAGTGAGTGTAACCGAATGGGCAATGAGTTGTAATTCGTAGAAAACTCGGAGATCTTCGGGACTAGCACCGAGAGATTGAAACATGGCGTCTTCAACCTCTAATACAACAAAAGGAGCAGAAAAAAGCTAGATGAGGGAAGTAATAATCATAAACATTCTTTGCTAACCTGCGGGGTTGGGAACCTTCTTCGCCTTGCATTCAGGACAGACGATTGGATATCGACGTTGTTCCAGTGTAGAACTGACATGCTCGCGGAGGCAGCTACGACAATAACGGTGCTTGCAGCTCGTAAATTGAGCAATGTTCTCGCGGTGAAGGTTTTCGAAACAAATCCCACAATCGAAGGATTCGACTTGTGCATGCTTTTTCAAAGCACTGCGTTCCGCGGCAAGTTGTCGATCTTCCTCATCGTAAAGCCGTTGCATCTCCCTAGCTAGGTTCGAACTTTCTACGTCGGAACTTTCTACATCGGAACTTTCTAGGTCGGATACGTCCACTCGCACCAGTACTGGAGGAGTAGGAGGCGGAGATGGATCGTCAAGATCCATTTGTCGATCCAAGGCAGAGTAATCAAGCGGTTTGATAACATCCGACTTGCAGGACTCCGGTAGCGCTTTGGTGGGCTCGCGGTCTTGTGCATCAGGATTCATGTCCATCCCAGGTATTCTTCTTAGTTCGTTATATCTCGACTCTCTGAGCGCTATGGCAAGCTCGCGGTCTTGAGTGTCGTGATTCAAATTAATTCCGGGTGTCCTCGTTGGGTCGTTATGGTTGCCCATCGACCGCAAGGAAAAAGAGTTTTGCTTCGACTCCCTGGGCTCCTTGACGAGCTCGCGGTCTTGAGTATGGTGATTCGAATTAATTCCAGGTGTCTTCTGTGGGTCGTTATGGTTCCCCATCGACCACAATGAAAAAGGGTTTAATGCGCCGTAGTGGCTAGCCGATGGCTCGTTATGGTAGCTGGCTGGTGACTCGTCGCCATATTTATGCCAGCCCTGGTGGCGGTACGGTAGTTTTCCACCTGTAGCGCCATTTCGACGGGTATCCTCCCAACCACGTTTTGAGCCTTGCCCAGCCTTCGAGCTGGGTGACTTATTAGCCTTCTTGGATGAAGGATCGCCCTGAAAAGGAGACCAAAATGCATAATTGCTCGCTTTCTGTTTCCCTTTGTGATCGAGAGATGCCTCAAGCTGCCTTTCGAGACTGATAATTTGTTTGATCAACCCCTGCCTCTCCTCCTCGTGTGATAACTTTTGTCGTCGGGAATCTGCTTTGTCTGCTTTAAGTTGTAAAATAGTCATGCTTGCCGCCATCAAAATTTCGTCAAGATTATCCGAAGGGGAGTTTTTCCTTGGAACCAAAATGTGACCTGAAAATTGTGTGAGTAAATCAGATTGCCATCGTATGGTGCGATCCGAGAAAAGCTTCGGGTCGACTGCAAGAAGTTCGTCCAGATACCTAGATGTTGCTTCGAGGGAGGAGTTGATGATGAACCCAGATCCGAAAGGATGTAATGGGCGGGGGTGGGAGTCGAATACAATGAAGAAGTTGCCCAAGGATGTGGGTATTATCAGACAGACAACAATTTCTGGCGGACGTGTGATGATCACAGCGACAGGATCGCTGGCATCCCTCCTGGTATCAACCGTCTTTCTGCCATCATGAAGACTATGATTAATTCTTTCTGATGAAGGCACTTGATGTTCTTACTGGAGGAGTTGCGAAAATTCAAAAAGTCGACACTGCTTATAAAAGGTCTCTGCCACAGTGAACTCATTCATGAATACTGGAATATCCAAGATATCATCGATCTCGAGATGTTCGGTGCTGGGCCACGAAGACGATATAGATATGATTTCCTACAGAATTACAATCAGCTACGTCACGAATGAGGCCAACGCCACTTCGTACCTCTGCTGTTTGCTCAGATAAAACAGAACGGATGAGGTCGACGGGATCGCGCTCGCGCTCAGTGTCGACCGGGAGGGGCCGGTTAGCCTCTTTGTGAAGTCGAAATACGGTTCTTGCACAATTCAGGGCGATAAGTCCACAAGCTGAAATTGTGGTCCTCTCTGATCCAGAGTTCCCCACGTCTTGCACATGATACTGGCTGGTTCCAGCGTACGATACAATCTGTTGTTTCCCATCAAGAACTTGCGTTAAGATGTTGTTCAGATCGACTCGGTCCAGTTGATTCATAGCTGTGAAGCACAAAGACGTCCCTTTCCTTGGGTTTAGAGTCCTGAGATGATAGTAGTGATGGAAGCCTGCCTTTCTTTCTTTTGGGCGCTTAGGCTTATACTCAGCTCGCACATGATTGGCCTCGTGGTCACCGCAATACACCAACCACATGCATTGGTCCCAGCTTTTCGGTCAGCGTCACACCAAATACCATTCTCCCCACTAATAGAGTACAGTCTAGGAGTTCACCCGAGAAAGATATCTGTGTGCAGAGAAGTGGACGAGAAATTGAGGCGAGGTGTGGGTTGACAATGGTTGCGTCAAACTTGGGTTGCTTATGAAACCATAAGCAACCATGAGCGGCTCTTAGTATGTGAGCGATGCTTCTGCAGGTCGCAAAGGCCCTTCTTTACAATCCCTCGACGCATTACGCAGAGGCAGTTATCTACCACAATGACGAAACGTCGACCCGTTGATTGAAAAGCTGCTGCGCCGGAACCATTGCCCGAAGCTCCCGATTCAATTTCCTGTTCCTTCCAAAGCTACTCGCTTGCAAGAAAGTTTCAAAAACTCATCATTTGGTCAGACTTGGAATATGCCTCTGCTATAAAGAAGATTACCAGTTTCGAGACTGGGAGGGGTCGAGAACTTCACAATCGTCTGTTTTTCGTACGGTGCTGTGGACCCAGAGCGGTGCCAGTCCACCCTGTGGGAAGGTCAACTGAAAAAGATAGTGCAAGGTTTCTTTCGAAATGACCACTGAAACACTATGGTCCCATTCCTTAGATTCTGATCGTCGTTTTTGTGTTACCATTTTACGAAGATCTAGAAGCGGTGAGTTAGTGCATACTACCTTCTTGAACTATGGAATGTTTTTCAAAACATGACCAGGACTATTCCATTGCCAACAATACCTCCTGCAAAACCAGGGCGTTGAGCGCTCTTCCTGTGGCTAACATGCTGAAATTGTTGCACCAGCTATTCACCTTCCTGGACTCGGTATCGCCTCATGTGCCAGCTTGCCAGAGTACGATATATAACTTGCTGTCTTCCACACACAGCATCCATGGACAAATCTTATGGGGTGACCACTGAAAAGCTGGTTTGATCCATGATAATTCTGCGATCATCATCCTGATTTATGGATCCTGGTTGATAATAGGTTGAGAATTGAAGGTCGAGCGACATAAGTATAAGTACATAACATTCTGCAACTAAGTAAAATAAGATTGTCACTAACACTGTAGCTTGGGTGTAGTAGCTGGTGTGCACTGGGCTGCAATATCAAGTTTTCGATGTCATTTATTCCAACGACACTTTCAAAAAAAAGAATGGCATTTGCATCGCTTCTTGCCACATCCATAACAAAAGTTGCTGCCATGAGTATCACTCAGATATGCCCGGAGAACAATCGAACAAAATGATTCTCACGTATTACAACCCGGGGAAGAACACTGCCTCAAAATTTAGATAAACCATTCCCTTCGTATTTTTGTAACAAAGCTCACTGTCATATGATTACATCCAGAAGATTTTTGAATTGGTGTCTCGCAACCTGCATGGGAAACCATCCTGCCGTCAGCTTGGTCGTGTCCAGGTGGTGTACCATGACTCACCCGGGCAACGACGCCAGCCTTTCTTCTCCATGAGATGTTTAAGCTCGGAAACACCATCGCACGAGTGCTCTGGTCCCCCTTGAACAATTTCTTGTTGACATTCCTTGCACCAGGTATGACTACACCCAGGCAACGGACAAGTGATTATTGTGGTGGTTTGATACTCGCTTCGGTCGACATTCATCGTCTGTTGGCATTTATAATAGAAGTAAGTGTGGCTGGGCGAATAAACAGCTATATGAAGTCGTAATTTACCTTCGACAAGTGAGTGTAACCGAATGGGCGACGAGTTGTAATTCGTAGAAAATTCGGAGATCCTCGAGACTAGCGCCGAGTGATTGGAACATAACTTCATTAACCTCTAATACAGCAAAAGGAGAAGAAAAAAGTTAGATGAGAGAAGTAATCAGTAATCATAATCTTTCTTTGCTAACCTGAGGGGTTGGGAACCTTCTTCGCCTTGCATTCAGGACAGATAATTGGATATCGACGTTGTTCCAGTGTAGAACTGACATGCTCTCGGAGACAGCTACGGCAATAACGGTGCTTGCAGCTTGCAAATTGAGCAATGTTCTCGCGGTGAAGGTTTTCGAAACAAATCCCACAATTGAAGGACTCGACTTGCGCATGTTTTTTCAAGGCATTGCGTTCCGCGGCAAGTTGTCGATCTTCCTCATCGTAAAACCGTTGCAATTCTCTAGCTAAGTTTGAACTTTCTACGTCGGATACGCCCACTTGCACTTGTACTAGAGAAATGGGTGGCGGAGATGAACCCAAGGCACTTCGTACGGCGCCAAGTTGTCGATCTTCCTCATCGTAAAGCCGTTGCAATTCCCTAGCTAGGTTCGAACTTTCTACGTCGGATACGTCCACTCGCACCTGCATTGGAGGAATGGGAGGCGGAGATGGATCGCGCAGATCCATTTGTCGATCCAAGGCAGAGTATTCAGGCGATTTAATAACGTCACAGTTATAGGACTCCATTAGCGCTTTGGTGGGCTCGCGGTCTTGCGCATCAGGATTCAAGTCCATCCCAGGTATTCTTCCTGTTTCGCTATACATCGACTCTCTGAGCGCTATGGCAAGCTCGCGGTCTTGAGTGTCATGATTCAAATTAATTTCAGGTGTCTTCATTGGGTCGTTATGGCTGCTCATCGACCACAATGAAAAAGAGTTTAGCTTCGACTCCCTGAGCTCTTCGACGAGCTCGCGGTTTTGCGTATCGTGATTCAAATTAATTCCAGGTGTCTTCTTTGGGTCGTTATGGTGGCCCATCGACCACAATGAAAAAGGGTTTAGCATGCCATAGTGGTTAGACAATGGCTCGTTATGGTAGCTGGCTGATGGCTCGTCGTTATATTTATGTGGTTTTCCACCTGTAGCGCCATTTAGATGGATATCCTCCCAACCACGGTTTGAGCCTTGCCCAGGTCTCGAGCTGGGTGACTTATTGACCTTCTTGGAAGAAGGATCGTCCTCAGATAGAGCCCAACATGCATCATTAGTCGCCTTTTTTTTCCCTTTGCGATCGAGAGATCCCTCAAGCCGCCTTTCAAGACTGATAATTTGTTTGACCAAATCCTGCCTCTCCTCCTCATGTGATAACCTTTGCCGTCGGGAATCTGCTTTGTCTGCTTTAAGTTGTAAAATGGTCATGCTTGCCGCCATCAAAATTTCGTCGAGATTATCCGAGGGAGAGGCTTTCCTTGGAACCAAAATGTGACCTGAAAACTCTGTGAGTAAATCAGATTGCCATCGTATGGTGCGATCCGAGAAAAGCTTCGGGTCGACTGCAAGAAGTTCGTCCAGATACCTAGA
>Ga0307517_10005322_pt1 | contig 19441 bp, 23 predicted proteins | sample 23_EM_MG_FD_194515 | JGI IMG/M metagenome (GOLD analysis project Ga0307517, IMG submission 194515) | Populus trichocarpa ectomycorrhiza microbial communities from riparian zone in the Pacific Northwest, United States - 23_EM | ecosystem: Host-associated > Plants > Roots > Unclassified | place... | reverse complement strand
CACATGAGGCCATTGCTGGAGGAAGGAGTTTGTGGACCAAAAGATCAAGTTTGAAGTTACCCCCGCCCGTCCCTCGGCACAAGGTGGCCCGCCAAGCACAGTCTAGGGCTGGACAGACAACAACGACGAACTCAAACAGAAAAGCAAAGATGTAGAGCAGGCGGGTTTTCATGGGGGTTGACACGAGGGAGCGGTTCGTAGAACGAGGGGATCGCATTGAACGCGATCAAAGTGAGCAGCGGTGCAATTGGTTCTGAAAGAAATAACCAGCCGGAGTTATATGGTCGATTAGCTCAGTTGGTTAGAGCGTGGTGCTAATACTCTGAGAGTTCACACCAAGGCCGCGAGTTCGAGCCTCGTATTGACCAGCTTTTTTGCCCCTCTCTCCCTGCCCGTTCCCGTAGACCCATTCTGTGAGCAATGGAGTCACATGTGCTGAGTTTTTCCCCACTAAGACGCACCCCCTACGCACCCCCTATGCCCAGCACGAGAGGGCACGCCAGTGGGATGCTGATCCTCCTCGCAAATTCCATCCGGAATGTATTTCAGCTGTAGGTTGATACCTCAAGTGGCCACGTCAGTGACATGTCGAACTCTCCCGGAAATAATCACTGCGTTTTCACGCGTCCCGCCTAAACACCTACGGACTTACTATTACGAACACCCGAGGGAAGCCACCCCCATTCAAGGGTGGGACGGGCTGGTAATACTTTTCGAATGAGAAGGGTTGATTTATCATAAATACGGTAGAAGCCAGGGGACGAGGTGATCGCATTCATGCCCATACAAAGCTCGTAAGGTTCGGAATGTCCTTATTGCTAGCGACCTGTACGAATTCGTCCCCCTGCCCGACCCTCTCGAAGACGATGACACCGCCATCCCCGACAACGCCGCTCGCGACGAGGAACCTGTTATCTGGTCCACCGAATTGCATTCCCCGAACTTGTTTTAGGCCGGTAAAGAACTGTTTGATGAGCTGGAGTTTCCCATCCGTGCCGAGAGTGAAAACGGCGACCGAGTCTCCCCTTGGGTCATCGTTTGGACCGATGTTTCGATTCGAGGCGTAGACAAGGGTGGAGGGGAAGGCTTTGTTTGGTGAAGGGATTAAGACCTCCGCAGCACCGAACTTGGCTCCTTCCAAGGCGGCTTGATCCTCCGGAACGATTGAGAAGTTGGAAATGATATCAGAGCTATTCTGGCCCAGAGGTGGGATACGTTGTGAGATGATGGTGTTTGAGAGCTCGTGAAGGGTGACCAGGATGTCGTCATGGATTGCAACGTGGCGTGGACCACTTCCGGTAGGTTGTGTAATCTCTCCTCCGATCGAGAAGACTTTATCTTGGTTGGGGACGAGCCTCCAAATGGTATCACCTCCCTGAAAAGAGAAACCGTTGGCTATTTGGACCAGCACGAGGGCCAGATTAAACTTACGAGGTCTGGCACAAACAACTCGTCCTTGAACTGAACGGTTTGGTGTGGGTGTGCGACACCAGTGGGGCCAATGGGCGGGAAGGTGATGGGAGTCGAGTCTCCGAAAGTTGTCCCGTTGTTTTCCGTGCGCACGACAGCGCCGTTTCCTCCCGCGAACTTATTAAGTGGTCGGTCAGGGTTTATAGGGCCCGGTCTCTGGCGCACTTACGTTCACGGAAGCTACCTCCCCATCTGGCGAAGAAAAAACGTGTGCGGGACCATTCCCACCACTGCTAGTGGACGAGATCGGGCCACTCAAGGTGCCGTTCTCAAATATAGTGAAAGATTGAATGGCGCCAGCTTCAACTTCGTTAACGGCGCTACATTTTTGAGGTACGCGTCAACGACGTTGTGGGAGTGTTGGAAGACCGTGCAACTTACTAGAGGATGGAAGGGTTTACAGCGGATTTCTCGATCCAAGAGGGGTTCTGTCCGGACGGATTCCGTTGGGTCAACGTCAGGGTTTTGTCGACGCTGTCGAACAGGTAGGAAGCGATGATGGCAATGTTCCCGCCGGCGAGAATATTGAGCTTGACCATGATTCCAGTTTATGGCAGAAGGTAAGGGACGACGGTTGGTAGGCATGGCGAGAGCATTTATACTCGTGGACTCCCGTGCCCCCCCTTTGTGCCTCCGACAATGCCCCCGATCATTGGAGCCGTCAATGAAAACATGTCGCCGAACGCCCCAAACACGGACGAACCGGACAACAGCTTCGACGACTGAATCCCGCCCAAATGGGCGCCCTTGGCTTGCATTTCGTTTCACGGCTTGAGTGTTAGGGGGTGACCTTCGGGAAAGTTGATTATCCCGTTGCGTTAGAATCTGCATGTCTGAAGTAGAGAGACATCTGGTCAATATATAAGACTCTGCAGCCCTAACTCACTCGCGAAACGGGGATGGCCGGCGATCGGGGTTTCGAATCTTAAGTGGGTCTACAGAGAGGCTGAGTACGACCAGCGCAACGTCGGCCAGCATTTTAAATCCAGTTCATGCGAGACGGTCAAAGCGAGTCGGTCGAGAAGCCAAAATCTTGTCGCTGAGTAAACCCGCCGGCGGGAGAGCGTGATGTGACGCGATTACCGTCACAGCCTCCTCTTCCGCGTTTCCGCCGCCCCGACCGGGTTTCATCCCGAGCGATTCAGCTGCTCCAGTGCAGCCTTATACTCTACAGCCGATCACTTCGGCCAAGGCAAGCCTACACTCACTCCGCACGACACTTCTGGCGTATTTCTGACGACACGTCTCGTCAGATGGTCTGCTTTAATTGCGGGGAAAGCGTTATCGAGTACGATATCGCGGCAGGCAATGGCTACTGCACAAGCTGTGGGACCGTCGTCGAGGAAAACACCATAGTCAATGAAATCTCCTTTGGCGAGACCTCTACTGGCGCGGCGATGGTTCAAGGCTCATACGTAGCCCAAGGCGCCAGTCCGTTGAAAGTTTCGCATCCTCGTCTCAGTTTCCGGTACTCACAACGAACGCGTAGCGCGTGCTAGGTTGGGAGGGCCGTGGGGTAACCGTCGAGGCGGCGAATCGAGAGAACAGACGATAGCAAATGGTGCGCATGCGGCCGATCCTCTGTCATGAAATGGATTGCTGATATATACCCCAGCCTCACGCAAGATACAGAGCGTTGCAGTCGCCATGCGTATCTCAGAAGCTGTGGCAACAGCTGCAGTCCGGACATATACCCTCGCCGTCGAGCACAAATTTACCAAGGGAAGGAAGAGCACGCTCGTGGTCGGAGTTTGCCTTTATGTCGCTTGCAGACAACAAACTACCCAGAACCGGTTCATGTTAATCGATTTCGCAGACATCCTGCAGGTTAATCTCCTTCCCGCTGTCTATCGATCACGCCTGACCATTATCTAGGTTAATGTTTTCGAACTCGGCCATACCTATCTCCAACTCATCCAAACCCTCAACCTCCGCATCCCTTTCTCCGACCCCTCCTGGTTCATCAACCGTTACGCTGCATTACTCGAGTTCGGCGATGAAACACAACAAGTCGCTGCCGACGCTACACGTCTCGTCTCCCGATTTAACCGGGACTGGATGGTACAAGGCCGGCGCCCCGCCGGTATATGCGGTGCCTGCTTGCTCTTGGCCGCGCGCATGAATAACTTCCGACGTTCCGTTGAAGAAATCGTCCAGGTCGTTAAAATTGCGGATACCACACTGAAGAAACGGCTCGACGAGTTTAGAAAGACACCTAGCGGGAAACTCACCCTCGCTGATTTCCGGAGAGTCTGGTTAGAGGAAGAGCAGGACCCTCCTGCTTTCACGAAAGGGAACGAGAAGGAGGAAAGGGAGCAACAGAAGAAGGTGAAAGGGAAGAAACGGAAACGGGAGAGGGATAAAGAAGAGGAGGAAGAGGAGGTGGGGGAGGTGGAGGGGATGCAGGATGTGGAAGCAGAGATGGAGGAATCCATCAAGCAGGTCTCAAAAGATTTCGATCCACTCTTGTTTGGGGCCGGGATGGGTACCGGTCGAGGACTCCCGCTTTTCCTTCCGGATGTAGAACTGGATGAAGACACGAACATCGACCCAGCTCTCCGCGAGAAACCACTACCATCCCCTCTCGAAGAGGTTGTGGACGAAGCCGTAGCCGAGGAAGTTTCTTCAGTCTTGCAGACGGATCGGGGGCTGCAAGTCGCCCAAGCGCTGAATGAGGTTGAGAGTCGGCGAAGTGCGGCTATCGTACCTGACGAGTTTGCGGACTTGGACGATGAGGAATTGGATCAGTTTATCCTTACGGAGGAAGAGATCAAGATCAAGGAGAGGGTTTGGGTGGAGATGAACAAGGATTATCTCGAGGCTATCGCTGGTAGGTTGCGTACTTGCCAGTCGAGGCAGTTCGCGGGGATCTGACAACCTTACTTCGTGTTTCAGCCAAAGCTGAAGTGACAGAGAATCCCGAGGGCAAAGAGATCAAGAGCAGAAAGGTTCGATTGTCCCCATACAAATCAAGAACTCTCGCTCATCCGTTGAAAAAATCCACACAGCGCCGTAAAACCGGCACAAAACCTCGCGACACATCAAGTCCGCACGGAACCACTGCCGCGGAATCTGTACGGAACATGCTCAAGAGGAACCCGAAATACAGCAAGAAAATCAACTACGCCGTGCTCGACCAGTTCTTCAAACCCGAGGAAAGTTTCACCCCCGATGGTGGAGAAGAGGAAGAGGAGGAAGGGAAGGAAGAGGTTGGATCAATGTACCGTATCGATGAGAACGAGAAGGATGATGGAGAGGGCGGGGAGGTGGTCGAGGAGGGAGGGGAGTATCAGACTCCTTTGAGGGCGAATCCCGATTATGAGGATGATGAGGACGATAAGCCCGACGAGTATGGATGTTGGGAAGATGCGTTTGAACAAGAAGTATAATTGTTGTGGCCAGGCAGCCATGTTTTATCAGAGGATTCACCGCTTTCCTTCCTTCGGATCAGACTAGGCTTGCGGTTCGTGTGTGGGGAAGATGGCAAGAAAACAAACTACGACAAAAAATCACAGTAAGCAGGTACAACTACAGACACCCACTTCGAACACATGACATTAACTCGCAACATAAAGAGAGAGAAACACCTTATCCTATAACATCCTCTCTCTGCTTCTCGGCCTGCCTCTCGGACCTTTGTCGTTTCCGTGGGACCTCCTCATTCGACGGGGTGGGCGGTCCATCCGCATACCCTCCGTGTCCCCTCCCATGTCCCGAGGTCTGTCCCGAGTTCCAACCAGCGCTGGTGGAAGACGAAGGCTGGTCCGCCTGGGTCCATTGAGTTCGCGATCTAGCATCCCTGGTCTCAAGGTATGGTGGAGCAGGGGCGGGGGTGGGCTCAATGTGAACCGTCAAAAAGTCGATGGCAGCTTCCGCCCTGGCCCCGTCCTCTCCCGGAGCCCAAGCTTCGGTGGCTTGCTGCTCGATCCATTCCATCACATTCCCGCGGAACTCGTTGTCTCTCTTCCCGCCCCTTCCCGGTGCTGGGAACCTGCGGACCGAACGAGTGAATACCATTCCTGATCACGCGGGTTGAGCCGGGCGAGGAAAGACCACCGTACCTTCCGCCAATGTGGTTCAAAACCAACCTCCGTGCCCCAATTTCGTTTGCAAACTTACCGGCCATACAAGGTGTAGAATGACCCCTCTGCAACGAAACAGAGTGTACGCTCTCCACGCTCCTGTTCTTCCCAGTTAGTTGTTGTGGATCGACTTGGGTTGGGATGTAACAGTCAGTTGCTTCGTGGACCGCGAGAGCTACATGCCCAGGTGAGGAATTCACAAGCGGGACAATCCCATCTGGGTTGTTTGTATCACCCAGGAGAACGAGTTTTCTTAAGCGTTCGAGGGCGGCAGCTTGGGCCTCTTCGTCCTTATCTTTAAGGTCCCATGCTGTGGGAGATTCGCGAATGACGTAGCCTAAACATGGGACTAGAAAGAGGTGAGGGATGGAGAACTAACGAGCACTTCGAGCGAGACTTACCCCGGTGAACTACCTGCCCAGCGTCAACCACAATTTCCCTCTTGGCGCGGTTACTCCACACCTTCACACACTCCCTCCAAAACCCATCATCCCCACACACGATGTCCCGCCCCCCCACTTCGTTAGCTCGCATCGCACCAGAAATACACGGAGCGGAGGGCCGTTCTCCAGGACGAAGGAGTTCGTGGACGACGTACTTATCCTGACATTGGCTATCGGTCATGTTCAAGATCGTGCGAACGAAGGCTCTTAGACCGGCTGGACCATATAATTCTATTTTCAGGACCTGGGCGATCGAGGAGTCTCAACAGTGAGCCAACGCGCCGCAGATGTGCTCTTTGGAGGGGATTTTCTCACCGGTTTAATCCCGGCTCTTGGGATGCCGAGTTGTGCTTTCAAAAACCCAATTAATCCCATGGTGTGGTCGGCTTTCCTTCCAAAGAACGAGTCAGCCACCGCACATCTAACCGAATGGCACGATTGCGCTTACCGTGCATATGGGTGATAAATATGGTGGCCACTTTACCCCTCCTAGCCCTGTATCCAATCGGAGGCTGCAGTTCGAACTGTCTTGTCGTACCCTCCGCGCAATCGACCACTGAATGAGCAAGGGAACGAAAAGAAACGTGATATCAGTTTCCTTCGTTCAGATCGAGTGCGCGAAGCAAGGGCGGTCGGTGGGGATATGAATAGAAGGATAGTACACACTCCAAAGTGTCCCATCGCCTAGCATATCCACGACCAAACTGGAACAATTCCTCGTTTTTGTCGGCCCCCCTCCACTGCTCGTCCCCAAAAATGTCACCGTAATATCTCGGCTCATCCTAGAATCCCTCCCAACGAAACCGTAATCCGCGTTCTCGTAGTCGAAGCCGTCTTCGCTGGCTTCAGGCTCTTGACGAAGCCCACTATCGGTTCCGTCGGTGTCGTTGTACGGTGTGGTGGTAGGGGAAGCGCCGGTGAAGAAAGCGGTGATCCTCACATCCAATTTCCCCTCCCCCGACGCTCTGCTGTTCCTGAAACTTAAATCGACAGGTGATCGAAACGAGAAGTTGTTCCTCTCGCTCGAGGACGTCCTGCCCGCGAGAGTGGTCGTGGGACGCGAAAACCGAAGGAGAGGGAGGAGATAAGGACGGGCGTTTCTGAGGAGCAGAGCCACGACTGCAGAGTGACCTTCAAGGATGGTCGGTCGAGTTGCTCTCAACGGGATTCTTCCACGACGGAGTCCGCGATTTGGGTGGAGGGAGAGGGCGAGAGGGCGGGGTTGGTGAGGATGGGTGTGGTTGGGGGTCAGACGACTTGATCACCTGGGTTTGGGGCAGCAATTGAAAGAGGCTAAGTATTAGGTAGAACTGATGATAACATGATCGACCTCACTCCCCGAACAGCAGTGAAAAACATCGAGCGAAACCTTTCAGATAGATAAGCTAGTAGGGATACAGCAGGGGTGGGCAAAAAGAAACCCGTCAGGGTCAGAGATGGGGGAGAGTCTGCTAAAAGATACAGCGGCGTGGTATTAGTCGTGACCGTATTCGTACGTTCCGAAGGAAGGAAGAAAGGGAGGGGTAAGATAAAATAGCCAAGACAAGATGGTATATCGAAAACAGGAAGGAAAACACGGTGGAAAAGCGAAACGTAAACGATGTCACCACTCTACGGTGAAGTGATACTTGGATGTGGCGCGTGTTGGTGGTACATGGTCATGTTACGGTGACCAAACTCCGGGGTACTAGTTCCTTCCCTGGATGCTATATCGTGGGGTGCTACGGACCCTTGTTCGTAGTATGGGGTCGAAGCAGCGTCATACTCGGTATACTGATAGTCGCCCGTGGATGAGGATAGGGAGTAGTTGTTGTTGAATTGGATCGCCTCGTGCTTTTGAAGCTCCTCTGCAGAACCAAGATCAAGGACGGGTGGTGGGATGCCGGTGTTGTCGAGCTGGATTGGCATAATCCCGGAAGTGACAGATGATACCGTGTAGGGATTAAGAGGGGAGAAAGCTGCGGTAATGTCACCCATGTCCGGAGATCCGGCAGCGGAGTCGCACGGCGACATAGCCGACAGCGGATCTTGATTAGGGTAACCTTCGGTCGGAATCGTCGTCCTCAATGGACTTGGGTTGAAGGTCGTGTTCGGGATCTGGGGTGAGAGGTAAGCACCTAAGCCGAAGGAAAAACACGGCAGGAAATGTACGTACATCATTCCAGGCGTGAGTCCTCGCCGGTGCGTACCCATAGTTGATTGCAATATCATCTCGGCTCACCCTCCTCCCCGCCAAGACATTTGAATGTCCATAGTTAACCATCGAATCATCCCGGCTAGCCCTTCGCCCACCATGTTCGCGAACAATCCGGGTTAGTTGGGGGAACGCGCTCATCAGGTGCATATCAAGATCATCCATCGACCTCTTCCTGTCCCAGCGAGTATCCTGTGGGACGCCGAGTGACCACTGATCCTGAACTGACGTGGAGGGTAATGGAGGCAGGGTGGGCTGATGGTGGAAGGAGGTCGATTCATACGAGTGATAATTGATGAAAGAGTCGTCTTTGCTAACGCGGCGGGAGAACGAAGGCAACGTGTTGTACGCGTTTTGTGAATATCCCCCTTGTTGACCATAAGGAACCCGGAAATCGTCCTTGCTGCCTCGTCGCCAGTAGAGAGGATCCAGCCCTCTCTGATGCGAGTTGTCTTGTGGAACAACGAGTGCGTTCGACCAAGGATCTGTGAAAACGGGGGCCGAAATAGCGTCACCGTAATGCTGCTGCGGAAGCGAAAACGGTGGTGGCATGAGGACGTTGGATGCCGACCAGCCATTATGAGCGGTCGCGGTCGGGGGCGGACAAGAGGAAGAGCGACGAGGAGGTGGTTGGAGGGTGACCACCTCGTCGACGATGTTATCCTGGGAATCGGATGCAGCGCTTGATGGAGGTGACTCGCTGCGCTGAGTCGCTGTCTTGGGTTTTGGACCCCTCCTGTATGGGGGAGCGCGCTCTCCCGGGGAATACTTGTAATCCGGGTAATTGATCCTGTGCTGAGCCTTATCGGCATCGGCGAGCTCTTTGTAGGGTGCTTTTTCCTCCTCGGTCATACGCCGCCAGGCATCGCCAGCAGCCTTGCTGAGCGTCCTGTGGTCACTGATGGCGAGCTGCGCATGAGGACTATCGGGGTCTTGCGCCTTCGGGAGCATCGAATTCCACTTGGAATACATGGTGCGGAAAATAATGAAGGCGTTCTTGGGGCGAGGGATGTAGGAGGCCGGCTTCTTTTTGGCATGCGATCGTGTACCTGGGGGAGGAGCGAGATCCTCTTCCCTGAACATGAGATAGAGGGCTGGGATTGGAGTCTTGCCATCGATGGCAGACTCTAAAGCGAAAGACATGGTCGTGGGAGCGGGAAGAGTGAGAGAGTGGACGGGAAGAGATGGAGAGGGAGGAGACAAGGTTTTCTATCCGAACTCGATCACGGGACGTCCGCTACTTAACGGGCTGTCGGGGGCCTTCCTTATTTAGGCGATCGTTTGTCCGGCCCAGGCCGGGTTCGCGCCTTTCATCTTCCTCCGGGACGAGAGCACAAAGGCAAGGCTGGTGTATTTCGCAGTTTGAGGTTTGTGGATCAGAAGGTTTTCTACTGAACAACATCACCCTCGCACGCTCAAATTCCCTCCTCGAAATAAAGGCGATTGTCCACGCAGAAAATCGCGGACGAGCGGATGCATCAGGAAGAAGACTAGCAAGATTGACTTCATAGTTTTAGGTTGTTCGGACAGCAGAGGTTACCACTGACACCGCCCTGACAACGACCTTTCCCTTCCCCGAATAGCCTCGCAGTGTCCAACGCTGACACTTCGTTCGACATGTACAGTGGCGTACTACGTCGTATCATAATGGCCACGTCCAGATCCCAGGCCGGCGGCGCCCCTTGCGCTTTGGCAAGCTGGTACAGTGGGACCGCCGGGACAGGGCTTACGAACTGTTCACTGGTTCAGTTCAGTGCCCAAGAAACAAAAGGGCACGAGGTTACTCGATGTTTCAGCGTTGTTTCCAATGCCAGTGTCTAGCTTTCCACGTTGGTCCAGACTTCTTTTTTTCTCGCTTTCTTTACATCCTTTGGGTTTCTCGTCCGAACAACAGATTCTCCGACGGGACCGGATCGTTCTCCATTCTATCTCACGAGTTGCGGAACCGTGCAGACACGTGCTCGGACTCAAATGAGACTCTGAACACTGGATCCACGACGACACCCGCAAGCGGCTCTGCCGGTCAACGCAACCGGGACCCACATCGTGTAGCGCATAATGCGCTCACATTCCTCCGTCCGAAAGGAGGACAAATCTGGGGTTCGTCGGAGGCACCCGAAAGGCAACTCCGTCAGATCGTATTTCTCGTGTGATTTCCTCGTATCCAGGCGCTTCCCCATACCACCGCAAACCCCAGGCGCTCTGATGCCACGTATAACGCCTGTTGACAGCCCATGTCTCTCCGAGGAGAGTCCGTCATCCAGTGTCACCGAGATCCGAGTTTGCTTGACTCCTCATTCCCTACCCACGCGGTAGGCTACCGACGTTGCCCACGCAATCACTCTGATCCGACTCAGATACAAGACAAAATGCAAGTGCGAGATGTTACGAACTGGTGGCCTCAAGCTAGATGGAACCTAATTACAAGGGGCACATTGCACAAAACTAGGAGACTGCTAAGGAACATGGTGGTATATGAAACCTTATCAGGAGATCCAACCATGAAGAGAACGGGGCAATTTTCAGAAAAGTAGGTGAGGCTCTAGACCTTGACCTTGTCGTCGGAGCTAGCCGAAGAAAGGCCTCCGTCTCTCGTACCCCCCAATGCCACCTGCTGCCTCTCGATATCTTTTCGGCGAGTCTCAGCACTGACGGCACCGAAGATAACATCCATCTCCTCCAAACTGCACCCCTTGGTCTCTGGGATGATCAAGGAGAAGATGCCCATTACACCAACGTTAATGGTGGCATACATTATGAAGATCTTCCACCCGAGGTTGGTGATCCACATTGGAGTGTTGTAAGAAACGACGAAGTCTACGAGGTGCATGTCAGGATCACGACCCTTGATGGGAAAATGGTAAATCCGACGCACTCCACAGCCACTGCGACGCGGACGCGACAGCAAGACCGTAATGCCTTGTCCTAGTGGGGAAGATATCTGAACTGTACACCCATGGCAGTGGTCCATATCCCAAAGAGTAGAAGCAAACGTAGATGTATAACATCGCGGCCATCGCCTTGCTGGCCGGTGGAGGTTCAGAAGCCTTAGGGTCAGGAGGGAACGACTTGAGAAGAGCACCAATGATGAAAAACAAGGTACCCATTCCAATCGCCGAAATGAACAACGAGAGCTTACGACCCAAAGACTCGACGGCAAAGAAGATGAAGAAGGCGGTGGCGACAACCTTCACAACACCGTAGATACCAGAGGCAAGGAGGGAAACTGAGGTGCCAGTGTAGCCAATCGACTGAAAGATGGCTGGGGCATAGTAATTGACCGAGTTCTGACCACAGAACTGCTGGAGAAAGAAAATGAAGAACGCAATGAAGAATCGAATGAAGTTTCCTTTGCCCAAGAAAGCTTCCTTGATGCCGAAATCCTTGCGAGCTACACGTTCTTCTTCAATCGCGGCCTCAATCTCAGCCATTTCTGCACGGACCGCTAGGGAATTGACGGCTTCCCTACGGAGAAATGCGAGGTTGTTGAGAGCCTCCTCATTGCGTCCGACGGACGCAAGCCACCGCGGAGATTCCTGGTGAACCGAGAACCAAGGATTGGTCACAGTGAAAGGGATGTGAACGATGCCGAGACTAGCCTTTACAGTGAGGAGGCCAAGGAGCATCAATCCTGCTGGAACGAGTTGAAACCCCAATGGAACCCTCCACACATACTCCGAGTGACTGAGATGCAGAGACGCTCCCACTGAGCAACCATAACATCGCTGTTAACCACAAGAGATGCCAGAAGGGCGACGACTCACAGTTAATCCAGTACGAAAGCATGACGCCAGTAGCAACCATGATTTGAAAAAGACCGGTGATCCTTCCTCGCACCTCTTTTGGTGCACATTCCGACACAAAAGTTGGAGCGACAGCCGAGATTCCTCCGATACCGAAGCCGGCAATAACACGACCGGAATATATGTAAACCAGGCCTCTTTTTCCACCAAGAGCGGTTTGCAGTGCCTGAAGAAACAAGGGGCTCATACGTTCACATCCGCCTCCAAATGAATAAAATGAACATAAGGTTTCTCACGGCACCGACTGAGAAGATAGCACAAAATGCGAGAAGGGATTTCTTCCTTCCAAGATGAGCTGTTCACATGCCAACGATGAGAGTGTAATCCAAAGGCCGATGCGATCCCGCTGAATTAGACGCACTTACCCGAGGTGGGAGCACTCGTGAGTGCGCCGAAGAAGGCTCCGGCCTGAAGCACTGAGACGACGATGGAAGAAACACGATCTTTCCTCGATGCATTGGTGGTTCCGTCAGGATTTTTGAGACCGTATTTCTGCATGAAGAGGTCCTGGGCGATAATGCCCCCTCCGATGCCACTGCGTGCCAGCGTCAGTTCGTCTGGCACGAGGGGAGTGTGGGGAGAGAAGAACTGACACATCGTAACCGAACAAAAGTATCCCCCAATACGCAACGAAGGCCAGCCCTGCAATCAAATGAGCAAAACTAAACGTGAAAACAACAGGGATCACAGGCGAAGGTTTACAATACGCATGAACGTTTTTTGTGTCGATTTGGACCATTTTCCTCGCTCAAGCTCAAGGCTCGCGGTTGAGATGAGAGAGGGGGAAGAAGGTCAGAGGGAGACGAGACGCATGTGGAAAAAGTCGTTAGTCGGGGGCATATGATATACAGATGTGAGGTTCGGAAGGACCGTCAGGGAACCCGGTTGATCGTCAACCCATTTCTCCGCAGAATTCCCTCTGGCCGCTTTCCGATACCCGACACGATTTCATGCTGATGTTTGAGTCAGTCAATTCAAGATGGAGGCGAATGGGTGAGAAAATGGACGGGACGGGGACCGTTCTCATTGGTTTGCGCATGACTCTACTCTGGATCTCATCACTCGCTTTTAACGGGTAAATATTCCGTTGCACCCGGTGTGATGGAACAAAGGTCGCAAGACGGCACAAGCACATAACCATGCAACCATGCATTCCCATATTTCCAATAATCGTACATAACTTCCACCGTAAAATTCCATAAGGCTCAGATACTCGTCTTCGTACGCGGTGGCACCTTCTGCCCATAGAAATGCGCCATGATACCCTCCAAATGCGTGTTCGTCAAATTGAAAACGGGGTGGGTCGCATTCTAACGTACGACCTGGGTCAAACACCATTCTGCGCGGAAATTTGAAGAAAAGGTTCGTACCACCCTGTTTGTGTTAGACCCCGTTACCTTTGACCCACCACCCTCTTCAACCCAAGCTAATGCGGACGAAAACGTGTTCTTGCGAAGAGAATTTGTGAAACCATCTACACTCGCCGGTCAGACGACACTACAGGGGATCTGCAAGCGGACAGACCGATACAGCCACCGCCGTTTTCCCACAACGCAATGATGGCCCGTCGTCTCCCCTCTGAAACAATCACACGGTGCTGGGCGGATGATAGTCCGGACAAACAATAGGACGTGTGATATGCATCGGGTTGCCTCCATACTGCTGTTCAGTGACCGGAAGGTGCCTCATCGTAGCTACGAAAAATACTCACTTCGGTGGTTTGTCCCTCAGTCCACCTGAGGGATGTTGACCTGCCCATAACAGATATTCTTGCAGCCCTTGCCGACTATATAACGAATCTACAGAAAGGTCAGAACCACAACGCAAGTGCTCGATCACTGTATGCAAACCATCTGCATCGTGCCACCCTTCTTCCTCATTGTCCGATGGCTGGGCGACGTCCGTTCTTGGCTCGACCAGAATCCCGAGGCTCTCCAGGAGGGGGAAACACCCTCCGACCCACCAAGAATAACACCCATCAACCAATTTGTTTGTTCTGCCCCTAAATCCACCGAGCTCGAGCCCCCCGCCCTGCATACTAACCATCCACCTGAGTAAGGACTTGAGGTTTATCGCAACCGACGCCTTCGCCGAGTCCCCAGATTCACGCAACGCGGCAAGGCAAGGTTGAACCAGCACCCAACTGGCGAGGCAGGAGAAGGTATATCCACCATGCGCCTCTCCTAAACAGGGTTTAGGGAGATTTGACGTATAGGCATCATCACAACAGGACAGAGATGAGGAGGAAAACCCCCCCTCATAACTCTGGCACGCAGCGATAAACTCGGGCACACCCTCAAGCAGCTCCCGTGTCAGCAGGTTAAGCAGGGTTGCGGTCACAAGGAGGCAGTAAAGACCTCTAACGTCGATTTCGGCATCGTGCGAGACAAGAAATGACCCATCCGGTTGCTTCAGCGATAAAAACCATTCGTACATCTTATCCCTTTGCAACCCTGTTAAATCGGCTATGTGCAGGGGCGGAGTTGGTGTGTGCCACATACCGATCAATTTCGTCCCACCCTCCGCCTAGTCCGGGTCGCCCAGCAATGGCTAAAGTACACACAGCGGCATACGTCGGCAAAAGGTGCGCCGACTGCCCCGGTCCGCCGCCAAATCCCCCATCCGGGTGTTGACAAGCAAGCACCGTCTCGATCGCCCTGTCCCCCGCCCAGTAAGATTAGCATTCTTGACAGGGTGTGGACCAGATCAAGCCGACCTTTGTTTGTTACCTGGATCCAACTCAACTTGCAGGATGCTAAAACTCTCAAGGATCCAGAACGTAAGCCAGGGCTGTGAGGCGTCCTGACTTATATATTTCGACGGGAATCCTTGAAGCATTGCACGAGCAATGAATTGGATGTGCGTGTTCCTTTTTAGCTCAAAACCGACTTTGGATACGTCAATTGGTACGTGAGATGCAAGGATGCGTTCAGTCGATTCCTGAAGTGCTGAGGTTGGAGTTGGGTACGAATCGTTCGGCGAGTGCTTGCGGCCTCCGTCTCCCATAACGGCACGGATGTGATCTGGAGATCGGCTATCGAGCAGAGTGAGCAAGCTCAAACCTGGAGTGAGATCGTAGTTCTTCCTGTGTTGTCCCCAGCTGGAGATATCGCAGCGGTGGAGGGATTGTTCGATAATCGAGGAGGTAAGACAATAGACAGTCACAAGTGAACGTAGCTTGTCGTCACGTGGGATCGTATGTTGGTCCTCCGCGATTCAGATCCCGAGGTACAATAAATTCGAAAAGTTACGATTTACAGCGGATTTACAAAACCTTCTCAACCATTCCAATACCTTCCTCCTCCAAAATCTTGCGAATGGGATCGCAAAACTCCTTTGTATACGGGCGTTGCACGCCGGTCTGGTTGATGATACCATCGAGAACTAGCTGAGAAGCGATGCCGCAAGGAACACCGACGGTAAGAGCCATAGCGGAGTGACCAACCGGGTTGCCATACGCCTCCAAGGTTGAGGTGATAATGTCCTGCACCCAGGTATTAATACTATCTTGCAAAGATGGGCGAGTGAACATGACATACTGTCTTTCCGTCCTGCCACTCAACAACAAATTTGTGTTGCAACATGACAAGGTCGCGTTCTCCCGGCTCATATTTCATCAGGCCCTCCAGGCGAGCACACAGCGTATCAAGAAGGTTCCCAGCCCGCGGCTGCACCTTTTCAGAAGAGAAGAACCCGATCCATCGGAAACCGGAAATGATTCGGCTGGCTTCAAGTTCATCGGGAAACTTGGCCACTTCCTTGATGCGCGCGATGAGGTCGCTAGGAATTTGTAAGTTTCAACTCAATGAGTATGACCATGTCCAACACACGTTTCAGAAGTGGAGGAAGCACCAATGGCATTCTGAGTAACTTCGGCCCAAGTCAAGTCGCTGGTCAACCACTCCTTCACGGTGGCGTCGAGCCAACCAAGGTCAACAAGTGCCTTGATAAACTCTGGGAAACCCTGGTACCTCAGGGTCCCACGAACCACCGTCTCAGCTTCTGGGATGTTGTACCATTCCCTGAATGGGACTGAGTCACGGTTGGGATAGGCGACGAACGCATAGGCGGGAGAGATAAAGTAGGATTTAGCGACGCCCATGAGCTCGCTGCCAGAAATGTCGAGTTGCTTTCCGCCGGAGACGTATGAGGCAGAGTTCAAAAGGGCGAGCAAAACACCCCGAGAAGACCACGAAAATTTGTAACCAAGGGGGTTGCCCGAGCACTCTGGAGCAGGGAGGCCACCACAGTAGGACAAAAACTGCTTGATCTGGGCATTGTGTAAGCCTTGATTTCTCCTGCATACCGAGAAAGTAAAGTAGTACCTTCCCGCCCTTGGAGTGCACTTCGTCAATTGTCTTGATGGCGTACAGATGATCAATGCCGGGATCCAATCCGATCTCGTTCATGACGACGATCCCAACTTTCTTAGCCTCCTCATCTAGCTCCAGCATCGATGGTGAAACATAGCTAGTGGTGACGACATGGGTCTTCCCCTTGATAGCCGCCTTGATGACGTCCGCATGGTGGGTGTAAGGGATGAGAGAGATGACAAGGTCATGATCAGCGACCGCAGCTTCCAGGGCGTCAGTGACGCTGACATCCAACGAGATAGCAGTAGAGTTCGCGAGACCCTCGGCCAACCGTTGTGCCTTCTCGAGGGTGCGACAGGCAATCGTCAAACAGTTCTCCGGTTGGCGGGAAAGGTACTCAGCAGCGGGACGGGCGACAAAACCGCTACCGAGGAGGAGGATCTTCTTCTTTTGCTTGTTGGCGGACGCAATCACCAGGGCATTCCGGCCGAAAATTGGTCCAACCATCTTGCAATCCTCAAGCAAACTCCTGGCAAACTCAGGAAGGACGAAAGCGGCCTTGTGGACACTCTCGTTGTAGTAGATGGTGTTGGGGACCTTCCTCACAGGAACCTTGAGGTCCCTCTTCTCGTCTTTAGCACAGATCATGAAACCGATCTGACCGCTGGGGTAAGTGGGAACAGTGGTGAAGGCGTATTCGGAAACGGTGAAGATTTCGCCGGTGGACTGTTTCAGCTCTTTGATCAATGGAGTGTGTAACCAAAGGCATTCGGCCTGGGTGGAAATGTGACCTCCAGGAGTAAGGGCGTCATGGAGGAGCTGGAAGTACGGTTTTTGGAAGAGGGCAGCAGCGGGACCGACGGGATCAGAGGAGTCGGTGATGATGACATCGTATTCGGAAGCGCTACCTGCCAAGAACTTGAAGCCATCCCCGACATACGCAACTACCTTCGGGTCAGAGAGCAGTCGGGACATATGAGGGAGGAACTTTTTGGAGACACGGATTACAGCCTGCGGGTCGAGTCAGTGTCGAGCGACTCAAGAAAATATTAAATCCGTGACCTCATCGATATCGCACAGGACAACCTTCTCAACGGTATCGTGCTTCAAGACCTCGCGAACGACACCACCGTCGCCACCACCGATGACAAGGACTTTCTTGGGATTTGGGTGGCTGGCGAGCGGGAGGTGTGCAATCATTTCCTGGTACCTTGTATCGACGGAGATTAATTTGGGATGAACCGAAACGAAACAACTGGGGGCGTACGAGAACTCATCGCGCTCGGTGCACTGAACAACGCCGTCCAGAACCAAGACGTTCCCGTACGTTTCCGACTCAAAGACAAGAACGTCCTGGTACAGACTTTTTTCGACGTGCAGGATCTTCCTGACTTGTAGGGTCATCGCCTGGCCGGGCCATTGCGACGGGTTTTCACGGAACCAGCCATCTGGCAAAGGTCAGAGCGCACGTTCAGAGGCGCGCGTGGTGTTACACACCTCGGATGGAGGGATGGGTCAGGACCGACATGATTTTTATCCTTGGAAAAAGGATCGATCTGGGCGTTCTCCATATAAGGACCGACCGGGTCTGGGATCCGTTTCTCACAATCGCTCATCATCTCATCCGCCACGACCATGCACCCCAGGAATCCGTATAATCAACCTCCGGACTTTTTGGCTCTTGCGAAAAGCTATCCTCCTCTCCTTCCTTAGTGAGTTAGGGCACCCCTGCTCATCGGAAAGGATGTTTTACAGAACCTAGCATCGTCCGAACCGCGAATGGCCCAACAATCAATTTCAAGTCAGAAGCAGCTCTGAGGTATTCCCCCCGCGGAACCGATGGATCACTCTCTAACGTGTATCATTGGCAGTGCAGACACCTTACTCAGGCACTACTCCAGAAAGACTTCTCACTGAACGTGCAGCTCCCCGCTGATCGGTTATGCCCACCAGTACCCAACAGACTAAACTACATCCTCTGGATCCAGGATATCCTCGACCCATTTCATTCTGTACCTGTGGCCACAGTGAAGGGGATTGATATGTGGGGTTGCTTCTAAGGTTTGGAGATCTGACACTGACTCACCGATGCAGAGGAACAGGGGCTTCGTGCATTTACCCACTCTTGGGATGTCGGGTTTCTCCATCATGGAACTTCATTGCAACAGGTTAGGGTGGATGTAGACGGCCCAGGCATTAGTTCTAAGGGTTTTGTTTCCCAGAAATCGACCCATCCTCCTGTGAATGTGCTACCGTCAACATCGCCTCTAACGGACTCCAATCGCGAATACACCTTCACAAAGCTCAACCGCACGAACCAATTCTATCCCCCTTACTCGGTCCCGATACATTCGATTTCACGATGTGCAACCCTCCCTTTTACTCAAGCCGGGAGGAAATCGCAAAGAGCTCCAGCGAGAAGGAATTCTCTCCTTCCGCCGTCTGCACAGGCGCAGACACGGAGATGATCACATCAGGCGGAGAGTCCGCGTTTGTTCAGCAGATCGTCGCCGAAAGCCTGATATACAGGTCGAAATGCAGGTCTGCCCTCGTCGCCAACGATTTCATGCCTGGGTACTTACGGGTACATAAAATATAGATGGTTCACATCCATGCTTGGGAAGGTTTCTTCGCTGACTGATGTTGTCAACTCGCTACGAGAAAATGGGGTACGTATACGCCGACTCTCGTAAAATCAGCCCGTCTGACGGTGACGCAGGTCGAAAATTACGCCATTACAGAGTTCGTGCAAGGCCAGACGCGAAGATGGGCAATCGGGTGGTCCTTCGGAGGCGAGCGATTATCAGATGTATGCTATTATATCTTTGCGACCTCGCACAACCCACTGATCGCAAGGCCAGAGTGTATCACGGATTTCTAACCCTTCACTTCACAGTCTCATGCCCCCTCACAACACCATTCGCCAACCGTTAACCTCGGTGAATGGAATGGTCGCGTTCCAGAAACTCAAACAAGTCCTTTCAACCACTGAGGGGGTCACCATCGTCCAAGAACACTCCACTTCGGATGAAGCGACAATCAGGCTCGCGGCCACCGGGAACACATGGTCCAGAGCTGCCCGACGAAAGAAGCTCAAGGCACGGTCGAGGGAGGAAACAACATTGCCTCACGTGGT
>Ga0307517_10005321_pt1 | contig 19443 bp, 9 predicted proteins | sample 23_EM_MG_FD_194515 | JGI IMG/M metagenome (GOLD analysis project Ga0307517, IMG submission 194515) | Populus trichocarpa ectomycorrhiza microbial communities from riparian zone in the Pacific Northwest, United States - 23_EM | ecosystem: Host-associated > Plants > Roots > Unclassified | place... | reverse complement strand
ATATTGTTTTTGAGTAGCTGCCAAAAATTGAAAAATGATATTGCGCAATTATCCTTAGCCTGCTTGGCATGTTCCACCTTAATTTGACCGTCTAGCACATTTTTCGTTTATTTTAGTTTTTACGGTAGTACAAAGTGTGGATAGCAGGGATGTCGAAGACATCAAAGTTCGTTGCCTTGGAAAACATAGCAACATGAGGTCGCACCGACCTGTGTTCGGTGTTTTTGCTCTTCTTACCACCACATTAGGACTTTACTTGGCAACCCTTGTACGAAAACATCATGCCTGGTACTTGTACGGGGTGATCGCCGGTGATTTTCAACAAGTGGGGCGTATGTTAAAAGAGAAGAAATTCCGCGAGCGCTTAAAGACAATAATTGGTGAATTTTGATTCTCCAAGATGCTAGTTGGCTAAGCTCGAATATTTGGTTATCGAGCTAGCTGCCAATCACTGCCCTACCAACATTCACGGATTTTATCCCTGCCCCGAGTAGTGTACTGTACCGTGAAGAGCATGACAGGATGATGTCGCCGAAAGGGTAATGTCGTGCATGGCAGATCCTGTTGCACTAACAGCGTCACATAGTATACCGGTAAGCGTCATAGACTACATGCTATGGTACCTAGCTCAGGTCTTTATGGACACGTGGCTTATATGGTAATTGTTGGCTAACTAGGAAGCGAGATTGATCGTCGGCTTGCGAACCAAGGGTTGCTAAACCATTTACCCGGTAAGTTATTTCTCTTACGCAGTCCCCTGCATGAGCGCGAGAAAAAGTGCAGATAATTTAATCTGGGCTTCGTTCTTCACTCATAAAGCATCCAACTAGGAAAACAAACCATCTTACTCCTCCAAACGATAAAACAAAAGCCCTCTACTCCTCCGTCCAACAAAAAAATAGTTCTCACTCCTCCGATTAAGAAACAAAAACCTTCCCCTGGCTCTTACCTCTTGAAGGGATAATACACCACGATGTGGTGGAAATCGTTCTTAGGTCCGATCAAAAACTCCCTCAATTTTTGGGTAATTCAGTTTACTGACAAGATAGCGGGAATTATTTTAGCCTTCGTTAATCGCAAAAAAGCTTGGGGACCCATTATTTTTACTATCACCGTGTTGGGCGATAGGCACTATTATAATAGAGAAATCAGAAAAGAAATTGAGGGCTTGGAGGAGGAACTCTAGATAGAAGAATACTCGTACCATGTCAGGAAGACACTAATCCTTCTCTGAATCCCGAGAAAATTCAGTAGATCAACTACCGCCCCAACCTCGGACCCCGATTAAAGACAAAACATTCCGAGAAGGAATAGGATATAGGTTGCGGAGATTGAGCTTGCTCTATCACGTTAACTTGTATTCGTGATTTTGCTAACCTACTCAGCTAAACCTATTGTGGTTTAGACAGTGACTCATGTTAAAATGCCCGATCGTGGATCTAGTGAGTTTTTGTGGTATTCCTCCTTGAAATTTTGTTATCTCCACTTCATCTGTTAGACATAGCGGGCCATCTGCAAGTTTAGGTAATGTGATTGGCTGATCCCCAGTCCAGATTTAAATAGTGAATAGTAATTGGGTGGATGGCTTGCTATTCCAGGCGCTCGCTATGGTGTGGAAGACTTTAAGGTGTGGGCAAGAGTGTGGTGTGGTGTCTGCCGAAAGTAAGCGTTCCATTACCGGTAAGGGCCCAGCGGAATTTGCAATCTCACCTGCGAGACCATGTCACGTTTTGACAGTCTAGCAACAAGAATTTAAGATGGTAGAAATTGGGTAAATGCTTTTACACCATGCCGGTAGGAAAATTGTGGTGATTGAGACGCCACCCTCAAGTTTTGTCACGAAATTTTTCAACTAGGCGGTTAGGTAAACGGGGCCTTAGTATCCAGCAAATGAAGGACACTTTCCAGATATGTTTATTTTTTTAACTAGGTCTCTTGGGCATAGCGCGCCACGGAATGACATCCCTTACCTTGTTTTCAAATTATCAACAAGGTGGGAGGACTAAGACCAAAAGAAGAGTAGTTGCGACGTAATCTCAATTGGGGTAAAGAAGCTATCTCCTGGACCGGCAAGACATTGAAAATTTCGTGCCACCCCTGTTAAATAAGCCACTTCTCGTCAGTGACTAAAGTTTTGCAGATGTGTAGACTTCAGAACACAGCTAATATTAGCCACATGACCACACTTACGCTGATATCACCAAAGAATACTGAGGTCGTGATTGTTTGCGGCCCCTTAGTAATCTACATCCCAAGCACAGACAGGGGTGGCACGAAATTTTCGTGTCTTGCCGGTCCAGGAGATAATAAGGGAGGGTGGCTAAACTCACACTAATGGATTAGTGCGCACACTAAAATAATGCGAAATTGGGCAACAAGGCAAGGGATATACTCGAGTACAGTAAATAATTTATCACTCCCGTGACCTTAGCCTGGCAGCCTCGGCCCTCGGTTAAGGCTTTACTTCATGGATGATTACCGATAGTGCTGGAACAGATCCGTTAACCCAAGGTTTAGAGGAGAGGCAATTAGTGATGTTTGGATGGATTTGAGGCCGACTAATTGCTCTAGTACTCGTACTCGTACAGTATGATACCAGAGGCTATGCAAGGGTTTGGAATATTTACCCGAGTCCCACGAGAGAGTAACGAGGCTAGCTAGGGGCTAAGTGGAGGAGCCCCTGCATGGGGCTTGGCCCTAGGGCCAAGAGCAACGAGCCCAAGAGTTTTGGTTTCACAAATCCCTGGATGGCTGATTGGTTGCACTTATGGTCGGGTTTGACTTAACGATGAACCCCTCTTCTTGGATGGAGCAGTGTTAAACAACCCAACGCAGTTCAGCAACCCGCTCTCTACCCTATCAAACCCGAGAGGCACACAGGATGTCGCGAGCTCCTACAGGCAACATTGATTCTTTCAATGTAACGAATAGTTATAACAATGTCACATTACAGCGATTTGCAAATGTTTTGTCCAAGGCGGAGGAAAGAGAGAAAAATTTGTTAAATGCAAGTGGGGCAAACTAGTGTGCACTATATTAAGACTGGATGTATTGGGGGTGAGAGAGTGTATCCCATCTGGTATATTTGCTGATTTCGCTTCTCCCAGATCTGTGAGGCATGGTACCGGTATTGCTTGTACGAAAAAACAATTTCCGGTATCATGATTATCCAACTTTGTCTTCTATCACTTTCCTTGCTCTCGCTCTGAACCCACTTATGACCTCAATTTGCTCTTCTCTCTCGCCCTAATTTTCCCAACATATATGTTCTAACTACAGTTGGTATAGCACACGATAGCGTATCCCGCTAATATACAACGAAAAAATCACAAACTTTCCATCTCGTTGGACAAAACATTTGCAAATCGCTGTAATTGTTGCCGATGATGAGCCCAAAATCCTGGCCTGGCTGTCACCATTAGAGCCCCAGGTGCGACATCAAGATATTTGCGAGCAGCGGGTGGATAGGGTGGGGAACTGGCTATTGGAAACGAAAGAATTCAGGGGCTGGTATAATGGTAGTGGGAATGATGGATCTGACTATGCGGCATTGTTCTGCTATGGCGAGCCCGGGGTCGGAAAGAGTTACATCTGGTACGATAGTTTATCAGCTAGGAACGAAGGGCGCGGTTTGCTAACAGTTAACGGTGATAGCTCTGTGGTTGTAGATTATTTATGCGAGCGGGTCGTAGAACAGGATATGGCGGTCGCTTGCTTTTACTACGACTTCGCTTCCCGGGAGGCCCAATCCGCGACAAATATGCTGGGCTCTCTGCTCAAACAGCTTCTGAGTGGGTTGGAGGCAATTCCGGTGGAAATCGTGCAGAGGTTTAGAGGCCAGAAGAAGGCGATTGGTGGGCGGAGGATACAGCTTCCTGATATAGTGAAAATGTGCGCAGCTGTCACATCTTTACAACGCACATTCATCTGTGTTGATGCTCTCGACGAGTGTGTTCCCAGGTATCGGCTGGAAGTTCTTAGTGCATTGGGACAAATTCTCCGGGGGTCGCCGAATACACGAATCTTCATGACCGGAAGGTCACATATCCGGGGGGTAGTTGAGAGGCAACTCGGGGGAAGAATAACAAGTGTATCAATATTGCCCAGAGAGGACGATATAGTCGCATATCTGCGCGCGAGACTAGGGAATGACGAAACTCCCGAGGAGATGGATAGCTCCTTAGAGAATGATATTATAAAGAGTATTCCGGAAGAGACCTCAGAAACGTGCGTACCACCGTGGGATTCGGGAAACAGATGTGAGTCGTATACTGATAGATACAAATCCAGATTCCTACTGGCTTCACTCAAGATCGAAGCAATCTTGAGAGAAACGACAATCCATCGAAGGCGAAATAGGCTGAATGCGGGGGGGGATGGGCTAGGGTTAGGGGATGCATACGAGGCAACCCTAGAACGGATAAGAGCTCAGGGAGGGGAGAAATCAAAACTTGCGATGACGACACTGATGTGGATATGTCATTCGGAAAGGCCATTACAGGTAGACGAACTTTCCCATGCGCTTGCTGTGGAGATTGGGTCTACACATTTCAATAGCGATAATGTCCCTGCAACGGAAACGTTACTCGCCTGCTGTCAGGGGCTTGTCACGGTAGATAGGGAAGCCTCGACGGCCCGGTTAACCCACCATACACTCCGCGAGTACCTCACTACCCATAGCAACCTTTTCCCTCGGGCACAATTGGAGATGGCGGAAACCTGTTTGACTTATCTGAATTCAGACCAGGCTAGGGCCCTTCCTGCCAAACCCCAACCCGACCTCTCAAGCCTGCCCTTCCTCAAATATTGTTCGCGATATTGGGGCGCCCATGCAAAGGGATCCCTCTCAGATCGGGTGATATTACTTGCAACGGAGCTCTTGGACAAGTACGAGAACCATGTAACCGCCAACTCACTTTTTGAGCAAATCTTAGATCCCGTTGATTGCGTAGAAGCCAATTCTCTTTCAGTGTTCGGTGGACTACACTGTGTATCTTTTTTCGGAATTGTTGATCTCATGACCGGGCTGTTGGGGGTGAACAGCTGTGATGCCGATCAGGGTGATTTTGCTGGCATAACTCCACTAACATGGGCTGTGAGGGGAGGGGAGCCGGAGGCTGTGGAGATATTGCTGAGACATGAAGCTGTCAACCCCGACAAGCCAGACAACAGTGGCAGCACACCACTTTATTGGGCTGCGGACAAGGGGCACAACTCAATAGCGATACAACTTTTGGACCGGGCAGAGGTCAACCCCGACCACTCAGGCAACGAGGGTTTTACACCCCTCATGGGAGCAGCAGCTAGTGGGAGCGTGCTAATAGTGGAGCAACTTTTGGGCCGGCAAGACGTCAACCCCAACAAGGCAGACAAGGAGGGTAAGACACCACTTTGGTATGCCGCAGTTGCCGGGCACGAGTCAGTGGTGAAGCAGCTCTTGGAAAGACCAGACGTCAACCCTGAACTGTCATCACACCTCGGCAGTTCACCCCTCATTGAGGCCGCATATGGCGGGCACGAGTCCGTAGTGAGTCAACTCTTAGACCGGCAAGACGTCAACCCCGACAAGCCAGACAACAAGGGAAGGACACCACTTTGGTATGCGGCACTTAGCGGGAAGGGATTAGTGGTGAAGCAACTCTTAGATCGGCAAGACCTCAACCCCGACAAACCAGACAGCGAGGGCAAAACACCACTTTTGTGGGCTGCGATTAAAGGGCACGAGTCAGTGGTGAAGCAACTCTTGCGCCGGGAAGAGGTCAACCCCGACAAACCAGATGATGGGGGCAGAACACCACTTTCGTGGGCTGCAGCGGATGGGCACGAGTCAGTAGTGAAGCAACTTCTAGATCGGCCGGGCGTCCATCCTGATAAGCCGGACAACGAGGGCCGGACACCAATTTTGTTTGCTGCTATTAATGGGCACGATTCAGTAATGAAACAACTTCTAGACCGGCCAGACATCAACCCCGATAAGCCAGACAACGAGGGCTGCACACCACTTTTGTGGGCTGCAATGAAGGGGCATGGGTCGTCGGCGAAGCAACTTTTGAACCGGGGAGACGTCAACCCCGACAGGCCCGACAACACGGGCAAGACACCACTTTCCTGGGCTGCAATTAATTGCCACGAGTCAGTGGTGAAGCAACTCTTAGACCGGGAAGAGGTCAACCCCGAAAGGTCAGACCACGATGGCATTTCACCCCTCATGGAGGCTGTAGCAGGTGGGCACGAGTCCGTGGTGAGGCAGCTTTTAGACAGGAAAAACGTCGACCCCAACAAACCGGACAACAAGGGAAGGACACCACTTTGGTATGCTGCAGTTAGGGGGAAGGAATCAGTGGTGAAGCAGCTCTTAGATCTGCAAGACATCAATCCCGACAAGCCAGACAACGAGGGCAATACACCGCTTTCGTACGCCGTAATAGAGGGGCACGAGTCAGTGGTAAGGCAACTTCTGGACCGGCAGGACGTCAACCCCAACAAACCAGACAACCAGGGAAAAACACCACTTTTGTGGGCCGCCACGAAAGGGCACGATTCAGTGGTGAAACAACTCTTAGGCCGGCAAGACGTCAACCTCGACAAACCCGACAACACCGGTATGACACCACTTTTGTTGGCTGCGATGAAAGGGCTCGAGTCCGTGGTGAGGGAACTTCTAGTTCGGCAAGACTTCGACCCTGATAAGGCAGACAACGAGGGCAAGACGCCACTTTTGTGGGCGGCGGTTCTCGGGAAGGAATCAGTTGTGAAGCAACTTTTAGATCGTCAAGATGTCCACCCGGACAAGCCAGACAGCACAGGCAGGACACCACTTTCGTGGGCTGCAATGAACGGGCAGGAGTCAGTGGTAAAGCAACTCCTAGACCGGCCAAACGTCAATCCTGACAAGCCCGACAACAGGGGAAAGACACCACTTTCGTGGGCGGCGGGTACAAGTCACGAGTCAGTGGTAAAGCAACTTTTAGACCGGGAAGACGTCGTCCCCGACAAGCCAGACAACGAGGGCAAGACCCCACTTTTGTGGGCTGCAACTAAAGGGCGCAGGTCAGTGGCGAGGCAACTGTTAGACCGACGGGACGTCAACCCCGACAAGCCAGACAACGAGGGCAATACACCACTTTCATGGGCTGCAATGGGAGGGCACGAGTCAGTAGTCAAGCAACTTTTGGATCGGCAAGACGTCAACCCCGAGAGGCCAGACGATGACGGCAGGACACCACTTTTGTGGGCTGCGGGTCAAGGGCATGAGTCGGTAGTGAAGCAACTTTTAGAACGGCAAGATGTCGACACCGACAAGCGAGACAACGAGGGCAAGACACCACTTTTATGGGCTGCTGCAAAAGGGCACGAGTCAGTAGTGAAGCAACTCCTTGACCGGCAAGACGTCAACCCCGACAGGCAAGACAACGAGGGGAAGACACCACTTTGGTGGGCTGCGTGTCGAGGGCATGAGTTGGTGGTCAAGCAACTTTTAGACCGTCAAAATGTCAACCCCGAAATATCAGACCTCCATGGCATTTCACCCCTTGCCCAGGCTACAGCTAGCGGCCACGAGTCAGTTGTGAAGCAATTCTTAAACAGGAGAGATGCCAACCCCCACCTGCCAGCAAGCAGCGGCGGTATGGTAGATGCCGCCTAGCCAAGTGTGACGCCTTCGGGGGTGCAACGGGGGACACAACAGGGGGCGTGTTGGCCTACTGAACAACAATGGGTCTATGTTTAAATCTCTGGGGCGCTTTGGATATTTTCTATTTTTTTGTGGTGTATTTATCTTAGGTCTAAACATAATCGATATATTATTGTTTTGTTTTTATTTGTTGGTGTTGCTATTGCCTTTGCTATATGAGAGAAGAGCTTTAGATATCAATTGATGGTAAACATAATCAGACTATAGCATTATTACATAGTGAGGATATTAAACACTATTCACTTGCCAGTGGGGTTCGTATCCTCTGATATAAGGTTTCTATAGCTTTCAGAATCATATACCTCATCAGTGTGACGGGCATTGTGATACGCGGTGTCTGGCAGCGCAACTCAATAGTTAAGTATGATAGCTTTTGCAATGGGCAAGTGTCGACCCTGACCACCCAGGGTTTTTTACACCTCTCATGTGATGGAGACGATAGCACGATCGTGTAGGCGTAGCTGATAGGATAAGGGGGTTGCAGTGTATATTCTCTATGGAGGTTGCTAGTTAGGGTTCACCTTAAGTAGGGAAAACTCCATATGCGTGACCCTATACACTCGTTCATGCTTTAGAATGTTCACTCGTGCACACTTCTATCACATGTGCGCTTCTTGTTGCCTTCGCTACTCTCTGCTCCTAATATATCGTGCCACTGTGATACTAGGATTATTATACCATCCTCATGGAGGCTGCAGCTAGCGGGCACGCACCAGTGGTGAAGCAAACTTTGCACTGGCAGGCGGCAAACCCCGACAAACCAGAAAAAGAGGGCAATGCACCACTTTCATGGGCTGCAGTGGGAGGGTTCGAGTCTGTAGCTTATGGTATAATTGGAACCTTTAGACCAGAAAAACGTTAGCCCCCACTTTTAGACTTAGACGGCGATATACGGCACGGCGAAACGAAACGGCGAAACGAAACGAAGAGCGCCAAGGAATCACACCTAACACGATCGCACACAGAAGCGGGGGGAAAACTCTTCACTTCACAACAACAACTCCTCGCTCAACGACACCTGTCCACTACCTCAACTAACTAGGGCAAAGACAGAAGTATATATCATCACAAACTCTTCCTATCCTCATCAGGAGGTACCTTCAGACAGTTTGCTCCTTGTCCTACCTTTCCCCCTTTTTCCTGGAAACTTATGCTAACAGAATGCAGAAACAATCATCACTATCTCTCTGGGTGTCCTCCGGGTGTAAACCCCTTTTACTACCTTTCCGCCTCCGTTCCGATCGCTGCATTCCGACATAGGAAATGCTTTCCACAAACACGCCCGGAAGTCATATCCCATATGCCTGACTCCACAGCGCATGTCCGAAGCCACAGCACTTCCCCGAAAGCTAGCTAAAGAACAAAGGAGATACCAGGAGAGCCTGGCGAGCAGCATTTCCAATACCCACAAGCGAGACAAACAAGGGCCGTGCACCACTTTCGTGGGCTGCGAGCCAAGGGCACGAGTCACAAATTCTGCGTCTATAACGAGGGTTGAAGGAGTGACGACTACTGCAAGCGCGGAAACCTCCAATCCCTGCCTTATATGCGATCTACAAGCTGCGGGCTCTTGCTGGTAGCAGCATCGTATATTTTCCCGCTCGGCTTCCCTCGCATCATTCGATCCATTTAGACCTGTCGTCAGGGGAAAGTGCAGAGGCTTGTAGGAAAGCCTTGTTCGAGCAGCTCAAAATTCAGCTGTTTTGCGTATGATGTCCACAAAAGCAGTAAATTAAGGCAAATGAGAGAAGGCACGTCGTATCATGAATTATCTCCTAGCAGGTAGTGAGCGAAATAGCATTTTGCAAGCTTAGCAGCCATGGGGTAGTAGTGACCGACAGCAGGTTTCTCTGCCGACTCAATTCCTACTCGCAGTCCTGGACTAGAGTCTTTAGTTCTAGTCTATCGTGGTTCTCTTCCTCGCCTTCGGTTCACTAGAGACTTGCAATTACTCTGTGCTCCCACTTCGTTAGTTCCTAAATCACTCAAGAAATGAAGCGGAATGTTCATGACAATCCCGGGAGAATCTGTATTCAATGCTTCACAACCTTCCACAGTCCCACATGTTGCCAAGTCCTGTAACAGGAGCAGCGGAGCATCACTCTGCTACTACGGCCAGCAAAAAGATCGAAACCTATATCTCCTCCTAACGCTAGAATCAGAAGGGCCTCAGTATGTCCCCAGTTCTCAGTTTTGATAGCGGCAAAGCCCAACCCTATCCCCAAAGAGTATAAAACCCCTACCACAAGATCGACCAACTCTCTAGGGGCGGTATAATTCATGCTTTGTTCTTCGGTGAGCTAGGGTGAATTTGTCGGGAATACTCGTATGATGCGGATTATTCTTCAAGTTCACACCACCCCTTGCCTAAGCTATGATAGCGCTTACCCTCACAATTTATCCTTTGTAGTGTCCTTAGCTTACCCTAACGCGAAAAAGACAAGCCCTGATGGGGGGGTATTAATTAACCTCAAAGTTCTAGAAACAAATTCACCAGACTTCAGGAGCCCCCAAATCTGTTTCCTGAATTACAAGTGGGCTGGGATATCCGGATTTCATGCTATGGAATGGTTAGACTTCTCTCCCAGTTATGATACCTTTTCATTTATCATTTCGTCCTTTTGTTCCCTGGTCTATCGAGGCGGAGGCAGTTGAAAGGAACACCAGCATCTTGCTAGTCTAATAACGAACCTGTCCCCACTCTAGCCTGGGTCTTGGAAATCGTAAACACTCACTTGGAGGTTTTGTAAAAAGGGGCGGCAGTAATCTGGATTACCAAAGATATATCAGAGTATGGTGGGAGGCGTGATGCGAAATGCGAAATGCGAGTGATATTTGGTGCTGCGGGAGTCGGCTGAACACCATGAAGAGGGGGAAATATGTAGCGGGGGGTGATAATGGCTAAGTTTGTTTTGGGGCGTGAAGCTCTCCAGTTGCGGGAATTGGTAAGGCTTTGCTGTCTAATTGCTCGGGATTTGTTTCGCGTACTTATTTTTGTGCGGATATACGATAGTTGCTAGCAGTGCAGAGCCTCCCACACTGGAACTGATTGGAATCTAAATAGGGTTAAGCGCCACTTGGCACCGGAGCCGTTCATCGAACACTTTTCACGAAACACGAATAAGGCTGGGAAGGCGGTTTGTTTTTGAACCTCCAGCAGTCCTGGATACCCAGCTTTCCCTGGATTTAGGAGCGATATAGCGGATGATTGAGTGGGTTGTGGGGGACTTTTATTAGCTTTTGGGGTGGTCTTTCTGGGAAGCACGGAATGAATTTATTTTCCTAGCCACGGCCCAGGCTTAGAAAGGGGAATACATAACTGCCGACCATCGCTAGCGGTTCATCCTCGACTCTGCGGCCATGAGGATAACATCTTGGAACTTAAGGGGGAGTTGAGGGGAGGAGGTGTGCCGGCAAGTATATGGTGTTTACTTGCGGTAGCGTGCCATCCAGCGCCGGGCGGAATTTGCAAACTTATCGTACCTCCGAGGCAACATCACGTTTTTGTTGATTTGGGGGCTATACGAGTCGCACGGAAGTAGACTTAGAGAATTCACGTGGAACTTAGGCACTGTGTAGGAAGGGTATGAAATGTGACTTTCGCCGCTCGCGTTTCGTTCATTCACTTGCCTACAGTTACCTAGAAATAAACTAATGGTAAAGATAGGCGTGGAAATGAAACACGAATACCACGTCCTGACCCTTCTATGGATCACCACACTTATTCTCTAAATGCCCTCGTTCCTCCGTAGACTCACGTGATAACAGAGGCGCGTCGGTGTGATCTATTGTTGGGCAATCTCTTGTATCCGAACCATCTGCATATCTCTTTGTTAGAAAGGGTGACATGTTGCTCAGCATGCTCTTATAATACTGCCTTTGTTGTTCCGATAGCTTCTGGGAACGCGCTCGTCTGAGGCTCCGGAAACGAACTCCGTATTCAGCCACATGCTTTGGCTTCGGGGATGTGTTTATGTTTTCCGGGAAAACATTTCGAATCTAGGAATGCGCAAGAGCTCCGGAACCGTGCATCCGTCGGAAAGAAAGCCGGAACGCTATGAGGGCAGCGTACAAGCCCAGAGGCTATGGGCAGTGGGAGTTTGCTTTCTTTTGTTAGCCCGGGAGTGTGAGCGCGGGGCAGGGGAGACTTACATGGATTGGCGTGCGCATGTGTGGTGGCTCATGGATGGCTAAGAGGTTTTTGTGGTTGATATATACCGGTACTGTACTCTTGTCTTTGCCGTTAGTTAGTTGTTGTGATGTTGAATAAAGTGAACTTCCCCGCCTGCTCCTGAGTATGCGATCGTTTTTCGTGGGAGAACTCTTGGCGTTTCGCAGCCGCAGTCGATCCACGTCTAAAACCCCTGAACCATCCTTCACACTCCCGCAACAAAGATACGCATGTGCGTCCAACAGTTTTGACCATCTAGCAACAAGAATCTAGGACGGTAGAACATTGGGTAAACGTACCGTCTATCGGAAAATGATGCCGGTTGAGGCACCACCGTCGGGTTTTATCACCAAAATTGGCGAACTAGAGGGTTAGGTAACGGGTCCTTAGTTTCCAGAAAATGAAGGATACTTTCCAGATATGCCCACAGTATTTCCTTCACCAGGTCTCTTGGGTGCAGCAAGGACGAAGTGACGGAAAAAGACTTTATCCCTACGGTGATATTAGCCTCGCAGCCTCGGTTAAGACTTTACTTCATGGATTTAATTATAATAGGGACTTTGCGATTTCTCATCCAGAGTCAAATCCTGGCAACTGGTTGGCTCGTAACCGCATTTGCCTCACATCCAGAGTCTTCTTGCAAAGTCTCTAATGGTGGGATGGACCTGTCGATGTTCAGGAGAGAGAAAATCTGTGATGTTGGATTTTGGAACTGGCGGATTGCTCCGATACCGTAAAACCCCTTTCGATCCGCTACAGAATCGCTGCGTGTCACGAATGTCCCTGTAAAATCATCAGACTAGTCCCGCTCGGGAACTTTGTCCCTGGGATTAGCAACCTACCGTACTCGAGTAACGGCGATAGGTCGAGTAAAGCCATATGAGCAAGGGCTCAAGATAATCAGCCTCTGTCATTACGAGATAGTATTATAACGAGGCTGACGAGGGGCGGAGCGGAGCGGTTCTGCGGCCATGTCCGCAGCGGCGCCCGAGGAGAAACGCCAGCACAAGGGTTTTAGTTTTACAAATCAATGTTCATTGACTAGGCTGCAATTAGGCTGTTGTGGGGCTGAGAGATGAACCCCGCTTGTCACAAACCTACTCGAACTTTATCAACTGGTCCAAAAGTCTTCAAGCACTCAATTCCCCACCCCATCTCAATCAGTGAAAACCGAAGGATGTCTCGAGCTTTTACCGATAACAAAAATTCATTCAATGTATCTAATATTAGCTTTACTCATAATATCGCTTCTTTTAGTGTGTCGAATATTAGCTTTATCGCTACTGATGATGAGCCCCAAATTCTGGCCTGGCTATCACCCTTGGAACCCCTGGTGCGGCATCACGATATTTGCGAACAGCGGGTAGATAGTGTGGGGAACTGGCTTCTGGAAACGGAAGAGTTCGGAAGCTGGTATAATGGTAGTGTGAATGGTGGATCTGATCGTGCGGCATTGTTCTGCTATGGAGAGCCGGGGGTCGGAAAGAGTTACATCTGGTACGAGAGGTTACTAGCGGGGAAGGAGGGATATGTTTGCTGACGGACCTCAATGGTAGTTCTGTGGTGGTAGATCATTTATGTGACCAGGTCATAGGACAGGATATGGCAGTCGCTTGCTTTTACTATGACTTCGCTTCCCGGGACGCCCAGTCCCCGACAAATATGCTGGGCTCTCTGCTCAAACAACTTCTGAGTGGGTTAGGAGCAATTCCGGTGGAAATCGTGCAGAAATTTCGGGGCCAGAAGAAGGCGATTGGTGGGCGGAGGCTTCAACTTCCCGAGATTGTGAAAATGTGCACAGCTGTCACATCTTTACAACGCACGTTCATCTGTGTTGATGCCCTCGACGAATGTGTTCCCAGGTATCGGCTGGAGGTTCTTGGTGCGTTGGGGCAAATTCTCCGGGGGTCGCCAAATACACGAATTTTCATGACCGCACGGCCGCATATCCAGGGGGTGGTTGAGAGGGAGCTAGGTGGGAGAACGACAAGTGTGTCAATAGCGTCCCGGGGGGGCGATATAGTCACATATCTGCGCGCGAGGCTGGGGAAGGACACAACTCCGGAGGCTATGGATAAATTCCTAGAGAGTGATATTATGAAGAGCATTCCGGAAGAGATCTATGAAACGTACGTACCAGCGTGGGATCCGGGAGACCATTGTGAGTCGTATACTAATAGATGCAAGTACAGATTCCTAATGGCTTCACTCAAGGTCGAAGCAATCCTAAGAGAAACGACGATCCACCGGAGACGAAATAGGCTGAATGCGATGGGAGACGGGTTAGGGTTAGGAGGTGCATACGAGACAACTCTGGGACGGATAAGAGCTCAAGAAGGGGAGAAAGCAAAACTTGCGATGACAACACTAATGTGGATATGTCATTCGGAAACGCCATTACGGGTAGACGAACTGTGCCATGCGCTTGGTGTGGAGATTGGGTCTACACATTTCAATAGCGACAATATCCCCGCGGTAGAGACGTTGCTCGCCTGCTGTCAAGGGCTTGTCACAGTCGATAAGGAAGCTTCGACCGCCCGGTTAACCCACCACACCCTCCGCGAGTACCTCACTACCCATAGCAACCTTTTCCCCCGAGCACATTTAGGGATGGCAGAAACCTGTTTGACCTATCTGAACTCGGACGAGGCCAAGGCCCTTCCTGCGAAACCTCACCCTGATCTCTCAAGCATGCCCTTCCTCAAATATTGTTCGCGATATTGGGGCACCCATGCGACGAGAGAACCTTCAGATGGCGTGATATTACTTGCAATGGAGCTCTTGGACGGGTACGAGAACCACGTAACTGCCAATTCACTTTTTGAACAAATATTAGATCCGGATGATTCCTTAGAAGTCAATTCTCCTTCGGTGTTCGGTGGGCTACACTGTGTATCATTTTTCGGAATTGTTGATGTTATGACCAATCTGTTAGGAATGAACGGCTGTGATGCCAATCAGGGAGATTCTGCTGGCATAACTCCACTGTCATGGGCTGTGAGGGGCGGGCAGGGGGAGGCGGTGGAGCTATTGCTGAGACATGAAGCTGTCAACCCCGACAAGCCTGACAACTGTGGTAGCACACCACTTTCGTGGGCTGCAATAGCAGGGCACGAGTCAGTGGTGAAGCAACTTTTAGATCGGCAAGACGTCAAGCCTGACAAACCAGACCACCTTGGCCTTTCACCTCTCATCAAGGCTGCAGCTAGGGGCCACGAGTCAGTTGTGGAGCAACTTTTAGCCCAGAGGGACGTCAATCCCGACAAGCCAGACAACGAGGGCTGCACACCACTTTTGTGGGCTGCAATGGAAGGGTATGAGTTAGTGGTGAAGCAACTCTTAGACCGGCAAGACGTCGACCCCGACAGGCCAGACAACGAGGGCGGTACACCACTTTCGTTGGCGGCAATGGAAGGGCACGGGTCAGTGGTGAAGCAACTCCTAGAGCGGCAAGATGTCACCCCCGACAGGTTAGACAATGAGGGTAGGACACCACTTTGGTGGGCTGCCGGCACAGGGCACGAGTCAGTGGTGAGGCAACTCTTAGACCGGCAAGACATCGACCCCGATAGGCCAGACAACGAGGGCGGTGCACCACTTGCGTTGGCGGCAATGGAAGGACACGAGTCGGTGGTGAAGCAACTCTTAGACAGGCAAGACGTCGACCCCGACAGGCCAGACAACGAGGGCAAGACACCACTTTGGTGGGCTGCAGGTACAGGACACGAGTTAGTAGTTAAGCAACTATTAGACCGGCAAGACGTCAACCCCGAAAAGTCAGACTGCAGTGGCATTTCACCCCTCATCCAGGCTGCAGCTGGTGGGCACGAGCCAGTGGCGAAGCAACTCTTGGACAGGCAAGATGTCAACCCCGATAGGTCAGACAATGAGGGCAGGACACCACTTTCGTGGGCTGCAATGAAAGGGCGCGAGTCAGTGGTGAAGCAACTCTTAGAGCGGGAAGACGTAAACCCCGACAAACAAGACAATGAGGGTAATACACCACTTTCGTGGGCCGCAATGGAAGGGCAGGGGTCATTAGTGACGCAACTCTTAAGCCGGTTAGACGTCAACCCCGACAGGCCAGACAACGAAGGCAAGACACCACTTTGGTGGGCTGCAGGTACAGGACACGAGTTAGTAGTTAAGCAACTATTAGACCGGCAAGACGTCAACCCCGAAAAGTCCGACCACTGTGGCATTTCACCCCTCATCCAGGCTGCAGCTGGTGGGCACGAGTCAGTCGTGAAGCGACTCTTGAAAAGGCATGATGTCAACCCCGATAGGTTAGACGACGAGGGTAGGACACCACTTTCGTGGGCTGCGATGAAAGGGCACGAGTCAGTGGTGAAGGAACTCTTAGATCGGCAAGACGTCGACCCCGATAGGCCAGACAACGAGGGCTGCACACCACTTTCGTGGGCTGCAATAGAAGGGCATGAGCCAGTCGTGAAGAAACTCTTAGACCAGCAAACCGTCGACCCTGACAGGCCAGACAACGAAGGCAGTACACCACTTTCCCTGGCGGCAACAGAAGGGCACGTGTCTGTGGTGAAGCGACTCTTAGCCCGGCAAGATGTCGGCCCTGACAGGCCAGACAATGAGGGACAGACACCACTTTGGTGGGCTGCAGGCACAGGGCACGAGTTAGTGGTGAAGCAACTCTTAGACCGGCAAGACGTCAACCCTGAAAGGCCCGACCACCGTGGCATCTCACCCCTCATCCAGGCCGCAGCTGGTGGGCACGAGTTAGTGGTGAAGCAACTCTTGGACCGGCAAGACGTCGACCCTGACAAGCAAGACAACGAGGGTAGGACACCACTTTGGTGGGCTGCCGGTACAGGACACGAGTTAGTGGTCAAACAACTATTAGACCGGCAAGACGTCAACCCCGAAATGTCAGACCTCAGTGGCATTTCACCCCTCATCCAGGCTGCAGTTGGTGGGCACGAGTCAGTGGCGGAGCAACTCTTGGACAGGCAAGATGTCAACCCCGATAGGCCAGACAATGAGGGCAGGACACCACTTTCGTGGGCTGCAATGAAAGGGCACCAGTCAGTGGTCAACCAACTCCTAGAGCGGGAAGACGTAAACCCCGATGAGCAAGACAACGAGGGCAATACACCACTTTCCTGGGCTGAAATGGAAGGGCACGAGTCGGTCGTGCAGCAACTCTTGGGCCCCAAAGTCGTCACCTCTCACATACCAGACCATCATGACATTTCTCCCCTCATCTGGTCTACAGCTGTTGGGCACCAGTCGGTCCCTGAGCTGCTTTTCAACAGGCAAGACGCCAACCCCGACTTGTTAGAAAGCGGCGGCGGTGTGTTGGATGCCGTCTAGACACAGTACCAAGTCGAGCGCCACCAGGGACGCAGCCGGGACCCAGCAAAGGTCGCCTTGTCATGCAATCCTACTGAGCGGCGGTGGGCGGCTCGAGCACCGCTTTTTTTAATTTTTACCTTTTAATTTTTAATTCCCTAACTTGTTTGGATACAGTATTTTTCTCATTGCGCAATTTCGCGTGTCTGTAGTCGACGACCGTCCACCCCGTCCAGGACGGCGCCAAGGCAGTCCGTCCCGTCCAAAGACGAGACAGTCTCGTCCTTCGTCGTCCTCACCCCGTCTTGGACGGACAGGACGACTGGATCTAGTGGCGGTGGGTCTAAGTTTCAATCACTATGGGCACTTAGGATATTTTATATTATTAAATTTTTGTGGAATATTTATAATATTATTATTATGTATATCGTAACCTATATATTACATTCTTGTTAGGTATGGCTACCTTAGATATTTTAGAGACGAAAAACTAAGTAGAGATTGATGGTAAACATAATCAAATATATCATAATTACATTCAGAGGATATTAGACCATATTCTCTCCTGAGTATTTCTATCTTTTAGATACAAGGTTTTTTTAGCCTTTAGAATCATATACCTTATCCGGTAATGAGTATTTATGATGCGCCGTATCTTGTAACAATGTTTCTCATGAGAGGTGAGCAAAGCGCACGAGTTAGTGGTGAAGCAACTACTAGCACGGCCAGACCTTAACCCCGAGAAGCCGCATAGCGGGGGCAAAGCACCACTTTGGTGGGCTGCAATTACCGGGTACGAGTCTTGAGGGAAGCAACTCTTAGAGCAGCAAGGCCTCAGCTCATGCGGCAGATACCGCGGGCATTCCACCCCCCACCTAGCCTGTTGCTAGTGGACACGAGTCGGTAGTGAGGCGACCTGTAAACAGGCAAGAAGTTACCCCCCGCAAGCCAGACAAAAGCCGACCCATCCCGCTGTACTACGCCTCGAGCAAGGGCCATGGAGTGGCAAATTTACTGCCAGAGTGGAGATCTCCGATCCCTGCCTTGTTTGAGGTCGACCAGCTCCCGGCCTCTTTGTCCTCTTCGACTCGTCAACCTCGGCTATCTACGCTTCTCCCCCCAGACCCCTTTCGTCACCCACTCCACCTCTGCCCCGGGCTCCCGAGGCCCGCGACGGGCCCTTGATATCATTCCCTTGCACTACTCCTCCATTTCCTTCTGTATTCGCTCATAACATATGCCCGAGCTTGCAAATTCTGTACACTTGGAATTAATCATCTACCTGCAAAGTTGATTATATGTATAATTACTGGGGACCCCCCAGATATTTAATTCTGCAATTGGATGGGAAATTTCGAGTCTCCACCGCAGGTGGAACGAAGAGGTGGGACGGGACGGTGTTTTCCTACTTCACTTGCAACTTTTTATTGCTTTTCATTGGCCCTTGTCTCGAATTCCAATTATTGATCCTCCCCTTCCCCGTATGTTCACGTTTTTCTCATTTGTTTGACCGTAACAGTGTTCCCAACCGCCCAGTCCGTTCGTCTTCGGACGGGGCGGACTACAGCTCATAGTCCGTCTTTTTGGGGGTGCTAGGACGGACTGCGCCCTGGAAGGAGAGGAACGGATGGACTATAGGGGACTATAGTCCCAGCACTTGGACCTCCTGTGCTAGCCAAGCTGAAATCATACACCTGCAAACGAACTCTTTTCACATCATTAGACATCACTCGTGCGGTTACCATCCCCGGCCCTACCTTTTAACTTGGATTATTAAATTTCTTTCACCTTCTTCTGGAGATAATAAATTGATATTGCCATTTTATCGGTACTGTATGGTTACGTCTGTTTGCGCTATAAATTGTTCGTCGTCAGTTTTTTTTCTATTTACCTTTCAGCGAGGTCTCTGTCTGGACATTCCTACCGGACAGTTGATATTTGCAGTCATTTAGCAAAAGTAGTTGGGAAATGAGGACCCCCGTTGCCGAGATCTGGTAAAATAAAGGGCGAGGAACTCCTCAATTAAGACAGTGTGGAGGTTTGGCTCATTTATTCCACTAGCAAACATAAATTCCTTCCCACGATGACTTTTGCAGAATGGCTGTAGGGCCCTAACCACTTGATAGTTTGGAACAAAATGGTTTGGTGCACAGCGGATTCGATCACTGATGGTTGGAGAACCAAAGACTTTTATCAATACGAACAAGTCAGATGACAAGGAAACAAATTCAATAAAGAATAAAGAAACGAGAGACTG
>Ga0307517_10005320_pt1 | contig 19444 bp, 20 predicted proteins | sample 23_EM_MG_FD_194515 | JGI IMG/M metagenome (GOLD analysis project Ga0307517, IMG submission 194515) | Populus trichocarpa ectomycorrhiza microbial communities from riparian zone in the Pacific Northwest, United States - 23_EM | ecosystem: Host-associated > Plants > Roots > Unclassified | place... | reverse complement strand
GTGTCTATTGGGGGGGGGACGAAGACAGAAGTGAATTGGTTTCAAATTTAAATTTACTGATTTAGCTTACCAGAGCACCCACCCTCCATCGAATAGTTTCTCACCCCCACTTTCCTGAAAATTTAGTGATACTAGGCTGCCGCCTTCTAATAACGCGGACCAAAACCCCCGAGTGAGATTTCGTAGACCGAACCTCTGATAACCCATATTATATATCAGTACACCCCCCCCACAACACCAAACCCACACGTAGCAATGCGCGATCCCTCAGATGGAGAAGTGATACACGTCAATGGTCAAGATTGTTAATCGAAACTGCATCCACATGAATAACAAGAAGGATATAAAACACCCCAACTGTGTAGTAAAGTAGTTCAGGCCCGCCATTACCCCCTGCGGTGCCGATGGTGCCGAATTCCCCAACATCTTTCCAAAGAGACGCTAGTGAAATTAGCGTATTTTCTTTGATTGGCAGATCCAACCACACCAGAGGTGTACTGCTATATACCACATTGCTCCGAATATTTGCTAGTAAACATCGACAAGCGCATTACCTCGCCTCCACCAGTACAACATCACACTCTCATACCAGACCTAGCCCTCCCGTTGATAGGAAAAGATCAAGATCATAACCTGATATGAAATCGCTCTTGGCATCACTCAACTTAACATTTCTAGAAAAGTGCAAAGCAAACCATAGTTTCCCAGTTTGCATTCTACAAGTGATGGGCATATATATAGTATGATACCCTAACACTATCCAGCAGCCCCACCGCAAAATTTGCCGGGAATTGACCCAAGGATATTTGTTACCAACTCTGGACCTATCCCCCAGCAAAAAAAGTGGTTCGCCGAGCATATTTTTTTTTTAATGCCCGACCACCCCACTGCGCCCCCCGGATTCGAACTCATGATGGTCCCTGTTTCAAATTAGCCGACTAGTTTCCTAAGCCATTAGACCATAGGAACTGGCCGATAATACTCTTTCTTTTTGATCTTTTAACTGCTTCTTCGGAAAGTACACAGTTCAGGCACCTGATACTTTTTCTTTGGTACTAAAAAAGGACACAGGTATCCAATCATACTACTCTCTCATGATATCGACGGAACGAGGAACGGAGGGGGGGGGGGGGGGCGTTCCGGTGTATATATCTGTGCTCCGCCTCCGAAACACTCGTTTTCTTCGTCAGAGGACAAATGTTCCCTGAATTCCATGGCTTAGTATACCCCGGTGTAACCATTCTATTCTTTGGTAGAGGGAAGGATAGGGATAAAACTTTTGTACGATAAATTATCTGCGCGTATCCGACCGCCCATTGCAAAATTTGGACCCAACAAGTGTTCGGATTCTATACGCCCGTAACTTGTAGCGCGGTGTAGGAAAATTCGGCACTATCGGCCCCCGCGGGGGATAATAAAATACCACCGGAATCCTTCAATAACTTACATATTATCATACCCTCGATAAGAAAGCAAGAAAGCAATGATCCTCAAGGAGGGAAAGGAAGGGAAAGGGAAAAAAAACTACACTGAAAGAGCAAGAACAATGAAAGAAAGAAAGAAAGAAAGAAAGCACCTATATACTACTACTCCTAACTACGATAGCACGCTTGAAAAGAGATGGAACACAGCACCGCAACAAATCGCGAGTGACAAGCCATGACTGCCAGAGAGGAGCAAGAGCACAAACGGGTTCCCATCCGGCCAGCTTGGGAAAGCACATCCCCGCCGACGGCTGGCCGGATGGAAAATCGTGGGGAGCGGGGAGGCAAGGAAGGGAAGATCCAGTCCTATCACTACCACCACCACACCACCACCCCTCCCGACTCCGCGTCAAGATTATTACTTTGTACAGCTTCTTGATTGGGGTATTTCAGCCTTGTGATGTACTATACGTCATATTAGACTGTTATCGGTAATTTCCGCATCGATGGGGGGGTATGGTGGGCAGCTTGGGGGGGGGTTGTCCGGGTTTGCGTTTCTTACTTTGAAAGGCCGGGGTCTGAGGTATAGTTATTGGGTTTTATCATACTCGCGTTATAAGTATGATAGGTGGCTTGGATGGCATCGTGTTTTCAATGTGTGTAAGGGTAGGCACGGTGGTTAGTGCTAGCGGTGGTGGTGTAATAGTAACAGTAGTAGTAGCAGTAGCAGTAGTAATATTAGTAGTGGCGGTGGTAGTTGGACACATGAGCGGGAAGTTACAGATACCCTCACGATATCTCATCCAAGCACTAAGATGCGGTATTCGAACGTTGCTCACGATTACGCAAGCCCGCAAAGATAAACTTCCTAATTTTATCATGCCTAGCTGGTAGTGAACTAAAGCCTCGGTAAAATCCAGGAATAATATAAAGTAAACATCCCAGCATAGCCAAGCGCGACACTTCCATACAGAAAAAGTAAAAATCCGGGCTCTATCCCACACCCATCCATCAATCGGTCAACCAAAACAAAAGTGAGCAAATAATGCAATGCAAAAACAAAGCAAAAGTAGGGGTGCGAGTGATTTAAAACTACATATGCTATTTACCGAACAACGGTTTGTTCTCCCGCGAATACAAGCTTCTCCTAAAGAAACGATTATTCGTCCAACCTTGAGGGGGTCACGCTAGCAAAGGAGAGAAAAAACTCTAAGGGGGGGACTGGAGCCAGGAGGGTCGGGAAGGGAAAAATAGAACGAGGGCTAACTAAAGAAAAACCACTTTTGATCACGCCGATGAACATTGACTATTAAACAAGGAAGAAAATCAAATGCAACCAGGAAGAAATGCTGATGACAATGGTGGTGTTGATGTTGATCAAGAGGCTTTTTTTTGTTTTTGTTTAATCCTCCTACATTACCACGACGTGAGGATCAGTGTCACTACTATCATCTTCCGTTTGGATAAGAGTTCCAGTTCCCATGAAGGCTCTCTTGGCCATCTCTTCTAGAGACCCCAGTTCTCCGCTCGACTCGCACATCTCGCGGAAGATGCTGTCTTTCTTCTGCAGGAGGTTGTGCGGGTGGTCGAATTCTTTGACTTTTCCTTGGTCGAGAACGAGGACTCTATCGTAGAATATGATAGAATTGAGACGATGGGCGATGGTGATGGTTGTGGACTTTAGTTCATGGATTGTTGCTTGTATTTTGGTGTCGGTTGAGTAGTCGATTGAGGCCGTGGCTTCGTCCATCAGAAGCACTACTGGATCCTTAAGGAGCGCTCTCGCAAGGCATAATAATTGCCTGGAATCACACAGTTAGTTCAACTCCATAGTGTAAGGTTTGGAGGTATCATACTTTTGGCCTTGGGAAAGATTGTTCCCAGATTCAGCAACAGGGCTTTGCAAATCAAGGAACACATTCTTATTGAGGGTAGAATCGTCTCCAGCGACTGGGGCGGCCGCTTCTGGCTCCTCGTTAATCAATTGCACACGTTTCAAGGCTCTGAAAATCTCCCCATCAGTATAGACACCGAAAGGATCCAGATTACTCCTGATTGTCCCAGTGAAAAGGGTAGGATCCTGAGGCACCATGGTGATAGACTGTCTGAGATCCTGCAGTCCGATCGTAGATATATCGATACCATCAATCACGATCTTACCGGTTTCCGCCTCCAAGCTCCTGAATAATGCAAGTGCCAATGAACTCTTCCCAGCGCCAGTCCTCCCCACAATACCTACCTTTTCTAGTGGCTTGATGCTGAAAGTGACGTTCTTCAGCACCAAATCCAAATCCGGGCGATAACGGGTTGAATAATTCTCAAAAGTTACACCACCCTTCTCGGGCCAAGTGCTTGTTGGCCTATTGTCAGGGATCATATCGGCAGCTTCTTGGTCAACCTCAAGATATTCGCGGACTCGCTCGACCCTAAAAAAGCAACGGTTAGCATCGCTAAGTAAAGCGGTCTTAAAATACGTACGAATTCATATTTTGCTCATTTATCGCATAAAGTCGCACAAGCCATAGTATGTTATCGGTAAAGGTGATAGCATATGTTAGTGAAAGACCAGCCAGCCCTGCGTCAATTTTGCCAACGCTGAGAACCACAAAGGCTCCAGCAAAAAACGAGACCAATGCTCCGACGATATCAACTCTGAAACTAAGCCAGCGATTGCAAACCCACAGATAGAAGAAAGGACGATGGTGGTTGTCTATCTTTGAAAGGTTATCTCTAACAAATCGTCTCTCATCACCATAAGCTCGGATGGTGGAAATTCCACTTAAAGTTTCGCCGAAGTGTTGATACAGAGGACTTCTCTGGATTGATTCCAATCGTTTCAAATCCCTTGAAGCCCTCAGGTAAAACGCACCAATCAACCAGTAGAGCAAAGCGATTACCACCGCGGGGCCAAGGAATCCAGGTGTGATGAACGAGATGAGAAAAGCAATTCCAATCACTGATGCTAAAGAATGAATCATGCCCAAAGCAACAGGCGCAACCTCTTGATCAACTGCTTCCATATCTTTAGAGAACCTGTTGATAATCCGCCCAAGTGGTGTCGAATCAAAGAACCTAAACTTAGCCCTCATTATGTTATATAATAGTTGATTGTGAATACTCTTTGAGGCAACCAGGCTACCATAAAACACAATAGCCTCTCGGAAGAAAGAAACAAGCGTGTATGTGAAACCTATAAATGCGTAGATCCCCAGATAGTAGACCAAGTTGATGTCATCGGTATTGTTGGCAATAGTGGCAGACTCCGACAAAGAGTTGTAGGAGAGCGGCCAAATGCAAGACCCAGAAGAGAAACAACTTCCAGAATATCCGATAGAAGAAGCAGGTGCGTTGCGGGCACTGAAGGTCGGCCCGGGAGGCTTAGCAGACTCATATCTGAGAGCCCATTCTCGAATCCAGACCGCCGTCCCGATAGAGCCAATTTGTTGCGCCAAAAAGGTAATTACGACAACGACCCAGTACCACCACGGGCCCATAGACCTAAGATACAAATAATAAACTCTCCAATCAACACTACCCAGAGCCTTCGTCTCTTCTCCTGAGATCTTATCTTTCTTCTTGACAGCAGGCTCATCATCAGTACCTGGCTTTGCAGGACTGGATGTTTGAGTTTTTACATTCATTGGCATTTCACCAATAAAGGAGGGCACGCGAGAAGGCATTTGTGAATGCGGTTTGGATCTAATCCCTGACTTGAGAAGTTCGTCATTTCCAAGAACCCCAGATGCGACAACAGTATCTGGGCTGCCTTGCATTATTACCCGGCCATTATCGAGCACTACGACACGCTTAGCCCCAGGGACACAGAGGGCAACATTATGGGTAACCAAGATGCAAGTTCTGCCTGTCATTAGAGGACCCATGATACAATAATCATAAATCCATTTCGACGTGTGAGAGTCAACTGCCTAAACTTGGTTTAGAAAATATCTGACGGTGAGGAGGGTTAATGAACTTACGCTTAGACAGTCGTCAAGTAGGATATGACGAGAGTTCGAGTATAATGCTCTGGCAAGCGATATTCTTTGTTTTTGGCCTCCTGACAGTGTTATACCTTTCTCACCAACCTCAGTCTCGTCACCATGATCCAAGATTTTCAGATCACGCTCCAAAGAACAGGCTATTAGTACAGCATGGTACTTCTCCTCGTCATAGGGGCTAGCAAACAGAATATTGTTTTTGATCGTGTCGTTGACCAGCCACCTACTGAATTTTTAGCAACCTAATAGCCGCCAATTCATACCAATGTCGAAACTTACGCCTGTTGTGCGCAGTACGCCACAGATTCTGTCAATCCTGTAACCGGATCTGGAATCAAATCTTCTCTACTATGAGCTCCCGGAAGATGCACACTAACCAAGTAAGCAATTGATATTGCCAAGTCTCCAGACTAGAAAACACTTACCTTCCCTTGATATGTGTCATTTCACCAAGCAATCCCATCAGCAATGACGTTTTCCCAGACCCTGTCGGCCCAGCGATAACGTTCAGATATCCAGGAGCAAATTCAATATTCAAATCCTTCAATTGGAAAGCCGATCCCATTCCCTTGTTTTTGATCTGTTTTTTATTGCCCCAAGAGAAAGTAGCATCATTGAACCCAATTAAAGGAGCGTTCGGATCCATCTCCTCCGGCTGCTTTAATTGATGATACTTTCCTGTCTCCTCCTCTGACAAGTATTCCTCGACACGGTCGATGGAGACCTTAGTCTGTAAAACGTTGGTAACCATATCCGCAAGTTGATCAAGCGGAACCCGAAGGACGTTAAATAAGGACAATGCCGTGAATGCAATTGGAGAGTCAAGTGTCTTCCCCTCGATGACTGTGTAAAAAAAGAAACTGAGGAAAGTGATAACGATTGGAGATCCGTACCAAGAAGTGGCAGCTATCGCCCACAAGATGTACCTGTTCCTTAGCTGCATGAGCTCGGCGGATCTAGATCGATCTACAGCCTGAGCAAATCGCGCCTCCCAGGCGAAAAACTTGATAATCCTAATGTTCTGAAGGACTTCGTTCGTGGTATGAATCCTCTCATCGGTAGCCGCCATGATCTTTTTCTGAATTTGACTGAACCGACTGGAGATGAAATAGTTAATGGGAATAAGGAAAAACATGACAACGATTCCTGCAATTGAGCTCCAACCGAGGATCTGGTATAGAAGAACTACAGCTATTGCCACCTGCACCGGAACACCCGCAACCTGGTTTGATTAGCATACACTTTAGTCTCACGGGACCTGTAACCGCATACCAAGAAATGTAGGTAAGCGCAAACTTCTGCTACTTTGAACGAATCAACAGACATCAGATTGATGATCGCACCAGCGTTTGCCTGCTCTCCGTTGTCTTCGGTCACAATAGTCTTGCCTTCACCATCTTGCTCTCCGTCACTTTTGCCCCTTGGCCCTAATGCGCGGTCTGCCCCGGCTGCCGCCCTCCTTCGGAGAGTCTTTGCATAAATCTCACCGACGATCACTGAATGAAGACGGATACAGATTCTCCGGCCGACATAGAGAGCCTGGCCACTACCAATTGCCTGGAAAGTTGCAGTGACGAAAAGCAATACCACAAACAACCATGCAACATTCTTCGGCGTATCCTCTGGCGACTCGACATACTGCAGGATAATTCGCAGCAGCAAAGTAGGCGCAAAAGTGAACATCGAATAGAAAACCGCCCAAGCAGCCTGCACCGCAAGTTCGCGCTTAAAATGCTTCGCCAATGTCCAAGCCAGTGTATGTGCTTTTCTATTCAAACAATTAGCACCCAAGCTTGTAGGACTTCACAGGTAATGTCACATACTTGGTTTGGCGATAAGCCGACAAAACTACGACAGCGATATCATCATTCCGGAGATTCCAGACGTCAGGGAGCTCAAATGGCTTCCAATAGCCCTTCCAAATTAGAGGGTCTATCCAACTAAAGCTTGCCAGAGAGAAGAGAGAGGCCAGAGGTTCTTGGGAAGGCTCAAGCCCATCCATAATCTCTTGGGTAACCACTTTATTCCCCGCACGGCTAGTCACAGCTATGATACACAGAACAGAGACCAATGCGAACCGAGTTATGATTAATGCTTGTGAAGCGGTAGATTCCGGGTGAATCAAGGCAGAGCGGAAAGATACGGCGATCAGGAGGAAGTTAAACAGATACAGAAACGATGTGTGATACCAGAGGCGAGGCGAGTCGTAAGATAGGGATCGTGAGAAAGCGAGTCGGAGGGTGGCAAGAACGAAGATGTAAGCCTATTTCCATTAGCACCGACAACTCTGTAGCACCCGGAAAATATCTATACCGACCCAACTAATCAGATTCGCTATGGAAGGGAATCCTTCGATATGCCCGATGGCTTCCGCGTTCATTGCGACATCAGCGATGGAAGTTCCCAACAGCCCCAAAATTGCTAACTCTTCACAAACGACGAGCGCAATCTCCCCATGAGGTCTGTCGGTCTTCAATTCAGCTCCAGTAGTTCTGCTCATTGTATGTCTCAAACTCAAGTGCTCAGCAAATTCGTCATCATCCTCATCGGTATCTTCGTCATCGCGATTGCAATTATTGGTGGTCACTCCGGAGGCATTATCATAAGTTGGAAGCCGGCGATACTTTTTGGAACGCCAGAAATTGATTTTCCCAGAAACTGCGGAAGACAAGAGCCAGAAGAGAGAAATCCCGGTCAATGCTAAGGGTAATAGGAATTGGACGAAACTGTTGCCCAAAATTAGCAGAAGAAAATTAGCCGCTCAAGCAAAAACAGTTATCCCATTAAACAAATTAAAAGAGATTAGAATTTTACTTACTCTCTCCTGACACAAGGGGTAAAATCGTCACCCTTCCAATAAGGTGACTTGCATTGTAGGAAATGCATTCCGAGACAGATTCTCGGAGAATCGGTTCTGTTCGCCCAGTGGTGAATTTATTAATGTGAAATAACCTGCAACAGGCTATTCGATAGAAGACGGTGGGGCTGGAGGTTCCTGGCCCTGCCGAATCGAGGATCGGTGGTAGAAAGGTACGGTTGCTCAGGGGAGTGGACGAAAACGTGAAGTCCTGAGTTGCAAGGAGGTGAAGTGGGAGGGAATCCACGAGCAGGAGCTTGTTGATATCCGAGAGAAGGAAAGGGAAGGGAGGAAAAGAAAAAAAGAAAAAAAGAAAAAAGAGACAGAGGGGAAGGAAAAGAGGTCTAGCGGAAAAAGAAACTGGTCCCTCTTTTTTGGTACTGTATTCCTCTTCTAGCAGTTTTCGTATTTATTTGTTGTTTTTTTCTTCGGCATCCAAGTAGGTGCAGGGAGTTTAGATAACGGAAAGCGCGAGTGCTTGAAGCAGACCGCCGGTATTTATGTATCGGGAGAGTATAACAAGCTAGGGAAGAAAGAAAAGGTTGAGTCACGGAGACGACGGTGAGCAATGCAGGAAAAAGGGCTTGGAGGGGTTTGAACAAGCAGAGGCGTGAAAGTGAAAAAGTATGATAAGCTTCTACGATGAGGGTTTTCCACAGTCATGGTATGATACTCGCAGGGTCAGCCACGATAGAAGCAGATAGTCTAATACTCGAGTAAAGTCAACCTCAGACCCTAGACTTCAGCTCCTCACGGTACTTCTCTGTTCACACTCACCCTCCCCATAGATCACGGTACCGTATGGTGCAGTACAGCACCCCTTACATCCTTCCTTCCTCACTTCCTGGATAAAGTAGCCACCGAACCGTGCTGATCCAAAGTTCTCAATTCATAGGTAATTCTGTCCGACCTGGGCTATGCTCGAGCACGGTGCTCGTACAATGGAGAGAAGGACTCGAGCATGATACTGCCCTGTCGTCCATGCTCACCCATTCCCCACACGACAACTGGCTGGGGAAGGCCTAAGAGAGTGAGGAAGAGGCAAATGCTTCCTGCCCAGTCAGAGGACACTTTTCCCAATACGTCATATTTCGGGTATGCGACCACCACGCGCCACCGAAACCAAATCAAAAATGTCCCTTTCAATCCACCAATCCCAGTCGCTAACTGTAACCGAGGCACCGTTTCAAGCGAACTGAAACCGTAGCCCAGCGTAGATCCCTATCTTCCGAGAGCGGAGGGTCAAAACAAGAAATTCAGCCTCATCGGCAAAGAGATAACCTACAACAACCTATCCCATCGCTACGAGTACTCAAGTACTCGTGCAAGTAGTACCAGTAGAGTACATACCGGTAGATTGGCTTTGCAATTTTTGGAAAGTACGCGAGTACGGGTTGAGCGCTTGAGCGGGCAAGGCATGGGTCACCGCGAATCCGTTGGCAGATACCGGTATGCAAGAAGCGAGACTTCCGAGGGCACCATGCCGGTACAAGTGCTCGTAGCAGGCGAGAAGTACCGGTATCCGATATCAGCGGTGGTGAATTTGTATGGGCGCTTGGATTCTCGAGTAACTCACCCATTTTTTGCCACCCACACGCCCACTTTGAGAGTCCCTGCTATCGGACAGTAACACTTGCCTCCCACAAGATGTACTCGTACCTCCTCTCAGGAATGCCAGAGTCTGACTGACCCCCTGAGTAACACAAAGGCCCAAATGGACCCGATACGGCAATCCCAACCATTCTCTGTCAGGAAAAATATGGAGAGGCTTTCCATCACCGCTCTGCTCGAGCACTTTTGAACATCATGCGACATTGATGTGAGGTGTAAGTTTAGGTATGATACGTCGTTACCGTGTCCTGTGCCGTTATAGCACAGTAGTCTACCCCACCATGCCCATCCTCAAGATTATTTTCGCCTCATCTCATGATATAGTAAGTTACCTTCCTTTTTATGCTTATCGTATCGGCTAAAGTAGCGTTCACGGATACTGCAGTACACAGCATTGGTACGCTTTTGCTTTCCCAAAGATCCTACCTAGTATCCCCATTGTGTTACCATGACTCGAAGCATCATATCCAATATAGTTTGATACCATGTACTGAGCAGACCCCTATATAAAAACTTTAATATGCCACAATTTATACTATAAAAGTGGCATGCCAAGCAGGGCCTTATCTATATATCAAACTTTAAGATCCAAGTAGGTTTAACAGAATTCAAACATTCTGATATCATTTTGTGTAGGGCTTAAATATTATATTGATATTTTTAACCTATGATATTATATACTATTTTCCTGCTCTTTAATAATATCAAACTTCATAAAATTCTGTCTACAATAATCTTTAAAACAAAAGCAAAGCCAATAGATATTTGCTATTACTTCTTTCAATCCACTTATTTGCCTCTTATAAAATAGCTCCCTACTACTAGTACTTTAGTACAACATGTATCTCCATTAAGGTACTATTGTATTTATTAACCTTTATTTCTGTTTCTTATATTTAACATACTAGTTTTAAATAGTACTTCACAATTGGATAACTAAGCAGTTTTTCATGATTAGTCAGCTTATTTGTATTGCATTCTAATATTAAGACTACAAATATATACTCAAATCTTAAGCTTTTAAAATACATATTCTATTCTTTCCATTTGTCTTTGCTAACTACTAAAACCTTACTTTTGTTGTGCTTTACTTCATCTATATTTCTACAGTTTTTTCACATTATTTGGGCCAGTATTGGGTAGATTATATGCCTTTCAAATAACTGCTAAATCAGGTTCATACTTATCCATTGATGCACTATACAAAAAGTAATTTTCTCTTGATGTTTCCACGACCCAACGCAATGCCTTAGAAGAAAACTTGCCTTATACAGTATATTCATACTTGGCATTCGTCCTTTTCTCATCTTGTTTATTCAATTGCACGAGTAGATATCACACAGCAGACTACGGAAAACCCCACCCCAAATGCTCCCTTGAAGAGTTCATGGCTCAAGAGCAACCACAAAATTGTTATCATCTTAAAGCATTCGACTTGAATGTCTTGAATATCTTAGCACATGACATATCAGCTCGATATCCCTATCATGCTTGCCTAAATACCGCCGGGCAAAAAAATATGCCAAACTAAATAACGTCCTCCCTACAACCACATATGGAAGGGTTTGCCACCCCAAAACGGAACTCCATTCGGGCGAGAGAGAAAAAGAAGAAATTCTGTTAATGCAAAGAACTGTCATTCTAACGCAGAAATCCCTCACAACTAAGTCCTAGGTCTAGCTACAGGCTCCCAAGAACCAACCTTCGGCCTTGTCCTATCGCCTCAGTTAGTATCAACCCTTCTTCGGTCTCAAGACACTTAATTGCACTTTGTGACACACGTAGAGTAAGGCTTGTATGCACCCCGACTGAAAGTCAGATTGCCAACGTGCTCTGATTTTTCCCAGGGCCTAACTTCGTGCTTCAGAACAGGCTCGACCCCCGGTGGTTTGTCGACCATATAAGCGAGCCAAGCATGCCTGGTCTCCTTGTCAACTCCAGACATCAGTGAGAGGGAACGCAGCAAGACTGCAGAGAACCTACCATCCAGGCTCAACGTGGGAACTAAATTTTCGGATATCTTATCAGCAAACCTCTGACTCAAGAATGCACCAGGCCCGCCAGCTGGGAGTGGCTCACGCATCGTATTCCTTCCACTCCTTGTAATCAACCCATTTTGTCCTCACTGCAAGTTGTGAGTCAGCGAACATCAGCCTCCTCTCCCACTAACAAAGTTTTCCAGCATCCGAGATCTTCCACTCACATGGCAACTCTTCTTCGTTATTCTCATAGAATTTGTTTCCGAAACGATCTGTGCCGACAAGAGTTCCGGCCTTGGTATCACCTATGGCATTGTCAATTGGATCTCGTTGCCTCCACCTAGGTTGAAGTTTTGTTATACCAATGCGCTAAAAGAAAAGTTAGTCAGTAAACAAGAGACCTCGAGATGAAGCTTGAAGGACAGTAGGGAGGCACCATACGTTCATTTGGTAGGCATATTGGCGGGGTCCGATTCGGAAAAGATACTTCAGGGTCCTTGTAAGTGTTGACATCCTTGCGGGTAGGCTGGTAAAAGCCCTAAGCCTCCAGTGCTGCTGAGAAGAAGAGATGAAGAGAAATCATGGAGGGGCGAAATACCTTAGATCGCGAGGGCAGCGGTCCGGAGTGGTTGATGCTATCGTAGGAAGCGAAGTTCCGGCTTGGTGTAGCAGCCCGGGGAAGTTACCCTCCAACAAGTGACCACCGCTCTGACCATGCGCCTGGTTTTCAATCCAGCCTCCAACTGCATTGCTGATTCTGAAACCCTCCGACAGCTGCATTAAAACTCTCTGACCAACCACCAAAAAGTTGTTTGATATTCCTCAGAAGCCGTTCATGATAGCGACAACGCTTCGAAATTCCTTCCTGCGGCCAGCAGTCCGCTCGATGCGCTGCCGCCTTTGCGTTCATCCTCGAAGGTCTTTTTCATCCTCTAATTCAACCTTACATCCCGCTGCTTCTATTTCTTCCCCCACCTCCTCGGTCCTAGGATCTCTCACTGGAGAGCTAGATAAACTCGCCCCCAGATTTGAGATTCAGGCAAACCAACTCCGCATCATAAAAAGCCCCAGCGAATTCTATTCAGTTATTAAGGTAATTGGTTAGTTCCAAATGCTTGCATGCAATCAACCTGGTATAAAAACACTCGATTGACCTTGCGAATAGGATCGGATATTGAAAGCTGAAAGCCGGGTCTTTTTATCCACATTATATATTGGAAAAACAGAACATGAACTTGTACGTATTCAAGGGTCCCAAGCCTCCGCATCCACAAACATTCTCTGACGGCCGATTCTTCAAGATTGACACACTGAGAGAAGCACTTCGTCGTCAGCCTAAGCTGAAGGTTTCAATATTGTCTGATGCATTAAGAGGGACTCGCGAAACCCCAAATCCATCTTGTGCGTCACTTCTGGCACCTTTAGTCTCTGAGTTTGGTGCGGGTCGGGTGGAAATTCGGATGTATCACACACCAAACTTGAGGGGATTAAAAAAGAAGATAGTACCTAAGAGGCTCAATGAGGGATGGGGTTTGCAGCATATGAAATTATATGGTATCGATGATGAGATTGTCATGTCTGGGTATGTCGTGTCTCAGCCGATTTCCAAATTCCATACAGCTTCAGCTCATCTAGATGGTAGTGCGAATCTTTCAACAGACTACTTCACCAACCGCCAGGATAGATACCATATATTCTCCTGTCCAGACCTAACAAGTTACTTTGCTGGAATACACCACGCTGTGTGTTCAATTAGCTACAATGTTCTCCCAGGTCCCAAAGAGCAGGGAGGATACACACTCGAATGGCCAGAAACCAATCCAGCCCCGATGCCTACAGAAGAGCCCAAGGGATTTCAACTCGCAGCAACTTCCATACTTACGCCTTTGATCAGGCCGAAGCTTCCCCCCACCAAACCACTCTCATCTGCCTCTAAAACCGTTGTATACCCACTTGCTCAATTTACACCCCTCCTCTATCCGCAAGATACTTCGACAGAGCATCCAGCACTATCTTCGGTTCTACAGCTCTTGTCCAGTGACGCTTTTGCCAACTCAAGGTGGGTCTTCACAGCCGGATACTTCAATATCCATACGCGACTTAAGAAGTTGTTATTAGCCTCCAAGTCGGTAGAGGGAATAGTCGTCACAGCTGCACCGGAAGCGAATGGTTTCTACGGCAGCAAGGGTGTATCTGGGATGCTGCCAGCTGCATATACTTTGATGGCAAGGCAGTTCCTAGAAGATGTAATAAAAACAGGAAAAGGTGACAGTATTCAATTGAAGGAATGGAAGAAAGGCGCAATTGGAAAGGATCTAGACGCTTGGACCTATCATGCAAAAGGTATTCATTCCTATGACCCGACGCGATATGTGGATAAGCATCTAATCCGGTAGCCAGGCGTTTGGGTATCATTGCCCAACGAAGAAGACCCGAGTATCACACTTATAGGGTCGTCAAATTATACAAAAAGATCTTATTCCTTGGATCTGGAGGCCAACGCACTGGTTGTAACGGAGGACGAAGGGTTAAAAAGGGCATTGGGTGAAGAAGTCGCTTGGTTGCAAGATAATACTCGTACTGTCACGATGCAAGATTTTGAGAGGGCGGAAAGAAGAGTTTCATTGAAAGTGAAGTTAGCGCTGTGGATTGTAAAAGCTATCGGAGGGCAGTTGTAATATTATATCGCACCCGGGGCGAGATCAAATGTCCGTAAGCTGCAACCAAACACGCAGCAACAACAGGTTCCACGTGAATAGAGAAACTGCGGGATCTATCTAATCTTGGCGACCTTAGGGGGTGTTTGGCCCGCCAATTATGATTTGAAATCGTGATTTAAGGTCAAGTCTTGACAATTTTAACTCCAATTATTACTCCTGTATTCTTCCACCTTCTTAGATTTGTTAGTAATAATCCAAGTTATTTTTGGTAAGATCTGATCTCAAACCGCGATTTCGAACCATAATCGGTAGGCCAAACACCGCCTAAATGGTCAATGATCGAAAGCGAAGTTAAATTGGGACTGCTTTTTAGTTTAGGGCTTGCCCCCCACCAGACACAATTTGGCTTGGCATACACACACGCAAACTTTCCACCACGAATCTCCACAAGTCGCGGACCCAACGATAAGAGACCAACGACACCAGCAGCAACAGCAACACTTTTCTCAAAACCCAACAAACCAGAGTTCACAATGGGAAGGCAAGTCGATACCTTCACCGCTACCACCGATGATGATTTAGAATTGTAGGCTAATGAACTTGGGTACCTAGGGTCATCCGCAATCAGAGAAAGGGTGCCGGGTCTATCTTCAGTACGTTCCAGAAACTTCACATTTATTAGAATACAGGAAAATTGGTGCTGACCCATCGAACAGCTGCCCACACCAGGCTGCGAAAGGTACTGTACGCCTGGTCGACCAAATACCGTGACCATCGACGCTGACCCCAAAATCCGAGATAGAATCCTGCCAAATTCAGAACCCTCGACTACAGTGAGCGCCATGGCTATGTCCGTGGTGTTGTGAAAGATATCATCCACGACCCTGGAAGAGGAGCCCCCCTCGCCAAGGTCGCCTTCCGTGACCCTTACCGCTACAAGCTTCGCCACGAGACGTACAACCCCCTGTATACCACCGGGAGTTCTTGGATTAGCCGCTGACTTTGATTGGGGGATAGTTTCATTGCCAACGAGGGAATGTACACCGGCCAGTTTATCTATGCCGGAAAAAAGGCCTCTCTTAGCATCGGAAACGTCCTTCCTCTTGGATCCATGCCTGAAGGTACCGTCGCCACCAACGTTGAGGAGAAGACTGGAGATCGTGGTGCGCTTGGAAGGACCTCCGGCAACTACATCACCATCATCGGGCACTCCCCTGATGAAGGGAAGACCCGTGTCAGGCTCCCCTCCGGTGCTAAGAAGGTTGTTCCCTCCGCCGCCCGTGGTATGATTGGTATCGTTGCTGGTGGTGGAAGAACCGACAAGCCTCTCCTTAAGGCTTCTCGTGCCATGCACAAGTACAAGGTTAAGAGGAATAGCTGGCCCAAGACCCGTGGTGTGGCCATGAACCCTGTCGACCATCCTCACGGAGGAGGTAACCATCAGCATATCGGAAAGGCCTCTACCATCTCTCGTTACGCCTCGCAAGGTCAAAAGGCTGGCCGTAAGTACCTCTCAGGAAGGAAACCTCATGGAAAGGGATATCAACTGATTGGCTCATCTAGTTATTGCCGCTCGTCGTACCGGTCTCCTCCGTGGTACACAAAAGACCAAGGATTAAGCGTAATTGAGAGCTGTTACAATCTTTTGTTTTCTGTTGGTTGGGTTCTTTTTTTTCCTTTCTTTCTATACAAAAGGGAAGGCCCAGGGTTTGGGAACAAACAAATAATCCAAAACAAATCTACGGTTGCATACCTTTTAGAGAAATCTGTTTTTGCCTAGTCATATGAGAACCCCGTGATTTTCGCGACCCAAAAAGTCTGAGCCTATCATGTCTCCCTGGATCCTGTCGGATGGGCCTTTTCTGGTTTTCTGGAGGGTTGGTGTAGGTGGTAGTATGGAGATGGGGGGGGGGGGGGTTGGGCGTTGGTTATTTGTGGGTTTACAAGCGCGGAGAATTGCACACTTTAGATGGCTGGTGGAGGGAACCTGGTGGACGAAGACCCAATGCCAGGAACCCAAATCGCCCTCCCAAAAGCGAAGAACCCACCCGTATCTAATGCACTATCGGGGTTGTGCCTAGCCTATTCTCGCGCTGCGAGTCCGTAACCAACGGGCCAACCTCTGACTTGCATAAGGGCATAACCGAGTGATAATCCATGCACCCACTGACTCTTATAAACACTGTTTCCGAAGAAAATAACCTATTCTCATACGGAATTACGTCTATTGAAAAAACGAAAAAGGGGGGAAATAAATAAAAAAGCAGATCATGCAAGCCAGCTAAACAGCCACAAACATTTATACACAACTGATAGAATGCGCACCACCACCGGTATCATATCCCCATCCTCCTTCATCCGGAAAATAAAACCGTAAAAAATACAAACATGAAGAAGGGAAGTGGTGAGAGGAGAAAAATAAGTGATAAGAGACAGTCCCAGTAACCCCACCCCTCCGGAACCTTTTATAATACAATCCTAAGCTACCAAATCCTCCAATATAGCCTCCAACTCCTCCTTTTTGAAGGGTGCCCAGAGTACGTCCGTGCCTTGAGCATCTTTTTTCGAAGATACCATTTGGTGGTCTTGGAATCTATCCCGGCATTAGCGCACCATCTCCAAGACCATAGAAGAAAAACGGGAAGAGGGGGAGAGTGTGTGTGCGTGTGGGGGTAAATACTCCTTCAGTAGCGTCCGAAACGCCATATCATTGCTACAAATAAACTCCTCGACAGCCTTCTGATAGAGCACTTTATACTCCACGCCAACTTCCTCCTCGCCTGCGGCTCCAATCGCTCCGTCTTCGATTCCTTGTAGTTGGTGGCTGATGAGTACGCGGTATAGAGATTTTGCGTTCATCGGGAGTGACGCGAGGACGAACTTCACGCCCTTCGTGCCGCCGGCACGCCCGCTTCCGCTGATGAGTGCCAGTGAGTCGTCGATCGAGGACTCTACGGAGTACGGGGCGAAGGTAGTTGCGTCATGCCAGAGAAAATTGAATTGCGAGACCCTGGCGGCATCCCAGAGTAGCGGGGCGCGGATGTGATCTATCGAAGCGACAAGGGAGATTTTTGGATGGGAGCTTAGGCGTGCGAGGAGGACTTGGGCGCGGGTTGTACGGAGGGGCTCGCCATCGAGGTTGTGGATGAGGATGGTTAGGTGGGTTATGGGGGTGTATTCTTCCTCCTCCTCCTCGGTCTCCTGATCTTCTGCGGTGTGGGTGTCGAGAATTGAGAGGATGGTGTCTAGGGTATCGTTTGGGTTGGAGCCTAAGCGGATGGTATGGTCTGGGCCAATTATGGCTTTTGCTACTGTTGTGAGCACGTCTTTTATAGTCAGTGTTGGGACGTAGCCGTTTACGACCACGAGGTTGCGAGGCGAACGGTAGATGCGCTTCGCGAACTGCATTAGTAAATTCCGCTTCGAGCCATACCCATACAGCAAGAGGTTGAAGCCCTGGTTTAACTCGAATTCCCACTGCGGGAAGTTCTGTCTGTGAAGGCCTTCCAGGTACGCCCTATCTTCCACATGATCGAGCCCATGTTCGCGAATGAGCCGAAAGTAGGAGCTGTGATCTAGCGCAGGGAGAGATGCGAGGGTGCTATTCGACGTAACAAGTCTCGCCTTTCGATTCTGGAAAAAGTAGGAATCGGGGCCGTCTGTAGGCGCGGCAATCTCCTCTTCCACGAGCTGCTTCTTTTTCTTCCTTGAAGCCGTCGTTGTATTCTTCCCACGTTTCTTTTGGACACCGATGGCTTCCTCGTCGGCGAGCAGTCCCTCATCTATATCGTCGCTATCGTCATCCCCAAAGATCTTCCGCGCGAGCACGTCCTCCTCATCCTCGTCTTCGTCGTCACTATCGTCGCCGCCGCCAACAGCCTTGGAAACGATCCTGCGAACGCTTTTCCTTCGCGCTGACCGGTCGGCATTGGTGACAGGCCCTCCGATTGCATCCCCGGGCGAGAGCACACTCTCCGTGAACCTGACGGCGGTATTATTCCCATCACGTTTCATTGGCATGCGTAACCTTTTCTGCGGTGACGGGGAGTGCACACTTTCTGTGCCCGTGCCTGGGCCGGTGCCGTTGAGCTGTTCGGGGTGAGGAAGGGTGGTTCTCCGCTGCTTGCCTGGGTTCTCGGGTAGGGGGAGCGGGCGTGTGGGTGTGTTTGACGATGCAGTTTCCACTGGGAGGCCGAGGGAGATGGAAGACAGGATCGGTGCGGTGGTAGTAGAGGAAGGTTTTGTTGGCGTGTTTCGAGGAGAGGCGGAGGCTGTTCGTTTTCTTTTCATTGTATGCAGGCGCAGGTTTGCTGATGCGATTAGAGGGGGGGAGGGCTTAGAGGGAGGAAGTTTTATCAAAGGGTAGTGGTGGTTGGGTGGTTGGTTAATTGGTCAAAGTTCGATGGTTTGGTTACCCTATGGGACTATGCACGCCGAGAAATGGAAAGACCCATTCAAGGAGCCGAGCTAACTTTTCCACAAGGACGCAACGGGTGTAAAGTCCCGTCTCTTTTTATTGAAACTAATATACAAGGGGAAAAATTTTATGGCCTTTTTTTCCGGGTGGGGACAGACGAAAGAGAAAGAAAGAAAACGAATCACCACCATGCCATGCCGCCTTCTGTTTTTTTTGGGTTTCAACCTTCTCGACGAGCTTCTCAACAATCTCGACGAGTATATCAACCTTTTCCCCTCCTTCCTCCTTTTCCTTCGACCGTCCGAAGTAGTCACGAACGAAGTAGGTTAGAAGTTATAGAGCTGTTAGCAAGCAGGTATTATGAGTTGTTGAATTTAAAGGCATATATCCTGGGTAACTTACAGGGGGGGGGGGGGGGGGGGGGGGGGGGGGGGGGGGGGGGGGGGGGGGGGGGGGGGGGGGGGGGGGGGGGGGGGGGGGGGGGGGGGGGGGGGGGGG
>Ga0307517_10005319_pt1 | contig 19446 bp, 9 predicted proteins | sample 23_EM_MG_FD_194515 | JGI IMG/M metagenome (GOLD analysis project Ga0307517, IMG submission 194515) | Populus trichocarpa ectomycorrhiza microbial communities from riparian zone in the Pacific Northwest, United States - 23_EM | ecosystem: Host-associated > Plants > Roots > Unclassified | place... | reverse complement strand
TGAACAACAACCAGACGACATGTTGTTTGATTTTTTTTTAAAAAGCACACTATCTAAGAGACAAGAGCTAGAAAGCTCACTCAAAAGACAAGAGATAGGAAATAGGGCTAGAAAACGCATTATCTAGAAGATGAGGGCTTGAAAGCGCACTCAAAATGAAAAGGATAGGGGTAGAAAATGTATTATCTGAGTGATAAGGGCTTAAAGGTGCACTCGGGGGAGATAGGGTTAGAAAACACATTACCTGGAAGATGAGGGCCCAAAGACACACTTATAAGAAAAGGATATGGCTAGAAAACACATCATCTAATATGCCAAACATCAAAGTATAATGTATTATGATTGATATGTATACTTACCTAAGAAATATAGGTCCTCTTTCTTTATGGAATTTCCCTCTTCTTAAAAGTTTAAGTATCTATAGTAAGCTTTAATGGCTTTTTCGATTTTACTTACTTAAGTCACAACTTGTGATCTTAACCTTTAGGAAGGGAATGATATCATCATACTTCTTTGCCTACAAATCTTTATCTCAAAGTCGACAGTTGTGCCCTCTATTTTCTGGTTTTTTAGAAAGGAAATCATGGAGCCAACCCTATTATGTGTTTTTTTAGATTGCCCTTCCAGCATGATCATGCCTCCAACTGTTCAGAGTTTTTAGTTTTCTTTAGAGATGATGCTATGTGGAATAGGGTTTGGTTATCTACAAGGGTTGTTTTCATGAAAAATTATTGGAATTTCAAAGTCATTCCAAACACAAAGACCATTTTGATGTCAATTTTAAACAAACTTGTTCTAAAAAAATTCAAGTGATTCCTATGGGCAGGTTTGAAAGTCTTTGTTTTGCTGTTTTGGTCAAAGCATGAAGTGAGCTTTCATTTTATGTTTGGTTAATATGGTTTTAATTTAGGGTTTCAGAGAACCGTTCTTTAAAGCATTCATTTTATTTGTATGAATAATTAATCTTGTTTCTCATGGGAAAGCATTGCCTACTGATCCAGCTTGCTTGCCTTTGATCAAAAAGGGCTTGGTTGGGCACGTATTGTTGGCTTCGGCTTATGGTTACAAAGAAAAAAGGATACTTGTAGGCTTAAAAGATGTTTAAGGGATTTCATGACCACAAATCATTAGTGTTTGTTTCCTAACCTCTTTTTGGTCCATGTATTTCTAAACCATAGGATTGACTTGCAAAATGGTCCATCGTGCCTTCTAGTGTCGGGCTTGTGTTCTTTCTCTTTATTTTCTTCATTTGGTTTTGAGCATCATAATAATATTAACTATTTTTATGGTATTCTAAAACCTTCTGGATTCTTTGGATTCTTTCATGCTCCCAGCTTTGTTTGGGCACCTTTAATCATTGAGGATTATTCCATATATTTGGATTACTTTTTTTTTATTCTTGCACTTGCCTCCAGTGGGGGATGTGATCTTGGTCAAGGTTATTTTCTTAAGAAAAACTTACTAGGCTCAATAGGGACTACAAAGTATATATTTAGCCTTGTGAAAGGATTATTAAAGATGGTATTTTCTCATTTCAAATGCATGCATTGAGGATCGGTAAGCTTTGCTTTCTTTCATGCGAACATGTAAAATAGTTTCTCATTATTCATTTGGCTAAAATTTAGCTTTGAAATCATCTCATGGTGTTTGAGTTGTTCTTCAGGTTTTTCTAAGTGTATGGTCACGTTTCTAGGAGATCACTTGAATTCCCAGAACTTGTCTTTTAGAATAAACACTAATTTTATTTCTGTTTTTGTACTAAAACTTTAATTTTTCCAGAAACTTTTGAGAAAACATGAGATCATGCATAGTTTTTGAAGAAAATGGAAACACACCAAAGAATTCTTGATCAAACTTCAATTTTTATTGATTGATGGAATATCAAAGTTTGGCCAATTATTCTTAGTGTAGTGGGTTTGTGAATTGATGAAACTTTTAGAATTTCTGAAAATGTAAGGTGTGCTCATGTAGGTATGAAATAAAGAACAAAGATAATCATGAATATAAAAAATGCATGATATCATTAAAAAAAAGTGCTCATTTAACAAAGAAAGTCTTGTGTCATTATGAGCCAAATTGCCGACAAGACTAAAACAGGTTGAAACATGACAAAGTCAAAATAATTTTGCAGACATGATCAAATAAAGATAATTACTTTTTTAAACACAATAAGAGTAGACTCCATCTTCTAATTCTGATTCACCTTTCCTCCGGCCAACCTCATTACGAAAGCTCTTGCAAAGATCTCATTTATGGTGTGGATAGAAAGCTGCGATAGAACTTCATCTTTTATTTCCGCTTCCACTCCTTCAGTCTGTTTCTTATCCTGGCATAACAGGCATTCCAGAGTAATGACATGAAGATCTGTCGTACCAGATCTAATCACTTCTACAAACTTTGGAAAAATTGTTCGGAGTGGTGGGATGATAAGTTCTAGCTTCTAGTACTACCATTTTATCTTGATTAATATCATCACATGACTTTGTCTTATAAGATTTGTTGGCAAAGGCATTTACAACTGTAGGAGATAACGCTAATGCTCTAGACTACACAAATGCTCGATTGTGTTAGGGATTTTGACCTTGTTCTCCCACTCTTTCTTCCAGGGAAGTTGTCTCTTGAGTTTGAACAAAAGTAATAGGTCTATTGGAAGGACCTTCACTAGAGGTATTTCTGAGTGTTTGCTCAAGTAAGCTAGCGATGCGCTCTTCGTCATCCATACTTCTTAGTTTGAGTTGGGTGTCGTAGACTTTACAGATTGAAGCTATTTTGGGGGACCTGTATTTCAACTTGATGCCCATATGTATGTCATTCAAACTGAATGTATATTTATACAAATGTATGTACATGCATATTAGGTATGGATTAACATGTTTGAAGGGCTAATCCATGGCTTCTCTATTGAATATGGGCAAAAATTTGTAGTTTGATTAATCTGAAAAGATCTTTCGTAAGTCTTTATCTTGGTTAAATCCATGTACATGGAGAGTGCAAAAAGGTGGGTCTAAGCTACAATTCCCCCAGCTAATTACATCATCTCAAATTCTTACCTATATTAAAAAAAATTATGGTCTTAGCTCAGAAAATCCCGTGGAGTTTCAAGATTATTGATTAGGACACTTTGATGCAAAATAAATTAGTAGGGAGTCCATACCCTAAGGGAAGGTTCTAGGCCATTACATAAGGGTAAGATTTCTATCTGGTCTTAAAAAGGGTCTATGATCTTCCTAGTGACCACCTTTCGTGAAGGTAGTATAGGGGTTTACAAGGAATGGTTGGGACATAGTATGACCACCATTACCGAGTAAATGCTCAGCTTATAATTGGATGTTTCACGAGTCTGAACCCCGACTGAAAGTCATGAGGCAGACCACTACTCCCTACTTAACCTAGAATTGGGTTTATTTGCAAAAATTAAAATGCATGAAGATATTAATCCATACCTAAAGTACTTATGCATGAGAAATATATAAAAATGCATGTTAAATGTGCTAAAATTAAACAGATCAAAACAAATAGCCAAATAATCAAACAAGCAAAACATAGTTCAACTAGACAGGGTGTCCCCAATGGAGTCGCCATCATAGTGTTATGGTCACTAGGAAACTTAATGGCCTGCGAGAGTCTAGTAAGGGACTGAATGTGCAAGGAGAAGACACATCACCCCCAATGCACCCTATCAAAGGTAAACTGCATTGTTGTTTGATTGTTATTCTAAGTCATGTTCTTGTTTGTTGGTCTTGTCTAAGGTACAAGACAGATCTCCCTTTGTGAGGAAGTTACTACCTTATTGGGCTAAACTGTTTTAAGGTCCAGACTTATTTATTTCTTGAATATAGCTAAGACCTAACATTTCGAATGACAAACTAATTATAATGAGATTTTTTGTATTTTGGCCAAACCCTAATGAATAATCATAAACAAGTTACGATATCTATTTTTGTATATTTTTAAAAACATGATAAAAAGATGATTTTATCTTCCTTTTGTTTAGAAATATGCATGAAAAATCTTTAGGATTTGGCCATGTGCATGAAAACCAAACATATTTTTTTGTTTTTGATATGAAAGTTTATTTTTGAATTTTTGGATTTCTTTTTGGATTTTTTTTTGAAGTTTTGGAGAAAACCAAGTATTTTTAATACCAGGTTTGTATCTTAAAATGTAAATCTACAACATGATATTCTACAAAATAGTTGAAAATATATGTGAGAGAACCACAAATATTTTTAAAATGCCCTTTAGAAAAATTTATTTTTTTAATCTTATTATATTATTTATTTATTAAGTGGGTTGGACTCGGCGTAGCCATCTAGGTCAGACTTGGTCAGGTCGAGTTGGGGCGACTGATGACCCAACAAACCTCTTTTTTTTTTTATGTTGGGTTGGACTCGGCTTGACCATCAAGGCTGGGCTAAAATGGGTCCATCCCAAGGCCCACATGGTCATTCACCCAGCCAAGCGACCATGTTGATTAAATTTGTCATTGTATGCAGATTGAATTTTGCATGCAACAGCTACAAAGGGGGATGAGGGGAAGAAGAAGGTTACTTGATGCTGGAGGGAGTGTCTAGTTGGTCGTGTTGGGGAGGCTAACATGAGGCTGGTGGTGGCATTGGGGGAGGAGTTGATGGCTAGCGTTAGTTGCTGGAGGAGAAGAAACCTGCGGTGGAATGGAAGAAGAAGAAATTGGTGGTGGTAGTGGCTGTTATTATTACTGGTGAAAAGAGGTTGCAAGGGTGTTAGGTCGTTATTGGTCACGACGTGGATGAGGTGGTGGTGGCTGTAAACACGATGGAGAGAGAAGGGAGAGGCGACAATGGCACAATAAAAAACTAGGGGGCTGATTTTTTTGCCAACTTTCCACCTTAATTTCTTGTTCTTCAATGTCTGGAATCCACCTCTATTTATAAGGGGTGGAAGATAGACATTTTGTTTTTTATTAGAGACAAATCTTGGCCCCTGATTCAACTAGGAAGGATCTCAATTATTGGCTCAAATGTGCAATCATGGACTGTGAAAATTGGTTGTTAAAAGTTGGTCAGGTTGGCCATTTTGGAGCGGCGGCTGCAAAGGCAGTTGGCCGAAAAGACCTACTTTAGGGTCTAGTACAATATTAGGCCATCATGGTGGTATATGGTTTGTCCGGTTTAGTGGGGAGAAGAAGCATTAAATGCCCCTGAAAGTAGCCACCCGAGCAACTTTTCAGGAAAAAAAGAAGAAGATGATGAACAATAACCAGATAACACGTCACTTGTTTTTTTTTTTTTGTATCTTTTATCTTCAAAACAACGCCATTTTGGCTTTAGGGTTTTAATTTAGCGATTTTGTCCAAGTTCAACTTAGTCCTTCGACTTTTGATTTCTTTTAATTGCACCCCTGATTGGTTTCAAGCTTTTAATTTTATTCAATTTTGGCCTTGTCAAACTTCAATATCACCCTCGAATTTCAGTGCCATTCTCATTTTGATTCTTGGTCTTGAATTTATGCAAATTGACCTTTAAATGACCATTAAACTTTTAATTTTTTTCAACTTCACCCCTGTCTTCAACCAAATTGAGTTCCTAGAGTTCGACGTCTTTTTCAAAAAGATCATTGGCTGTGAATTTCTTCAATTTAACCTGTAATTGACCCTAAACTTTGATTTTGTTGCAATTATACCCCTGATTTCAATCAATTGACTTTGTAAAAATTAAGTTTGGTCCTCTAAAATTCTAATATTCTCAATTAAGTCTAAATTGGACTCCCAAACATAATTGTTCACCAATTAAGTCCCTAATAAAAATAATTTGACCCATTAAAAGTATAATTAAGTTCTTGCACCTAATTAAATCTTTTAATTGGACCCAAATTAATATTTAAACATAATTAAAGTCTTTGACCTATGATTAAATCAAATTGACATATTAAAAATCTAATTATATCCCTGACTTGATTTTTATGGAGATCAATCCCAAAATCATTTAATTTGTCTTTGAATCTTCATTGTCTCTTCAGTTTTAGGTACAATGAGGTACAATTAAGCTCCTAATTCTATCCAAAATTGCAATTTGATTCTTCTATACATTTGAAATCCTCCTCAACCTGCTTTTGCCAAATCACTAGTCTTCTTGTTGTTATTACTTTATTTTTTATTTTTTATATTAAAAGAAAAAAAGGGTAAATTATGGGGGGGGAAACCCAAAACTAGGTTATGACAATTGCCCTTCTCTTTACAATGATTATAATAGAAAGTCTTGTAAGAGACTTTTGATAATAAATTTTGTAAATAAGTAAAAGGAATAAGAGATAACAGACTTACCAGATCAAGAAATGATCAATCCTTCTGAAAGTGTTTGAAGTAATGACTCAAAAATGGGTTATGACACTTGCTAAATGGGTAAACAAATAAAAACATCTTTTAAAAGCAAGAACCACATTTCTATCTTAAAACCTTTAAATTTGCTACACATAGATTTATTTGCTCCAACTAGATCTAGAAGCATAAGTGGTAATAGGTATGTGTTTATAATTGTGGATGACTTTACAAGATATATAAGAGTTTTGTTTTTAAAATTAAAAGATGAAACTATTTATGAATTTGTAAAGTTTTTAAAGAAAGTTGAAAATGAAAAGGATTTTTCAATCATAAACATAAGGAGTGATCATGGTGGTGAATTTATAAGTGATTTGTTTGAAACGTTTTGTGAAGAGAAATGATACTACCATAACTTTTCAACTCCTAAAACTCCCCAACAAAATGATATTTTGGAAAGGAAAAATCGGTCTCTTCAAGAAATAGCAAGTGTAATGTTAAATGAATTCAATACCCCTAAATGTTTTTGGGCGGAAGCCGTAAACACATCTTGCTATGTTTTAAATCGTGTCATCTTGTGACCAGAATTAAAAAAGACTATTTATGAGTTTTGGAGAGACAGGAAACCCAACATCTTATATTTTAATTTTTTTTCTTAACACCAAGGATAACATTGACAAGTTTGATTTAAAATTCGATGTTGGTATTTTTCTCAGATATTCCTCCTCTAGAAAAACTTATAAAGTTGATAATAATATAACACTTTATCTTGAAGAATCCATGCATGTCGTCTTTGAGAAAACTCAAAATGACAAAATTGATGAGATTCTAGATGATGTAAATTAAAGTGTTCAACATTTAAGTTTTAATGATAAAACACTTATGGGGGACACTAATGAAGAGATGAACAAGGATCAACCAAGGTCAAGCCATCAACAACAAAATGTAAATAACTCTTTTGTGCTACCAAAAGAGCTAAGGAATGTAAGCTTTCATCCTCCTAAGTTAATTATTGGTAATCCTTTTGAAGGAACTAAGAGTAGAGAATCTCTTTGGAACACCAATAAGCATTGTGCATTTGTTTCACATATAGAGCCCAAATCCCTCTTAGAAGCTGAAAAAGATGCAAATTATATTTTAGCTATGTAAGATAAGCTAAACCAATTTAAAAGGAATGATGTTTGAAAACTAGTCCTTAAACCTAAAAATCAATCCATCATAGGAATAAAATGGGTTTTTAGGAATAAAATTGATGAATATAGGACCACAATGAGAAACAAAGCTGGACTAGTCATAAAAGGTTATAATCAAGAAGAAGGTATTAATTATAAAAAAAAAACCTTTACACCTATGGCTATACTAAAATCCATAAGAATGCTTTTAGCTTTTGCATGTCATACTAATTTTACACCTTTTCAAATGGATGTCAAAAGCGCATTTTTAAATGGTTTTATCATGGAAGAAGTATATGTTAAGCAACCTCAAGGTTTTGAAAACTTTCATTTTCCCGTTCATGTTTTCAAACTTAAAAGGTTTTATATGGTTTAAAACAAGCACCAAAAGCATGATATGATAAATTAAAGACTTTTCTTATTGAAAATGGTTTCAACATTGGCAAAATTGACACCACCCTTTTCATAAAGAGAAAAGGTAAAGACATGTTGATTGTACAAATATATGTTGATGATAGTATATTCGGTGTTACTAATGTATCTCTTTGTAAGGAATTTGCAAAATGCATGTAAGATGAGTTCAAAATGAGAATAATAAGAGAATTAAATTTCTCCCTTGGATTGTAAATCAAATAAACAAAGGATAACATATTTATTAACCAAGACAAGTACATCAATGATCTACTAAAAAGATCTGGGATGAAACATGTCAAGAAAGCCAACACACCCATGAGAACATTAACAAAGCTTGATATAGATGAAAATGGTAAGAATGTAGACATCACTGAATATCAAGGTATGATCGGTTCACTCTTATATTTAACCGTTAGTAAACCCGATATTATGTCTAGTGTTTGTCTATGTGCATGTTTTCAAGCATGTCCAAAAAAATCCTATGTTAGTGTTGTTAAACATTTTTTTTGATATTTGCATGGTATAATTGACTTAGGGTTGTGGTATTTGAAAGGATGCGAGTTAAATTTAATTAGCTAATTAGATGCGAATTTTATATGATGTAAAGTTGATAGAAAAAGTACTAGTGGAACATGTCACTTTCTAGGATCATCAGTAGTATCTTGAGCTAGTAACAAACAAACTCAATAGCCCTATCAACAACTAAAGAAAAATATATTGTGGTGGGTAGCTATTGTGCTCAGATTTTATAGATGAAATAAACCTTAGAAGACTTCAGACTTAATTTTGATCGTGTCCCTATTATGTGTGATAACACAAGTGCTATAAGTTTATCTAAGAACCTTATACAACACTCATGTACAAAGCATATTGAAGTGATACATCACTTCCTAAGAGATCACATGTTGAAAGGTGAAATTGTACTTCAGTTTGTTAGTACAAAACATCAACTTGCATATATTTTTACAAAGCCATTAGGTGAGGATCACTTTTGCAAAATATAAAAAAAATCTAGGCTTTATACATATTAATGATATTTGAGGTCTTATGTTTGTGTATATACATCATTGGATATAAGTTGGACATGTTTAAGTGATAAAATATATACCCTTTTAGCATAAAAAAATGTTTAATAGAAACATTCTCAATCAGTGTAATCTGTGACGGACCGGCTGACCGGTTCATCATACAATTTCAATCGATCGACCGATTGAAACAAAGAAATAGAGGTTTTGCTACTTGATGAACAATAATTTTTTGAGGTTTCAGTTGGGTTTAGTTTTTAAGACTACAAGTTAGACAATGTTTTTTTTAATCTCATAAGACATCGGTTTCGATCATAACTTGAAATATATGATTTTCATTGAATTGATCAATTGGTTTATACATCTAGGACAACCGGCCAACCGATTGAAATAGAGGTCATAAACCTTTGCTATTGCCTAAATTTTACAGTTTTTACCCCCTTATTTCTTTGTGTTTTAGACAAAAGTTTTACATCAAAAGGATCTTTTTAAGTATATAAAAAAGGATCAAAAGAGAAATTTAGAAAATTTTAAGGTTTAGGTTAAACCAGTCGATCGATTTAACTAATTAAGGCAACCATTCGACTAGTTGTTTAAGAATATATACTACCCTCCTTTTCTAGTAAAGACAAAATTCCCAACTACAAAAACCCTAACCCAAACTGAAACCCCTATCTTAAAATTCACTAAAACTCAACCTTTCCAAGTCAATTTCTTCAAGTTGAAACATCAATAGCACCAAAGAAACTCACTAAAATAAGTGAATTAATGAGTAAAAGGGCCAATGATCCCCAACCACCTCCAAGTGACAATGTGGAAAGGTATATGACCACTTTCTCAAATAGATTTACTACTATAGAAAGAGGTGTAGGTGATAAGGTAAATGCCTTTGGGATAAATACTTTATTTGAAGAAATAGGTTGGAGTAACATATATAACATGAAAGAGGTTATATATCCCTATCTAATTAGAATGTTCTTTGCTAATATGAGAATAACGTTTGAACCTAAGATCATAACAAGCCTTTAAAACAAGCCCATTGAGTTTAATTGTGAAATTTTGGAAAATATTTTAGGTATTTCAAATGATAGGCCTCATGTGTTTGAAATGAAGATTATCCCTACCATTAAGGGATTTGTTTATGATAAGGTGATGATTATACATACCAGGAGACATGATTTTGCATCGGGTGCAAAAATTAAAAGCCAAGATTTGTTGTTATGACCTAAGTTGTTACATAGGGTCATAACATATAATATTTTGCCTAAAAAATTGGCACTTTGATGAAGTGACTTTTATGAACTTGTGTCTTATCACTTGTACGATTAGAAGAAGGCCAATTAATTTTCCATATATTATGATGAAGAATTTGATAATGTAAAATGATAAAAAAAAAAAAAAGTCATTGCCTTATGGTCAATGTTTGTCAACTATCTTTGAGTATTTTGATAATGAGTTAACGAATACGGATAGGACACCATATTCTAAACATTTAGAGATGGATCACAAAACCCTCATCAAGATGAAATTTGTATTAAATGAGGAATGTGCTTGGGTTGCAAGAGAAAAAATGAGAGTTCATATAGAGAAAGAATATGAAGAGGAACAAGAACAACCTGCTGGTGGTGATGATGAGTTTGTTGACATGTTTGCAACACCACCCACAGTTTCCTCGTTAGAAGATGTTGGTACAATCTCTTGGTGATCGAGAATGGAAGGTTGATTAGAGCATATTGAAGGTGAGGTGCATCATATTCGAGAGGATGTGCGTCATATCAAAGACATGATGGCTAGTCTACTCTCCTGATATCCACCACCTTAGACGATTGTACCACTAACATCATGTTTTCTTATTTTCATGTTTTACATCTGTTTTATGTCTTTAAACTCTCAACCCATATTGTAATAAATACTATCTTTTAAACATTTTGCAATAGTTTTATGTCTTTTTCTCTATGTTTGCTATACTTCCTCTCTTTAGTTTTTGTTGATGACAAAGAGGGAGAGAATTGGAATATATATTTTGGGGGAGAGAAGTAGTAATTAGATATAAAACATAGTTACATGGTGAAGGGGGAGTGAAACTTATATTTATAGATTGCTAATTGTTGTTTAAGTCTACAGGGGACTATATTGTGAAATATAAGGGGAGATACATATTTTTATATCTATAAATATATATTAATTGTCATCATAAAATATAAAGATATTGTTGACCTTTGGGTCACATATTAATATTTTATGTATTTTGATGATAATAATTAAATGAAAATGGACTAATGATATATTTGGATGAGATTAAGTTTAAACAGGTCTATGTGAAGATCACATTAACAAGCATAAGGAATTAAATGAAGAAATTGATAAACAAGTCCAAGATGCAATGCAAGTGAAGACTTAGTTCTTAAGGATTCATTTTAATGCTTATTATTAAATCTATATATCTTACTCAAAAGCAAACAAAAATTAACTCACATACTTCACATTGCATGCATAAATAGGATTAATATACACATTTAATCGGTTTAAGTTTCATCAGGTTTGAAACTGTCAAAACTAGTTTTTATGTTGAACAGTCGACTGTTTAAGCATACTAAGTGAACACTTGGGAATTTTATAGGAACTGGTCGATCAAATGATATAGTCATTTAAATTGGTCGATCACTTTAGCCATTAGAGGCATTCCAACGACTATAAATGAATAGTTTCTTTTGGAAACACACACACACATAGCTTTTTCTTATGCAAAATTAAAGAGATTCTAAACATACATGATATAAAAGCTATTCCAAAAGAAAAATCAACTAGAAATCATCAATCATAACATACTCTAAGTTGTGCTAAATTAAATTATTATATTCTAGCACAAGAATATACAACCTCACACTCATTACACTTACACAATTTCAATCATTTTAAGTGCTATTGAGTGAGCTATAGAGATTATAGTTTTTAATTGTACAATCTACTCTTTGAGAGATTGAATCTTGTTGTAAACAAATCATAATTGTAAATACTTGAGAGTTTGGATAAACTCTTGGCATTGGTGAGGTATTGTCACCAAGGGATAAATCTTAAAGAGGGAACATCTTAAAGTGGTGTAATTTCTTGGCGTGGATTCATCAAAGACATTGTATCTTTCACTTGGATTAATAAAAGAGTATAATACTCAAGTACGGTTGGTACTTGAGGTTTGGATGTTAGCTTGCCGAACCACGTTAAAAACCGAGTTTGCAATCTCTATTCTCTTATCCCTTTACTTTAAGCATTTTAATTATATTGTTGGTTATTGTCTTATATGTGCTTAGTGTGTTTATTTGTATTATTTTACATAATTAGTGGAACACCTAATTCACCCTTTTTTAGGTGTTATTAGTGCTTTAGTCCTAGAACAACAATTTCATCCTAATTAAGTTTTATTTCCTATCAAATTTGATCCCCATTATTTTTTACATTTTCATCTTTAAACTTTAAATTGGTTGGGAATTGAGCTTTTTGATTGAGACCGAATGTAGGATTTAACAGATTACGAGTTTTAAATATTAATCAATGTTTAAAAGTTTTGTTTAATTTTGCTCCCCCCCGCCCTCTTTTTTTAAGCTCATGTTTTTTAAGTTTCACCATTCAACATATATTCAATTAGAGACTGGGATATGATATTTTCATTGATTTGCTTTTTGTTGAATTTTTTAATAATTTTGAAAATGACTCAAGTTATCTCGGGTCTTTTTATTTGTTTTCTTTGCTGATTTTTTTTGGATATTTTTTTAAATTGATTTTTTTTTCTGATTTCATCCTTCAATATTAAATTGGCTAGGAATTTATATTTTTTATTCAACCTAGGTTTAGGATTTCATGGGTTTCAAGTTTGAGATATTAATTCAAGTTTAGAAGGCTCGTATGAGTTTGCTTTGTTTTTTTTTTTAACTCATGTTTTTTCAGTTTTATCCTTCAACATCTATATTATTAGTGATTAAGCTCCATTATTTTTTTATATTCTTTTTATAGGATGTTTTTTGTGAATTTTTAAAATGACCGAGGATATCTCGAGTCTTTTTATTTGTCATTTTTTAATTTAATTTGGAAATTGTTTTAAATTGATATTGCTTTTATCATTTTATCCTTCAATATTATATTGGTTGGAGATTGACTTTCATTTTAGTTTCATCCTTCAAGTATGTGGTTTTTTTATATTGGGCTTTATGATTTTATTCGATTTCCTTTCTATTTATTTATCCTAGTCCCATCATTTATACCACGTGTTTGGCGGGTTGGCCTAAATTTGTTTCTAGGTTTTTTTTTATATTTAATACTTTTTACATTTCATCCTTGAACATTAGATTGCTTTAGAATTGAGCCTAGTAATATTTCTTGGTTTGCTTTCTATTAGGATTTCTCGTTTGCATGATCCGAATTATAGATTCTAATTATCTTGCCTAGCTTACCAGGTGTTTTTTTAGTCCTTTTTGTATTGATTTTTTTTTCAAATTAATCCTTTAATGTTGGATTTATTTGGAATTAGACTTTGAATTTTTTTATTTTATTTTAATTGGCTTATCCTGATTTCATGACTTAGCTTGCATATTTGGCATGCTTGCTCAGGTTGACTCAAGTTATTATTTTTTTTTAAAAAAAAAAGTCTTGTTCTTCCATATTTGATTAGCTGAAATTATAGATTCGTAGCCTCTTTTTTTATATAACTATTCTATTTTTGGCAAGTTGCCATGATTCTTACACACACACACACACACATATATTGGTTCATTAACTATAATTATTTATTCTTTTATTGTCTATTTAAATTATACCTGCCTTTTTTTCCTAGTTAGATCTACACCCTAAGTCGTGCTTTTTTTTCATTAAAACACTCTTGTGTTGCCTTTTGCGTCTTTTTTTAATTGATTAAAAAAAAACTTCCTAACCTACGGCATAGCAGGGCTCACAAATCTAGTCAAGTAAAACAAGATTACTAAACATGTTGTAACCCAATTCTTGACCTTTTATTTTTGTATATATTTTGAAAAATTTAGAAAAATCCAAAAAAATATGTTTTTTCAATAAATTTAGTCTTTTTCTTATTTTCATCAAGTGTTAAAAATGATCATATAAAAATACAAAAATAAAAAAAATAAAAAATATAGTTGGGGCTAAAATTAGACCAATAATCGAGTATCATAAACAAAAATTGAGTTTGAGAATTTTTAGGTCATAACTGAGGTTTTAATCGAAGAGGAAATTTAGAAAAAGGGCTTAATTTGATTTAATTTGGCTAAGTGTGAAAGAAAATTGAAGTTCAATGATGATTTTGAAATAAATAGCCAAGTTATAAGTCAATTTAGATCCTAATTGAAAATATAATTTAACATTAGGAGTCAATTTAGTTTAAAAATAAAGATTGAAAAAAAAGGATATATTTGCAATAAATGGTTAAATCTGGAGGAATAAATTGATTCAATTAGGGGCACAATCAAAAATAAAAAACTTGATTTAGAAATTTTTGGGAAACCAAGGACTAATTTGAAATTGAAAGAAATTTCAAGATTAAATATCTAAATTGAATGAAATTCAAAAAGTTAAGGACTATAATGAAAAAGATAAAATGATAAGGGGACCAATTGACTTTGTGTTTAATTTCATTTTAGTCTCGTTTATTTTCATTCCAATCAATTTAGTCCAAGTAATTCCATTTCAGTCCAATTATTGATTAATTTTAGTCCAAATTAATCCAGCAATTAATTTTAGATTTTCGATTGCAATCCCCAACATTCAAGTCCTGATTCCAATCTTCTAATTTCAGATCCATAATCCAGAAATTCATCCTAAATCTTCAATCAAATCCTTAAAGAAATCAAGTCCCAAAATCATTTCAAAACTTAAGCTCCGTATTAAAAAGAGAACCAAGAACAAAACAAGTGGGAGGAAACTAGAGAAAACAAAAAATAAAATAAAAACAACCAAGATCCACCACACAGTCCCTTCACTCTCCCACGCAAAAAAATCTACCCATAGATTTTTCATCTCTCTCGTCCCTCGCTGTCTCTCTCAAAACCAAGACCCATCTTCCACCGACGGCTAGGCCAACACCATCTTTCTATAACATAAACAGCCATCATCCTCTTCCTTTCTATTTTTACTCGAAACTAACACCAGATAGAATTCCCTCACAGTTGCCCCTTCCTCTCCTCCACACGATGAAGCCAAGCTCGACCAATGGGGCCAACATCCATTAGTGACAGCCACGATCGACGCCTTAAAGTAGCCATAACAACCATTTCAGCCACTTCCGCCCATAAAGAAAGCAACCAACCATCATTTTCTCTTTACCAAACCAAAGAAACAAACCCGTTAAAGCCAAGAACTCAACTCCCCTCTCACCATCAGCGAACTGAACCAATCAAGCTCAACCCAACTATCTTAGTGACAACCCAGTAGAAAAGAGAAGAAACACCAAGAGACAATGAACAAGAAAAGCAAACCCGTGAGAAGCAGGAGAAAAGATAAAATAAACAGATTGTGTCTTGTGTGTAAATCTTTGCTTGCAAGTAACCGTGACCTTTGCTGTGTTGCATAAACATTACAAAAATACTAAAATAGCTCAGCAATGTATAGTAGATTGTGAGTATTTTTAATATGGATTGGAACAATGTTTACCGGGAAGGAATTAGTTGGTTCTCATGATAAGTTATGAGTGGTTTGCTTTTTACTATTTTTTCGTGGTGTGTGTAACATGCTATGGGTTCATTTGTGATTTTTAGGGCGGCTTCAGGGCTAGGTTAGCTAACATGTTGGGTGTTTAGTGAGTGAGATAAGAGTTTCTGGTCTGTTGGTTGTCTGTTGTGGGTTCATCCGTGATTTTAGGGGCCGTTTCAGGGCTGGGTTAGCTGACGGCTTGACTTGGGTTGCTGGGTTATTTGTTGTTAGTGGGTGTTTGGTGAACTGTCATTCTCTTGATTTGTTTAGTGTGGAGGGGTTGGTAGTTAGATACATGTCTTACCTGCGATGTACCCGGTTGCGTGGTTGTTCTTGGGAGAGTGCTAGTCTGGTGTGGATGGATGAGATTTTGGTTGATTTTGCACGAGATGACAATGGTTTCTCTGCTATTTCACTTTGTTCTGGGTGGGTATAAATATTATGTAACTACGTTGAGTTGTTTATTTTAATTATTTCTTTTGAATTTTGCGGGATTCAAGGGATTACAGATGAATTTTACGTTTGAGATTGATTGGGGCAGCCATGCTTTTCTATTTAATTTATTTTATGTGCTTGTTTATAGAATATTTAATTAATAATTCATTCTCTCTCTTGAAGAATCAGGAAAAGTTTATATAGTTTCGTTGGTAATAATTGTTTTGTTTCTTTGGGCATTTTCCAGGGGTTTGGTTAGGTGAGTCTGCTTCATTCTATGTGGTTTGGGATTTTAGGGTGTTGGAATCTCTATGTTTTGGTTGAGTTCTCGTTGCTAGTGTTATTTATGATGTTTATCTGTTTTGCAGTTTGGCGTTGGGGTGTTTTTGGGCTCTAATGGTTGTTGTAGTTCTTGGTTAGTCAAGGGTCTCTGTACTGACCAGGTTGGTTTCCTGTGCATTTTCATTTTTTGTTGCGTTGCTTGGTTTGGTGCCATTTCTGATATTTATCTGTTTTGCAGTTTGGCGTTAAAGTGTGCTTGAGCTTTAGTGGTTGTTGTAGTTCTTGGTTAATTAATGGTCTTTGTACTGACTAGATTGTTTTCCTATGAATTTCCATTATGTTGTGTTGCTTGGTTTCTGTTTGGTTCGTTTGATTTTTTGAAAAACTTGGGGGTCGGTTTTATGATTGGAATGCATGATTTTTATTACGAGATTAGACAACTATTTTGGATTTTCTAGCAACTACATTAGTATGCTTCTTTTTTTTATTGCTTGCCTTATCTATCAACGTTTCGATTGCTTTATTTTTTTACGGATGTTTCGATTACCAATGTTCGAGGGCTTGGAAGTCAGCTAAGTCCACATGACATGGGTTTGACATGTTTGCCAGACTCAAAACCCTCGGACTTCGTGGACTGTCAAGTCCAAGGTGCATTGACCTGACAGGATAGCTAAGTCCAAAGTGTGTGGGCTTGGTTTCAATTTATTAATCATCTTTCAAACGGTTGATCGATTGTTTCTTATTTTGAATACAACAATCATCAATAAGATCCAATATGTGAACTTTCACTAGGGAAGAAAACACACATGTTTGACTCCTCAAATTTGGAGGTGCTATCACTCTCTTTTAGCATGTTGTTTTATTACTTAATCAATGCAGCTCAACATCTTAATTTCTCATTACCTTCGATATGTGTTTCACTTACTTCCCTAAACATGGCTCAAACATAACATGTTATTATATTTAGTCCCTTATTTATTTATTTTTTTGACTTTTGCGTAGCAAGAAAAAAAAATTCTTCAGTCTTGCTCACAGTTTTTTATTTTCTATGCAAAATCTAACAACAAGAAAACAAAATGTAGGATCGTTGGCTTTCTAAACTTCGATGCAGGACGTGTCAAGATGCGTTGATCTTTGCTCATTCCAACAGGAACATTTTTATTTAGTACTTCATCATAGTCTTAAAAGATATTTAGAGTTTAATTTTATTTTGTAGGAAATGACTTTATTTTTGTGATTAGCATGGTATTTGAAATGTAGATCTACTATAAACATGCATGTGGGTCAATGTCATTGTTGTTATTATGCATTACATTTGCAATGCTTCTTTTATAAAAGACATGTTGTTTTTCAAGCTATCAACTATGTCTGTTTTTTGCAATTTTCTATGCTGAAACGTTCACACATCTGTATACTATCTAAAAAAGGTATGTTTGCTAGACTCAAGGTGCCTGGACATGGTGCCAGTCAAGTCTAAAGTAATGTGGATTTGCATGTTTACTAGACCTGAGGCGCCCGGGCTTAGTGCTAGCCAAGTCCACATGATGTGGGTCTAGTATGTTTGACAGACCCAAAACCCCTGAACTTGGTGGACTGTTAAGTCCAAAGTGTGTGGACTTGGTAGGACAACCAAGTCCACAATAACGTGGGTATGACATGTTGGCCAGACCCAAAACGCTTGGACTTGGCGGTAGCCAAGTCCAAAGTAAAGCGGATATGTCATGTTTGACAGACCCAAGACGCTTGGGCTTGGAGCTAGCCAAGTCTAATGTTTGTGGACTTTGAAGTCAACCAAGTTCATATGACGTGGGTATGACATGTTTGCCAGATCCCAAACCCCTGGACTTAGCGGACTATCAAGTCTAAAGTGCGTGGACTTGGCAGGACTACGAAGTCTACAATAACGTGGATCTGACATGTTTGCCAGACTCAAGTAGACCCAAGTAACATGGGTCAGATATGTTTGTCAGACCCAAGGCATATGGATTTGGCGTCACCCAAGTCTAGAGTAACGTGGGTCTGGCATGTTTGCCAGACCCAAGTAGACCCAAGTAACATGGGTCAGACATGTCTTTTTTTTTATCCTAGCCTAATTGTGATTTGTGATCATGATTTTTTTCCCCCTTAGAGAATGCATGGCTTAATTCTATTGTTAAAGTGAACAAAAAGTTATTTTAAAAATGACTCCAATCGATCAGGCAAATTGCGTGAACTCATACAGTTCCAACAAATCTATTTTTTTAAGCATGCATGTGTAAAATCATGGATGATTTTTTTGTAAAGATGGTAAAGTCTATGCTTCTAGTTTCCGGTTAGTTTCTGATGTGGGACAGCCAAATCCTTAAAAACTCCTAAAAAAAAATTAAGCTTGGAAAGATTTATGTTTCAAATGGATTTCAAGTTTTTAGGGTGGTTTATTGGGTTTTTAGTGGCAATGGATTGGTTTAACAAGGTCTCTAGGGTGTTTTCTAAGTTTTTTGATTAAAAAATAGGTTGAAAATGAGTTTTTAGGTTTAAAAAACAAAGAACTTTATTTTTCCAGCCACTACAGTGGCCGAATTCTACGTTGTGCAGGTGACACGTTGTCAGCAAATGGGGTTTGACATGTTTGCCAAACCCAAGGCGTCTGGACTTGGTAGTCAACCAAGTCTAGAGCAATGGGAGTTTGATATTTTTGCCAGACGCAAGATGTCTGGACTTGGCAGTCAACCAAGTTTAAAGTGCATAGATTTGGCAGACAACTAAGTCCACATAACGTTAATCTGGCATGTTCGCCAGACCCAAAATGCCTGGACATAGCATAACATAGTAATGTGGACTTGGGCGATCAACTAAGTCCATAATAACGTAGGTCTGACATGTTTATCAGACACAAGGTGCTTAGACTTGGCACCAACCAAGTTTAGAGTAACGTGGGTTTGACATGTTTGCTAGATGCAAGATGCTTGGACTTGGCGATTAGTCAAGTCCAAAGTACGTGGACTTACCAGGCCTTGAGCGCCTGACCTAGTTCCTTATATATATATATATATATATATATATATATATATATATATATATATATATATATATGTGTATATTTTTTCAAAAAAATTTTTGTTTTATTTTGTATATATATTGTGTTTTTTTATAT